>Ga0105091_10000728_pt1 | contig 14132 bp, 6 predicted proteins | sample PPLLak1March2015_FD_87022 | JGI IMG/M metagenome (GOLD analysis project Ga0105091, IMG submission 87022) | Freshwater sediment microbial communities from Prairie Pothole Lake near Jamestown, North Dakota, USA - PPLs Lake P7 Core (1) Depth... | ecosystem: Environmental > Aquatic > Freshwater >... | reverse complement strand
TAATATTTGTTCCTTGTTATATCCTAAATTTTTAGTCATGATAAATTCAAGCTGGGTATAAACAACAAATGTCCCTATAAAAAGAATTATAGAAATAGCAAACTGAGAAATAACAAGTGAATTCCTTAACCAGGATTTAGTGCTTCTTATTTTTTCTTTCCTGAATATCCTTACCGGATTAAACGATGAAAGATAGAAGGCAGGATATATTCCGGCAAGAATTCCTACAATCAAGGCAAGAACTGTTAGAACAGGTATTGTGTAAAACTTTCTAAAGTAGTTTAATTCAAGCTGTTTATAGATAAGATTATTAAACGAAGGGAGAAGAAGTTCGATGAGAATGATCGCAATAATTATTGCAAGGAAAGACATAATAATTGTTTCAACTAAAAATTGCCTTATTAATTGCGGACGGTTAGAACCTAGGGTTTTTCTAATCCCTATTTCTTTAGACCTGTTCGACGACCTTGCTGTGGTAAGATTCATGAAATTAATACATGCTATTGCAAGAATTGAAACGGCAATAATTGAAAAAATATAAATATAAGCCATATTACTATTGGGTTCGATTTCATGCTCAAGGTTGGAATGGAGGTGAATATCCGTTAACGGTTGGAGATAATAGTCGTATTTAGCTCCTTTGGAAATGAGCTCATTGAAAGGTATTCCTAAAGCTTCAGTGACCTCCGGAGCAACATATTTGTTAACTACATCGTCTAATTTTTTTTCAAATTCCCGGGGATCATATCCTTTTTGTAAAACAATATACGTGTATACATTATTACTTAACCAGATTGTGTTTTTACTGTCTTCATACGATGAAAGAGACCCGATAAAATCAAAATGAAAATGGGAATTTTTCGGAAAATCTTTTATTACACCGGTTATCTGATAATCATGCCGGTTATCTGAATTGATAATCTTCCCGATTGGATCTTCTTCGCCGAAATACTTTTTCATCATTGATTCAGTAATAACAACAGTATTCGGTTCAAGCAGCGCAGCTTTGGGATCCCCCTTAATAAACTCTGCAGTAAAAACATTAAAGAATGTTGAATCGGCCCAATAAAATCTTTCTTCGCTGAAAACTTTATCCTTGTATCTCATTACAGGAAAGCCGAAAGTCTGAATCCTTACTGCTTCTTCAATTTCAGGATAATCTCTTAACAAAGTTTCTGCCAGAGGGTGGGTCGAAACAGCACCGTTAAATTCACTTGTACCGAGTAAACCGTACAAAGCTACTCTGTAAATCCTATCGGCTTTTTCATTGTACTTGTCAAAACTTAGTTCATCCTGAACATACAGAAGAATTAATAAACAGCAGGCTATCCCTATTGCAAGACCAAAAATATTTATAAAGGAATACCCTTTATATTTAAGAAGATTTCTCAGTGCAACTTTGATATAGTTTTTTATCATTATTTACCTGCTCGTATTTTTTTCTTACTCGTATCTTAATGACTTTAAAGTACTAGCCCTAGCTGCCTTAACGGCTTGGTAGCCTACTGTAAGCATGCATTTATTTTTTAAAAGATTTCCGAAAGCAATTTTGATGTAATTTTTAAGCAAAAGAACCTCTCTTGAAATACAAGCACTTAATAGGTTTTATTAAATTTTTATAAAATGCTTTTAGGACTCTGCTTATGAAGAAAGAGATGAAATGTTTTATAATTCGAATTTCATGCCCTTATAAAAGATGGAATTAGGGTGAATTGATGGCACCGGTATAGAAGAAAATCGTACGCTTATGCTACAGTATTGTTCGTATCCGAACAACCTAACGAGATAATTCCGAAAATGTTAAGAAATATCAAGAACAAAATAAATTTCTTCATAAGATTCTTATCCCGCAGTTTTTAACATCGGTTTTAGTTTATATCCTTTTGATTTTAATAATGACACAAGGCCTTTTTCACCTTCAAGGTGAAGCGCTCCCGCCGCAATAAAGCATGATTTTTCTTTAATCATATTTTCAATCCTCGGAACCCATTTTTTATTCCTATCAATTAATAACAGCTGCTCAAATTCCTGAAGTTCTTTCGAAACTTTAAACAACAACTCATACAAATTGTTTAAATCCATTTTTTTATAGGCATCAATTAATTGGGAATAAATCACCCTGCTTTCATTGAATTCATTTACCGTTTCCAAAACAACCTCAGCCTGCTTATCGTATGGAATTTTATCCAGCGAGTTTATCTGTTCTTCAATAGTTTCAAGCCCGGTTACTTCAATCTTATATTCAGCTGCCATCTGAACAAATTTCAATTCATACGAAGCCAGGGGTCCGTTTATTATCTTAGGAATAATTAACTGCGTAAGAAAGAGCGGTTTTAATTTGCCGAACTGTTCAAGCCGGAGACCTAGAGAATCTTTGAAGAATTTCTCCAATGTTTTATATTCATTTTCGTCGAGCAGCTGCCTGATATTTTTATCGGGCATGAACATTAATCGCTGTGTTTTAGTCATGAGCTCGGGATCATCCAAGTCAACCTCAAGAACAATCTGCTCGCAGGTTTTTAACAAGTCTTCAAGAGTGTCGGGCAGAAAAAAATCGGATTGAGCGATCAGGTGGACTGAGCCGTACAGGTAGGAAGGTTTTTCAAGTCCGTTGCCTGTTATTTCCCAGAAAATCGATGTACTATCTTGAGCATTAAGTAAGATAGTTGATGTTATAAAGCATGCAGTGATTAATTTTAGAAGTTTCCGGTTTTTTATTTTCATTTTAAATTTACTTTTTCTATTCCGGCTTAATTTTAAAAATATTTGAAAATCTTTTTTAAAAATTAAAGCTTCTTAATAAAAGTTGCTTGGAAATAATTAAAAGAGGATTAAATCTGGATCATCTAAAGTCTTTGATAATATTTAAAGAAGTCATATCTAATTTGAAAAATGATGATTGAACTTCTATTTATTTCTCACAAAGCCCACCATAATACGCCGGCAGCTAATAAAAGGACTACTGCGCTTACAGTGTATAACGCCGCTTTTGCTACTCCAGTAAGTCCCCAGCCGACTTCAAAATTCATAGGGACATATTTTATTTTGGAAGTGTCGGCAATTCCCTTATTGATATAATCGGCTATTAATCCTTTCGTGGCATCCAGCTGTAAATACCTGATGTCTCCAACATGCCCGGCTTCGGACATTATTATTTGTTTTCCATTCTTCAAATAAGAAAGAAGCTCCGCTCCGCATTGCGGAGGATTTGTAACATCTACATTACCGCTTAACAACAGCGTTTCAACGTCGGATTTTAAAGGGACTCTCAGGGAATCCGGGATCATTTCAATAGAAAAATGTCCATATTCGAGAGATTTCCAGTAAAGATCGTTAAAAGGCGAACCTAATATTTCCGGTTCGCTTGTAAAATTGCTTTTCTCCCAGTAGTAAAGATCTGCACTTACTGCTTTTGCAAAACAATCTCCCCAAACTTGCTCCGGCATTACATAACCGAAGGCGAAAGACATTAATGCGAGACCGCTGTAATCACCCTGTTCTGCCGCTACATATGAATCAAATACCAATGCCGCAGTATTACGGTGAAACAGCATGCCGAATGTTGCCAATTTAACCTTATCAGGATCAATCGAAAAGAAGAGCCATTTGTCCGGCATGTTTTTAAGAACCTTCTTCATTGCTGCCGTAAGGTCAGGACACTTTTTAGACATGACCGAATCTTTTGCCCACAAATTTGAATAATATTTTATAATCCCATCTGTTTTTTCAGGATCCCAGATAAAACCTCCCGGCGGATTAACACCAATCATTACAGAGCGATGGATGCTTTCGGGGTGCATTATTCCATAGATATATGCAACCCTAGTCCCGTAACTTTCACTTATTAAATTTATGCGATCATAATTAAGTGCTTCCCGCACTGTTTCGAAATCTTCAACAACTTGGGGGATTGTATATCCGTTTATATCTACACCCGACGATTTCAAATTACTTGCGCCTGCTGTCCAGGCTTCTGCAAGTTCCTTTATAGTTCTCTCACTTAAGAGACCTTCTTCGCTGTTCCCGATTACTTCTTCAACTTCAGGAAAATTAAGCACAGATGATCCATCTACTCCCCTATAACCAACCATTACGAAATCATGATCAAACAGCAGTGAATCGATTGGATGGAAATACATATTGGACATTCCCGGACCGCCTGTAAATCCGAACAGAGGTTCATTCAGATTTTGCATCCATGCATGAATTCGAATCACGGGAAGATGAATGAGCCTTGATTCCGGGTTACTCCTGTTTTCCGGTACGGTAATAGTTCCAAAGTCAGCAAGATATTCTTTATATCCGAATTCATATGTACCCGCTTTAGAATAGAAGCTGCCATCCCTGGCAGTGCTGGATGGTTCCGGATACTGGATATTATTACTGCCGCCGCAGCCGTATAATATTATTAGGATGGGAATACATATCAATAATTTTTTCATGCTGGATTCTCCCTTTATAGATTAATTACCAAATCCCAATGAAAATAAATATTATAAATGAAATGTCATCCGGTTGTCATATTTTGTAAATATTTGTCTTGAATCTTATTTTCAAGAAAAATAGTTTGAGAGCAAACTGATATTTATTTAGAATTCGGAATCCCAGATAATAAAACAATCCATATAAAAAGTCATAGCAATTACAAAAATAATTTTCTTATCCAAAAATTCTCTTCATGCTATTCATACTTTAAAGACTCAGCCGGGTTTGCCGCTGCTGCTTTTAAAGTTTGGGAACTGACGGTAAGCAATGCAATTATTAAAGCAATAAACGCCGAGATAATAAATGCCCAATAAGAAATAGCTGTACGGTAAGCAAAATTTTCCAGCCACTTACTCATAAAGTAGTACGCAGCAGGCCAGGCAATTAGGTTAGCTATTAAAACCCACTTTAAAAAATCTTTAGAAATAAGAAATATTATTTCCGATATCGATGATCCGAGAACCTTCCGGATGCCGATTTCCTTGATTCTTCTCTCAACTGTGAAAGCGGTTAAACCAAATAACCCGAGACATGCAATAAAAATTGCCAGGACAGAAAATGATGTAAAGATCTGTCCGGTTTTCTGCTCCGATTGATAAAGCTTATTGAAATCCTCATCAAGAAAGTAATACTCGAACGGTTTACCAGGGACAAATTTCCTCCATTGATCTTCTATGAAAGAAACTGTTTTGGAAATATTTCCTGGCCGCATCCTAATAGGCAAATAAGATGTTTGTCCATTATTTAAAAAAATTGCCAGGGGCCTTATTCGCTGATGCAGCGATTCATAATGGAAGTCTTTTAAGATTCCGATAACAGTAAACATAAGTGTATTATTGGGATTTGGTAAAACAATTCTTTTCCCAATGGGATCTTTTAATTCCATAAACTTTACTGCATTTTCATTAAGGATAACTGCGGTGGTATCTGTTGAACTCTCTCTAGAAAAATATCTTCCGCTTGAGAGCCGAAGCCCTAATGTTTTGGGAAAATCATAATCTGCAGACATTATAGCCAGCGGGTACTGCTGACTTAACGGTGAATCCTCCGGCCTAAAAACCGATTGGCCGAACAGCTTTCCCGGGAGGCTCTCGGTATTTGAAGCGCTGATTATGTCCGGGTTCCGAAGGAGTTCATCTTTAAAAGATTGCGAATGGCTCTCCAAAGCCCATGCTCTTTGAACAACAAGAACGTGCTCCTTAGTGAAACCTAAATTCTTCTCTTGAATAAACTTCATCTGATTGAAAACTATCAAGGTACAGATAAAAAGAACAATAGTGACCGCAAATTGAAAAATGACTAAACCATTTCTCAGCATGCTTCCTTTCCCTTTAGAAAGCGCACCTTTTAAAACTTTAACAGGCTGAAAAGATGAAAGAAAAAATGCCGGGTAGCCGCCTGCAATAATTCCTACAATAAATACGGCAGCAATCAACGCCGGAATTGTAAAAAAATTATTAAAGTAATTTGTCCTCAGATCTTTACCGGCAAGATTGCTGAATGCAGGAAGGAAGGATTCAACGAGCGCAACTGCGGCCAATAAAGCAAAAAATGTTAAGATGATAGATTCAGTTAAAAACTGCTTGATCAATTTTGATTTACTGGAGCCCAAGACTTTCCGGACGCCGACCTCCTTTGAACGCGTTGAAGAACGTGCCGTAGCTAAATTCATAAAATTAATACAGGCTATAAGCAATATAAAAACTGCAATAATTGAAAAGATATAAACATACTTTATATCGCTGTTCGGCTCGATTTCATAATCCAGGTGCGAATTTAAATGAATGCCCAGCAGAGGCTGCAATATAAATTCATACACGTAACCGCGGTTTTTAGCTTCTTCGAAAGTGATTCCAAGCAGTTCCTGAAGCTGAGGCCCGGCATATTTTTCAGCAAATCCCGGAAGCTTTTTTTGAAGATCTGAACCTGAAGAACCCTTTTTAAGAAGAATGTAGGTGTAGAAATTATTGCTTACCCAATAATTGTTCCTTTCTGCCCCGCCCCAGCTTGATAATGATGCAAACATTTCATAATGAAAATGAGAATTGGACGGGCAATTTTCGACTATTCCTCTTACAGTATATGGGGTACCGTCTTCCATATTCATTATTTTATTCATCGGGTTTTCTTCGCCAAAATATTTCTTTGCTGAAGTTTCCGAAAGAACAACGGTATGCGGCTGATTTAGTGCGGTTTTTGGATCACCTTGAATAAAAGGGATGGTAAATATTTCAAAGATTGTTGAGTCAGCCCAAAAGAATTTCGTTTCATTGAATACATTATCTTTATATCGGATAAGCATGTTTGGGGTATGAAATAATCTGACAGATTGAATTACCTCGGGGAAGTCATTAACTAATGTTTCACCAAGAGGCGCCGGAGAAACTGCCATATTAATTTCATTGCCAAGCAATTTCCCCTTCGTGTGAACTCTGTAAATCCTGCCGGAATTTTTATTAAACTGATCATAGCTTAATTCATTGGTAACAAAGAGCAAAATAATAATGCATGCTGCAATACCTATAGCCAAACCCAGGATATTTATTAAAGAATAGACTTTAAACCGTATTAAGTTTCTAAACGTAATCTTTAAAAAATTTTGTAACATTGAATAGCCTCTTGAAATCTAAATCGAAGTTAAAGTTTTTTAGACTGATTTCTCAGGTCTGCATATTTCGCTTAATTAAGGTTCGTAATTATCATTGCACGATTTACCTAAATTCCGGGAACAATTAAGTTAATTTTTTCTCAGTATTTTCAGATTTGCAAATGAACCCTCGGAATAATTACCAACCCACAAACCTACCCAGCCATCTTTTCTATCGGACAATTCATTTACTGCCAGACATGGTTTTTCCGCATTATTAACAAATACACTTACCTTAGGTTTTTCTAAAATAATTTTTATATGAAAGAATAAATTCGGATCAGGAGCAGGATCAAGAGGGTTTTCATATTCTTCAGGGTGTTCTTCACGGAGTTTTTTCCATGTATAGGCTGGTTGTGAAATATATTGGACAGCGTGTCCTTTGCGGACAGAATCTTCACTCTTAAAATTAAAAGGACGAAAATATACTGCATCATATGTTTGCTCATCTACTCCGCGAAAAGCGATGCCAACAAAACTGCTTCCCTGTAAATCTTTCCCTTTTATATCGGCTTCAATAATCCCGTTAGTAAATTCAAAACCTTCAAGCCATGCCAGGCCATCCCCCTCTCGAGCATTAAAAAAAACAAATTCAGTTTGATTTTCAGTTCTAATGCTGACATCACGGTTAGATAACTTCCAACCTTCATTACTAACTATTTTGGTTAAATCAGGAATGATGGTGGTGTCCTGGGCAAAAGAGATTCCACTAATTAAAATAATTAAAAATAGGTGAAAAGCTTTTCTAATAAATTTTCCCATTTATACTCCCTTCTTTATAAAATATTTTTAATAAACCCGCAGCTTACTTCTGCAATGCATTTTGTGCTTTAGCTATTAGGCATTACTCATATTTCAGAGATTCTACCGGATTAGCTTTTGCCGCTTTAACTGCTAAAGATATGATTGTTAAAAAGGCAATACCTATAACTGTAATAAATGAAAAAACGAAAACCCTTAATCCTGCATCAGTTCTGTATGCAAAAATCTGCAGCCACTCTTTCATAATTATATAACTGAAAGGAACAGAAATACAGAATGCAGTTATTATCAGGATCATCATTTGTTTTGATAATAAAGACACAATACCTGCAACAGAAGAACCAAGCACTTTTCTTATTCCAATCTCTTTTGTTTTCTGATTCACTGTAAGTGCAGTTAAACCAAACAAACCAAGACATGAAATAATGATAGAAAATGATGAAAATATTCCTGCCAGGCCTTCCAGAATTTCAATGTCTTTATAATTTTTAACAAAATCCTCATCTAAAAATGAATATTCAAACGGATAATCCTTTTCATACTTTTCGAATATTGATTTTAATTCCGGAATTACAGATGGTAATTGCCCGGCGCTAGCTTTTATAAACGCATTGTAAGCTTTTGATGAATCAAGGATAATTATTAGCGGTTTTATACCATAATTAAAATCCTGAATGTGGAAATCATTTATCACCCCGGTAATAATACCATCTCTTTTCCAGAACGAAAGTTTTTCACCTACCGGATTATCTTTTCTCATCAATGCAGCCATTTGTTCATTTATTAAAAAATTCCCCATGTCATCGAATAATCCTGCAAATGATCTTCCTTTTTTAACTTTAATATTGAAAGTCCCGGCAAAATTTTCATCAACCTGCAGGATGCAGATTTGATCATTTAAATTCTGAGGTTTACCTTCCCACCACGGACTGCTGGTAGAATTATAAACACCTATCGGCAGGGAATTGGCAAAGGTAAAATCTTTAATCCCGGTTATAGCGGCTAAGTCACGTTTAAATTCCGGAGCGTGTTCACGAATACTTTCGGGGAGCTCAAAGCTTACAATTGCTTTTATATCCAACCCCAGGTCCTTGGTTCTTATGTATTTAATTTGCTCGTGGATAATTATTGCAACGACAATAAACATGGATGAAGCAATAAATTGAAAAACAATTAATATTTTCCTGAATGTGAAAGTTTTATTTCCGGTACCGGTTGTTCCCTTTATTACTTTTATAGGTGAAAAGGATGAGAGATAAACTGCGGGATACAGCCCTGAGATAATAGTAAGAATAATTGTCATCAGAAGCAGGACCCCCAGGAATGAAGTATTTTCAAAAGGAATATGCATCCTGATTATTTCAGCAAAGCTTTCACTCATTATTGATATAATTATTTCAGCAATAAATAATGACAGCATTACAGAAAGCAGTGTGGTTACAAAAGATTCTCCAAGGAAGCGGAAAATGAGAGAAACTCTGCCGGCGCCTGCCATTTTTCTTAACCCGACTTCTTTGGCTTTTTTTACTGATTGTGATACGGCAATATTGATATAGTTTATACAAGCTATCAGCAATATGGCTATGCCGATGAAAAGCAGAATCTTTATAACAATAATAACTTTAAGGGGAGCCTGCGGATTATCCAGCACGACATTATCATACCTGTAAAGGAATAACTCCTCTTTTGAGTAAGGGTTATGACGGGTAATAAAATTTTTTAATTTATAATTAAGCTGGTTGATTTCTATATTTTTATTCACTTCAATATATACATCAGCAAATGAATTGCCCCAATCATAGGCAGCGGGATTCTCATTTATTTTTTCCTCAAGGGGTAAAACAAAATCAAATTTAAGTGACGAATTCTCAGGGACATCCTTAAAAATACAGCTTACGATATATTCCTTCCTGCCGCTGTTTTCCCTGATCAGCACAGTTTTACCAGGTGCATTATTTCTATTCCCAAACAGTATTTCTGCAAGTGACTCAGATAATGCGACTGAGCCGGGTTCAAGAATATAATTTCCTGTTCTAGATGTTATCGGAAAAGAAAATATTGAGAATAAAGATTCTTCAGACCTTATTCCTTTTCTCTTAATTTTGTTATTATTTACTATGAACAGTACTTCACCTGCTCTGGTAACCGTAGCAGTATTACGGACTTCGGGTATTTCCTCCTTTAATGCCGGGCCAAGTTTAGCGGTCATTGTTGCAGAAATTCTTTCCCCTGTTGTTTTATAAGTAGATTTTGTAAATGCGGTGTAAATTCTATCCCCCTTAAGATGGAAATTATCAAACGAAAGTAAATTCATAACCAGGGAAATAATTACAACTGCACAGGCAACGCCGAAAGAGAGTCCCGGAATTTTAATTAAGGAGAGGAATTTATTATTTCCAAACTCCCTGAAAATCGATTTGAAGTAGTTTGAGAACATTAATTATACCTCCTTCGCTTAATGCTTGAATGCATGGTTTTTGTAAAAAGTCAAAATTCAGAGGCCAAAAGTTTTGACTTTTGATGACCTTTCATTTATTCATACCTCAAACTCTCACCGGGTTTGCCGTTGCTGCTTTTATTAGCCCCTCCTAAATCCTCCCCAAAGGGGAGGACTTTTCAAACACCCTTTAACTTAATAAGGGTTTAGAACGTATTGCCCTTCCCCTTTGGGGAAGGGACGGGGATGGGACTACTCATATCTCAAGCTCTCCACCGGGTTTGCAGTAGCCGCTTTAATTGCCTGGAAGCTAATTGTTAACAATGCAATGATAAGTGCGATACAACCCGCTATTAGAAATAACCACCAATTTACATTTATTCGATAAGCAAAATTCTGGAGCCATTTATTCATAAAATAATAAGCAAGAGGCCAGGCTATTATATTTGCAATTAAAACCCATTTGGTAAATTCTCTCGATAACATAGTTATTAATTCGAAAACAGAAGCCCCCAGCACTTTTCGTATACCGATTTCCTTTTTCCTTTGTTCTGTAATAAAGGAGGCTAATCCGAACAACCCGAGACATGCAATAAATATTGCAAGAGCTGAAAACACGGCGGCAACTGTGCCTGCCCTCTCTTCAGATCTATAAAGACGGGCTAAATCCTGATCAATAAAAGAAGAATAAATATCTTCTCCGCCGGTGAAATTTTTCCAGGTACTATTAATGAATTCTATTGTATTCTTAATATTTTCCGAAGATATCCGGATAGTTAGTATACTTGCCGCCTGGTTTACCGGACTTAAAAAAAGCACCAGCGGTTTAATTTGTTCATGAAGTGACTGATAATTAAAATTTTTAATTACGCCGATAATTTTATATGTCTTTGATTGTCCAATCTGAATTAATTCTTTACCGACAGGATCTTCATTCCCGCCTGCCTGTCCGGCAGGCAGGCACTCCTTATTCATAGCTTCGTTTATTACTACCGACGACGTATCCGAAGGGAACTCTTCTGAAAAGAAACGCCCCCGAACCAGCGGTATTTTAAATGTTTTCAAAAAATTATAATCGACATCCAGATATTGACTGGATATAGCGCTAGAAACCTGTCTTTCATTATACGAATAACCGTCGCCGGGAATCCCGGGGAAAAACATAATGGAGGAATTGGTTAATGAAATAATATCCGGATTCTTCAATAATTCTTGTTCAATTACATGTAATATGTTTTCAGGTACTCCGAAATTTGTTACTGTATACAGGTATTCCTTGTCAAAACCAAGGTTTTCATTTTGCATGTAATTGGTCTGATCTCTGATAATTATCGTACCAATTATTAATGCAATTGAAACAGTAAATTGTACAACAACAAGCCCGCTTCTTAATGTGCTCTTTGTAATTCTCTTTTCGAAGCCTGACTTGAATAAATGAACAGGTTTGAATGATGAAAGATAAAAGGCGGGATAACTGCCCGAAAGTATTCCGATAACGACGGCAAACAGTATCAAACCGGGAATTGTATATACACTGCTGAATAACTCGAGCTTTAGATTCTTCCCGGCTAATTGATTAAAGAACGGCAGAATAATTTCTATAAGAACAATTGATATGAGAACCGAGAGCAGTGCGACCATAATTGATTCGGTAAGAAACTGTCCTATTAACTTCGTCTTGTTCGAACCGAGTGATTTTTTTATCCCGACTTCTTTAGACCTGGTTTCAGACCTGGCGGTAGTCAAATTTATGAAATTTATGACGGCTAGAAGCAGAATGAAAAAGGCAACCGCTGAGAATATGTAAACGTAATCAATATTGCTTCTGTTTTGGTTAGCCCATTCAGTGTTCTTGTCAATTTCATACTCCCTTTGAGAGTATAAATAAATTGATGTTAACGGCTGCAGATAAAAATCCCACTTATTGCCTTTGTTAAGGAATTCCCGGAACGGGATTCCGAGAACCGATTCTGCTTGCGGCCCCACATAGTCATTCACAATACTTTTCAACTTCTTTTGAAAGATAACCGGATCGGTGCCTTTTTTTAAAACTATATAAGTTGTATAACTCATATCGAGCCAGCGATCATTCCCTGTTACCGGATAAGTTGACATAGACAAAAGGATGTCGCATCTAAAACTTGAATTAACCGGAAAATCTTTCATTAAACCTGTAACAATGTATGCATCCTGGTAATCCGCATTCAGGATTTTCCCAACCGGATTTTCATTGCCGAAATATTTTTGAGCAGCGGACTGAGTCATTACTATACTGTTTGGCTGACTTAAGACAGTCTTAGGATTACCATTTATAAGAGGAAGTGAAAAGACATCGAAAAAATTCGAATCTGCCGTATATAAATGCCGTTCTCTATAAAGCTTATCATTGTATTTTAAAACATGATTTCCAAAAAATCCTATTCTTGTGAATGTAATTACTTCAGGAAAATTACGGGCAAGTGTATTTCCCAGCGGAGCGGCTGTTTTGCAGTTGCAGCTTTCATTGCCATTAATTGATGATTTTACGAACACACGATAAATCGAATCGGCATTTTTATAAAACTTATCATAACCAAGCTCATTCCGGACATAAAGCAATATTATTACACAGCTGGCAATTCCTGCTGCTAAACCAAGGATATTTATTAGAGAATTTCCCTTACTCTTTTTAAGATTGCGAATTGCAATTTTCAAGTAATTCATAAACATTTTTTATCCCCTTTCATTACTCATACTTTAGAGACTCCACCGGGTTTGCAGTCGCCGCTTTAATAGCCTGAATGCTTATTGTCAAAAGGGCAATAATAAGAGCAATAAATCCGGCCATTATAAAAAGCCACCAGCTTATTTCAATCCTGTAAGCAAAGTCCTGCAGCCATTTATTCATAAAATAATAAGCAGCCGGCCAGGCAATTAAATTGGCAATAGCTATCCATTTTACAAATTCTTTTGAAAGCATTAAAAGAATTGACGGAACAGATGCTCCTAAAACTTTCCGTACTCCGATTTCTTTTGTTTTTTGCTCGGCAAGAAAAGTAGCAAGACCAAACAAGCCCAGGCATGCTACGATAATCGCCAATACCGAAAATGAAAGAGCAAGAGTGCCAACGCGCTGCTCGGCTTTATAGATTTCATTAAAATGTTCATCCATAAAACTGTAGCTGAAGGGCATTCCAGATGCAAGAACTTTCCAATTTTTTTCGGCTTCCTTTAATATGCTTTGTATATTCACGGCATTGACTTTAAATGAAATATGCCCTGTGCTTCTGTCTAATGTAAAACATAACGGACCAATGTCCTGATGCAGAGATTCGAAATTAAAATTCTTTATAACTCCGATTATATTATAACTTACTATTGCACCGAACTGCTCCCAGGTATATAACTTTTCACCGATCGGGTTTTTAAAACCAAACTGCTTTACGGCTACTTCATTCATGATTAATGCTGAACTATCCGTTCCGAATTCCGGTGAAAAATTTCTTCCTTCCACAAGCTCAATCCCGATAGTTTTCAAATAATCATAATCGATTTTCCATCTCTGCATTGATAAACCCCCTTCTGCAAGCTGGGAGGCTTCCTTAACCATAGCCGTGAAATTTCTGTCGGATGGAATAGGAAGAAATCCGCTGACAGTTCCTGAAACGACACCAGTAACACCGAGCATTTCATTTTTAAAAACATCCACATTGTTTCCGAGTGCATCCGTATCATTTATTACCAGCACCTGATCTTTCTGGTAACCAAGATTTTTATTTTGAATGAAGTTCAGCTGGTTATAAATAATAAGCGTGCCTGTTA
>Ga0105091_10000727_pt1 | contig 14139 bp, 11 predicted proteins | sample PPLLak1March2015_FD_87022 | JGI IMG/M metagenome (GOLD analysis project Ga0105091, IMG submission 87022) | Freshwater sediment microbial communities from Prairie Pothole Lake near Jamestown, North Dakota, USA - PPLs Lake P7 Core (1) Depth... | ecosystem: Environmental > Aquatic > Freshwater >... | reverse complement strand
TTCCCTTCAACTAAGGAATAGGAGATATGCGCGGTATTCTGCCGATACGGGAGCACAAGCCTCTTCTCGAGTACGAAATCCCCGATTTCGAATCTCCAGACGGGTGTTCCCATCTCCAGTCGAAACTCGGTGAGATACCGCAGCCAATCGAGCGTGAGGGGATCCCCAGGGTGTTCCTGGCCGCTCAGTCGGACGACGCGTCCGCCGGGCAGCCGGGTCTCTTCTGACAGTTGCGTCAGCATCACCATGCGGCCAAGCGGAGCAGGCAGGGCGGCCACGAGCAAGCCGTGATACCGTCGCGTGCATACACCCGAAACCGAGCCGGAGGCATAGCCGCCGAGTCCGTTGGTAACCAGCCACTCACGGCTTACCAGCGCATCTTTATGGCTTTCGTCGGCCGGATCCCACGGTACTGCGTAGACCCATGGCATCTGATCGATGACTTTAGTCTCTATCATTCCGGTCCTTCCCCCTTACTGCCTTGAGGGCGAGTGCCGCGTGGCCGGAAATCCGGACCTTCTCAATCCCGTCGAAGGGCAGGACCCCCGTCCCCCCGTACGCCGGATCGTCACTCGACCACACCATTTCCCAACCTGAACCTTCGGGTGGTGCAAGCAGTGGCTCAGGGGCCGGCTTGAGCTCCAGATCCCTTTCCAAATTCACAATCAGCAGCCGGTCGTCTCCGTCTTCGCCAAAAAAGCGGATCAAAAAAGACTCGGGTCCGAGCACCGAGCCGAACACACGGTCGTTCCTCTGTTGGCGGAAGACGGGGTCTCTCATTCGAAGGCCCAAAAGATCCCGGTGCAGGCGGTAAAAGGGAGTTTCGGCGTTCCGGTCTTCCGCGGTCAGCTTGCATTGCTCGAATGTCGCCACATCGCATGGATCGGCGACGGCTTCCTGAGCTTCCGGACTGGACAGGTTCTTGAATTGAGCAAGAAACTCCAGCCGTCCCTTCCGGACGCTCTCGCCGAGTTCGCCGTCAAAATCGGCGAAATACTGAAAGCGCCTTGAAAGACCGAACTCCTGGCCTTGGAACAACATGGGCGTCGGCGGGGACAAAAGAAGCAGGGCAGTCATGGCGCGGTAGCGGCCAGGGCTCGTCAGATTGTGCACCCTTTGGCCGAAACTCGAGTTCGCAAGCTGATCATGGTTCTCGATGAAGGTTACAAAGCGGGATGCCGGCAGGTCGAGGGCCGGACTTCCACGCCTCTTCCCTTGCCAGACATAGTACTGACCCTGGTAGAGGTAACCCCAGCGAAGCGCGGAAATCAGCTCCTGCGGAGTTCCACGGTAATCCGTGAAGTAGGCCTCCCGCCGGCCAGTCAGCGTCACACGGGCGGTGTGGTGAAAGTCGTCGTTCCACAGTGCGTCCAGGCCATAACCACCTTGGGACAGCGGTCTGACGAGGCGGACCTCCTGCGGTTCATTTTCTCCGACGATCAGCGTCGGTTTCCCACCGGCCCGTTTGCGCACTTCCCGGGTGATGTCCGCAATGATGTGGGTATCCGAACTGTCGTAGATATTCTGCGTGGCGTCCAACCGCAGACCATCAAGGTGGAATTCTTCAATCCAATAGCCGGCGTTCTGAACAAAGAACTCCCGAACCGGGGCAGCATTGGGGCCGTCGTAGTTGATCGCTTTTCCCCAATCGGTCGTGTATCGATCGCTGAAGTAATCTTCCGAGTACGAAGTGAGGCAGTTCCCGAGAGGACCTACGTGATTGTAGACGACGTCGAGGATGACCCCGAGGCCGGCGCCGTGTGCCCGATCAACGAACCGCCGGAAATCATCCGGGGTACCGTAAAGCCGCGTCGGAGCGAACATAAAGACCCCGTCGTAGCCCCAGCCAAACCGGCCGGGGAATTCGGCCACCGGCATCATCTCCACAACCGTGACTCCCAGCTCGGCGAGATCTTTGAGATGGCGTGTGGCCGCATCCCAGGTGCCTTCCTGGGTGAATGTTCCTACGTGCATCTCGTAGAGCACCTGCCCTTCGGGGCGCACGCCCGCCCATTCGTGGTCCGTCCAACGAAAGAGCGCCGGATCAACGACCTGCGAAGGCCCTTCGATACCGGCCGGCTGCATTCGCGAGACCGGGTCAGGGCAAAGCAGGTCCCGTGACATCCGATAACGGTACAGGGTGCCGTCGCCTGCCTCTTCGACACACCCGGTGAAATACCCATCGTCCTCGCTCTCGAGTGCCCATGTCTTTTTCCTGCCCTGGGCGCCTGGCCCTCCTTCCAGGACCACGTCGACTCTCTTGTGCCGGGGAGCCCATACGCGAAAATGAACCCCTTCCGGTTGGACCTCCGCACCAATGGGCAGTCGGCGTCCCCGAGCAACTCTCTTCATGTGTTCTCTGTGTGAGTCGTCTTCTGCGGTTTGTAGAAAAAGGCCCTGAGAACCATCATAGCTGCCCGTCACAACAAAGCAAAGGGCGGCGCCGCTCGGGGAGAGACTGGGAGACAAGGAGACAAGGAGAGGGGGAGACAAGTGGCAAGGGGCAAGTGGCAAGTGGCAAGTGGCAAGGGGCGAGTGGCAAGGGGCGAGGGGCAAGTGGCAAGGGGCGAGGGGAGGAGACAAGGAGAGGCATCACGATCACGAGCACGAGTCGAGCCGACCAATTAGCCCCGTCCGCGGCTTTTCCCCGCGGTCTTCTCTCGCTCGTGCTCGTAATCGGCTTTTTGCCTTTTCTCCTTGTCTCCCCGTCTCCTTGTCTCCCCCCCCTCACCCCTTGCCACTCGCCCCTCGCCCCTCGCCACTTGCCTCCTGCTTCTTGGCACCGTGGTTGCATCCTTATCCGCAACCAAATCAGCGAAAGGAGTCGAATATGAACCGAGACATCTTCGGTGGAAACTGGAAACAGCTAAAAGGAAAGATCAAAGAAAAATGGGGAGATTTCACGGATGACGAGCTCGATGTGCTGGAAGGCAAACGAGATCAGTTCATCGGCAAACTGCAGGAGAAGTACGGCTGGACCCGCGAACGCGCCGAGCGCGAATACAACGAGTGGGAAAGCGGCGTATACAGCGGGTCAACTCGCAAGTACTGACAAATAATAGACAAGTCGGGGAGATTTTCCCCGGGGGGCAGGGCAACAGTGTTCGCAAAAGGAGGCGAACAGAGAGATGGGTACCTCTGAACTACGAGCATTGCACCCTGCTCCGACCACGAACCCGGTGCACGCAGCACGTTTCGCCGGACTCCGGTACGTTTCCGACGCAATTCGCGGAATCAGGCGAAAACGAGCGGGCACCGGGTTCTTCTATGTCCACCCGGACGGCACCCGCCTGACCGATCGGGATGAGCTCAAACGATTCCGAAGCCTGGTTATCCCTCCCGCATGGAAGGACGTCTGGATCTGTCCGTATAAGAATGGTCACCTTCAGGCCACCGGGCGTGATGCCCGGGGACGCAAACAGTACCGCTATCATCCGCTGTGGCGTCAGATCAGGGACGAAACGAAGTACCGCCGCCTGGTCGACTTCGCCCGGAGTCTACCGAAGATCCGGGAGGCGGTGGACAATGACCTCCGCCAGCCGGGGCTCACCAAGAGAAAAGTACTTGCCACCCTGGTCCGCCTGCTCGAAAGCACGCTCATTCGTGTCGGGAACGAGGAGTACGCGAAGCAGAACCGCTCCTACGGCCTGACCACCTTGCGCGATCACCATGCCACCGTCGACGGAACCAAACTTCGCTTCCGCTTCCGCGGCAAATCGGGTAAGGAACACTGCATCGGAATCAGGGATCGGCGATTGGCCAAAATAGTTCGACGATGCCAGGAATTACCCGGCCAGGAGTTGTTTCAATACACCGAGAACGGGTCTGCTCCCACGCCAATCGATTCCTCGGACGTGAACGACTACATCCGGGAGATCAGCGGCGAAGAATTTACCGCGAAGGACTTCAGGACCTGGGCCGGAACCCTCGCCGCGGCCGCTGCGTTGCAGGAGTATGGGGTTCCCGCTTCATTAACCGAAGGCAAGCGCAATGTCGCCCAGGTGATCAGACACGTGGCCGAACGCCTCGGCAATACGCCCAATACGTGCCGCAAGTTCTACGTACATCCCGTAATCATCGACGCGTACATGGATGGTTCGCTGCCGCACATGCTTGGTCCAGTGGCGAAGCGCGTTTATGCTCTCACTATTCATAATTTGGACGAGCAGGAGACGTCGCTTGTCGGCGTGCTTGAGGAGAGCATAGCTAAGTTGGCGTAATAAATGATAAACAGCGCTTGAGTTTCGCCGTCCCCACCAACGCTCCTTCGGAATCCGCTGTCTTTTGGTTGCGGCTGCGCCGCGCTGTGTCCTTCGTCGATAACGTCTTCAGAAGCGAACCCGCCAGTCCGACTTGGAAGTCGACCTGGTTCAACTCGAAATGAAATCCCCGCCATTGACGTGGATGAACTGACCGGTGATGTACGAAGCGTCGCTCGCGGCTAGAAAAACGTAGGCAGGCGCAACTTCGGCTGGTTCACCGGGACGGCTCATCGGTGTGTCCGTTCCGAACTTCGCGACCTTCTCCTCGGGAAACGTGGCCGGGATGAGGGGAGTCCAGATCGGCCCGGGCGCTACCCCGTTCACACGGATCCCGCGTTCAGCCAGTGACTGTGCCAGCGCGCGCGTAAAGGCGACGATCGCGCCTTTCGTAGACGAGTAGTCGATCAGAGACGGGTTGCCTCGGTAGGCCGTGATGGAGCTGGTGTTGATTATGCTCGCCCCTTTCTTCAGATGCGCGAGCGCTGCCTTTGTAATGTAGAACATAGAGAAAATATTCGTGCGAAAAGTCTTCTCCAGCTGTTCGGCCGAGATATCCTCGAGCCTGTTCTGAACGTGCTGCTCGGCGGCGTTGTTGACAACGACGTCGAGACGGCCAAGCTCGTCGACGGTCTTCTTGACGGCCCTCTTGCAGTACTTTTCGTCCCTCACGTCGCCCGGGAGCAAGAGGCACTTTTGCCCCTCTGCTTCGATCTGGCGTTTGGTCTCCTCCGCATCCTGGTGTTCGTCAAGGTATAGGACAGACACGTCAGCTCCCTCGCGTGCGAAGAGGACGGCAACCGCGCGACCGATCCCGCTGTCGCCGCCCGTTATGAGGGCGACCTTGCCCTCGAGCTTTCCGCTTCCCCGGTATTCCGGCAGGGCAACCACCGGGCGGGGAGTCATTTCTTTTTCGATTCCGGGTTGTCTTTTCTGCCTTTGGGCGGGTTTTGGACTTTTCTTTTTTACTGGCATAGATACACCTCGAATGGTTTCGTTGCGCCGGTTGACGCGTCCGGTAAGTAGTTGATAGCGAAAGGACCTTAAGACGATGGTATCTCACCGCGAGCTAAAACACGACGGCACGGGCATCCGGCGCGATTCCCAGAAGTGCGATGGACGTACCGCGACCTGTAGGAATCCTGCCGACAAGCGGGTTAACAACCCGGTTGCTTTAGGCTACTCTGGTACTAACACTTCTCACCTTTCCCACAGAACGCCTGAAAACACCGCGCTGACCCGTAGTCGGAGAAGTGTCCCGACTCGTCCTACCCGCTTACTGTCTGTAAGTGACAGAGGCGAAGCCTGCACTCGCAAGTAAGCGGCGGCGTTACGAAATTATGCCACGAACCGGGCAGTTAACAGGCAATGTAGCACTGCTTCGGGCGCTTCAACTGGGGGATCTGCTCTGTTCAGTTCCGGCTCTTCGAACCCTTCGCGCCTCCCTCCCTGATTCCAGAATAACGCTCGTCGGACTCCCCTGGGCGCGTTCCTTCGTCGACCGTTTCAATCGTTACGTGGACGACTTCCTGGAGTTCCCGGGGTACCCTGGCCTTCCCGAGACGCCGGCAGACGAAGCCAAACTCGACCGGTTCGACGCATTGGTCCTCCGGGAACGATTCGACCTCGCTATTCAAATGCATGGTGATGGCATCATTACGAATCGCTTCCTTGAACACTTGCACGCTCGTCGCCTGGCCGGTTTCTACAAGAATGGAGAGGAGCGTCCGTCCAGCCATTTCATTCCGTATCCCGAAGATCAGCCGGAGATACGACGACTGCTCCAGCTCGTGGAAGCCATTGGATGTCCGGTCCAGGGCGAGCACCTCGAGTTCCCGATACGCGAGGTGGAAGACCGGGAGTTCCGGTTGCTCTCTGACCGGCACGCACTGCCGGTGAAGCGTTATGTTTGTCTGCATCCGGGAGCGCGTCATGCCGATCGACGATGGCCGATTTCCTCCTTCATCGCGCTCGGGAGAAAGCTGTTGGATCGCGGCTGGCACCTCCTTGTAACCGGGACAGAAGGCGAGCGCGAGATCACCCGCCAGCTGAGTGCAGGGCTCGGGAGATGCACGGATCTGACCGGAGCGACGAGCCTCGGGGTCCTGGCCTGCGTGCTTCGCTCGTCGCGTTTGCTCGTCTGCAACGATACCGGGGTATCGCATCTTGGGGCCGCGCTCGGTGTCCCGAGCGTGGTGATCTTCAGCGGATCCGATCCGAGTCGGTGGGCGCCGTTGGACACGGAGCGTCACCGGGCGCTGGGAGATCCGATTAAACGCCCCGGCAGCCTGGTCGACGTTGACGAAGCCAGTTCCGCCGCCCTTTCGCTGTTGGCTGATGCGCTCACGCAGGTTCGCCCGGTGCATCGATCTTCCAGCCTCACCTGGTCTACTCCGATTGACTGGAAGAGAATCAATCGCATTCTGGCACTCCGCCTGGACAACATCGGCGACGTCGTCTTGTTGGGCCCGGCCCTTCGCGCGCTCAAGGCCCATCTACCCGGGGTTCACATCACGCTGATGGCTTCGCCGGCCGGGAGCCAGGCAGCCCGACTGCTGGGAGACGTCGACGATGTGTGGACCGAGAAAGTCATTTGGCAGGATGCGTCGTTCTCCATGCCACTGGATCCTGACAGGCAGCTGGAGCTCGTTGATCGGATCCGGCGGGGCAACTTCGATCTTGCCCTGATTTTTTCGAGTTTCTCGCAAAGTCCGTATCCACCCGCTTTCGCTTGTTACCTTGCCGGCGTCCCAATCCGGGCGGGCGACTCCAAGGAATTCGGAGGAAGTGTCCTGTCGCACTGGGTGGAAGCTCCGGAAGACGCCATGCACCAGGCAGAGCGGAATCTGAATCTGCTCCGGGCGATCGGTTGCCCGGCGCCCAACGAATCGTCGCGACTGGAATTGACGATTCCCGAGGAAGACGAGGACGGGGCGGCCCGCCTGCTGGCAGAAGCGGGGATCGGCCCAGATCAGCCGTTCATCTCGGTGGTTCCCGGGGCGAGCTGCGCCGCTCGGACGTACCCATTTGCTCGGTACTGCGAGGTGGTTCGGTTGCTGAGCGAGCGCGTCGCCTGTCCTCTCGTCCTGCTGGGGAGCGCGCGGGAAGCACAGTCGTTTCTCTTGGCTGACACTGATGCGCTGCCGACGTCCCGTGTGGTGTGGCTGGTCGGCCGTACGACGGTCGCCCAATTTGCGGCAATCGTGAAGCGAGCGAGTGTGGTGGTGGCAAACAACTCGAGCGCGGTGCACATAGCCGATGCTTTTTCGCGTCCGATGGTCGTCCTGTACTCGGGCACCGAGTACAGGAGCCAGTGGCGGCCGAGGTTCTCACTATCGAGAATACTCACTCGGCCAACCCCGTGTTCGCCCTGTTACCAGTTTCAATGCCCTTATCAGCTCGAGTGCCTGGAAATCTCACCTGAGGAAGTGTGCAGTGAAGTGGTCAGGCTACTCGAGCTAACCAGTTCCCCAATGGAGATCGAGCCCAGCGTCGTCAACTCCGCGCAAGTGTTGGCAGAAGGACGTGACGCGGCAGGTCCGGACGAATCGCTTTTAGTGCAGGAAGGTCAAGCATGAGCAATCGCCTGCGAATCCTTACCTGGCATGTCCATGGGAATTACTTGTACTACCTTGGCCATGTCCCCCACGACATCTGCCTTCCTGTCAAGCCGGGGCGGCCCGAGGGCTATGGCGGTAAGTGCGGGACGCTGCCGTGGCAGCCGAACCTGCACGAAGTGCCTGCCGAGTCGGTCAAGAGGATGGAGTTCGACTGTATCCTCTTCCAATCCAAGCGCAACTACCTGATCGACCAGTACGAACTTTTGTCGGCCGAGCAGCTGAAGCTGCCTAGGATATACCTCGAGCACGACCCTCCTCGGGAGAACCCGACCGATACTCGACACCCGGTGGGTGATCCGAATGTTCTGCTCGTTCACGTGACCCACTTCAACGACTTGATGTGGAACAGCGGAGCGACGCCAACCCGCGTGATCGAACACGGCGTCGTCGTCCCGGACACGGTCCGCTATACCGGTGAGCTGGAACGCGGAATCACCGTAGTGAACGGGCTGAAGAAGCGTGGAAGACGGGTGGGCGCAGATGTCTTCGAGCGGGTTCGCGATCAGGTTGCCGTCGACCTGGTCGGGATGGAATCCGAGCAGGCAGGGGGCCTGGGCGAGGTTGACCACAGGAGCCTTGCCGCGTTTTGCGCGCACTATCGATTCTTCTTCAACCCGATCCGGTATACCAGCCTTGGCCTGGCTGTGTGCGAGGCGATGATGCTCGGGATCCCCATGGTCGGACTGGCAACAACGGAGATGGTGACCACGGTGGAGAATGGGGTTTCGGGCTATGTGGATACCAGCGTTGATCGGCTGATCGATCGCATGCGTTCCTTGCTGAGCGATCGTACGGAGGCGATGCGGCTCGGCGAAGGAGCGAGGCAAGCGGCAATACAGCGGTTTGGCATCGAACGTTTCGCGCGCGATTGGGATGAGACATTGCGGTTTGTCACGGGCGGCTCGCGTCGATCCCAGGTCGGACCATCCAGTTTTGAGCTTTTGGAGGAAGCCGGAGGAAGATCATGACGAAACGAATCGCCTTCATCAGCGACCACGCGTCGCCGGTTGGGATTCTGGGCGGGGTCGACAGCGGCGGTCAAAACGTCTATGTCGGTCAATTGGCAAAGAACCTCGCCGCACTGGGCTATGAAGTAGACGTCTTCACGCGGCGGGACAGTGAGCGGCTGCCGGAGATCGCCGAGTGGGTCAATGGCATCCGGATCATCCACGTCCCCGCCGGCCCTCCGAGTTTTGTGCGCAAGGAAGAATTGCTGAAGTACATGCCGGAATTCACCGCTTACGTGCTTCAGTTTTTCAAATGCCAGCGCAAGTCGTACGACCTCGTGCACCCGAATTTCTGGATGTCGGGGCTGGTGGCATGCGAGCTGAAGAAGCAACTGGGTTTGCCCTTCGTTGTCACGTTTCATGCGCTCGGGAGGGTACGCCGTCTGCACCAGGGAACCAGGGACGAATTCCCGAACCAACGGTTTGAAATCGAGGATCGAATAGTCGCGGAAGCCGACCGGATTATCGCTGAATGTCCTCAGGACGAGGAAGACCTCATTCGGTTGTACAACGCCGATCCGGCAAAAATCACGATCGTTCCGTGTGGCTTCGATTCGACCGAAGTGTGGCCGATCAGTAAGCCCTTGGCGCGATTCGCATTAGGGTTGCCGCCCGAGGAAAAGGTGATCCTTCAGTTAGGCCGCCTCGTCCCCCGCAAGGGGATCGACACGGCCATCCGAGGTTTTGCCCGGTTGGTTACGAAACACGGAATCGAAGCTCGTCTCCTGATTGTGGGCGGCGACTCGGAGGATCCCGATCCAAGCCTGACCCCTGAGATTCGTCGGCTCCAAAGTATCGCCGAAGAGGAGAAGGTCAGCGAATCCGTCACGTTCGTAGGGCGTCGCGGCCGCGAGGCCCTGAAATACTACTACAGCGCCGCGGACATCTTCGTGACCTGTCCCTGGTACGAGCCCTTTGGCATCACTCCCGTGGAGTCGATGGCTTGTGGTACGCCGGTGGTCGGGACTAACGTCGGCGGCATCAAGTTCACGGTCCGCGACGGTGAGACCGGGTACCTGGTTCCGCCGAATGATCCGGATGCCCTGGGGGCCCGCCTGGCTTACCTCTACGAGCACCCGAAGTTGATGAGTGTGCTAAGCCGCCAGGCTGTCCGAAGAGCCAACGACCTGTTTACCTGGCAGAAGGTAGCCGCGAGTGTGGCCAGCATGTATGAAGAGGTGTTGGCTCCGGGTCGGACCCAGCGAATGGATGACGGCGAACTGATGGCTGTTCTCAACCGGAGCTTTGAGAGCACACTGGAAGCACTCAACGAATCGCGCCGGAGGCTCGCTCCCTTCATCATGGACGCGGCCGGAGTCTTGAGCACCTGTTTCGCGCAGGGTGGGAAGCTGATTGTGTGTGGGAGCGGCCCCTGCGCGATCGACGCCTGCCGCTTCGCCAACGAATTTGTCACCCGATTCAAGAACGACGCCCGCGGTGGTCTCCCGGCCGTTGCCCTGAGCCCGGACAGCTCGATTGACGCCTTCGGGGCCAACGAGCTGGGTTTGGAGGACACGCTTATCCGACAGCTGGAAACATTCGGCCGGTCGGGGGATGTCTTCCTCGGCATTTCCGAATCCCGTCGTTCCCGATCGCTCGTTTCGGCATTCAAGGTCGCACGGGACCTGGGAATGACGTCGATCTCGATCATCGGTCAGGATTCCGGAGATCTTCGTAATGTCTCCGACGTATCCATTGCCGTCCCGACGCCTGAGCGCCCACAGGTTCGGGAAGTGCGGACCGTGATCATGAGCGTCCTATGCGACCTCGTTGAAGAGCGGCTGGCGACCGATAAATCCGTTGATAACGTCGCCGAGTTCACGCGGTCGGTTCCCAACAACAGGACTACCAAGGTATCGAGACGCGCAACTCTACACGCTGCTTCGGCTGAACCTCAAAACGCTAATGGAGGCGGAAAGACACATGCAAGAACTACAGGGAAAAGTAGCACTCGTGACCGGAGGCGGACAGGGACTCGGTAAAGCCATCTGTCAAGAGCTTGCTTCGGCGGGTGCTTTCGTTGTTGCGGGGGATGTGAACCAGGCGTCCAACAAACAGTGCGTTGAGGAGATCAAGGCGGCGGGAGGCCGGGCCGAAGTTCTGACGCTGGACGTGGCGGATGAAGACCAAATCAAGGACGCGATCTACCGTTTGAAAAATGATCACGGTCACCTCGATGTCCTCATCAACAACGCCGGAGTTGATAAGACCGTGTCGATCGAGGAACTCGCGGTCGCGGATTGGGACTGCATCTTGCGAGTCAACCTCCGCGGGCCCTTTGTCTTATCCAAGTACGCTTTGCCCGTCATGCGCGAGCAGGGCGGTGGCCACATCGTCAACATTGTCTCCACGGCTGCAAAAAGGGCCTGGGCAAACGCGGCCGCCTACCACGCCAGCAAGTGGGGACTTCTCGGTTTCAGCCATGCGCTCCATGTTGAAGGACGCAAAAACAACGTCAAGGTGACTGCGGTCCTGGCGGGGGGAATGCGGACACCTTTCCTGCTGGAGCGCTTCCCGGATCTCGATGTGAATCTTCTGCAAGACCCGGCGAACGTCGCCAAGACGGTCCGGTTTGTTCTCAGCCAGCCGGCTGAGACGGTAATCCCGGAAGTCATGGTGATTCCAATGAAGGAAACGTCATGGCCCTGAATCAAAGAAAAGCAGTATTTCTCGATAAAGACGGCACCCTCGTCCGGGACATCCCGTACAACGTCGACCCCCGGAGGGTTAAACTGGAGACGGGTGCGTGCGAGGCCCTCAGGCTGCTGCACGCTCGCGGCTACCTGCTGATCGTCGTCTCCAACCAGTCGGGCATCGCCCGCGGTTTCTTTCCGGAAAAGGCGTTGCTCGGCGTCCGAAGGAAGCTCATCGACATCTTTTCCCGTTCGGGAGTGCCGCTGGCCGGCTTCTATTACTGTCCCCACCATCCGGAAGGCATCGTCCCCGGGTACCGGACCAGGTGCTTTTGCCGCAAGCCGCATCCCGGCATGCTGCTGCGAGCCGCAAAGGACCTTCAGGTGGAGCTGCGGCTTTCCTGGATGGTCGGCGACATCCTGGATGACGTCGAGGCCGGGAAGATAGCCGGATGCCGCACGATTCTGATCGACAACGGAAACGAGACCCAGTGGGAGTTCTCTCAAACGCGCACGCCCGATCACTACGCGCCCACCCTCGCTCAAGCGGCCAGAATGATCGTCTCCGTGCCCTTCCGCATCACCGAGCGGGCACCGGCTGACCAGTTTTCGCAAGGAGGACGCCCATGAGCGATCAAATCCAGCATGTGATCCAGAAGTTCTCCGGCATCAAGGTACTTGTTGTCGGCGACGTGCTCCTTGACGTCTACATGCACGGAAGCCCAGGCCGCATCTGCCGGGAAGCACCCGTTCCAGTCGTGGACCTCGCCTCTCGGACAGAGGTGCCCGGTGGGGCAGGGAACGCCGCGATCGCGTTCCGGTCTCTGGGCGCCCGCGTTCGTCTCGTGGGCGTAACAGGTTCCGACCCGGAAGGACAGCGACTGAGACGGTGCCTGGAGGAACAACAGGTCGCGACTGAACATCTGCTCGCTGCCGAGGGCCGCCGGACTCGGACCAAGAACCGCGTTCTGGCGAGTTCCCAGATGCTCGTTCGGTTCGATGAGGGGAGCGTGGAAGAGGTTTCGCCAGAGGTCGAGGAGCGCATTCTCCACAGCCTTCCGGCGCTATACCGTTCAGCCGACGTTGTCCTCGTTTCCGATCACAACGGCGGTACGGTGACCCCAAGAATCATCGAGGCGATCGGCCGGCTGCACAAATCCGATGCTCGGATTCTTGCTGTGGACTCCCGCCGTAAGCTGTCCGCCTACCGGGAAATTGGAGCGACCTTGGTCAAGCCAAATTACGACGAAGCGATCGACTTCCTTGGCTTGGAAAAGACTTCGGACGCCGATCGGCGGAGGGAAGTCGCCGCGGCCTTTGGCGAAAGCATCCTTCTGCAGACCGGGGCACGGATTGTTGCAGTCACGATAGACAGTGACGGCGCGATCGTGTTCGAGGAAGGTTGCCAGCCATACCGGACGTATGGGGTCCAAGCCGTCTCTTCTTATGCGGCAGGCGCAGGGGATTCCTACGTGGCCGCGGTGGCCCTCGCGCTCGCGTCGGGTGCGGAAACAACCGAAGCGGCCGAGCTTGGTTCGGCTGCTGCCGCAGTCGCGGTGGCCAAGGCGGGAACGACCAATTGCTCGCAGAATGAGCTGCTCGGCCAGGTTTCGTTTGACGGGAAGTACGTCCAGGACCTTTCCCGGTTGGTCCTGCGCCTGGACCTGTACAGACGGCAGGGCAAACGGATCGTCTTTACTAACGGTTGCTTCGATATCCTCCATCGCGGTCATGTCACCTACTTAAGCCGCGCCAAGTCGTCCGGCGACGTCCTGGTCCTCGGTGTCAATTCTGACGCCAGCATTCAGAAGCTGAAAGGTCCCGAAAGGCCAATCAACACACTTGAGGACCGCGTACAGGTTCTCGGCGCCCTGAGCTGCGTTGACCACATCGTTGCGTTTGACGGGGAGACTGCCTGTGACGTGGTTCGTGTGGTTCGTCCGGATGTCTACGTCAAGGGTGGCGACTACACCAAGGAGCGTCTCCCGGAGGCGCCCATCGTCGAACAGTTAGGCGGGGAAATCCGGATCCTGCCGCTTGTCGAAGACAGGTCGACCACCAGGATCATAGAGCGGATCCGCAGAAACGGCCACGACCCGGCCGAACAGGAACAGTTCCCCCCGCCGGTCGCCTGAGGCGATCGAGACTCAGTCATGCTAATCAATCAAGCAGAGGGATCCCTTTCGGCGAACCTCACGGCCTGGAAACGCGCGCGGAGACTGCTCTGCGTCCGCCTGGATACGCTCGGGGACGTCCTGATGACAACGCCGGCTATCAGGGCCCTTCGGGAGTCGGTTCGAGACCGCTCCATCACGCTTCTAACATCCAGCCAGGGCCAGGTTGTGACAGGGTACGTCCCGGAAATCGACTACTGCATGGCGTACGACTGTCCCTGGATGAAAGCAAGCGGGTCTGTCTCCGATCCTGCTCGAGACCGGGAGATGATCGCGGCGCTGAGAAGCCGGCGGTTCGACGCCGCCGTGATTTTCACGGTCTACAGCCAGAACCCGCTAGCCGCGGCGATGCTCTGTCACCTGGCCGAAATCCCATTGAGGCTGGCCCATTGCCGGGAGAATCCCTACCAACTGCTGACCGACTGGGTGCCGGAAAGGGAACCCGG
>Ga0105091_10000726_pt1 | contig 14141 bp, 8 predicted proteins | sample PPLLak1March2015_FD_87022 | JGI IMG/M metagenome (GOLD analysis project Ga0105091, IMG submission 87022) | Freshwater sediment microbial communities from Prairie Pothole Lake near Jamestown, North Dakota, USA - PPLs Lake P7 Core (1) Depth... | ecosystem: Environmental > Aquatic > Freshwater >... | reverse complement strand
GTAAATGCCAGGGGCTGCCCGTTTGTAGTCCAGCGCGGTCTGGACGCGCACGCCCAACGGTAAGTTGTGCAACTTATCATTGCTATGCCCGAACTGCAGGCTGGAAACGTCGATGATGACCCGGAAAAGCCAGTATGGGGTGTGTTCGATCAGTGAGGTGTTAAGCAGCGGACGGCGCAGGAAATAGCGTAAGGCCAGGGGTAACTGGCTCAGGGTGTAGAACGGGTTGACCAGGACCAGGGCGCGCACACGGTCAGGATATCGCAATGCATATTGTAGGGACAAATACCCGCCGAGCGAGTGACCGACCAGGATGGCCGGTTCGTCCAGCTCGAGCCCGTCGATCCACTCGCCCAAGTGCTCAAAAACGGAATCGCTGGTGTAGTGGGCCAGGCTGCCTGGCTTGGCGCTCTCGCCATGGCCGAGCAAATCCGCGGCGTAGCCGGCACATCCATGTGCGGCCAGCTCGGGCAAGTGCATGTCCCAATCGTGCAGGGAGGCGGCCAGCCCGTGCACCAGGATGACCGGTGCGCCTGCGCCTTGGGATACAAAGTTGGTTTGCACAGGGACAACAGGCCTGTCGACCCTACTGTTATTCGGAAATATGTTTTTCATATCGTTTGGCGAGTTCACGCCGTAATACTTTACCAATAAATGTCCTTGGAAAATCTTCCATAAAGATTACAAAACGCGGGACCAGATGGGGCGGCAGGCGGCGTTTGCAATAGGCGATGACCGCCTCGGGGGTGGGGCGCTCCATTCCGGCGATCACAAAGGCAAACGGCTGGCCTGCCACGGCTACCACAGCCACTTCTTTAACTTGGGGGATCTCGTAGATCACTTCTTCCACATCGCGTGGGAACGCGGGTTTCGGCTCGCTCAACCCACCGGGTTTCGACTGGTCCAACTGGCCAGGCGCGCCCGGCCTGGAAGGATACCACATATCGGCTTTACGTGCGATGATGCGGAAATATCCATCGGAGTCCATTTGTGCCACATCGCCGGTCAGCAGCCCGCCATCCTTATTGATAACTTTCGCAGTGGCTTTTTTATCTTTCCAGTAGCCCATCATTACCTGCGGTCCGCGCACGGCCAACTCGCCGATCTGACCGGGTTGCACTTCCTTGCGCCCGCGCACCAGGTCCAGCACGGCCGCTTCGGTGGACGGCAACGGGATGCCAATGCTGCCCACCTTGCGTTCCCCGTTCAATGGGTTGGCGTGCGTTACCGGCGAAGCCTCGGTCAGGCCGTAGCCTTCCACCAGCCGGCCTTTGGTCAGTTTCTCGAAGGTCTCTTGCACCTCCACCGGCAATGGCGCGGAACCGCTGATGCAGGCGTTGATCGAGCGGATACCGTAATTGCGCACGCCACGGAAGTTATTGATCGCCATGTACATGTTAGGCACGCCCGGGAAAATGGTCGGGCGGTATTCCTTGATGGCGACCAGCACATCCTTGACCTGGAACTGCGCCTTCAAAATCAGGGTTGCCCCGAGCGTCACCGGGACGGTCAGGGCGGTGGTCAGGCCGTAGGAATGCGAGAAAGGCAGCACCGACAAAAATCGTTCCTTGCCTTCCTTTGCGTCCGGTATCCAGTGGCGGGTTTGCAAGGCGTTGGCCACCAGGTTGCGGTGAGAAAGCATCACCCCCTTGGCGGCGGCGGTGGTCCCGCCGGTGAACTGGATGACCGCCATGTCATTGGAGTCGACCGGCAGCGTGGGCGAACGGCGACCCTGGGTTGCCAGCCAGGGATGGAAGCTGACCGCGCCTGGAACGCTCAGACCGCGGTTGCGCCAGCGCGAGAGCCATTTCTTCGGCAGCGCAAGATATTCGCCCGGGTCGGTCAGTACGATGTGGGGCAGCTCTGCCCTGCTCTGGATCTGGCGCGCCAGCCCGGCGGCGGGCTTGATCGTCACCAGCACGCTGGCTTCCACTTCGCGGATGATATTGATCAGTTCTTCCGGTTCGGTCAGCGGGGGGGTGAAAACCGCAACCATGCCCGCTTTGAGCGTGCCGAAGAAGCCAATCACCATTTGCGGGAGGTTGGGCATCATCAGCACCACGCGCGCGCCTTTTCCAAGCCCCAGGGAAATCAAAGCGTTGGCAAAGCGGTTGGCCTCGTGGTTCAACCTGCGGTATGACAGGCGGCCACCCTCGAAAATGACGGCAGTGTTCAGTGGAAAGCGGCGCACAGCGGAGCGCAGCAGGTGGTGAGCCGGGATGTTGGGGATGCCGATCGTGTACGGCACCCCTTTCTCGTAGTGGTCCAGCCAGGGGCGTTCCCGTTCGAGCGCCTCGCGGCCGGATTTGACGGAGGCTGGTGTCTCGTCCCGCCAGGAGCGCTGGGACGCACCTTCGAGGAAACGCTCGATGGCCCGGTTGACCGCTTCCCGGCGTTCGAGCATGACCATGTGTCCTGATGCCCTGATATCGGCCTCTTCCGCGCCCGGGATGGTGCGCGCCACCTTCTCGAACAGCGGGCGCTCGAAGACCAGGTCACGGTTGCCGCGGATGACTAGCGTGGGAACCTCTATGTGGGCAAATTTTTCCCAGCCGTTCCACTTCGACATGTTGGTGTGATAAAAGGGTTTCAGCGCGTGGGGAGGCCCGGCCAGCCAGTTGCGGGTGAACGGGCCGATCAGGCGCAGCAGCCAGATGGGCAGAACCAGGCCGAGCTTGAACAGGGCGTTAAGGTGGAATTCCCCGGCGGTGGCGATCAGGATCAGGCCTTGAACGCATTCGGGGTGGTTGAGCGCGTACTCGGTGACGATGGCGCCGCCATAGGAATGCCCGACCAGCACAAACTTATCCTTGACCTTGAGCATATCCAGCACTGTTTTCAGGTCGGTCTGGATGCGCGGCATGTCGTAGCCGCCGGAGGGTTTGTCCGAAAGCCCGTGACCACGCAAGTCGAGCGCGATGACGCGGTTGTCCAGTGAAAACTTCTGTAGCTGGTAAACCCACTGGCTGGCCTGCCCGCCGAAGCCGTGCAGGAAAACAAAGGTCCGTTGGGGCCGGTCGGGTGAGATGTCGATTGCCGACAGGCGCACCAACGGATCTGTGGAAACACGTACTTCGTGCCGGTACAGATCAAGGTCAATATCCATGTAGAAAGTGTACAGGGATTGTCACATTATGTCAATTTTTCAGTTAAAACCTGATGCTATACTGAATGTGGTGTCCTCATTGATTTTCACTTCTCATCCCCTGATTATGTGGTGACATGTGTGAAGCAACGATTAGAATTCTTTATTAAAAAAATCAGCCACTACATTATTCCTTCTCAGTTAGTAGCTGTCATCAACACGTGCATAGCGTTTATCGCATTAGGTTCACTGTGGTGGTATGTCGGCGGCCTGCTTGAAAAACGCCTGTTGTATGAAGATCGTGAAGATGTTGCTGGTCGTATGGAATCAATAGGAACGAGTTTGACCTTATCGATCAGCCAGAGACTTTCTTTGGTCACGGGTTTGCATTCTTATGTGTTAACTGAAGTTAACGATTATGGTCAGCTTAATGCAGATAAGCTTGCAATTTTTGCGACAAGTATCTATACCCAGATGCCAGGGATACGCAATATAGCGCTTGCTCCAGCAGGGGTGATGCAATTTGTGTATCCCTATGAAGAGAATAAATCTGTATTAGGATATGAACCTTCCAAAGATGAACGCCCTAATGTTAGGGAAGAAATCCAACGCGCAATCGAAACCGGAAAAATCATATTAAGCAATCCGTATGAATTGATCCAAGGGGGGCAGGGATTAATTGCGCGCCAGGCCGTATTTACTGGAGATAGATATTGGGGATTGGTAAATATAGTTATTGATGTGCCTCCTCTGCTTGAGGAAGCGGGTATTTCTCCTCCGCCCTTCAATCTAAACCTGGCAATCAAAGATCAATCTGGAAAAGTGTTTTATGGTGCGCGAGATGTTTTCATATCGGACCCGATCGTATATTCAGTAAGCTTGCCAGAAGGGGAATGGGTACTGGCCGGGATTCCAAATAAAGGATGGCAGTCGGGATACCAGACGTCCTTGTGGATTTATCGTTTGTTAGGGTTGGGAGTTGTTATCACTATCTCGCTGATGGTCTACCAATTTACTGACCGCCGCGAACGATTGACATACCTTGTCGAGCAGCGCACCAATGAGCTGACACAATCCAACCAAACCTTGATCAATGCGCTGGAAGGCATCAATGCGGCTGAAATAACACTGCGGGAAACCGCAGCACGTTATAAAGCAGTGGTCGAAAACCAGACCGAGTTCATTGTGCGCTGGAAGCCTGATGGTATGCGTACATTCGCTAACGAAGCGTATCTACGCTACTTTAATTTGAGTCTGGATGAAGCGCTTTCATCGGGCTTTCTATCGCTGGTTGTGGAGGAGGATCGCAATGCTGTTGAAGGGAAAGTTTCGCGGCTGGTTTCAGGCGAGTCATTTTCCGAGACAGAAGTCCATAAGGTTATCAAACCCGATGGAAGCATTGGCTGGCAGGAATGGACCGATAATGCTATCTTTAACGATCAAGGGCAGTTAGTTGAATTTCAATCTGTAGGACGCGATGTTACCGAACGTATTCTGGCTGATGAAGCGCTCCGCATGAAAACAGAAGAACTGGAGGCGCTGTTCTCTATTTCTTCTCATTTGCGTACAGCACAATCTGCAGATGCGATGCTGCCTGTGGTACTGGCTGAAATGCGCCGCGTTTTGCATTCCGATGCGAACGCAGTTATTTTGCTCGATCCTGATAACGAGCATTTTACTTATGCGCTGAGTGACGGGCCGCTTAAAGTCAATGATGGGACGCAATTCGAAGTTGCCAAGAGCATCAGCGGGTTGGTTCTTCAAACACGCCATCCTTATATTACAGAAAATCTGTCATCCGATCCCCACAAGACGTCAAGATTGCAAGGTGATGATGAGCTGGGTCCAGCCATCATTGTGCCGGTAATTTCTGAAAGCGAGTTTTTAGGAGTACTGCTTTGTACGCGCAAAAAAGATAGCAATTCGAAGCCATATTCGTCGACGGAGGCGCGGCTGTTGACAGCGATTGGGGAGATGGTCGGGAATGCCCTGCGGCGTGCGAGGTTGTACGACCAGGCTATGGCGCGTTTGCAGCATGTGCAGACGCTGCATTCGATTGATATGGCAATTTCTGCCAACCTGGACCTGTCGGTTATCCTGGATGTGCTGTTGACCCAGGGGGTCACACAGTTGAATGTAGATGCTGCCAGTATTTTGCTGCTCGATCCACATACGCACATGTTGGAATATGCAGCCAGCAAGGGCTTTCGCACCAAAGAGATCAAGTCGGCCCGATTACACCTCGGAGAAGGGCTGCCGGGGAAAATTGCCCTGGAGCGTAAAGTTTTGCATATCCCCAACCTTGGGCAAACTGACGATTTTATCCGCAAGTATCTGTTGGATGAAGGATTCGTTTCTTATCAAGCCGCTCCCTTGATCGCAAAAGGGCAATTGCAGGGCGTCCTGGAGACATTCAACCGCAAACCGATCTCTGTAGGTGAAGAGCAGACAGGATTTCTAGAAACTCTGGCTACCCAGGCGGCAATCGCCATAGACAATTCTCAGCTTTTCAGCGATTTGCAGCGCTCCAATTTCGAATTGGAAATAGCCTACGATGCTACTATTGAAGGCTGGTCACGCGCTCTCGAATTGCGCGATCAGGAAACGGAGGGGCATACCTTACGAGTCACCGATATGACTTTGCGACTTGCGCAGGAGCTCGGGGTGAGGGGCGCAGATTTAATCCATATCCGGCGTGGCGCTCTCTTGCACGATATTGGCAAAATGGGCATTCCGGACGGGATTTTGCTCAAGCCCGGCAAACTTGTGGACGAAGAGTGGGAAATCATGAAACGGCATACGGTCTATGCCTTTGAGATGCTCTGGCCTATCGAATTTCTGCGACCTGCGATCGATATCCCCTACTGTCACCATGAGCGCTGGGATGGGACTGGCTACCCGCGCCAATTGAAAGGGGATCAAATCCCGCTCTCTGCGCGCTTGTTTGCTGTTGCAGACGTGTGGGATGCGCTGACCAGCGACCGGCCGTATCGTAAAGCCTGGATTGAAGAAGAGGCGCTCGATTACATTGTTAGCAATGCAAGCAAGCACTTCGATCCGCAGGTGGTTGAGTTATTCTTAATTCTTCGAAACAAGAGTGGTAAAGAATTAATATTCGAATGAGGAGTAAAAATTTTATTTAGAAGAATCAGTCAGCGGCGGGATGAATGACCGCCGCTGACTTTTGGTGCTTAGGTTGCTCTTATCGGAGGAGAGGTCCTTAGCATCCAAGGGAATAAATATCGTTCAAACGGAAAGGCTTATCGCGCGATCTATACCTCCCTACACCCACACACTCGCTCAACTTAAGTTGACATGTGCTCACTTAGGATGAAGGTTCAGTGTAGCAGAGTCAGCATCCCGAGGATACTCAAGAGAACTAGGGCAAGTTTTGGCACGCGGCGCTGAAGTTGGAGTTTTGGAGCACCAGACCTGCGCAGCGCCTGATTTGTTTGACCCTCCCTCAATAATTCTTTAATTTTCTCATTGCCTCTTGATTCATAAAAGTACTGGTTCATGGCTCTTACTCCTTTCCACATTCTGATCACCTTTTAATTGGCTGGTTTTTTACAAGTCCCGCACCGGTGACCAGCCAGTGCGGGGCTGACGACGTGGGCTTGTGGAGGAGAAAATTGTGCAAGCCCACGTCCCGATAAACATTTGGCCCTGGATCATTTCTAATGCCGCTGGAAGTAATCCGAGGTATCGATCGAATTGGTCTTCTGGATCAGGTCAGGGTGCCGCAATGAATAGTCGGACATATCGGCTCCTATGCCTGCTCGTTGGCTCAACTCCGGATGGCGCAGCGAGTAGTCGGACAATTCAGCATTGATAACTGCTCGCTCGTTCAGCTCAGCATGGCGCTCATAGTAGTCGCTGGCAGCTTGGTTTCCTGAGACAAAGACCTTCTGGTTGAGAACGGAGAAATCGGGTCTGGACGGCCAGCTCAAGTCCGCTGGGGCAGGAACTCTGACAGCTGAGATGGTAACCAGAGTGGCAGCTGCGATCAATACAGCCATTCCGAGCAATTGGATCTTGCGGTTTTTCAACATTTTAATCTCCTTGATTAACTGAGGTTGGTTGAAGTGTCAATCTATGACTACAGTATACGAATCCCCCGTTCTGCAGCGTGTCTGTTAGCGTTGATTTAGCGTGTTTTTTACAGTGGATATGGTCTTTCAGGATACAAAAAGGACCTGCATCGCAAGTCTTTTATAAGATCATACAGAACTTTCAAGAGTTTTGGGGAAAATGTTGATTGGCTTATCGCTCCAACGCATATTCAATCGCTTGTTGCAGAGTTAGTGCGCGGCCTTCGGTCCAGAGTGCATCATATACGGCCTGGCCGAGCTGAGAGCGTACGGAGGCGACCAGTACTTCATACCGAGGGCGCTGGCTGGGCGGCAGGGGAGTGCCGATCCCTTCGCGCAGCGAGTCGGCAGCCCCGAACAGCCGCGCTGCGCGTGCCGGATCGCTCTTTGCAAACGCAACAAGCGCCATGCCGATCAGCTCATACTGGACTACTCGCTTATCCGTGAGCTGGGCTTGCAAAACCAAGGCTTCGTTGAACTTTATCGTGGCTTGCTCGAGCTCCCCCTTACTCCACAATGCAAACCCCAAGATTGTCAACGCGATGACGATGGTACGATTGTCCCCGCGTTCTTGCCCGATTGACAGAGCTTCTGTGCACAGTGCGATTGCCTGCTCATTATCGTCCTGCGAAAGGGCTACGATAGCAAGATGACTGAGAGTGATGTTGGTCTCCTTTATATTACCCAAAGCGCGTACTAAGGAGAGACTCTGCTCATAATAATCCTTAGCGCTCCTCAGATCACCTTCATCTTGAGCAATTTCGCCCAGCCCCCTCAGCACCACGGCGGTCTGGATCTCAGCCTCGAGTTGGCGGTAGATCGTTAAACTTGCGACATAATGTTTTTGCGCTCGCTCGAGGTCTCCCTGCCGTTGTCTGAGATGACCGGCAACGTAGAGTACTTTGGCTTGTGCGAGCGCGCTCGGGGAAGGAGCCGAACTGTGACATTTGGAAAGCAACCGGTCCATCCAGGCGCGCGCCTCCAGTTGATAGCCACGTATATCCCAAAACAACCATAATGCTCCTGCCAATCTCAATCCTGCTTCGATATCCCCTCCTGTTATTGACCAATCCAACGCTGCTCGCAGGTTGTCGTGCGCGAGATCTAACCTTCTGAGCCAATAACCTTGTTCTGCGCTATGCAACCTGGGCTCGGCTTCCTCTGCCAGCCTCATAAAGAAGTCCAAGTGACGATTTCTCACCCGGACTTCTTCGCCTGCGTGCGGAAACTTCCTGCGCGCGTATTCCCGAACCGTTTCCAGCATGTGACAGCGCGCTTCTCCCTCGTGCTCTTGCATGATCACCAACGATTTGTCCACCAAATGCATTAACAGGTCAAGCACTTCATTCGATTCAATCCCATCGTTTGAACAAACTGCCTGTACATCCTCCAGGGTCCAGCTGCCAGCGAAAACTGCCAACCGGCGAAATAAGGACTGTTCGATTTCAGGCAGCAAGTCGTAACCCCAATCCATCGCCGCCCGCAAGGTTTGATGACGTGGGACAGTTGTCCGGCTGCCGCCCGTCAGGAGTTCGAAGCGATCGTCCAACCGCGCTGCGATTTGTTCCACGGACAGTACTTTGACACGGGCCGCTGCCAGTTCGATCGCAAGCGGGATGCCATCCAACTGATGGCACACCTGTGCTACGAAGGGCGCGTTATGCTCGGTCAGGGTGAAATCTGTCTTGACGGCTGCCGCCCGCTCGATGAACAAGCGAATGCTCTCATATTGCGACAGCAGCCCGATCGTAGGTATATGTTCTGGAGCGGGCAACGTCAGGGTAGGAACATGCCATACAACTTCACCTGTTAATCCCAATCCCTCACGGCTTGTTATCAGGATTTTCAAATTTGGACAGGTGTTGAGTAAACTGTTCGCGAGCTGCGCACACCCCGCGATCAAATGTTCGCAGTTATCCAGTATCAACAGCGTATGTTTTGTTTGAAAATATTCGATCAGCGTATTGTTCAAAGACTGGTTTGGAACCTCACGCACGCTTACCACTTGCGCAACGGCCTGTAACACAAGCGAATCATCTTTCAAACCGACGAGATCAGCCCACCAGACACCGTCGTCGAAATCATTTAACAATTCGTTTGATGATCGAATTGCTAAGCGCGTTTTGCCCACACCACCCGAACCAGTCAAAGTAACCAGGCGTTTTTTCTTGAGCAGTTTGGTCACCTGATCAACTTCCTTCTCGCGTCCAATAAAGCTTGTCAATGGGACCGGTATATTCGTTTTCGGTAATTCTATACGCTTGTCCCTTATGGGAACGAAGTACCCTGATTCGATAGATTCTTTCCCAGCTTTGAGTCTTGTAAACAACTCCTTTGTTTGTTCTGATGGCTCAATGCCGATCTCATACAAAGATTTGACACAGCGTTCATATGTCGCTGCAACCTTCGACATCTCCCCTTTGGCTGCGTGAGCAATCATCAATGCGCGATAAGCCGGCTCTGGTTTTTGTCCCAATTTGATCCAGCGCTCACCCCAATCCAGGATATCCAGCCAGCGCTTTTCATCTTGAAGTAACGACATCAAGCGAGCCATATGGTGTTCGAAAACAGCGCGTAAATGTTCCCGCTCCAACACAACCCATTCCTCATAGAAGCCAGGTAGTAATTCACCTTGGTACACTTGGAGGGCGGCCAGCAATTGCGCAATGGACGCTTTCTCGCTTAAATTTTCCAGCTCAGCGGTATCGAGCCAGTAGTCTGTCGTCGAGGCCTTGAAGGTAATCGTCAAGTCGTCTGTAAGCAGGTATTCAGCTGAGGGATCTGAAGGAAGCGCCTTGCGTATCCGCCACAAGGCATGACGAAGATTGTCCCGCGCGGTCTCTTCCATAGAGTCAGGCCATAAAAGGCCTGCTAATTTTTCGCGGCGATGAGCCGTCCCGGCATTCAAAACCAAATAAGCAAACAAAGACTGCGCGGGACGCGATGAAAGGGCAATGGGTTTTCCCGCCTGGCGCAGATCGAACGTTCCAAGCAACCGAATTTCTAACATGTTGGGAAAGAATTTAGATGAATTATATCATTTTAGAAGTATTTATCTATTCTGCTCTAAACAGCGCAGCGACAGAGGAACACTCTCCAGAGCCAGTCCAGCACCCGCAAACTCGGGGGCGCAATGGTCTGATGCGTAGCTGTTCACTGGAGGGGTGCTTGGCTCGCGTCACGGCAACCGGCAAGCTCGCTCACTGACACATCGAAGCACTCGTCGAGTCGAGAACGGGACGAAGGGACGAGAGTTTGGCTTTCAGTACGGCAGACAGCGGCTTCGCTCAACGGCACGTCGAAACATTCATCAAGTCGAGATCGATACGATGGGATGGGCGCTGTATTCTGGTTGGTCACGGGCTCTCCGCGCTCACTACCATGGTATATGGCCAGATCTTCAGAGTTGCCACCCGTAACGGGCACAAGCTCCGAGTCAGGGAGCCTGACTGCTGAAAGGGTAACCAGAATAGCAGCGGTGATTAGTACAGCTGCTCCAAGCATTTGGATCTTACGATTCTTCAACATTTTGGTCTCCTTGATTGACAGGGATTGGTTGAATTGTCAATCTATGAACAAAGTATAAAGATCGCTCGTTCCGCAGCGTGTCTGAAAGCGTTGATTTAGCGTTTTTTTCGAGGTTTTAGAAAGTTGTTTTTTGTACTATCTCTCCCCCCATATACGCCATTATCATTCTTGTTGGCACTACTCCTTGGATTCTTCGAACGCAAACGCGATTGCCTGCTCCGAAGTCATCCCGCGCCCTTCTACCCAGGCCTTCTCAAACGTTGCCTCATCCAGTTGGGAACGGGCGGCCGCAACATAATGATCTAATTCTTTTTGGTCAGACGGGTCCAACCGCCCGGCCATTCCGATGCTTTCGAGCTGGGATTCCACCGCGCCAAACAGCCGCACGGCATGCTCAGGTCTGCCGATCCTGCCCAGTACGCTTGCGAAGCCTGCCAGACAATCCACCATCGCCGATTTGTTGCCATGCTCGTTGGACAGTTGTAAAGTCTCTTCAAACAATTTTTTAGCTTTGTGATAATCGCCCGCGTGCAGCGATACCCAGGCCTGGTTAACTAGAGGCGCTACCAAAGCCACAGAGCTGCGCTGCTCCCGAAGAATATCGATATGTTCCCCGTAATATTTTCCTGCTCGTTCATAGTCACTCAGAAGGCGTGACAGTTCTCCCAGTCCGTTGAGCACATACCCGACCCTGTATTTGTCGCCGAGCTCTTGAAATTTGGATAGGCTTTCCATGTATCGTTCCTCCGCCTGCGCATAGCGACCTTGAACAGCAGCCAGGTCTGCAAGCTGGTAGATTGCCATTGCAATTCCCCAGTGATCTTGCAAATCTTGATAAATCTTCAAACATTCTTCAGTGAATGTCTGTGCGGTATGGTCGTCGCGACGGCGAATTGCGGTCCGTCCTAACCACCACAGAGCAAATGCAATCCCCTTTTTTTCAGCGGAGATGCGTGCGTCGGCAAGAGATTCCTCGAGCAGCCTTTGTGCCATCGTGAAATCTCGTTGAGCGTAAGCTAACCGCCCTGCGACACCCAGGACCTGAGCGCGTTCGGCGGTTTGACCCCACGGGTCCGTCCGCGGAAGGAGCTGTGCCAACCATAGGCGTCCTTCGCTTGGATTTCCACGCATCAGCCAGAAATCTAGCAAGGCTGAGGCCAACTTCAAGGCCAGCTCATTATCGTTGCTGATGGCCCATTCCCAGGCTGCGCGCAAGTTATCGTGCTCGAGCTCCAGACGATCTAGCCAATCGAATTGCTCGGCTCCTTTTAGTTTTGGCTCTGTCTGTGTTGCAAGATCAACGAAAAAGTTACAATGTCTCTGACGCAGCCGGTCCGTTTCGCCTGTCTCGTCCAATTTTTCAAGCGCGTATTCGCTAAGTGTCTCCAACATGCGATAGCGTGCGTCTCCAGCCTGTCGCTCTACCCTCACCAGCGAGCGGTCGACGAGCCGCGACAGGATGTCGAGAAGAGTGCGTGCAGTCAAAGGTTCTTCGGAACATATCCCTTCGGCCGCCTCCAATGTGAATCCACCCGCAAACACAGACAAACGCCGGAAGAGAATGCGCGCATCCTCGGGAAGAAGATCATAACTCCAATCAATCGTTGCGCGCAAAGTCTGTTGGCGCGGCAGCGCAGTACGGCTGCCTTGTGTAAGTAGATTGAAACGATCATTCAAATGCTCAGCAATACGTTCAGCTGACAATAACTTGATTCGGGCAGCAGCCAGCTCAAGCGCAAGGGGGATGCCATCCAGCCGCTGGCAGATTTGTAGCACTGCGGCAGCGTTTTGCTCGGTCAAGGTAAAGTCTGATTTGACGGCGGAAGCGCGCTCGATAAAGAGACGAATCCCCTCGTACCCAAGCAATAGATCGATCAGCGTCAAACGCTGTGGCTTCGGCAGCGACAGGGTTGGCACTTGATACATCACTTCACCTGTGATCCCCATCGCCTCGCGACTTGTCACCAAAATTCTCAAGTTGGCGCACTGGGTTAGCAGATCATTCGCGAGTTGCGCGCAGGCAGTAATGAGATGTTCACAGTTGTCGAGAACAAGCAGCAATTGTTTCTGGCGTAAAAAGATTTTCAGCGATTCAGCCAGTGGCTGGCTGTGCGATTCGTGCACATCCAATACTTGTGCGATGACTTGTGGCACCAGCGCGTCGTCCATCAGCGGTGCGAGTTCTATCCAATAGACGCCATCCTGGAAATTACTAAGCAATTGATTCGCAGATTGGACCGCCAACCGTGTTTTGCCTACACCGCCTGATCCTGTCAATGTGATCAGACGATACCTACCTACCAGTTCAACGACCTCTTCGACTTCTTTTTCGCGGCCAATAAAACTGGTAATGGGAACAGGCAGATTCGTTCTTAGCGGGCGCTTGTGCGCCTCTGTCACAAAGGAAGTTGCTTCCGTTCCGAGGTTCTCTTGCCCCGCTTTGAGCCTTTCATACAACTCTTTCGTCTGTTCCGATGGCTCTATCCCAAATTCACTGAGAGACTTGACACAGCGTTCATATGTCGCAGCGACTTTGGACATATCCCCTTTCGCTGCATGGGCAGACATCAGGGCCCGATAGGCCGGTTCAGGCTTTTGTCCCAGCTTGCTCCAACGTTCGCCCCAATCCAGGATATCCAGCCAGCGCTTTTCGTCTTGAAGTAATGACATCAAGCGGGCCATGTGATGTTCGAAGATGGAATTTAAGTGCTCACGTTCCAAGACCACCCATTCATCGTAGAAACCGGGCAACAATTCCCCTTGGTACTCTGAAAGCACTTCGATCAATTCATCGGCAAAGGCGTTTTCGTCTAAATGTTCCAGCGCGGCTGCGTCGAGCCAATATTCAGCGCTGGCGTTGAAGGTGATGGATAAATCGTCCGCAAGCAGGTATTCAGTTGTCGGCTTGGAGGGAAGCGCTTTGCGTACCCGCCAGAGTGCATGCCGTAGATTATCTCTTGAGGTTCCTTCCGATGAGTCGGGCCATAAGAGTCCTGCCAGTTTTTCACGGCGGTGGGAAATCCCGGCGCTCAAAATCAGGTAAGCGAACAATGATTGCGCGGCACGCGCAGAAATCGAGATAGGGATTCCATCGCAGCGCACATCGAATTTGCCAAGCAGCCTGACTTCCAGCTTTTTATTCATACCTTAAGCTCTTCAAGCGCAACTTCTACAGCTTGCTCCAGCGACATTGCTCTGCCTTCTTTCCAAGCGTCGTAGAAGGCCTGTTTATCGAGTTGTTTCCTCAAGATTGTTTCATTGTTTGAATATTCGATACGATCAGCGGGTAACATATATAACGCCAGTGCCTCTATATTGGCTTCTACTGCGCCAAGCAACTTTGCAGCGTGGATATAATTTTTCTTAGCTCTCGCCAGCCCCGCAAATGCTGAAACAGAGGCAATCAAGCCCGTCTGGTGCTTCAATTTGCGATTAAG
>Ga0105091_10000724_pt1 | contig 14154 bp, 14 predicted proteins | sample PPLLak1March2015_FD_87022 | JGI IMG/M metagenome (GOLD analysis project Ga0105091, IMG submission 87022) | Freshwater sediment microbial communities from Prairie Pothole Lake near Jamestown, North Dakota, USA - PPLs Lake P7 Core (1) Depth... | ecosystem: Environmental > Aquatic > Freshwater >... | reverse complement strand
TTTGTTATGATAACAGGCCTTTAATGCACTCTGATTAACATTATTTATAATTTTTTCGTTAAACCGCTTATTCATGGCATAACCCCATTTGGCAAACCTTGGAATCCAAATCAAATCAACGGCGAAAATATCAATTCCATCACTCCTGCTTCTGAGTGAGCGCGTCAAGATTTCTTTTCTGTCGTTTGTTGTAAAATGATAGAAAGGAAGGTTAACCGGAATAACTTCTATTTCATTTTTATATTTTTTATTGAATTTTTCAATGATCTGAAGATGCGCACTGGAAATATTATCAATGTAGTAAAGTTTTCGGACAGGGTTTTCAAGGAAAAGACTAACTTGAAACGGGAAATAGATAAAGAATATTATAGAAAGAAGTGAAACTAAAATTGTTATAAACCAAAAAGGAGATTTCTTTATTAACTCTGAAATTTTTCTCAATTCAGTTCCCTATGGTTGATTTTTTGTAAGTATTCCCGCTTTAAACTAAAAAATGGGCAGACTAATTGCAAAAAAAAAGTAATGAAGAAGAGTTTAATTGAACATTATTTTCGGGAGGTTAAGGATCCAAGTTCATAAATTATATTAAGAACAATCAAATTGATATTGACGTTGTTTTGAATTAAAGATGATAAATTATCGAGCCTTGAAACAATATCGTCCAGTTTTATATCAGGAAATTTAAAATTGAATTTTCCCAGGGTTTCAAGATAGCCTTCGAAAAAATAATTTTCGGCCCCGGTTCTGTACTTTTGCAGATCATTCAGCCAAATTATAATCATCCGGATTAATAATTTTATAGTTCCAGGATCGCCCGATGATAGAAAAGACGAGAATTCATTTAAAGCCGAATGATATTTTCTTCCCAATGAATATCGTAAAATAAGAATTGTTTTATCTCTTAAATTTTCAAAATCATGTTCCAGCAGGCTTACTGCCATCTGAACCGAGCCGCCCGCAAAAGGAGCTGCTTCTTTAGCTAAATTTTCTTCGGCATCAAAATAATTTATAAGAATATTTTTTATATCATCATTACCCAGGGGCTGAAAATTCAAAATCCAGCATCTTGATTTAATTGTTTCCCTAAGGAGTGAAGGAAATGGTGTTGTTAAAATAAAAACTACGCCTTCTGGAGGTTCTTCAAGATTTTTTAAAAGTGCATTTTGAGCTGCTTCATTCATTAGATGCGCATCGGAGATAAGAATAACCCGGTACTTAATTTCTGTAAAAGAAAGAGAAAGGAATTTTTTTATATCCCTGATGCTGTTGATCTTTATGGTTGCCGCCCTTGGAAGCTTGATTTTATAATAAGGATTGTCAATTTTAGTTTCCAGTTCTTCCCTCAGCAACTGAATATCATCATTGGATAGTTTTTCGGTAGGATTATTTTCGTCGGTTTCATTTTTTCCCCGCGGCAGCGGAATTATATATTTAAGATAGGGTTCCGAGAAAGAAGCAATAGAATTTAAAATTTTAGAATTAATATTCATGTCGAATTTTTTATTTAATGCCTGGGCAAACCTGACTGCGAAGAATTCTTTTCCGATTCCCGGAATACCCAGAAATAAAAAAGCATGCGGAATTTTGGTTGAATTAAGAAGATTGGAGAGAGTAGTTTTAACGAGGGATTGGCCGTAAATCCCATTCCAAAAATCATTCATGAAAGAGAGAAAAATAAATATCTTTAATAATCATCCTCGTTGTAAAAGAAATCTTCATCTGAGGGGTAATCCGGCCAAATATCTTCAATAGATTCGTACGGTTCATCAGAATCTTCCAACTCCATTAAATTTTCAATAACTTCATAAGGCGCACCGATCCTGTCAGCATAGTCGATTAATTCTTCTTTAGTAGCCGGCCAGGGGGCATCATCTAAATATGAAGCCAATTCTACCGTCCAAATCATAGCTCCCGCTCCGCAATATTAATTATTTGTTAAATTTTCTAAAAGAGGGAAAGATCATCAAAGAAATAATCCTGAGGGTCCTGTTTAACTCCATTATGATGCACTTCATAATGAAGATGTGGTCCGGTCGACAGCCCCGTGTTCCCGGTTTTTGCTATTTGGTCCCCTCTATGAACTTTTTGCCCTACTTTAACCTTAGTTTTGCTTAAATGAGCGTACACCGTTCTATAACCAAATCCATGGTCGATCTCAACCTCTAATCCATAACCCTTATTTCTTCCTACAAAATCAATAACACCGTTTCCGACTGCATAGACAGGAGTACCTGCGTCAGTAATTATATCAATCCCTTCATGCATCCTTCTGACCCCTAAAATAGGGTGATTTCTCATTCCGAATCCGTGCACCGACAGATCGCCTGTGCAAGGACGGATTGCAGGAATTGCCGAAAAAAGCTTTTTATTTACGGATAACTTATTGGATATTTCGAAATATTGACTTTTTTCAAAAGTAATTTTTCTAGATACTTCGTCTAGTAAGGAATAAGCCTGAGATAAATACTGATCTGTTTTGTTACTTCCGAAGTCTTTCAAATTATCGAAATAACCTCCACCAACTCCAAAAAAGTTTTCATCGGGATTAGAAGATTCGAGATTTGCAGCGATTCTAAGCCTATTATTTTCTTCTATTAAACTATCTAACTCCTTATCTAGAATAGAATAAAGAGGAATGATTTCCTGTAATTTCTTATGAAGAACTTTATTTTCTTCAATGACGGTCATATTATTTATCCCAAATATTGAAGAAATAATGGAATAAATACCAAAGGCTAAGATTGATAGCAAAATAACAGAACCTGAAAACAAGCCCGCTAATTTTGATTTGTAGTTTCTAATCTCTACAAATTGAAGCTTAGTTTTTGAGAAGTAAAATAATTTCTTCATAAACAGTGGCGGAATGTAAAAAAATGATTTAGCTTTGTCAAGATTGCCTGCATTTTTTATTCAAAATCATGTTCGAAATAGTCAACCCCTCTCAAATCCTCATAATCCTTAAGGAGTATCTTTTTATTCAATCTTTCTGAAAACAATTTTGCTGCATCATATCCATAATGTTTGAGCAGATAATTCAAGCTGACTACCTCAGAAATAACGGTGATATTTTTTCCGGGGAGAATCGGCAGTTTAACATATGGAATTTCAACTCCGGATATATTAACTGTCTTCTCTTCCAAGCCTGTCCTGGTATATTCACCGTCTTCGTCCCAGAGCTCCAGTTCAACCACAATTTCAAGCCTTTTTTGAAAGCGGATGGCTCTAACACCGAACATTCTTTCAATATCAATAATGCCTAAACCGCGAATTTCCAAGAAATGTTTAGCAATATTGGTACCAGATCCCATCAAAATTCCCTCCCCCTTTTTTGTGAGTATAATTAGATCATCCGCCACCAATCTGTGACCTCGTTCAACAAGGTCTAATGCCACTTCGCTCTTCCCGATGCCAGATTTTCCGACAAAAAGGACTCCGACGCCATAAATGTCAACCAGAGATCCATGTATCGAAATACGCGGCGCAAACTGATCATCAAGAAAGTCGCTGACAAGATATATAAGTTTTGTGGTTGAAAATGGTGATCCAAATACCGGGATGTGATTTTTATTCGCCAGTTCAATAAGCAGCGGAAAGGGTTCGTTGTTGTCTGTTAAAATAATGCATGGTATGTCGAATTTAAAGATTCTTTCCAGCGTTTCAAGCTTTTTTTCTTCAGAAAGCTGGGATAAAAATCTCATATCGGTATTACCATAAACCTGAACTCTGGTGAACGAGAACAGATCAAAAAAACCTGCGAGCGCCAATCCGGGCCTATGCAGGTTCTGTTCGTAAATTTTTTTTTCGAAACCGGAATCATCCGAATACAATTTTAATTTGAACATATCCCTGGAATTATTAAAAAGAAAGCTGACAGTAATATGTTCTTTACGGCTGATCGATTTTTGGGTTATTTTTATCATTTGTTTCTTTCAAATCTTTTCGATTTTATCTTCTCAAGCTGCCTTTGCAGCTTTTCAATTGCCGCATTGGTTGATTTTTTATAATCTTCGGACATTTCAGCAGCAGTTAAAGTCTGACCCGGAATTTTTAATATAATTTCGACTGTTTTTATACTGTCCTTGTTTCCCTGGTAACTTAAAATAACTTCAGCACTGGAAATCTTATCATTATATCTTTCAAGTGCAGATACTTCATCCTGAATAAATTCTTTCAAGGAATCTCTTGCTTTAAATTTTCTCGCCGTGATTGAGATGTTCATTGTCCCTCCTAAGATTTTGGATGAGATTTTTTATATGCAGTTTTTAATCTTTCTATGCTTACATGTGTATAGATTTGCGTGGTCGACAGGTTTTCATGCCCCAAAATTTCCTTTACTGCTTTTAAATCTGCTCCTCTGTCAAGCATATGGGTTGCAGCGCTGTGTCTTAAAATATGCGGGCTTTTCTTTTTAATATCGGTTACTTTAGATAAATATTTATGTACAATGCGGTGAACCCACCTGCTGTATATCCTTCTGCCGTTCCGGGTTAATAAAGGATCTTTAGAAGATAAGAAATTCTTAGACTTCAGATACTCATTTATAATGCCGAGAGATTTACTGCCGATCGGAACAATTCTCACTTTATTCCCTTTCCCCAATATCCTTACCGTTTTTCCTTGGACGTCGATGTCGCGGTAGTTCAATCCGCAGACTTCAGAGACGCGTAAAGCAGATCCGTAAAGGAATTCAAATACTGTTTTAATTAAAGGAGCTTCTTCAGGCTCTAGATCATCTGCTATCTTATATATTTCCATGATGGATTCAGTTGCTGCAACGGACGGAAGTTTCTTTGCTGTTTTTGGATTTGAAATAGCCGAAACCGGATTTGAATTTATAAATTCATTCCGGCAGGAATATCTAAATAGCCCCCTAACCGCTGAGAGTTTCCTGGATATTGATATTTTATCAAGTTGATTTTCATTTAAAGTCATCAAAAAAGATTTGATGAATTTTTCAGAGATATTTTCAATATTGAATTTAGAAAATTTTTCGCAGTAATCTATAAACTGCCGGAGATCCGCCCTGTAGGATTTTATGGTATTGCCGGAATATCTTTTAATAGCAGCTAGATCTTCTAGGTATTTATCTACTACCAAAGAAATTTTCATCATTCAACTTCTTTATTTTCCTCCAGGACTAATTCTTCGCCGCATTTCGGGCATCTCAAATACTCCCCTTTTTTTACAGAATACCGCTGCTCCATATATGCAGAATCTTTATTCGGGCATTCCTGCGGAACAGGTTTATACCAGGCGACAAAATCACAATCCGGGTATCTTGAGCAGCCGTAAAATACTCTGTTTCTTCTCGATTTTCTCTCTACAATTTCTCCTTCATTACATTTAGGGCATTGAACGCCGAGAGTTATATTTTTAACGAAGTCGCAGTCCGGATATTTTTCGCACCCGATGAACCTTCCAAATTTTCCGGTACGGTAAACAGTTCTGCTGCCGCATTTCTCACATATTTCACCGGTATATTCAGGTTCCTGAGACTGCTGTGATAATTCCTTTAATGATTTTATATTTTTACAATTCGGATAGTTGCTGCAGGCTAGAAATTTTCCGTATTTGCCGAACTTGATAATCATTTCGCTTCCGCAGAGATCGCAGTATATTTTCTCAATTTTATTCTCTACCAATTTCAGCGATTTTGAAAACGGGAGATAAAAATCATTCAATACTTTCACATAATTATTTTCTCCCTGCGCAATCTGGTCTAGCTCTCCCTCCATTTCGGCAGTAAAACTTTCATTAATTATATCGGGAAAGTTTTCGACTAATATTTTATTTACTCCCTTGCCTCTATCGGTTGGTGCCAATCTTCTATCTTCATAGGTGACATATTTCCTATCCTGGATCGTGCTGACAATTAATGAATAAGTACTTGGTCTTCCGATACCTTTGCTTTCAAGTTCTTTAATAAGAGTACTCTCCGTAAATCTTGCGGGTGGTTTTGTGAAATGCTGTGTCTTATGAAGCTTATCCAGATGAAGCATATTCCCTTTTTCGAGCCCCAGCGGAATTATATCATTACGGTATTCATCCTTATCTTCGGCATTCTTTACCTGGTCGGCAAATTCCTCATAAACCTGCATAAATCCGTTAAACTGCACTGCAGTTCCAAATGCTTTAAATAAAAATTCATCCGATTTGACTTCAATGATCGTTGTTTCCAGCAAAGCCGGATTCATTTGGGAAGCTATAAATCTTTTCCAAATAAGTTCGTATAATTTAAATGTTTTAGGGTCGACAAATTGTTTAATAAATTCCGGAGTATACTGCAGTGAAGTCGGTCTTATTGCTTCATGTGCATCCTGGACGTTGCTCCCTTTCTTTTCATAAATATTCGGAGTTTCGGGAACGTATGTCTCTCCATAATTTTCTTTTATAAAACTCCTTGCCTCTGAAATCATTTCCTCACTTATACGGGTAGAATCTGTTCTCATATAAGTAATCAATCCAGCAGATCCTTCTTTCCCTAATTCAATTCCCTCATAAAGCTTCTGGGCGATCATCATTGTCTGTTTTGGTCTCATCTTCAGGTTTTTTGATGATTCGGCCTGCAGCGTGCTCGTAATGAACGGAGCCGGAGGATTTCTCCGTGTATGCCTTTTAATGATCCCGGAAATTTCAAAATTCTTTTTGGTTTTTATCCTGCCGAATATTTCCGCGGCGGAAGCTTCATTGGTTAATGAAGAATATTTCTCCAGAAATTGTTTCCAATCATCTTCAGTCATCTTTGGTTTGGGCGGAACTTTTATATCTTTTCCGTTAATGCTGAATAGCTTTGCTTTAAATTTTTCTTTTTTCTCGGTTTGAAATACTGCCAATATCGACCAGTATTCGGTAGGGATAAATTTCTGAATTTGATCTTCCCTGTCGCAGATCAGCTTTAATGCAACCGATTGAACCCTTCCGGCAGAAAGAGAATCCCCTGTCGTATCGATTACTGCTTTCCATAAAAAGGGACTCATTTTGTAACCTATAATTCTGTCCATTACCCTTCTGGCGCGCTGCGACGTTACGAGGCTGTCATCGATACTTCTGGGATGCTTCATTGCTTTTTCAACACCGCTTTTTGTTATTTCATTGAACAAAACGCGGTGAATACTCACTCCGTCTTTACCGCTGCCGTTGCCGATTATAATTTCGGCAATATCCTGTGCAATAGCCTCGCCTTCGCGGTCAGGGTCGGTTGCTATATAAATATTTTTGCTTTTCCCGGCTAAAGATTTAATCTTTTTAATTATTTCACCTTTACCTCTGATTGTTACAAACTGAGGTTCATAATTTTTTTCAATATCGACGCCAAGCTTGCTTTTCGGCAGATTTTTTACATGGCCGATAGTAGCTTCTACGATGAAATTTTTACCAAGATATTTATTTATTGTCTTAGCTTTTGCCGGAGATTCAACTAGTACTAAATTCCTGCTCATTTTTTCTCAATTAATCCTATCTGATGAATGTAACATAAGCCTGCTGCCCGGCAGAATAAAATGGTCAAGATTCAGAAATAAGGATAAAATAAGCACATTTAATTCTTCTCTTGAAATATTTCCTTCAAAATATTCTGACTCTTCAACAATGAGATCAATATCGTCATTGTTCAGTAATACTTTGTTATAAAAATAAAGCAGATAATTATAATTATCCTTTCCCAGCAGCAGGAGCTCTTTTTCCGATAAAATTCTTAATCCCATACTCGGGGTTTTTTTATGCATCTTATTTTCGATTAAATCACGTGCAATTTTTTCGTAAATCCAGCTGTAAGCAGCAGCGATCAGATTTATTTTATATTTTTTATCTCTGCTGAAGTTTTCAGCCAGCTCTTCCGGTGAAATCTTTTTATTCATTCCTTCTGCTAATTTTGCGAGTATTTCAATTATATTTGCAGTCATTTTTCACCGTTTTTTAGTAAAATATTTTTATACTCAATCAACAATTTATTCTCTAAACCCTTCATTTCCAATTTTTCTTTAGAATTAATGTCATTATACCCTAATAAATGAAGAATCCCGTGAATTACAAGTCTTAAAATTTCCTCATCGAAATTTACACCGTATTTTTCTGAATTAGTTTCGGCATCATCAATGGAGATTAAAATCTCACCTTCTATATCTTTAATATTTCCCGAATAATTAAAAGTTATGATATCTGTAGAATAATCGTGATTTAAAAAATCTTTATTAACCTTCCTGAGTGCTTTTCCGGAAACAAAATTGATATCCAGCGAAATTACAGTAAAATTTAATTGATTTTTAAGAAAGGAAAAGAGTTTATGAAGGTTTGATTTTTTTATTAATTTATTTTTTGAGTGAATTAGAAGATTTTTAACCACAAGTTGATCTATTTTGTTATCGGAAGGATAATATTTTATATCTTTATAGTCAATCCTTCCCTGGCAGCAATGCATTTGATATTTGATTTCTGCTGCTTTAACAGATCAATTGTTTCACTCACCATCCCATCTATTTTCTCATCTGAATAATCGGGATTATAATGAAAAAGAATTAAATTTTTCACTTCTGCCATAACGGCAAAATAAGCGACTGAAATATTGCTCGAATGACCCCAGCCTTTTTTCTTTTCAAGAGATTTTTGATCAAACATTGCATCGTGGATTAAATAATCTGCACCTTTACAGAATTCAATTAGATCTTTAAATTTCTTTTTTAAGTCTTCTATCTTATTTTTATCTCCATTAGTCTCAAAATTAAGTTCATTGTCGCTCATATAAACCACATTTTTTCCATTTTGTTCTATTTTGAAAGTAAGAGTAGGAGAAGAGTGGTTTACCATAAAAGTTTTAACAATAGTATCACCGACTTTGTAGATGCTATCGGAAGTAATTTTACAGAAATTCAGATCGTTTCTTATTTCGCCGATTTCAATCGGGAAAAAATTCCTGGCCATTTGACTCTTCAGGAGTGTTTCTATTTCAATGCCGTTGCTGGTTTGTCCGTAAAAAGTAATCTTATAATCTTTTTCATAAAGAGGGAGAAAGAACGGGATTCCCTGGATATGATCCCAATGGTAATGACTTATAAAAATATCAATATTGTTTTTAACTTTTTCATTAATGATTGATTTCCCGAGCTCCCGGATCCCGCTTCCCGCATCCAGAATTATCACATGATTATGGTCGGCGCGGAGCTCGACACAGGGCGTATTTCCCCCGTATTTAATAGTATTTTGTCCGGGTACAGGGATAGAACCTCTGGTACCCCAAAATTTAACGATCATTTAAAATTATTTTTTCAAAGGATTTAATGATAAGTCACTGTACTTTTTATACCTAAAAGCTAAATTTTCGATTTCAGTGATTTCTTCATCAGTAAGATTTCTTATAATCTTGGCGGGGACCCCGGCTGCAAGCTTTCCTGAACGAACAACAAAACCCGGAGCAACTACTGCTCCCGCTGCAACCATTGCATTTTTCTGAACTACCGCCGCGTCAAGAATTATCGAGCCGATTCCGATTAAGCATAAATCTTCAACGGTGCAGCCATGCAGATTTACAGAATGCCCGATACTAACTTTGCTGCCAATAATTAACGGAAATCTTCCGCTTGTTACATGCAGCATTGAACAATCTTGAATATTTGTATAATTTCCAATTTTAATATAATGAACATCTCCCCGAATGACTGTGTTATACCAAACACTGGAATATTCACCAATCTCTACGTTCCCTACAATCTTTACACCGGATGCTAAAAATACTGTATTATGAATTTTCGGAATGAATTTAAGATAAGGGAAAATTTTTTCCTCTCCAGAATTAATATAAGATTTTGTCATTCACTATTATACTCCGGCGGATTCCATCCTTTTCTATTCCATTTTACGAGCTCAAGTTTTACATTCCCGATAATGACTTTCATTTCGGCAACAATAGGGATTAAAGCTTCATCATTTGAAAACCATCCCTGGAAATATCCGGTTAATCCGAAAACGCTTACAAAATCGGTTTCTCCGTCAAGTCTTACACATGCAACATCGTAATCGACTGCATCAATGGATACGTCGTTTACATCGGTATAGTAGTTTAATTTCGTATTCACCTTTTGCTCATTGACGAAACAAGGTATATCAACCGACCTGATATTTCCAAAATTCATTCTGGCATAAAAAAGAATTGAAAGACCGTCCTGGTAAATTTTATCGGCGGAAGCTGTTGAATCAGTCCATAATTGATAAGGTTTTACCTTCCCTTTTTTAACATGAATCAGAGATTTTTCATAATTATATTCGTAATCGGTAAAGGTTGTATATTCTTCTCCTTTTACGATACCCCGGAATTTGAGAGGCCTGTTATCTTCACTGAATGTGCTTTCATAAATTTGATGAAGATTAACAAACGGGACATTAGCATAGGAATCCATATATGCCGCAGCCCTGTAAGTCATTACCCCATCGGTTTCTTTTGCTTCCAGGATTTTTATTCTGACTTCCCCCAGCTTTAACAGTGAATAACTTACTACATAAGTAAAATCCTCTCCGGGCTGCAAATCTACCGCAGTGCGGAAATAAAATTCATATTCTCCGGCAATTGAATTTGAACCGGCAGGAGGAGTAAAAAAAAATATTACCGGCAATAAAAATCTTTTAAAAAGAATTTTCATTTAAAATTTGCCAGGTCTTTAGCCTCGTCAAATAAATTTACCGCCTGTAAAATTTGATTATCTATTTTAAGGATTACGGAATACCAGCCTTCATTTCTCCAGTAGTTTCGGGCAATCTGAGCTTTTAAGCGGGAAGAAATATAATCGTGATCCTGTTTAAATTCTTCCTCGTTATATTTGACTCCTTTGGATTCTGCAAACTCCCGGAATTTTTTTATTTCATCGGCGCTAAAGCTGAATTCATCATTAAATTTCTTTAAATCATTCCCGAACTGTTCCTTAATCTTCTTATCACTTACATCCAGATAAGATAAAATATAAAGATAGAATAAATTATTCTTTAAAAGATTTGTTGTATACTCTGTTATATTATCAGATCTTACGATATAATCAGGGGTAATGCCGCCGCCGCCGTAAACAATTCTTCCTCCTTGGGTTTTATAAACAGGCTTTGCAGAATCCTTTTCAGCCGAATGATAAAGATTATCACCTTCTTTTTCATCACGGTCGGTCACTTCGGAATAATAATCTTCTTTGTTTGCGGTGCTCTTATAATCTCTCTGGATTAATCTTCCGGAAGGAGTATAGTATTCTGAAATAGTTAGCCTGAGAGCTGAATTATCGGGAAGAGTAAACTGCCGCTGTACAAGTCCTTTACCGAATGTTGTTTCGCCGACGATTAGACCTCTGTCCCAGTCTTGTATTGCGCCGGATACAATTTCACTGGCGGATGCACTGCCTCTGTTTACCAGAACAATCAGCGGAATTTTTTCAAAAGCAGAACTCTCCGAAGCATTTCTTTCGTCATTAAATTCGGATCTTCGTCCTTTAGTAAATACAATTTTTTTATTTCCGTCAATAAAAAGATCCGCCATTTTTACTGCCTGATCGAGGTAGCCGCCCGGGTTACCTCTTAAATCGAGAACGAGCTGTTTCATGTCTTTTTTGGTAAGCTGTTTAAGCTGTTCTACAACTTCATCATAAGTTGTTTCGGAAAACCTGGAGACGCTGATGTAACCTGTTTTATTATCCCACATAAACCCGGTATCGACAGAATAAAGAGGAATTTTATCGCGGGTTATTTCATATTCAATTTCTCCTTTAATGCCCGGCCTTGTAATTGCCACTTCAACTTTTGTCCCGGCCTTTCCGCGCAGCTTTTTACGGACTTCATCATTAGTAATACCGATTACTCCTTTCCCATCAATTTTAATTATTCTGTCGCCGGCCATAATTCCAAGTGCTTCACTAGGTCCTCCGCTTATAGCGGATACTACTGTAAGAGTATCGTTAACTACCTGAAATTCAATTCCGATTCCTTCGAAATCACCGCGGAATGTTTCTTCAACGGATTCAAGCTGTTTTGGAGGTATATAAACAGAGTGGGGATCGAGATCGCCGAGCATGCCGTTAATTGCAGCCTCTACCAGTTTCTGTGTATCCACTTCTTCAATATAATATTTTTCAGTAAAGCTAAGAACATCGTTGAATTTAATTATGCTGTCCCTGAGATTGTCGCCGGAAAATATTTTTTCAATTTGAATCCCCAAAACAATTCCTATTGTAAGGAGTATGACTGACATAGGAATTTTTAAATTTCGCAGTTTCATTAATAGCTCCTTTGTACTAAAACTTGATTCTTAATTTGAAATTTATATTAAAACCTGATTCCTAATCTCAAAAAGGCCTGGGTTTCTTTAACTGATTTTTTAAGCTGGAGAGAATCGTTAAAATTAATTACTCTAAAGGTGATAAAATACCGATTTACAGGTTCGAAATTTAAAGATATAGAAAATCTGCGATAATATTCCATATCACCGTCAAGAAAATTTGTTTCGTCGGAATCAAAAATTCTATGACCCAATAAAATATCACCGCCTACATTTTCTTTTACCGATCCGTCGGGATTTTTCGGATTTGCTCCATGCAGAGTATAAGACCAGTTCACTGAAAAATCTAAACGGTGGTTAAACCTATAGTTTATTTGCAAGAAAAACAATTCACTGTTCGGCTGAAGAAAAGAACCGAGATTATAGTTGAAATTTGTAAAGCTGTTTCTGCTTAAACGGTGGGTAAAAGTATACGGTTCCAAACGCAGATATTCAAATTGAATGTCCACTGGAAGCAGTCCGTAAAAATTATAGCTTTTCAGGCCGGCATTAATAGCTGTCTGGTTGCCGTACCAGCCCGTGCCGATTTTTCCGAATTTTATATCATCAATCAGGAAAGTAAAAAATAATTTGAGTCCCTCAAAAGAATTGTTATTGAAATCGAGGAAAAGCATTGCATTATCCCTGTCCCGGTTTGAATGTTCAATCGATTTATAAAAGCTGAACGGATTCAGGTAAGAAAAATCCAGCGGGCGCCCGCCGTAAATAATCATTTCACCTAATCCGAAATCAAAATCTTCTGAAATGTTAAACCCCAATCGGTGGTAACCGAAATATTTCTCCTCAACAACATTACTGTGTCCGGATACAGAATCAAATTCAACGGAAGGATTTCCCTGCAGTTTACCGTGAAAATACGAAAAGCTGAAAAACTCATACTTCAGATTTAAAGAGAGGTAATCAAACAACGGCGAATTGTCATCCAGAAAAGATTTAATATTACCGTAACCTATTTTCATCCTGTCTCTTCCGAATTTAAATCGGATCAGATCAAAATCAGTAGTGAGGTATCCTTCCGTTTCATCGAAGAATGTTTCATCAGGGGTTTCATTCAGCTTGTAATTATATGACAAATCCTTTCTGGCTGTTGCCGCTTGCTTGCTGCCGGAAACAAATCCGTTTGTTCCTTTTAATAAAAAGCCAAAATGATTTAGAAATGTGCCCCGGATTTCTCCGCCAATTGAAGTTAAAACAGCCGATGTTTTGGCTGAGGAGCTGTTCAGGAAAATTCCTTCACCTTCTCCGAGAATATTTATGAAAAAATTTGCTCTTGAAGAGTCGTATAAATAAAATAAATATTTCTCTTTCTGCGAAAAGAAGTCATAGTGGCCTGAACCGATTAAGGATTCAGAATTATTAAGCGTATTGAAAATTTCAAATTCAAATTCAACTTTCAAATCACCAAGAATTTTTTTATCGACTTCATCGAGCTTATTTTCATTTTGAATTACTTCTTTTAAATATCCGGCTATATTATTTCTTGTTTTAGGAATTTCAAAAGAATTATAATCATTTATAATCTGCAGAGATTCCATTCTTTCAAGAAAATTATAAACAGGGTTATCTGAGGGTATGTATTCAGTCTGGGCGGAATTTGTACCGTTAAATAAGACAATTATTAAGAGAAAGAAAAAGATGGAATTCGGATGCCATAGACCTGCCTGCTCGCCTCGCGGTGAAGCCGAAGGCCGGCAAGGCAAGCAAGACGGATTTTCCCGGAATTCCGCGGTAATTTGTATCGTCAGTGTTCTATTCTTATCTAACTTGTTCCCACTCATGTGAAATCGATTTATTCTTAAAAAGGACTGCGAATGCATTTTCTATCCACGACCAGGTAACTTTAAAATAACCGATTT
>Ga0105091_10000723_pt1 | contig 14159 bp, 8 predicted proteins | sample PPLLak1March2015_FD_87022 | JGI IMG/M metagenome (GOLD analysis project Ga0105091, IMG submission 87022) | Freshwater sediment microbial communities from Prairie Pothole Lake near Jamestown, North Dakota, USA - PPLs Lake P7 Core (1) Depth... | ecosystem: Environmental > Aquatic > Freshwater >... | reverse complement strand
CTGAATGGGCTGGCCAGTGGTGATATTTACTATCCCAACCTGACCTTGACCATCCCTCAATCCGGCACATTCCCTGACACAAACCGCGCATTGCGCACACACCCTGACACATATACGGTGGCAGATGCCACTATGAACTTGTATGGCGTTGCCTGTGTCTACGGGGATGTAGACCCGGCTGCAATCGTCCAGGCAAACAGTGGTCTCTCCTTGGGTTCTGCGCTGACTGTTGGCCAGCAAATCACTATTCCGTAGAAGAAAGTAGAATTCAACCTCGGCCCAAGTGAGTGGAACCACTTGGGCTTTTTTTATATTTAAAGAGGTGTAAACTCATGTATAAATTGCTTATACCTGAGTCTGGTTGCCTTTTAGGAGAGAATCATGCCCTTTGAACTGCTTAAATCCGAAGTCTTGATGAAAGGCCGCGCTTTTGCCATCCGCCGGGACCATTTGAAAACACCGGATGGCCGGGAAACAAAACTGGAGATCATCGAGCACGGCGGCTCGGTCGTCATTATCCCAGTAGATGAAAATGGGAATGTATTGCTCGTGCGCCAGTACCGCCACGCCACGGGAAAAGATTTGCTCGAACTGCCCGCTGGCACGCTGGACGAGGACGAAGATCCCGAAGTCTGCGCGGCACGCGAGATACGCGAGGAGACGGGTATGGCCGCGCGTGTGCTCACAAAGCTGGGCGAGTTTTACCTTGCGCCCGGCTACTCGGACGAATTCATGAGTGTCTACCTTGCTACTGAATTAAGTCACAGCCCCCTGGACGCGGATGATGACGAATTTTTGAGCGTAGAAGCCGTCCCCATAGCGGAAGCGATCCGCATGGCAGAAAGAGGCGAGATCCCGGATGCCAAATCACTGGCGGCGTTATTCCTGGCGAAATCATCCTTGGAAAAATGGCTATAAATCAGGTCCCGTTTCAGGCGAAACGGGATTTTATTTGTACTAATTTTGTCCGAAATATGACAACTCGCACCGCAATTCAGGTCTTAAATAACTAACGAATTCACCTGGAGGGGGCTAAACTTGAGCGGATAAACCATAGTAGTGATAAAATTCACATTTGGGCTAATTTTTCAGGCGTTTGCGCCTGTTCCGATCAAAGGAGTAAGCAATGAAAAGACCGGTAGTTACAATAGACGGCAATGAGGCCACCACCTCGGTCGCCCACCGCCTGAACGAAGTGATCGCGATTTATCCCATTACGCCATCTTCGGGTATGGGCGAGTTTGCAGATGATTGGTCTGCAAAAGGTAAAAAGAACCTGTGGGATACCATCCCGCTAGTTGTGGAAATGCAGTCCGAAGGCGGCGCGGCAGGGGCTGTGCACGGCGCATTGCAAACAGGCGCGCTGACTACCACCTTCACCGCCAGCCAGGGCCTGCTGCTGATGATCCCCAACATGTACAAAATCGCCGGCGAGCTGACCAGCACGGTCTTCCACGTAGCAGCGCGCTCCATCGCAGCGCAAGCGCTCTCGATCTTCGGCGACCATTCCGACGTGATGGCCGTCCGGCAAACAGGTTGGGCGCTGCTTTCTTCAGGCGGCGTGCAGGAAGCGCAGGACTTCGCCGCCATCGCACAGGCCGCAACGTTGAAATCACGTATCCCGTTCATGCACTTCTTCGACGGCTTCCGCACCTCCCACGAAGTGACCAAAATCGTTCAACTCCTGGACGAGGACCTGCGTGCGCTGATCGACGAGGATCTCATCCGCGAGCATCGCGCCCGCGCCCTGACCCCCGACCGCCCCGTGCTGCGTGGCACCGCCCAAAATCCGGATGTCTTCTTCCAGGGACGCGAGACGGTCAACCCGTTCTATGCCGCCACACCCGGCATCGTGCAGGAAGCCATGGATAAATTCGCGCAGGTTACGGGCCGCAAGTATGAACTCTTCCAGTACAGCGGGCACCCCGAAGCCGAGCGCGTGGTCATCCTGATGGGCTCCGGCGGCGAAACGGCTGAAGCCACGGTCAAATATCTGGCCGAGCAGGGCGAAAAAGTCGGCGCGCTTCGCGTGCGTCTATACCGCCCGTTTGCGATGGAATATTTCGTCAAGGCATTGCCCAAGTCTGTCAAGGGCTTGGCTGTACTCGACCGCACCAAAGAACCCGGCGCGGGCGGCGAACCACTCTATCTGGACGTGGTCAATGCACTGGTCGAGACCGGTCGCAGTGACGTTTCAGTCATCGGCGGGCGCTATGGCCTGTCATCCAAGGAATTCACCCCGGCCATGGTCAAAGCGGTGCTGGATGAACTGAGCAAACCCGAGCCCAAGAATCATTTCACGGTTGGCATCAACGACGATGTCGGCCACACCAGCCTGGAGTTCGACCCGAGTTTCACTGTGGAACACGCCGAGACCGTGCGTTGCCTGTTCTTCGGGCTGGGCTCGGATGGCACCGTGGGCGCAAACAAAAACTCGATCAAGATCATCGGTGAAGAGACCGACAACTATGCCCAGGGCTACTTCGTGTACGACTCGAAAAAATCCGGCCAGATGACCATCTCACACTTGCGCTTTGGACCAAAACCGATCCTGGCTCCTTACCTGATTGAAACCGGTCAGGCAAATTTCGTGGCCTGCCACCAGTACACTTTCCTGGAACGCTTCGACATGCTCAAGTACGCCAGGTCCGGCGCGGTCTTTCTGCTTAATAGCATGTACGGTCCGGAGGACGTCTGGGACAACCTGCCCCGCGAAGTCCAGGAAACCATTATTGCAAAGAAGCTCAAGTTCTACGTGATCAACGGCTACGAAGTGGCCGAAAAGACTGGCATGGGCCAGCGCGTGAACACCATCATGCAGACTGCGTTCTTCGCCATCAGTGGTGTGTTACCGCGCGAACAGGCCATCGAACACATCAAGTACGCTATCAAGAAGACCTATGGCAAACGCGGTGAAGCAGTTGTGCAGCAGAACTTCGCGGCTGTGGATAGCACTTTGGAGAACCTGTTCGAGGTCAAGGTGCCCGAGGCGATCACTTCGTCAGCCACGCGGCGCGCTCCGGTACCGGAAGCAGCCCCGGACTTCGTCCGCAACGTGCTGGGACCGATGATCGCTTACGACGGCGACAGCGTCCCCGTCAGCGCGATGCCTGTGGATGGCACCTTCCCCACCGGCACCACCCCATGGGAAAAACGCAATCTAGCGCTGGAAATCCCCGTTTGGGAACCGGATCTTTGCATCCAGTGCGGGAAGTGCGTCTTCGTCTGCCCGCACGCCGTTATCCGCCACAAGGTCTATGACCAGAAGCTGCTGGCGGGTGCGCCGGAAACATACAAGCATTCAGTTTCAAAATTCAGGGATCTGGGCGAGGGCATGGCCTACACCGTCCAGGTAGCGCCTGAAGACTGCACTGGCTGTACGTTGTGCATAGAAGCCTGCCCGGTGAAAGACAAGAGCCAGGTAGGGCGCAAGGCCATCAACATGGCTCCCCAGCCGGCCCTGCGCGAAAGCGAAGCGGCGAACTGGGACTTCTTCATGAAAATCCCCGACCTGGACCGTACGCTGATCAACCCGTCCACGATCAAGAATTCGCAATTGCTGCGCCCGCTGTTTGAGTTCTCCGGCGCGTGTGCAGGCTGCGGCGAGACGCCTTACGTCAAGCTGGTCTCGCAACTTTTCGGCGACCGGGCAGTCATTGCCAACGCCACCGGCTGCTCCTCCATATATGGCGGCAACCTGCCCACCACCCCCTGGGCCAAAGACGCCAACGGACGCGGCCCGGCCTGGTCCAATTCGCTGTTCGAAGACAATGCCGAGTTTGGCCTGGGGATGCGCCTGACGCTCGACAAGCAAACCGAGTTCGCTCGTGAACTGCTGATGCACTTCAAGAAGGAACTGGGTGAAGAACTGACAAACGGCATTTTGAACGCCGACCAGTCCAATGAAGCCGGCATCGCCGAACAGCGCAAGCGCGTGGAACAGCTAAAAGCCAAGATCGGTAAAAGCAGTGACCCACGCGTCAAGGACCTACTTAGCCTTGCCGATATCCTGGTCAAAAAATCGGTCTGGATCATCGGCGGCGACGGCTGGGCCTACGACATCGGCTACGGCGGTCTCGACCACGTCCTGGCCAGCGGGCGCAACGTCAACGTGCTGGTGCTCGACACCGAAGTGTATTCCAACACCGGCGGCCAGGCGTCAAAATCCACACCGCGCGCGGCAGTCGCCAAGTTCGCCATGAGCGGCAAAGGCATGCCCAAGAAAGACTTGGGGCTGATTGCCATGGCTTACGGCTACGTCTACGTCGCGCGTGTGGCCATGGGCTTCAGCGACCAGCAAACGCTCAGGACCTTCCTCGAAGCCGAGGCTTACGATGGCCCATCGCTGATCATCGCTTATAGTCACTGCATCAACCACGGCTATGACATGGCCAGAGGTCTGGAACAGCAAAAACTGGCCGTCACATCCGGCGCGTATCCGGTCTATCGCTTCGACCCGCGCCTGGTCGATCAAGGCAAGAATCCGCTCACGATCGATGCCAAGGAACCCACCACACGGCTGGAAGATTACGTGTACAACGAAACCCGCTACCGCATGTTGCTGCAAAGCGACGAAGAGCGCGCCGAAAAATTGCTCGACCTGGCCAAGAAGGATATCAAGTCCCGCTGGACGCTTTACCAGCAAATGGCCGCCATGCATTACAATGGCGACTCCGAAAAGTTTGAAAGCTAGGAGATGGACATGACAGATCTTTCTACAACTTATCTTGGTCTGGAACTAAAAAATCCTATCGTGGCTTCGGCCTCCCCACTCTCAAAGAAGGTCGAAAACGCCAAAAAGCTGGAAGAGGCCGGTGTCAGCGCGATCGTGATGTACTCGCTGTTTGAAGAGCAGATCATCCACGAGGGTCTCGAATTGGACCATTACCTGACGCGCGGCACCAACTCCTTCGCCGAAGCGCTGACCTACCTGCCCGACCTCGACACCTACAACATCGGGCCGGAAAAGTACCTGGGACATATTTCCTCGTTGAAAAAGGCCGTTTCCATCCCTGTGATCGCTAGTTTAAACGGCGTTTCCAAAGGCGGATGGGTACGCTACGCGCGCCTCATGCAGGACGCCGGGGCTGACGCCGTTGAATTGAACATGTACTACCTTTCAGCGGATCCGGACCTGAGCGGTCAGGAACTCGAAGATAACTACGTGGAATTGGTCGCAGAAGTCAAAGCTGCCATCAGCATCCCGCTGGCGATCAAGCTTAGCCCATTCATCACTTCCCTGCCCAACTTTACACGTCGCCTTGTCACCGCCGGCGCGGATGGACTGGTGCTGTTCAATCGCTTCTACCAGCCTGATTTCGATCTGGAAGAGTTGGAAGTTGTGCGCACGTTGGAACTGAGCGATTCGAGTGATCTGCTGTTACCGCTGCGCTGGATTTCCATCCTGTACGGCAAAATTGACGCCGATCTGGCATTGACCAGTGGTGTCCACAATGCGCAGGATGTGCTGAAATCCATGATGGCAGGTGCCAGGGTTGCTATGATAGCCTCTGCAATCTTGCAAGATGGGTATGAAATCATTCCTGCCATTCTGACCGACTTGCAAGCCTGGATGGAAACTTACGAATATAAATCCATTAAGCAGATGCAGGGTAGCATGAGCCAGCAATCGGTGGCAGAACCGGCCGCGTTCGAACGTTCGAATTACATCCGGATCCTGAACTCGTTTCGAGATTTACCTTGACCCCTCCGTCACTACGGCCCCCTTTGGGGCATAATGACACCTCCCCCATTTTGCGCTGAAGTTCGCGCAAAACGGGGGAGGCCGGGTAGGGGTAGGAACGTAAAAGCCCTCCGCGATTGCGGAGGGCTTTTTTTTATAAATCCAGGCGAGTAGGCTTATGCATCTATATTGACGGAAGCTTGCTGTTTTCGATGGCGGAACGTAATACGCCCACGCGATAAATCATATGGAGACATTTCTACAGCTACACGGTCACCCAACAGGATACGGATATAATATTTACGCATCTTACCGGATAAGTACGCTAATACCTCGTGACCGTTATCCAACTTCACGCGGAACTGTGTCCCCGGTAGGGCCTCAATCACGATCCCTTCTACTTTAATTTTATCTTCATCTTTCGCCATACACGCCTCCTGCTACTTAATACTATCGCTCGGTCTCACGAGTGAACTGTTTACGCTTGAAACGCCGTGCTGATTTTTTCTTTTCCATGCGGCGCTGCTCACTCTTGGAAACAAACCAGCGCTTGCGACGTACCGTGCTCAGAACACCACTCTTTACAACTTTTTTGCGAAATCGCTTGAGCAACGAATCTTGTGACTCGCCGCTGCGTAAGTTTACGACTGCCAAATTTTTCACCTCCTTCCATAGAAGGAAATAATCGCCAAAAAAATTCCTCGGCTTTGCACAGATTCAGCCGAGGATAACCATCAAGCGTGACCAACAGAACTCTCGAAACGACAAAAATAAGCGCTTCACTCTCCTATATGGTTTAAATGCCGGACAACGGACGTCCTTCGGCCAAATCTGTACAATTATTATACTACAAGAAACCGATGGCTGCAAATTTTAATCTGGGATTAATCTTTAATCCTGGATTTCAACTGCAATCGGGTAACTTCAAATGTACCTGCAAATGAAATATTAGAATTACTTTGACCGCTGCTTTTGCGATTGTTCGTCGGTATAATTGGCAAGCTATGAGCAAACAACACCTCGTCATCCTGCAACCATCCGGGCGCCGCGGCCACGTGGACGAAGGCATCAGCCTGCGCGAAGCTGCGCGCCAACTGGGCGTAGAGATCGAATCGATCTGCGCCGAAAACGCCACCTGCGGTAAGTGCAAAGTCGTTATCGAGGAAGGGACTTTCGAACGTTACGGCATCACATCCAAGCGCGAACATCTCTCCGGGCCAAGCGCCGAAGAAGCTGACTACTTCAGGCGCCGTCCCAAAATGATGGCCGCCAACAACTGGGAAATGGGCCAGGTGCGGCTCTCGTGCCAGGCCAGAGTGCTGGGCAATGTGCTCGTTCAAGTGCCGGAAGAAAGCCGCGGCAACAAGCAGATCGTCCGTAAATCGGCGACTCAGCGCGAGATCGAGATCAAACCGTCCATTCGGAAGTATCTGGTCGAAATGACACCGCCGGACCTGGAAAAGCCCATCGCAGACTGGGAACGGCTCTCAAGAGGGTTGGAAATCACCATGTCGGTGGTGCAGCGCGGGGAAGAGAACTTGCCCAAAGCCGCTGACCTGACGATCGATTACCAATGCCTGCGCGGGCTGGCAAATGCCATACGTGAAGGCAACTGGAGAGTAACCGTCACCGTCTGGCAGGATAAGGAAGTGATCCGTGTGCAGCCGGGTTATGTCGAAAAAAGTTATGGCGCGGCGGTGGACATCGGCTCGACCACGATTGCGCTGTATCTATGTGACCTGGAAACAGGCGAAATCCTGGCTGCAGAATCGGAGATGAATCCGCAGATTGTGTATGGTGAGGACGTCATGTCGCGCATCCAGTATGCGATCTCTGAGCCGGACGGGCTGAAGAAGCAACACAAAGCGGTCATCAACATATTGAACCAATTGTTGAAGCAGGCGGTGAAAACGGCTAACCAAAGTCATCGTGAGGAGGGCGACAGCCCGACGCGGCGATCTCCAGTTGAACGAGGTGAGTCTCGAGAAGAGGAGATTGCCACACCTGCCTCGCAGGCTCGCAATGACATTTCTACTGAGGATATTTTAGAAATCGTCTTCGTCGGCAACACAACCATGCACCACCTGCTGCTTAACCTGCCGCCAGATCATCTGGGGCGCTCCCCATTCGTGCCGACGGTCCACAAGGCGGTGGATGTGAAGGCACGCGAATTGGGGTTGCAGATCAACCTGTCGGCCTATGTGCATGTGCTGCCGACCATCGCCAGTTTCATCGGCGCGGACACCAGCGGTGTGTTGATCGCCGAGGAACCGCACAAACAGGATGAGAACTGGCTGATCATCGATGTGGGTACCAACGCCGAACTGGTGCTGGGCAACCGTCACGGGCTGGTGTGCACCTCCACGCCCACAGGACCGGCGCTGGAGGGTGCGCACATCGAATATGGCATGCGCGCCGCGCCGGGCGCCATCGAGCGCGTCGAGATCGATGATGCCACCCTGGAACCGCGCTACAAGATCATCGGCGAGGAAGAATGGAATTCCCCTAAAGGGGACACGGCCGGCAAAGCCAAGGGCATTTGCGGCTCGGCCATCATCGACGCAGTTTCGGAAATGTTCCGGGCAGGGATCATCGATTCTCGTGGCAGATTCAGGCGCGGGCTGAGTACGACGCGGGTACGTGATGGGGAGAACGGACCGGAATATGTGGTCGCCTGGGCCGGGGAAACGTCCATCGGGCGAGATATCCCCATTTCATTGAAAGATATCCGCCAAATCCAACTGGCGAAGGGAGCCCTGTACGTGGCGGCGCGCACGCTGTTGAAATCTGCCGGGCTGGAGCGGCCCGACAAGCTGATCCTGGCAGGCGGGTTCGGCAGTTACATCGACAAGACAAAGGCAATGATCATCGGGCTGATTCCCGATCTGCCGCTGGAGAACGTGTACGCAGTGGGCAACGCGGCCGGCGACGGGGCACGTATTGCGCTCCTCAACGTGGAGAAACGTCGCGAGGCGGGCGAGGTGGCTCGCATGGTACGCCGTTATGAGCTGCCCGCTGATCCTGAGTTCCAGGACCAGTTCATGCTGGCGATGAACTTCCCACACATGACCGAGCCGTTCCCGCATATCGCACACCTGATCCCGCATCAGGAAGTGGACCCGATTGCAAAGAAACTGGCGAGAAAAAGTTAGTAAGCTATATTACGGTGATAAGTGCTTTTACTTCGCAAATACCTGTGTCAATGCAGCAATCAGAAGACCATGATCATCGCGAACGGTCTCATCAAGCTCGATATGGATAAAGAGGGTATTCTTTTTCCCTGAGCCTTGAATATTTTTGGTTCCACACAAGTCCTGCCAGGAGTCTCCTCTACACGTGCCAGTCTCGATTCCTTGGGCGGCAAGTGCATCAACAAGTTCTCTGGAGAGTGAAATTTCTGCTTGGGATGCTGTTCGACCAAAACCAAGCACAACGTTAGGATAGCCTGGGTGTTTTTGCGCGGCGAATCCATGAATCTGAAGAACAACTGGCACATCCGACAAAATGGGTGTTTTTTGAAGCAAGGTCTCGTGAATGGATTGGAAAATACTATCCGGCGCATGCGAGACGTCCGCCGTGCCGTACTGATTGGCATTCCGATGAGCGCCTGCGATCAACAATGCCCGCGCATTCAAGGCGTGGTAAATGTCCAGTGCTATAAGCTCTGATTGTTGATCTGAAAGAGGATGTGGCGCCTCTATTATGATATTATTTACTACTTCCTCCCGGAACGCATACAATCCCCAGCCTCTGGAAATGGGCATCTCTTCCCGTAGAAGGTAACTTGCTTGATTCTCATCACTGAGATCTAAATACCGAACCAAAATGTAATCATTTTGCTCAGCCAGTTCTGCGCTATATATTAAATTCCCCGCTTCGAGACTTGAAACAATTTCAGAAAAAGCTGCCTGCTCTGTTTGCTTGGGAATAACAAAACCATCGCTATCTGCAAGAGGCATGAAATCTTCCAGGCGGTACACCTGACTTAGAAGATTACCTGTGACCGTGTTTACAACAGGCGTGGGAGATGGCGGGAGCGTAGGGGATTGAGGTGGCATCGAAGTGGGTTGGGGTATACAGCCGATGAAGAACAATGAACTTGCCAGAAAGAAACCCAACAACGAGAAAGAAATTCGCACACATATTTTAAGTGCGACAGTTTGATCTTTCGTATTCACATTTCATCTAAACGGTTGGCAAATATTGTTTAGCCCGATCAGGAGAACAACGGTCGATATTCATGAGGTTACCTGTAAAAGTTTATCGCTTTATTCCACAAGCAAAATATAGATTTGGTTGCAAAAAGGGTGAAGATGGAAAAGAAGCAAGTCGAATTACGGTGGAAGCGGCAGATTATCCTGCTGGAATGAGACCTTTCCCTCCCCTTTAAGCAGGAAATGTGTGTATAGTGGGCTAAAGTCAGCCTGTGGATCGGCCCATTCTATCAGACGCAAATCATCCAAATCCAGAGTGGTGGTCCCATTTACCGGTGGGGACAACCTGATTGCGACACCTGCTGCAACGATACCAACTGGAACCCGAATATCGACCCGAAAAGGTTGCCATGTATCATTTGCTTCCAACGGAAGGACCTGGTTCAATTGTTGTGATGACGGCCCTGACAGATCAGAATACCAACTAACCTGCAGCGAAGTCAATGCCCCGGATGCAGGGCGCGCCATACCGATAATCGAAAGCTGAGTACCCCCTGATACCAATATCCGGTTCAAGTGCGTAGTGACAGCATCTGACTGGTTGGTTTGACCGCGTGTCAGGCGGATACCACCTATACCCTGATAGGCAAAATCTTGACCGAAAAGCTGGCTATCGCGTTGCGTCCATAGCAAGGGGGCAACAGGTTTATTTTGAACCATCTCCGGTTCAAAACTGCCAACCCATAACAGATCTCGTCCCAAACGCAATCTACCGGTCCCTTCATATGCAGATACCCACTGCCCATCTGGGATTGGATGTATGGTCCCCGTCGAAGGATCTCCACTCAGGGTTTGGAGGGTGGTCTTGGGCTCCGCCCGGCCAGCCAGGTCTAATTCCACAGCTCCGGCTTCCGTAACAAACTTTCCCGGTATCCGCCCAGCTGCACCACGCGCGACATATTCGGCCATCCCCCCCGTCAAGCCATGTGGGAGGTAATCGTTAATAATAATTGGTTCTATAAACGCGCGTATCACCTCGCCGTCGCGAACGTATACCGTTAAAGTGTAAGATTCATAAGTGGGCCAGACAACTTGATCAAATATGAAATTACCGAGAGACCAGGCTGTTAGAGTGGGTGTCTCCCAGGTCAATCCGCCCACAACATGGGAGTGATGATTGATGATCAATGTAGCTCCAGCCGCACGTGCAATGTTCGAGTAGTTTTCAACGCTGCTTGACGAATCGCGGCTATATTCATAGCCTCCATGTATCATGACAACAACAAGGTCAGCTTGTTGGCTAACTTCGCTAACCACTTGATACAACCGGCTTTCGAAGCATCGCGCTGCCCCCCCTTTGGAGACCTCGTCTTGAGCGACATAGGTTACATCGTTCGCTGTAATTGCCGGGATCGGACGCCAGATTGTCGTACACCCAACAAAAGCTACATCCTGACCGCCAACGTTTACGATCACCGGTTTCCACGCACTCGCCTCATCACTCCCGGCTCCAAAATAAGCCAAACCATTTTCTTGTAGTACAGAAGTAGTTTTTGTCATGCCATCCTCAAGCAAATCGTACACATGATTGTTACCCAGGTCAACTATGTCAACACCAGCTTGTTTTAAAGCCTGAATTGCGCTGGGGTGGCTGGAAAAAACGTAAGTTTTATTAGGATGAAATTCAGGTAAACGTGAATCAACCGGCGACAAATATGGTTGGTCGTTTAGTGCACTCTCAAAATTTACTATCGTGAGATCTGCGTCAGTAATCAATGGTTGAATTGATGCTAATAACTTTAGATGGTCACTCGCATCAGGTTGTATGGGTAGAAGCCCATCAGACGGATCGCCATCGAGGTTTGGGTCGAAGAAACGTCTGCCGAACATCACGTCACCAGCAAATTGCAACACGACCGTGCGGCCATCATCGGGCGAGAGGCGAAAAATCGTCGGCTGGCTAGGAGCGACAGCCCGTGTGCGCGTAATGTAGCCATCCAGACTCACTCGAACCCATTGCGGGTTACCTATGCCTGGAATAGAAAACGAACCATCAGTAGCGCTCAGAGAACTATTTGTATCAGACTCTATCTTTGCATTTGCCAGCGGATGTCCATCTAAATCAACGACCTGACCGGTAAGGGGAGATAAATCGGGGATTTCCTCAATAAAAAAAGGCGTTGTCCTTGGTTGAGGAGGCCTGGATAGTAAATCAGGGGTTACTCCGACGGAAGGTGCAGCTCTTGGTAGTGGAGGAATAGAGGCGGAGCAGGCCGTTAAAAAAATGACCAATAAACTTAAGAACTTATTTATAGGCTTGGAAACCATGAAAATCTCCAACTGATCATACAAAGAATAACCAATCCAGGTTTAGCTGCAATATAGCTAAAACTACTGCTTGCATCACCACCCCCACTCCTATGGAGGAGATACTTACCCCACCGATTGTGCGCAGGATACCCTGACGCTCAAAATCTACAGCCAGTAGTGAGACAATCATAGGCATAATAATCACAAAACCTGACCATGGAACAAAGGTACCCTTTGAAAGATTAATTACCAGGATTTCTGCAATCCAGGAAATAACCACTCCAGCAAGAATGGTAATGCCAAGCCTTGTGCGGCCAAAAGCCAGAATGTTATTACCAACAATGCGACTGATGAAAATATACGTTAGCAAACTGCAAAATAAAACAAAAAATATATCTACAGGCCGCAGGAAAAACATTGCCAGGTATGCAGCCGACACATAACCACCCGCACGCAGTTTTACCCAGCGATATAGCAAAAGATCAATCAAAATGCTAACCACCAACCCAATCGGAAGCAATTCAATCGGAAAGGCATACGGATAAGGCTGTGTGCGCAATAAGGGTGTATAGCGAGTTGGCGAAATATAAGCGGCAAGCAATTCCTGAATAGAAGCCAGTGGTACGATGATCACATATACCAGCATCGCGCCAAGCACAGTGGTCACGAGAGTGCGCGCCCAGCCGCCCCTGCCCATTTCATGGGCGATGACACCAGGCAAAATGAAACCAATCCCAAAAATTGGAAACCAGTTAGGTTCAATCTGACCGTAGTAACCAGAGGTTATGTTCCATATGACTTGCAAAACCAGTGCAACCAGAACCTCGACCTCAAACAACTGGCGGCCATCCATCAGGAAACGTTTTTTCAGGATGAAATGTACGACCAAGAAAGCCAGGCTGGCTGCCGTTAACGTAACCAGGATATTCATAGGATATCGCAGGAACAGCGCCAGATATCCCGGCACAATGACACCGCCTAAAGTCATACCAGTCTGCTTATAGATCAAGGTGGCAACCAGGATTCCAATTATGATTGTCAGGCGAGCCAATTCAGTATTGACAATATAATCGTACATCTTTTCAGACCGACCTTCCAACGCGATTCACCATGCGTTCTTTTATAACTTCAATATATGGCCGATAATGTTGCCAGGCCTGACTATCGTGAGCATGTATAGGAGAATCTGGCTGTTCATGGAAATACTCCATCAAAAGCTCTGCTTGCGGGGTATGGATATTGACCATTCCTACCAACAAACCTTGATCGCCTTTTACCAGCTGTGCCACAGTTCGAGTAATCTCGTCTAAATCCGGATTAACAGAAAATCCCAGGTTGACAATCCGGTCACGGGGCAAACCCAATTGAACCATGCGCTCAGTGACCTGTTGCTCATAAGCGCCAAAAGTTATCCAATAATCCATTTCTATATCCTTTGCTGCAATCGCCGCAAAGCGTTTGGCGCGATCAGCCCGGTCATAACGATTGTTCAAGATACCAATTCTGGTAGCATCCGGACGATAATAGGGCTTAATAGCTTCAATACTGATAATGGTACTCTCGCGATCATTCACAGCAAAAAGAGGCGCCCAAACGATTTCCTTTCCATGCCAGTTCGTTTTTTGGATGCTCACCACACCGATATCCGGACGGGCGTTCCACATGCCATGCATCGCTGTAACGCGTGGGATACCAATCAGTTCAGCAATTGCAAGTCCAATCGTTACATTTTCTCGAAATGGTAAATAGGAAAATCCAGCCAGGTCGCGATCAGTCACCTCGGATGGATCGGCATAAATCATTTGGCTGTTGCGATCCTGGGCATTCTTTTGAAGATGGTCGCGCAAATGAGGCCGGTCTTCAGCAGTGATCAGGTAACCATTATGCGGAATTGTCAGCGATAACGTGTCAGCAATCTGCTCTAGCGTCTCGCCCATCACATCCTGATGATCCTCTCGAATATTTGTGATAACTGTGATGTTGCCCTTAACCAACAATTCTTGAGAAGCAGT
>Ga0105091_10000722_pt1 | contig 14160 bp, 8 predicted proteins | sample PPLLak1March2015_FD_87022 | JGI IMG/M metagenome (GOLD analysis project Ga0105091, IMG submission 87022) | Freshwater sediment microbial communities from Prairie Pothole Lake near Jamestown, North Dakota, USA - PPLs Lake P7 Core (1) Depth... | ecosystem: Environmental > Aquatic > Freshwater >... | reverse complement strand
AGGTGTGACCTTCCATTGTGCGAAGGAGTTGACCGGTGACAATCTCCCAGAACCTCAGCGTATGGTCCGAACTGGCCGAAACAATAAAGCGCCCATTGGGCGAGAATGCACACGAACTCACATCCTCGGTATGGCCCTCAAAAGTACGCAATGATTGGCCAGTAACGCCATCCCATACCTGCAGCGTATGGTCCGAACTGGCCGAAACAATAAAGCGCCCATCAGGCGAGAATGCACACGAACTCACATCATTGGTATGAGCTTCCAGGATAAATAGCGGCCCGCCTGTGGCAAACTCCCACACGCGCAGCGTATTGTCACCACCAGCGGACACAATGAAGCGCCCATCTGGTGAAAACTCACATGCCAGCACGCTGAATGTGTGGCCTACCAGGGTACGCAAACATTGCCCGGTGGCGGTCTCCCAAACCTTCAGCGTTTTGTCGTCGCTAGCGGTGAGGATGAAGCGGCCATCTGGCGAGTACGTACATGCATGCACATTGTTTGTGTGGCCAGCCAGCGTGCGAACCAGCTCTTCGGATTCCCGATATGGTGTGTTGAGCCTGATCCATGTCTTACCACCTGGTGCGCTGCGAACTGCCAGTTCTTGGGCGAGTACTTGTTCTATTTCCCCTCCCTCCCACTGCAGGCGGTTATACAGCTGCTGCCACAGCAATTCAGATTGGTTGGTGAGCACATGTGCCTCACGTGTAAGCCCGCGAGAAAAGGTCTTCAGTACAAGACTTCGTGCATTTTCAGATGCTGCATTGCTTTCACCGTTCATGTTGAACTCATATCTCCCTCTTGATCGTGAACGGGTTGAGCTTGATCGGCGCCTGGCAGGGCTCTTGCGGACAGAGAATCACGGTATCCAACATGTCCTTCTTGATGGGAGAATATTTGTTGCACACCGGACAATACACCATGAGCCCTTTACTGGTCTCGATGGCAGTGAGGATCAGAGGCGCACGATCATCGTACGCGCCGTCGCTGCCGGGCATGGCTGCCAGAGCGCGTTCGTAATCCTCCTGTAGCTGCAGAACCCCAGTATAGGTCTTAGTGGTTTTCCCTTTTTCACCCTGTCGCTCGAGCACACCTACCTCAGCGGCTTTATGCTCGAGGAATTTGAAATCGATCAGCGTCTGGTAGACATCATCGAATCGCTCTGCTTTTGTCAGGTGATAAGGAAGTTCGCTCAATCCATGCAGGGAATGACCATTCCAAGTGTGATCGCCCGCCGGGTCGGCTTTGGAGCGGAAATAATCCGCCAGTCTCTCATGGTAAGGCAGATCTTTGCTTTGGGACAGGAAAGCTGTAAAGGCTACCTCTCCTAATTCGCGATGATAAAAGTTCAAAAGCGGACTGCCATCCACCATGCGCTCGGTCAGGTAAGGCGCGAGGTCGAAGGATAGTCGCGACCAGAGTACGACTGGCAATCGCGGCCCGTCTGCTTTGGGCAAAATGGTAGACAGGAATTTCGATGTTTGATCGGTTTGCCTGCGGATTTCCTTCAGCCAGGCCAAAGCTGCCTCTGCTTCACCGGAATTAGCATTTCCTTTCAGCTCACCCGTAATTGTCTGACCTCGATAGTGGATGGCCCAGCGCAGCAGGTCAGCAGGCACATGGAAACTCCTCAGGAAGAACCATTCGTATACTTGCAGATCGCGTGAGAGCAGATCCAGCATCTCATCCTCAGCCAATCCGTAACGTGAAGCAGCCAGATATCCCAGGGCATGCGAAACCAGTGCTTTGCCGTGGCTGGCTTCCTTCTTCAGACGGTCGATCATGTTCTTTTCGATGATCCCCTTGACACCGGGCGCCAAGCTTTCCGGGGGCTGACCCGAGTCTGAGGTCCACAGCCGCGCCTCCTCGAAGGCCAATTTGAGATAGAGCGGATTGCCTTCTGACTGGTTGAATTTATCCAATACCTCTTTGAGTTGAGCTTCCTGGAGCGTACGTTTGATGCTTTTCAGCCATTGGGACAACAGGTCTTCGCCTTCCTTGCAGGAAAGGCCTCTCAGTCTCTCCTCACAAGCCTGTTTGGCCTGCATCGCCTTGAATGTATCCTCCTCGCGGGTGGATACTATAACAGATACGTTTTCGGGTAGTTCATCTGGCAGCCAGATCAGATTGCGGGCGTTCTGACTCGCCGATAGCTGATCAAGCGAGTCCAGGAAGAGGATCAGTGGCTGGTCGGCGCTTGCTAGCTGCATGCGCTTTCTCAACTCCGGAACCAGGTCGCGGTAGTTGGTGGGGATCGTCGCTTCGTCTGCCTGGTAGCGGCGGGAGAGTTCATGGCAAAGGCTGTCGAGCAGACTACGCCCATCGGAAGATCCAGGTGTGACGCCGATGAAGCGGTAGACGATTTCCGCTTTGGGATGTAATTCCTGCGTTTGCTGGGTTGCGCGGGCCAGCAGGGCAGACTTTCCGGTCCCGCCGGCTCCTACGATGGTCAGATTGCGCCGTTGATTGTTTCTTAGATAATTGGCGATGTTTGCCAGTGTTTCGCTGCGACCCACAAAAAAGCGCAGGCGATCTTCCGCGAATTTGTGATGCGCGAGTCCTTCAGCATCCAGCCCTGGATCGGGTTGAATGTGAATCACTACCTTTTCCCATGGAATGATCGGATGTGGTTGTGAGATCTCCTGCTGGATAATGCGCCCTAAGGAACACCAGACCGCTTCACAGAGTGTTTTGGGTACATAGCTGTCTTTGAGCAGTGGCAGACATTTGGCCAAATTTTCCGGCAGGGTGCCGATATGTTCGTTGGTTATGCCGTTCCCGGTCCAACAAGCTTCATAAGGGAATACCTGGTAGCCGTTCAAGCGCGCTTTTAGTTCCTTCTGCTGGTTGGATGCCTCTTCATCGATCACCCATTCATTTTCGACCAGATTGAAGTAATCCCGGGCAGTGTAATCAACCAACGCCTGCCTGATAAAATTCAGGACCTCAGCCTCAGGTGTACTTTTAGGGGCGTGTTTTATGATTTGTTGTATTTGTTCGGCACAATCCTTTGCAGAGGAACTCGCGCTCAATTCCAGAATGGGCTTGATGAGGTCCTTGCACAATTGACTCAACCCATCTGGATATTCCTGCTTCAACTCCCCTTCCAGCATGGACAGAAAATCGTGCGTGCGGAATTTCAACGGCAGAGCGTCTATGCTGCGGAAGAAACAGATCACATGCTCGGGAGCATCTTTCACCTGCAATGCTCCGGCGGCGATCTCCTGCTCAGTAGCGGAGGCAACGTAGGGAAGTTGCTGATCGGCTGTCCAATTCAGTTTTTTGACGGCTTCAGCCAGAAGCTTATGCAATTGTGTTTCCACCGGCTGCCAGTTATCGTAATTCTCGTATTCACTCCCTTTCTGGCGAGACTTCAGTCGCCATTCGGGTGGCACAGCATTTTCATCGAGAACGTACCAATCAGCTAAAAGAGCTTTATCTTCTTCACTCTTGATTGCTGACCGGATCTCATTGAACTCACTATCGGGGATTTGTGAAGGCGGCGGACACCACCCATAGCGATCTCCCAGCAGGACAATGAAGTTAGGGCGCGGCGATGTTTGCTGGCAGCGCGCGATCTCACCCAGGCAGATATTCATTGCCTGCTGGTCGAGCGAAGCCTCGTCGCTGACCCCCCAGCGCAGGTCAATGGCCTGGAAGCGACAGCCATGTGCGGCAGCCAGATCGCGCAGACGGGGGAAGACCTTCTCTTGCAGGGCATTACGTTCGGCTTTCAAGTCGCTGAACGTTGAAGAGACAAAGACACGGAATGTGCGGGTGGTTGGCATGGTGCTCTCCTTGTATCACGCAGTTTTGAATCGGGCTTGATAGTTAATCTACTGCTGTATGCCTGGCATCAAGGGTGCTGCTGGTGACGATGCGGATGGTTTCCCAAGGGCTGGTCATTTTCACTCCGGATAGCACCAGGCAGTCTCTGTCGGAAGGATATTCATTGTCTCTTGGTCGCGAGCGCCTCTTCGGGTTTGTTTTGTTTCAAACCTGGCAGGGACAATTGATTAGTCAACCATTGAGAGAGATCTCCGGCAGTCCCAATTTGAGGCGCAGATGCTCCACCTCGTTTTGCAACGCCTTTGCGCCATCCAGATCGCCACGCTTCTCAAGGACAAACGCCTGTCCGTCAAGCGAGCCCACCAGAGCGCGCTTATCCTCCCACTCGCGGCTCACCCGCTCTAGCTCCTTATACATTTCCATCGCGCCATCCAGATCGTCACGATTCATAAGCATCAATGCCTGCCGATGAAGCAAGTTCTTCAAACTGTCAATGTTCCCCAACTCGCGGCAAAGTTGCTCCACCTCCTTGTTCATTTTCATCGCGCTGTCCAGGTCGCCACGATTCATAAGTATCATCGCCTGTTCGCCAAGGGAGGCCGTGAGACTGTACATATCCCCCAATTCGCGGCAGAGGCGCTCCTCCTCTTCGCGCAGCGCCAAGGCGCTATCCAGGTCGCCCTGGGTATAAAGGAGTTCACCTTGATTACCAAGCGAGACTCGCTCCTGGGAGAGGATTTCAGCCTGATTGCCAAGCAAGACTCGCAGTGCGTGTTTGTTGCTCAGCTCGCGGCAGAGGCGCTCCTTCTCCTTGTAAAACGCCATTGCAGCTTTTGGGTCCCCGCGGATTTTGTCGATCTTCGCCTGATTGTCGAGGGAATATTGCAACGCAGCCTTTTTTCCCAACTCGCGGCAAAGTCGCTCCTGGTCCTGGTATAGGAGAAGCGCCGTAAGCAGATCACCGAAGGCATAGTGGACGGTTGCTTGACTGCCTAGCGAGACCTGCAACCCATCCTTGTCTTCAAACTCGCGGCAGAGGTGCTCCTTCTCCTTGTAAAGCGCCATCGCTCTGTTCAAATCGCCCCGGAGATAGAGGATATTGGCTTGATTTCCGAGCGAAACCTGCAACCTATCCTTATCTCCCAATTCGCGGCACAGGCGCTCCTGCTCTTTATACAGCGCCACCGCCTGATCCATGTCGCCGCCTTTCTGGAGGTCCGACGCCTCGCGGCCTAAATCGTGTTGCGTCACAAACCTGTTCCACAGTTCTCGGCGTGCGGCCTTCTCTTCTTCGCGCAATGCCCTCGCCCAGCCTTGATTGTCAACCAGAAAGGGTGTGAGCTTAAGTGGGTGACCGCAATACTTGCATCGGATCTCGGAAACCGAACTGCTGGGTACTTTTTTCTTTCCAAATAATTTCCGGAAGAAAGAAGTGTGTCCTTCCAAGCCCTCAACTTCCAGGAACCTGCCGCTATCGCACCATTCGCAAAGGACCGTTACCTTATCCTCCCAGCGTCCCATGTTGTCTCCAAAACCGAACGACCACAGCCGCACCGGCGTGACAACACGCATTCCCAGGTCTAGACCATGAATGTCAAACACCGACATATCTTGGCCCAAAACCACGCGAGTTCCCAGCACAGTGGTGGTTTTTGGGGATGCGTTAGGAAGTATTGCCAGGCATTTTCCTGTTCCAACATCCCAGAGGCGCACAGTCTCATCCCAGCCGGATGACATGGCGTAATCTCCATGTGGGCTGAGGCTCATTGCATGTGTGCCCCCTTTGTGCCCAGTCAGGCAGGCAATCGATTGCCCGCTCTCGATGTCCCAAACTTGCAACGTCCCATCGGCAGATAGGACTCGGGTGCCATCTGTGCTCAGCTCCATCGACCCAGCATCTGCTAGTAAGCTCCATCGGGTCTGGCCTGTCTCCACGTTCCAGAGACGTAGTGTTCCGTCACGACTGGTGGAGATAACGCATCGCCCGTCTTTGCTAAATCGCGCAGCGTAGACAGGGCCGGTGTGTCCTTCGAATTCGCGCACAAGCTTACCCGTCGCCAGATCCCAGAGTTGGAGAAACGCATCCTTGACTTTGAAGGGACCCTCACCACCGCCAGCAACGAGCGCAAAGCGCCCATCCGCGCTAATTTGGATGTCATGTGGAGTATCGCCTGATTCGAGTCGATGTACAAGGCCTCCGGTCTCGATGTTCCATACGCAGATAGTTCCATCCTGATCAGCTGAAATAGCGCGCTGTTTATTCGGCCCACAGCGAATAAGATATACTGGCTTCTTATGTCCACCACGGAGATGGGGATAGTTCTTCCACATTTGCTCCGTGGCCCCATGAAGATTCCAAACTTCCAAGTTGAAATAATCATCGGTAGGGCCATCCGGATCTTTCTCGTGAACAGTAAGGGCGCGCGTTTGGTTCGAATTCAGGCAGAGAAGCTCGATTTGCCCAATGCCGCCTTTGAATTCCTCGATGGGGTTCATTGCCTCGAGAGCCCACCACATCAGATTGGGATTGTTCCTTTGAGCGGTAAAGCACTGGTAACCGCCCGTGACAATCACGGGCGCGACCACCCCTCCGGCGAGTTGTTGTTCTTCGGAGAGTTGATAGCCTGACTCGATATTCCATACAGAGAGCGTCCCGCTTTCGTTCACGCTAACAGCCAGCCGGCCATCAGCAGTGAGGGCTAATTGCCTGATCTCACCCGCCGAATTTTTGAAGACGCGCAAAACCTCGCCGGTCGGTAAGTCCCAAACAATGATGAGCCCATGATAATCCCCCGTCATTGCGAGGCTGCCATCCGCGCTCATCGAGGCGCCCGTTATCGATGTGTTGTGGCCCTGCAAAGCGCGCAAACACTGATTGCTTTCAAGATCCCATAGGAAGAGGCGGTAATCTCCTTCCTCAATGGGACTAGTAGCCGCTGAAATTGCGCGCTGGCCATTGGCGCTCAGACTCACCATTCCGACCGATTCTTCATGTGCATTTAATGTTTGAAGGCAGTCTCCCGTCTCCACCGACCAGGTTCGCAGGCTGCCATCGAGATGGCCGGTGACGATCAGTTTCTCGTCCGTAGCAAGGTTCATCGTCTGAGCGCCTTGTCCTACTAGGAGAGTCTGGCACTCGCCGGATTCAGCATCCCATAATCGGAGGTGATCATCAAAACCGCAGGTAACGAGGAGGCTTCCATCTGCGCTCATATTCAGGGCAGTCACATCACCCTGATCCGACTGATACGGAATTGTTCTGATGCAGCGACCCAATTCGAGGTCCCAAATTCTGACTTCCTTGGTGTCGCTGGAAACGCCCCGCTTCCCGTCCGAGCTGATGCAGACTGCCGCTACATCGAAGCCGGGCGAGTCAAGCACCTGCAGGCATTGCCCCGTTTCTATATCCCATAGATGCACTGCATTGTAGCCGCCTGTGAAAGCCAATCGCCCGTCTGGAGTGATGGCGACACAATTAGCCGTTCGTCCATTCTCGCCTCCTATTGTGCGGAGGCATGCGGGATGTGGATTGAAAGAAGGGCGAGAACTGGCTGTTCGCAAGAACGCAACTACGCCCGGCGAAGCCTTGATCAACTCATCCGCGGCTTGAGCAACCGGGCCGGTTCGCGCTGAGTTATATGCCTGTTGGACGCAGAACATCGGCACCGAGGCATGCAAGGCGAAGTTGTGCGCCTCAGCATTCAGGAACTGCGAAAAAGCTTGCAGGCGCTCCAGCGGCGTGGGGTTTTGTACGATGCGCTCGATTTCCTTCCGGATAGTTTCTTCTGCAATGAGTTGTTGAGCGGGAGGCGCCTCTGGCAGCGCGTCAGGTCCGGCAGTATGTTGTCGACGAGCTTCGCTCCACCGCCTCGCATAATCAGAGAGATCGGTCGCATAGCGCGTCAGTCGTTCGCGACCTTTACGTTCCTTGCTACTAATCTCCAGCGCATTAGGCATCCGATTCATCGCTGCCCTGTAATCGCGCAGCAATTGATAAGTCATTCCCGCGCCACAGGCCAGGTCGATCGCTCTAAGGTCACAGAGCGTCGCCTCCAGTTCCTGCCACAACCCGGCTGAAATCTGCTGGTACGCCAATTCCGAGAATCGACGGAGATTGGGCATCCTTTCTCTATCGCGCTCGACTTGTAGCGGCTGCGAAACAAAGTACTCAGCCAGGGCACGATGGCGCTCACCTTCGATGGAGCCAGCCAGATAATCCTGAGCGATGACATCAGCTAGTTGACGATGGTAGAAAGCCAGCAACCGGGTACCATCGCCGCTTCGTTCAGTGAGGTAGGGCTCGAGATCGAAATACAGTCGCGACCAAATAACGATGGGAAGGCGGTCCGTCTTTGGCGATCGCGGTGAGCGCCGGAGAAAATCTTGGAGAACCTCATGGTCTGCTGAAAGCAGGTCAAGCAGCTCGTCCTCGGTTAATCCATGGCGCGCCGCGGCGAGATAGCCGAGCGTGTGCGAAACCATCGTTGCTCCATGATTGGATTCCGAGGAGAGAACCTTAAACAGGTCTCGGAGAATGCCCGGCGCGCCAGCAGAGAGGCTTGTGTCGCTGCTATACGACTTCCACTGACAGGCTTGCTCGAACGCTAATTTTAGATAGAGTGGCAGCCCGCATTCAGCAAACTTACCCAGTACATCTTTTTCTTGTGGTGGTTGGAGTTTTCGACCTGCGTCCTGCAACCACAAATCTAACAGGATACGCCCCTCCTCCAGCGACATCGGCTCAATCTTGAGAATGTTTGCTGACGGTAGCCTGCCCTGCAAAGCAGAAAGGAGCGGGCTAGGCACTGTAGATGCGATTACGCGCACGTTCTCCGGCAAATCAACCGGAAACCAAGAGAGATATTCCTTGGTTGCATCCCCAACTAACTGATCTAGTGCGTCCAGGAAAAGCACCAGGCGCTTATCTCTCGGCACCTTCTTCAGGAAATCTTGAAAGGTATGCGGCAGCGCCAACGGATCGTCAGGGATATCGAATTCCTTTTCGAGGACGTCACGCCCTCTGCTCGTGACTTCGGTCTCTCCATACATGAAATGAACGTAGCTGCGTATCTCATTACCTTCCGTCTCCAGTCTTTGTTGTTTAGTCGCCTCATAATCGAAGATTTTGTAGATTTGTTCGCAAAGACTCTTGAGGAGAGTCGTCAGATCGGTCGAACCTGGTGTTGCGCCGATGAAACGAGTGATCGCCACAAGTTCGGGATCGTCGCGTTGGACTTCATCCACGACGCGCGCCATCAGTGAGGACTTGCCTGCACCGGACTCGCTGAAGAGGACCAGTGGTTGATGGTTGGTACCGCGTATATACTTTTCGATCACTCGTAACGGCGCCGACCTGCCGACGAAGAAACGCGCTCGCTGCGCCTGGAAGGCAGCGTGATCAGCGATTTCCTTCTCAAGCGGCTCAAGTTCTTCCAGCTTGCCGATTTCATCAAGAATGATACCGGAGAGCGCGCTGTATACATCGTCGCACAATTGTGAGACATGGTCTTCACTTATTCCATTTTCCTTCCAGTGGGCATTGTAGGTATGTATATTTGTCTGTAGCCGTTCTTTCAGATTTTGTTTGAGAGCCTCGAGTCTGGTACGCGCATCGTTGTCCAGTTTCCCTGATTCGTCCAAGTCAAGCCACTGACTGGCTGCGTTATTCTCTGGCAATCCTTCAATCGTGCGAAAAAAGCCAAAGACGTGATTCCTCGCGTCCTCGACATTCAGTGCGCCATGCGCAATCTCCTGTTCGGTCGCAGAGGCAGTGTATTTGAGTTTCTCATTGGGAGAGAAGGGTAAACTCTGGATGACCTTCTTGAACAATTGGCGGATTTGATTTTCCACCTTTTCCCAGGTTGTGAATTCCATGTAATCCCCGGTTCGCGGGAGCAAGCAATATTCCGGAGGAACAGCATTGTCATCACGACGATACCATAGGTTTAATAATCGCTTTTCTTCTTCTGTAATCACCGGAAGAATTCTTTCGAATTCCACCTCTGGAATCGCGTGGGGCAATGGGCGCCAACCGTAGCGATCTCCCAATAGGATGATGAAATTGGGTCTTGGTGAAGTTTTCTGGCAGCGTGTGATCTCGCCCAGGCAGATATTCATCGTCTGTTGATCGAGAGCGGCTTCTTCTGAAACCCCCCAACGCAGGTCAATAGCCTGGAAGCGGCAGCCATGAGCAGCCGCAAGATCGCGCAAGCGCGGAAAGACCTTTTCCTGCAGGGCATTACGCTCGGCTTTCAGGTCGCTAAAGGTTGAAGAGACAAAGACACGAAAAGTGCGGGTCGCTTGCATGGTGGCCTCCTCATGTTATGAAATTGTGAGTCCAGACTAAGTACTATCCTTACTATTTTCACTACAATATTGTTGTCTTGCCAATCCAATTTCTAAAGGGAGAATGAACCATATTGATGGTCATCGAGATCCTTCCGAGGATTCCCAGAGACGGTATCTGTCCCCAGGTAATAAAGAAAGCCGGATAATCCGGCAACTGAAGCATAAGATTACGGAATATTAGAATCAGAGATACAAGCCCACTACCCAATCCCACTCCAAATAAGAAACCCATCAGAGCCCACCCCAGGCTATTGTTGCTCATTGTGCCTCGATGTTTGTTATCCTCCTTAGAGCATGAACCGTATTGTTCAGCTTCCCAATACTATTATACGCTTCCGAACCCGCGAAACAAGTAGTCAATCTTGCCGCGCTTCATGGCTTCAGCCACCTGCGGCAGACTCTCTGTATACTGGGAAACCTTACCATAACCCAGAACACGGAAGATCAGCACAGGTAAAGTGAAATGCCTTTCAATTCGCGCCTGAGGAAAGTATTGGTGGGATAATGCTGCCTGGATATAGCTCGCATGCGACTCAATCAGGGTCATGATCGGTCTGACTTCTTCATAGCACACGCGCATCTTCCAGATATCGGACTCACCCGTCTCCAATCCCTTGAGTATTCTGACGAGATTGTGATTGATGCGCTCGAACAATGCTGGATGATTGACATGCTGGCCCCGGTGGGTCAGTTCATGCGCCAGAACCAACAGCAGGCCCTCGCGATTGCTATCATCCACATTTTCGCGGATAACCATCAATTCGTTCGAAAGCGGCTCATAAGCGGCCAGGACATTGTTTTCAACCAGATATTCGATCGTGCGGTCGATAATATCCCGCTCCGAGCTGACCTGCAGACCGAGGAGGCGCAGCTTGCTCTCCACGATCTCCTCGTAACCCTGATCCTTGGGCAGGACGTGCGTTCGCAGGGATGGGAGTCCAAGATTCCAGCCCGTAGCCTGTGTGACGAGCGGAGCTGCTCTATGGATCAACTCGGTGATCATGTGGTCATCGATGTCTAGTTTAGGCATTGGAATTCCTATGTTAGGGTGATTGACTTATATAGCTCATAGCTCATACATTTTCGGAAGAGTGGAATGAACGATCACCTTAGACGAGCGGAAAAATTAGAGCAATGCTCGCAAGTATTGATTCATTTGCGAATGAGATTTTCAGCCTGTTTCAAGTCTAAGGCGCGGCCTCATATACCATATATAGCCTTTTGCCTGAGTCTCCATAATTCAACCAGTCCTGCCTTTGGTTTCGGAGCCTCACCTGATGTATCGTCAGACACTATGGCCTCCCCTCATGATTATATCGCCAATAATTCTGATTTCGCGGCTATCCCCATGAGAGTCAAAGAATATAACAATATTAACAGTCAAGATAATTTAATGGGCTCCTTTTGAAGTAACAATATGAGTGTTGACCAGTTTTCTTCAAGTTAATTGCGGTTATTACAATAATTTCTTCTATAAGTAATTATCAAGAAGAGAACTTAATCAGCACAAACAGGTTCCACATCAATGATATGGTGGTTTCGGGAAGTACTGCACCGTTTTCTTGTGGTATGTTCTTATGAATCGATACTAGAGCAGATCATCAAACCAACTATCCTCCACCTCCGTGCGTGATAGCGGCAAGAAAATAGTGCCGATATTTGATGGGTGCTGGAGTGTATCAATGCGGTTTCTGCAGGGAAGGGTGTCCTGGCCGCGAAGAATTGAAAGTAAGCAGGGAACTTGAGCGAGCCTTTCGATTTCGTAAGTAGAGTCTCTTGGGTGTTGCAAAAGTGTTGCAATCAGAAAAAACGCAATGGAAATATTGGACGCAATGGATATGTAGACCCCTGAAAAATGCAAAAATCCAAACAAAAACCCACGAAATGGGCGTATTGGAAGCATTGGAAGATGAGACTTTAGAATCACACAGTAGCGTCTTTTGTGAGGTCTTGTAGTTCCGTTGGTTAGAACGCACAGTTCACATCGGTGAGGTCACAAGTTCGAGTTCTGTCAAGACCACAAAAAATGGGCATTACGGCTGACTTTCTGGCCAGGCATGTCTAACCATCAAGGGCAGCAAATAGCGTGCGTGCCATACGGGGATGAAGGTTGGAAATTTGAAAATTCGGAAAAGGTGATGAGTCGGCAGGAATTAGAAGTCTACTTATCCCGATATGGGATGATACGCTCAGCAAGCAGGTGACATCACAAGTGCTATCACAGGCGCTAAAGCGATATCACGGTGCTATCACATAGAAAAAGCATAGTATGTTCCAAAATATACAGGGGGTACGGGTTGGTGCTGAATGGCAGAACGGTGGCCATCGTTCGAACTGTCCCATCGTTCACATCAATAGATTTATTCAGTACATCCGTCACAAAATCAAATAACCGAAATAATACTAGCTTCGGAAACAGGCTTGAGGTATGTTGTTCAAGCCTGTGTTTAGTGCATATCGTGTCATAACTGCTCGAGCTCCAATTTTAGAGGTAACAGTTAAGTTATACCTATTTGATAACCAAGCATTATTTTGCTCCAGGTTCCGCTTAATATGGATCTTGAAGGTATCCTTATGTATTGAATAGGATGAGATCTCGGCTGGCTTAAGCAAAAGAGGTCTCGTTCGTTGACGCAGACCTACTTTTTTTGTATACTACACTCATTAATAAAACGGTTCGACCGTTTTACCCGCCGCCGACGAAAAGGTAGCCAGGTGAGGCTGTCTTTCTCGCAAGAGAATAGTCGGGGGTGTTTTATTTAAGGCAATTCCCACAAATCGACAACTCGCGACGAAATGCAGTAGAAATGCTCACTGGATACTCTCATCGCATGTAGGCGTATTGCACCTGCCATCATATCTGCCATTTGCAAGCCATCCTCATTTCGGGAGTTAGCCCCGATAATATTCTTAAAGGGGCGAATACGTTTCTCTTGTTTACACCACTCGGTGAACCGCACGCGCAAATGCCGGCAAAATGCTGGCGTCGCACCATCAATAATCAACACTTCATTGGCAATATCCAGTTCACTAGCACGAAATGTCAGGCGGATGATCAACTCGGTCGCTAGCTCGGTAGGATGCAAATTTCTCCACTGCATCCTAATGCGTGCCTTATTCAAAGCAACAGCCCGTACGCGATAAGGAATATGGAGAACCTCCCTGAAAAAAGGGCTTTTTGCGATGTTGTAGTTGTATGATATTTGAACTCAAAAGTAGGCTTTACTTGGAGCGCTTTTCGCAGACTTACTAACGGTCGCAGCGATACACGAGCGGGAAGTTGCACCATAGTAATCACAAAATGGCTTGATGAACTGGCTTGTCCTTCCAACCCGGCATCCCCAGATTCGTCGACGAAAAAGTATTGTGTCATTGGAGCTTCCGCAGAGAACTAAAGTCGCCAATTATCCGCAGGACTGGCTTTGCGATGCGCCTGCTCAACGTCTACCTGGGCAATCCGGGCATAATGGCGCACCATTTCCAGGCTGCCGTGACCCAGAAGCGATTGCAGCGTGAAGACGTCCCCACCGGATCGCAGATAGGTGATTGCTCCCGTATGGCGAAAACGATGGGGGTGCGCGTCTTTTACATCCGCGCGGGCAGCGATACTTTTGATGATATGCCTCAAGCTCGCTGGATTAAAAGGACGGCCTTCGCGCACGACAAATAAGGGAGCATTTGGATCTTCGCCATCCTCCCGTTGAGCCAGACACCGCCAAAGAGCATTCCTGGCTGTCTTGCCCAGATATACCGCCCGACCTTTTCCACCTTTTGCGCCGCCCTCGGTGCCGTGGCGAATTTCCAGTTTCCCACGCTTGGGATCAAAATCACCGACCCGGAAGGCACAGAATTCTGAGGCTCGGACACAAGAATCCAGCAGGGTCAGGATGACGGCTTGATCCCGATTGGCTGTTGGGCGGCGCATCACAAACTGTCTGCGATACGTAGTGTCCGCCTCCTTTGAATAGGTACAGGCTTTCAACATCCGAGAAACTTCTTCCCGGGTAAATGGCTCAATCT
>Ga0105091_10000721_pt1 | contig 14163 bp, 11 predicted proteins | sample PPLLak1March2015_FD_87022 | JGI IMG/M metagenome (GOLD analysis project Ga0105091, IMG submission 87022) | Freshwater sediment microbial communities from Prairie Pothole Lake near Jamestown, North Dakota, USA - PPLs Lake P7 Core (1) Depth... | ecosystem: Environmental > Aquatic > Freshwater >... | reverse complement strand
GGCCGCTCGATCCTGCTCGAGGTTCGGCCGACCAACGAAGCGGCGCTGCGCCTGTACCAGCGCTACGGGTTCGAACGCATCGGCGTGCGGCGTGGTTACTACCCGGCGCACGGCGGACGCGAGGATGCGCTCGTCATGAGGATCGCACTGTGACCCTAGACGCTCGCCGGCACCAGCTGTGGCAGGCGATGGGCCTTGGCCCCGTGTGGCAGCAGCGATATTCGTCGGCGACAGCGTCGGGTGGCAAGACCGTCGACCCGCGCGCCGATCGCATCGCGCATCTCGAGTGGGACGAACTGGTGGCCGAGACCGCGCAGTGCCGTGCCTGTCGGCTCGGCGAGACGCGCCGGCAGGCCGTGTTCGGCGTCGGTTACCGGCACGCGGAATGGATGCTGGTCGGCGAGGCGCCGGGCGCGGAGGAGGACGCGCGCGGGGAGCCTTTCGTCGGGCAGGCAGGCAGGCTGCTCGACAACATGCTGGCTTCGATCGGGCTGACGCGCGAGGGCGCAACGCCGCAGTCGGTGTTCATCGCGAACGTGCTGAAGTGCCGGCCGCCGAACAACCGGAATCCGGAACCGGTGGAGGTGGCGCAGTGCCAGCCGTTCCTGCGCCGCCAGCTTGAACTCGTCGATCCGAAGCTGGTGCTCGTCATGGGCCGTTTCGCCGCGCAGGCGCTCCTCGGCACCGACGCCAGCATCGCGAGCCTGCGTGGGCAGGTGCATCACGTCGATGTCGCCGGCCGCCGTGTGCCGGTGGTGGTCACCTACCACCCTGCCTACCTGCTGCGCAACCTCGGGGACAAGGCGAAGTCGTGGGCCGACCTCTGCTTCGCGCGCGACGTGCACGGGCGCGCGACCTCGGGTTGAGCGCGGGCGTCAGTGCTTGAGTTGGCCGATCAGCGCGATCGAGTCGAACTGCCGCTGGTTGTAGCGGTGCCGGACGATGACCAGGACCATCGACACCGCCACGAACAGGCCGAACAGCAGCATCACCGACCGGATCGACAGGTCGAACCACACCAGCAGCGCGTACAGGCCCAGCATCACGAGAATGCTGAGGTTCTCGTTGAAGTTCTGCACGGCAATCGAGTGACCGGCCGACAGCAGCACGTGGCCGCGATGCTGCAGCAGCGCGTTCATCGGCACGACGAAGTAGCCTGCCAGTCCGCCGACCAGCATGAGGATGACGCACGCGATCAGCAGGAACCAGCTCATCGACGCGAATCCGAAGTGGATGCTGCCGGCCGGCGCGAGCGCCGGCGTGTAGAAGGAGGCCAGCGCCACGATGAGTCCCATCGCCACGCCCACCGGCAGCACGCGCATCGACTGCTTCAGCGCGACAGTGGAGGCGGCGTAGACGGCTCCGATGGCGATCCCGAGCGCAACCACGGCCTGCAGGATCGCCGCGCGCGACAGGTCGAGTCCGAGCACCTGCTCGGCCCACTTCAGCACGATGAACTGCAGCGTCGCGCCCGCACCCCAGAACAGCGTGGTCACCGCGAGCGAGATCTGGCCGAGCTTGTCGCGCCACAGCACGTTGCAGCAGTGGGAGAAGCCGACCAGCAGCTTCCACGGATGGACGTGCTGCTTCGCATAGCGGGCGCCGGTGTCCGGAATTCCCAGGTTGAAGAGCGTGGCGATCACGTACACGCTCGTGATCACCGCGATGGCCGACTCGGCGGGCAGGTCGATTCCGGTGTCGAACATCGGCAGGTCGAAGGCCAGCAGCCACTCGGCCACGCGCGGGCTGATCAGGATGCCGCCAAGCAGGAAGCCGACGATGATCGACGTCACCGTCAGTCCCTCGATCCAGCCGTTGGCGATGACCAGCTTCTCCGGCGGCAGCAACTCGGTCAGGATCCCGTACTTGGCGGGCGAGTAGGCCGCGGCGCCGAAACCGACGACCGCGTAGGCGAGCAGCGGGTGGGCGCCGAACAGCATCAGGAGGCAGCCGCCGATCTTGATCAGGTTCGTGATGAACATGACCCTGCCTTTGGGAAACGAGTCGGCGAAGGCGCCTACGAAGGCAGCCAGCGCGACGTAGGACACGACGAAGAACAGCTTCAGCATCGGCGTCATCCACGCCGGCGCGTCGATCTCGCGAAGCAGCGCGATCGCGGATATCAGCAGCGCGTTGTCGGCCAGCGACGAAAAGAACTGCGCGGCCATGATGGTGTAGAAGCCGCGGTTCATGGGCGTGGCGGGTCCGCAGCGGGCAGCGATGCGGGCAACTCGAAGTGTCTCCAGTGTGGCAGCAACCGCGGTCCGCGCTCTTCACCGATGGCGCGTTGACCGGCGGATCCTTATAGCACGCAGCCCTTCCGACGGACCCTTCATCGGCGTCGCTATGCTATGCGCCGTCGTCCTCACTCGCCCACCACGCCGCTCGCCGTGCCTCGTCCCATCCTCGCCACGATCGACCTCGGCGCGATGCGCCATAACCTCGCCCGGGCGCGCGAGGCCGCGCGCGGTCGATTCCTGTGGGCGGTGGTCAAGGCGAACGCGTACGGACACGGGCTAGCGCGCGCGCTGCGCGCCTTCGCGGACGCGGACGGGCTCGCGCTGCTCGACCTGGACGAAGCCCGGCGCGCGCGCGAAGCGGGCTGGCGCAAGCCCATCCTGCTGCTCGAGGGCTGCTTCGAGGCTTCGGACCTTGCCGCCTGCTCCGACCTCGAACTGACGACCGTGGTGCACTGTGGCGAGCAACTCGACATGCTCGAGCGCCATCGCCCTGCGCGCCCGCTGTCCGTCCACTTGAAGTTCAACACCGGCATGAACCGCCTCGGCTACCGGCCGCAGGGCGCGGTCCAGGCGTACGAGCGGCTGCGAGGACTTGACTCGGTGCGCGAACTGACGTTGATGATGCACTTCGCCAATGCCGACCGGCCGCGCGATGAAGCCGGGCCGGTCGCGGTCGCGGATCAACTCGGGGAGTTCGAGGGCGTGACGGCCGAGTGGCCCGAACCGCGCAGCCTCGCGAACTCCGCTGCGCTGTTCCTGCGGCCCGAGGTCGGCGGCGACTCGGTGCGCCCCGGAATCTCGCTCTACGGCGGCGCCACCGACGAGCATCACCCAGCCGCTTCGCTCGGCCTGCGCGCGGCAATGGCGCTGACATCGCGGATCATCGGCGTGCAGACCATCGAGGCGGGCGCCGCGGTCGGATACGGCGCGCGCTTCATCGCGCCGCGCCGCACGCGGATCGGGGTGGTCGCCTGCGGCTACGCCGACGGCTACCCGCGCCACGCCCCGGACGGCACGCCGGTCCTCGTGGCCGGCGTCCGCGCTCCGCTGGCGGGGCGCGTGTCGATGGACATGATCACGGTCGACCTCACCCACGTTTCCGAGGCCGGCGTCGGCTCGCACGTCGAGTTGTGGGGGGCGCAGCTGCCGATCGACGAGGTCGCCAATGCCGCGGGCACGGTCGGATACGAGCTGATGTGCGGCCTGGCGCCGCGCGTGCCGGTCGCCGAGGTCGGCTGATGGCCAAGGCCAGGACCCAGTACGTCTGCGCCGAGTGCGGCGGGACCAGCCCCAAGTGGCAGGGACAGTGTCCGCACTGCAACGCCTGGAACACGCTGGGCGAGGCGCGCGTCGAGGCGACGGTCGAGCACCGGTATGCGCCGCTCGCGCCGACAGCGGCGGTGCAGTCGCTGAGACAGGTGCAGGCGAAGGAGATGCCGCGCGTGCCGTCCGGCATCGACGAGTTCGACCGCGTGCTCGGCGGCGGGCTGGTCGAGGGTGGCGTGGTCCTGATCGGCGGCGATCCGGGCATCGGCAAGTCGACGCTGCTGCTGCAGTCGCTCGCCGCGCTGTCGGCCACCACGTCCGTGCTCTACATCAGCGGCGAGGAATCGGCGCCGCAGATCGCTTTGCGCGCGCGCCGGCTCGGACTGGAGGCGGGCAGCGTGCGGTTGCTGGCCGAGATCTCGCTCGAGCGGATCATCGCGACCGTGCTGCAGGAGAAGCCCGCGGTCGTCGTAGTCGACTCGATCCAGACCGTGTACTCGGAACAGTTGCAGTCGGCCCCGGGGTCGGTGTCGCAGGTGCGGGAATGCGCGGCGCAGCTGACGCGGATGGCGAAACAGGCCGGCGTGACGCTGATCCTGGTGGGCCACGTCACGAAGGAGGGCTCGCTCGCCGGTCCGCGCGTGCTCGAGCACATGGTCGACACGGTCCTGTACTTCGAGGGTGACACGCACTCGTCCTTCCGCCTGATCCGCGCCTTCAAGAACCGCTTCGGCGCGGTGAACGAACTCGGTGTCTTCGCGATGACCGACCGCGGACTCAAGGGCGTGAGCAATCCTTCGGCGCTGTTCCTGTCGCAGCATGACGCGCAGGTCGCGGGATCGTGCGTCATGGTGACGCAGGAGGGCACGCGCCCGCTGCTGGTGGAGGTCCAGGCGCTGGTCGACACCGCCCACATTCCGAACCCGCGCCGGCTGTCGGTCGGGCTCGATCCGCAGCGTCTCGCGATGCTGCTCGCGGTCCTGCATCGCCACGCCGGCATCGCGGCCTTCGACCAGGATGTGTTCGTCAATGCGGTCGGCGGAGTCCGCATCGCCGAGCCGGCGTCCGACCTGGCGGTGCTGCTCGCCGTGGTCTCCTCGATGCGCAACAAGCCGCTGCCGCGCGGACTGGTGGCGTTTGGAGAAGTGGGACTGGCGGGCGAGATCCGTCCGGCGCCGCGCGGCCAGGAGCGGTTGCGCGAAGCCGCGAAGCTTGGCTTCTCGCTGGCACTGATCCCCAAGGCGAACGCGCCGAGGCACGCGATCGAGGGACTCGAAGTGATCGCCGTCGACCGGCTCGAGCACGCGCTGGCGCGCGTGCGACCGGAGCACTGACCGTCAGCTGAGCAGCAGACGCGCAGCGGCGAGGCCGCTGCGCACGGCCGATTCCAGCGTGGACGGGTAGTCGCTCGCCGTCCAGTCGCCGGCGAGCACGAAGCCCGGGATTCGCGTCGCATTGGGCGGCCGCCGCAGCCCCGGCCGCGCGGCCAGCGTTGCCCGCTTCTCGACGATCGCGCGTGCAGCGCGCGGGCTCGGCAACCCCAGTTCGCGCGTGAGCTGCCGGGCAACGGCCTCGCACAGCGCGGACAGCGGTTCGTCGTCGTGCGCGCCGCTGGCGCTGACGACGACAGCGACCACGCCGCGGTTCGCCGGATCCAGCGCGCCGCGGTCGAATGCCCACTGGCCGTAGTCGCGCTGCCCGGCGTCATCGAGCAGCGCCGTGAATCCGCGCGGCAGCGGCAGATCGACGTCGTACTTCAGGTAGACGGTGCAGATCGGCTGGTAGGCGAAGTCATCGATCGCGTCGAGCGCTTCCGAGAGCGCGGGTGCGAAGGCCGACGCGACGCGTCCCATCTGGGCCGGCGGCGCGGCGTAGACGACGGCGTCGAAGCGACCGAGTCCGGGATCGAGGCGGAAGCCTTCCTCGGCCGGACCGATCGACTCCACCCGAATGCCGCGCCGCACGGCGCCGCCGTGCGCGCACACGAAGCGTTCGACGGCCTCGGGCAGCAGTGCCGAGAGGTCGCTGCGGGGCAGCCACAGCATCGAGGCGGCGCTGTCCGCGCCGAGGCTGTCGCGCAGCACGTTCGCGAACAGCTGCGCCGACGCCTCGGAAAGCGGCGTGTTGAGCGCGGCGATGCACAGCGGACGCCAGAGGCGCGCGATCACGGCGTCGCTCTGTCCGTGCCCGGACAGCCAGCCCGCGGCCACGCGATCCGGCCGTACCTGCCAGAGGCCGACCTTGAGCCTCCGGAGCAGCCGCGTCATTGCCCAGCGATCGCTCCACGCAAGTCCGCGCGCGCGCAGCAGCGCGGTGACCAGGTGCCAGGGCGCCGGCAGCCGCGCTGCCGTGATGCTGAAGCCATCGGGATAGGCCAGTTCGAACGGGCGCCGCTCGACCAGGCGATCGATGCTCGCGCCGACGGTTTCGAGCACCGCCGCGATCCCGGTGTACGCGCCGATCATCAGGTGCTGGCCGTTGTCGAGCGTGTGTGTGACGCCGTCCAGCTCGAGCGTCAGGCGCCGGCCGCGTCCGCCCAGCTCGGCGGCGGCTTCGAACAGGGTGACATTCAGGCCGGCGGCGGCCAGCTCCGCTCCGGCTGCGCAGCCGGCCCAGCCCCCGCCGACGACCGCGACCGAGCGCGGCCGCGTCACCGCTGCATCCACGTGCGCCACGCGATCCACAGCTTGCGCAACGGCGTCAGGGCCACCCGCTGGTGCAGGACCTGGAAGTCCTCGCGCTCGATCTCGTCGAGCAGCGTTGCGTAGATCGCGCCCATGATCAGCCCCGGACGCTGGGCGCGCCGATCGGCGGGCGGAAGCAACGCGACTGCCTCGCGGTAGCTGGCGCGCGCGCGCTCGGCCTGGAAACGCATCAGCGGCACGAAGCCGTCGACGTAGCGGCCGGCGAGCAGATCCGCCGGGCGCACGCCGAAGCGCCGCAGTTCGTCGAGGGGAAGGTAGACGCGGCCGCGGCGCGCATCGTCGCCGACGTCGCGGATCACGTTGATCAGCTGCAGCGCCAGGCCGAGCCGGCCCGCGAATTCGAGCGTGCGCGGGTCGGAGTAGCCGAAGACGGCGGCGGAGATCTCGCCGACGACACCCGCGACCAGGTGCGCGTAGCGCTTCAGGGCGGCGAAGTCGAGGTAGCGGTTCTGCCGCAGGTCCATCTCCATCCCTTCCAGGATGGCGAGCAGGCGTTCGCGCGTGATGCCGAGCGGGCCGTCGATGAACGGCAGCAGCGCGCGCGTCACCGGGTGCGTCGGCTGCCGGTCGAAGAGCGCCGCGACCTCGCCGCGCCACCACTGGAGCTTGGCCTCGGCCACCGAAGGATCGCTGACCTCGTCCACGGCATCGTCGACTTCGCGGCAGTAGGCGTAGACCGCGGTGATCGCACGGCGTCGCTCGGCCGGCAGGAACAGGAACGAGTAGTAGAAGCTCGAGCCGCTGGCCGCGGCCTTGCCCTGGCAGTACTCGTCGGGCGTCATGCGGCGTGCGGGACGGGGCGCAACGCGCGCAGCCCCATCATCGTCCAGTCGCGCGCGGACAGGGCGGGGCGCTGCCGGAACACGTCGCCGCCGGCGGCATCGATGCGCTCGAGGATGCGAAGGCCGCCCTGCACGACGAGGCGCAGCTCGAGTCCGATGCGACCACCGAGCGCGGGGGCGAGTGGCGCGCCTCGCAGGAGCAGCGCCCGGGCGCGGGCCACTTCGAAGGCCATCAGCGCGCGCCAGCGATCGTCGGCCAGGCGCCGGGCGATCTGCGCCTCGTCGACGGCGAAGCGCGCGAGATCCTCGCGCGGCAGGTAGACCCGCCCCTTGTCCCAGTCGATCGCGACGTCCTGCCAGAAGTTGGTCAGCTGCAGCCCGGTGCAGATCGCGTCGGACATCGCGAGGAGCGCGGGCTCCTCGCGACGGTACAGCGACAGCAGCAGGCGCCCGACCGGGTTCGCAGAGCGCCGGCAGTAATCGAGCAGCGCCGCGTAGTCGGCGTAACGCCTTGTGGTGACGTCCTGCGCGAAGGCGGACAACAGGTCGTGCAGCAGCGGCAGCGGCAGTCCGTGCCCGGAAACGGCGGCCGCGAGATCTGGCCAGCGGGTGCCGGGGGCGTCCAGGTGATCGAGGTCGCGTCCCAGGGCCTGCAGTTCGCGGAGCCGGTCTTCGGGCGGGGCGTCGCCTTCGTCCGCCACGTCGTCGGCCGTGCGGGCGAACCGGTAGATTGCGCGGACGGCGGGACGCAGCCGCGCCGGCAGCAGCAGCGACGCCACAGGAAAGTTCTCGTAGTGTCCGACCCCCATGCCGACGAAGCTATCACAGCGCACCGGGGCGCCCGGGCGACGAAGGCAGTTCCGCTAGAATCCGCGCTTCGTTCCGCGATAGGGTGTGCTGTCTCACGCGGTCGCGGCGCGAAGGTGGCGAAATTGGTAGACGCACCAGGTTTAGGTCCTGACGCCTTCACCGGCGTGGGGGTTCGAGTCCCCCCCTTCGCACCAGCACTTTGACGCCTTGCCGCCGCTCAGTGCAGAACGTCACTGCAGAACCATTGGGCGGCCAATCGAAAAGAACCTGAAAAGATGCAACAGACCGTGGAATCCCTCGGCGCGCTAGAGCGCCGGATCGACCTGACCGTGCCCGCGGCGGCGATCGAGAAGGAAGTGCAGGCACGCCTCGCCAAGCTTGCGCGCACCGTGAAGATGCCCGGCTTCCGGCCTGGCAAGGTGCCCCTCAAGATGGTGGCGCAGAACTACGGCGCCCAGGTTCACGCCGAGGTGATGAACGACAAGGTCGGCGAGGCCTTCAGCTCGGCGGTCACTGCCGGCAACCTCCGCGTGGCGGGCGCGCCTCGGCTCGAGCCGCGAGCGGTCGAAGGTTCGCAGGACCTGGCATTCTCGGCCACGTTCGAGGTCTACCCGGAGATCACGCTGGGCGACCTGTCCGCCGTCGAGGTCCAGCGCGCCCTCTGCCCGGTGGGCGATGCAGAAATCGAGCGCACGCTCGAGATCATGCGCAAGCAACGCGCGACGTACGAGGACGCCGATCGCGCGGCCGCCGACGGCGACGTCGTCACCGTCGATTTCAAGGGCACGCAGGACGGCACGCCGTTCGATGGCGGCACGGCCACGGACTTTCCGTTTTCCCTCGGTCAGGGACGGATGCTCCCCGAGTTCGAGGCCGCCGTCACCGGCATGAAGCCGGGCGAGAGCAAGACCTTCCCGCTGACCTTCCCGCAGGACTACACCGCGAAGGAACTGGCTGGCAAGACAGTGCAGTTCGAGGTGAATCTCAAGAAGGTGCAGCAGCCCGTGCTGCCGCCGGTCGACGCCCAGTTCGCGAAGTCCCTCGGCATCGCCGACGGCGACATCGAGAAGATGCGGTCCGAGATCAGGACCAACCTCGATCGCGAGGTGGCCTCACGGCTGCGCGCGCGCAGCAAGGACAGCGTGATGACGGGCCTGCTGTCGGTCGCGTCGTTCGAGGTGCCGAAGTCGCTCGTCGAGGGCGAGAAGCAGCGTCTCGCCGAGGTGGCGCGCAACGACCTGGTGGCGCGCGGGATGTCGGCGCAGGACGCGCCACTTCCGCTGGAGCTCTTCCAGCCGCAGGCCGAGCGGCGTGTCCGGCTCGGCTTGCTGCTGGGCGAGGTCGTGCGCGCGAACGGGCTGCAGCCGCGGCCCGACCAGATCCGCAAGCTGGTCGAGGAGATGGCGCAGAGCTACGAACGCCCCCAGGAAGTGATCAACTGGTACCTGTCCGATCGCAAGCGCCTGGGTGAACTCGAATCGGTCGCCCTCGAGGACAATGTGACGAACTGGGTCCTGGAACGGGCGAAGGTCGTGGACACGACGGTTGCGTTCGACGAATTGATGGGCCATACGGGCCGCTGACGAAGGCGAGGGAAGGATGATCAAACCGGACATGACGGCGACGTCGCTGGAGCCCCAGGGCCTCGGCATGGTGCCCATCGTCATCGAGCAGAGCGGCCGCGGCGAGCGCGCCTATGACATCTATTCCCGCCTGCTGCGCGACCGCGTCGTGTTCATGGTTGGTCCCGTGACCGACCAGACCGCGAACCTCGTCGTGGCGCAGCTCCTGTTTCTCGAATCGGAGAATCCGGACAAGGACATCTCGCTGTACATCAACTCGCCAGGCGGGTCCGTCTACGCGGGAATGTCCATTTTCGACACGATGCAGTTCATCAAGCCGGACGTGTCCACGATCTGCGTCGGCATGGCGGCCAGCATGGGCGCCTTCCTGCTTGCGGCGGGAGCGAAGGGCAAGCGCTATTCGCTTCCCAACTCGCGCATCATGATCCACCAGCCATCGAGCGGCGCTCAAGGTCAGGCGTCGGACATCGAGATCGCCGCGCGCGAGGTGCTGGACCTGCGCGATCGGCTGAACCGGATCCTCGCCGAGCGCACCGGACAGCCGGTCGAGAAGATCGCGAGGGACACGGACCGCGACAACTTCATGTCCGCGGAGGATGCCGTAAGCTACGGCCTCGTCGACAAGATCTTTGTCAAGCGCGGCGAACAGCCGTAATCTGCACACGCCTACATAACGAGGTCCCGCCCGCTCCTTTATGTCGGACAAAAAGGGTTCGAGCGAAAAGCTCCTGTACTGCTCCTTCTGCGGCAAGAGCCAGCACGAAGTCAAGAAGCTGATCGCCGGCCCGTCGGTGTTCATCTGCGACGAGTGCATCGACCTCTGCAACGACATCATCCGGGACGAGACGACCGCGGACACACCCGCGAGCGGCACGCGCTCCGACCTGCCGACCCCGCACGAGATCGGCTCGATCCTCGACCAGTACGTCATCGGGCAGGACAAGGCCAAGCGGATCCTGTCGGTCGCGGTCTACAACCACTACAAGCGCCTGAAGCACATGGGCAGCAAGGATGACGTCGAGCTCGCGAAGAGCAACATCCTGCTGATCGGCCCGACCGGCTCGGGCAAGACGCTGCTGGCGCAGACGCTGGCGCGGCTGCTGAACGTGCCCTTCGTGATCGCCGACGCGACGACGCTGACCGAGGCGGGTTACGTCGGCGAGGACGTCGAGAACATCATCCAGAAGCTGCTGCAGAACTGCAACTACGAGGTCGACAAGGCGCAGCGCGGCATCGTCTACATCGACGAGATCGACAAGATCTCCCGCAAGAGCGACAACCCGTCGATCACGCGCGACGTCTCGGGCGAGGGCGTGCAGCAGGCGCTGCTGAAGCTGATCGAAGGCACCATCGCTTCTGTGCCCCCGCAAGGCGGCCGCAAGCACCCGAACCAGGACTTCGTGCAGATCGACACGACGAACATCCTGTTCATCTGCGGCGGCGCGTTCGACGGGGTCGAGAAGATCATCCGCAGCAGGTCCGAGAAGAGCGGGATCGGCTTCGGCGCATCGGTGACGAGCGCGAGCGACCGGTCGGTGGGCGACCTGCTGCGCGACGTCGAGCCCGAGGACCTCATCAAGTTCGGCCTGATCCCCGAGCTCGTCGGCCGGCTGCCGGTGGTTGCCACGCTGGATGAACTCAGTGAAGAGGCACTGGTCGAGATCCTCGTCCAGCCCAAGAACGCACTCGCCAAGCAGTTCCAGCGGCTCTTCCAGATGGAAGGGGTCGATCTGGAAGTGCGTCCGGACGCCCTGCGCGCCATTGCGCGCAAGGCGATCAAGCGCAAGACCGGAGCCCGCGGGCTGCGCTCGATCGTCGAAAGCGTCCTGCTGGACGTCATGTACGACCTGCCCAGCACCAAGAACGTCGTGAAGGTCGTCGTCGACGAAAACACCATCGGCGGCGGCAAGCCGTTGCTGATGTACTCCGACCAGCCCAAGGTCGCCGGCGCGCCGCGCTAGCGACACCGACCCGCTCTTTCCGCCAGGCTGGCGGGCCCGGATGAGCGGTTCCCGTGCGTGCTAGATTGGATCAGGGCGGATCTCGGAGCGCCCTTGCATTCCGCAGGCGCGGGCGCATATGCGCTGAAAGTCCATCCGAAGGGAAACATTCCGAATGTCCACACAAATCCTGCCGCCGGAACGCATAACGCTGCCGCTGCTGCCGCTGCGCGACGTGGTCGTGTTTCCGCACATGGTGATTCCGCTGTTCGTCGGGCGCCCGAAGTCGATCCGCGCCCTCGAGGCGGCGATGGAAGCCGGCAAGAACATCATGCTGGTCGCGCAGAAGAACGCCGCCAAGGACGAGCCGGCCGCCGAGGACATCTACGAGATCGGCTGCGTCGCCAGCATCCTGCAGATGCTCAAGCTTCCCGACGGCACCGTGAAGGTGCTGGTCGAGGGCGCGCAGCGCGCCCGCATCGAGCAGATCGAGGACGGCGCCACGCACTTCACCGCAAACGTGATGCCGATCGCGCCGGAGACGACGCCGACGGCGGAGGTCGAGGCGCTGCGCCGCGCCATCGTCAGCCAGTTCGACCAGTACGTGAAGCTCAACAAGAAGATTCCCGCCGAGATCCTGACCTCGATCGCCGGCATCGATGAGGCGGGGCGCCTGGCGGACACGATCGCCGCGCACCTGCCGCTGAAGCTCGAGCAGAAGCAGAGGATCCTCGAGATGCCGGGCCTCAACGAGCGCCTGGAGCACTTGCTCGCCCAGCTCGAGACCGAGATCGACATCCTCCAGGTCGAGAAGCGCATCCGCGGCCGCGTGAAGCGGCAGATGGAGAAGAGCCAGCGCGAGTACTACCTGAACGAACAGGTCAAGGCGATCCAGAAGGAGCTCGGCGAGGGCGAGGAGGGCGCTGACCTCGAGGAGCTCGAGAAGAAGATCAAGGCCGCGCGCATGCCGAAGGCCGCCCGCGACAAGGCGCACTCGGAGCTGAAGAAGCTCAAGCTGATGTCGCCGATGTCAGCCGAGGCCACGGTCGTCCGCAACTACCTGGACACGCTGGTCGGGCTGCCGTGGAAGAAGCGCAGCAAGATCAACAACGACCTCGCCAACGCCGAGAAGGTGCTGAACGACGACCACTACGGGCTCGAGAAGGTCAAGGACCGCATCCTCGAGTACCTCGCCGTGCAGCAGCGCGTCGACAAGGTCAAGGCGCCGATCCTGTGCCTCGTCGGCCCCCCGGGCGTCGGCAAGACCTCGCTCGGCCAGTCGGTCGCGCGCGCGACGAACCGCAAGTTCATCCGCATGGCTCTCGGCGGCGTGCGTGACGAGGCCGAGATCCGCGGCCACCGGCGCACCTACATCGGGTCGATGCCGGGCAAGGTCCTGCAGAACCTCGGCAAGGTCGGCGTTCGCAACCCGCTGTTCCTGCTCGACGAGGTCGACAAGATGGGCATGGACTTCCGCGGCGACCCGGCCTCGGCGCTGCTGGAGGTGCTCGACCCCGAGCAGAACCACACGTTCCAGGACCACTACGTCGAGGTCGACTTCGACCTGTCTGACGTGATGTTCGTCGCCACCAGCAACACGATGAACATTCCGCCGGCGCTGCTCGACCGGATGGAAGTGATCCGCCTGTCGGGCTACACGGAGGAGGAGAAGGTCCACATCGGCCTGCAGCACCTGCTGCCGAAGCAGATGAAGACCAACGGTCTCAAGGACGGCGAACTCGCCATCACGGAGAGCGCGATCCGCGACATCATCCGGTACTACACGCGCGAGGCGGGCGTCCGCTCGCTGGAGCGCGAGATCAGCAAGGTCTGCCGCAAGGTGGTCAAGCAGTTGCTGCTGAAGAGCCAGGACAAGAAGATCCAGGTCTCGGCGAAGAATCTCGACAAGTTCCTCGGCGTGCGTCGCTTCTCGTTCGGCGTCGCCGAGAAGCAGAACCAGGTCGGCCAGGTCACCGGGCTGGCATGGACCGAAGTGGGCGGCGACCTGCTGACGATCGAGGTGGCGACCATGCCCGGCAAGGGCAACGTGCAGCGCACGGGCTCGCTCGGCGATGTCATGAAGGAGTCGGTCGAGGCGGCGCGCTCGGTGGTGCGGGCGCGGGCCCGCAGGATGGGCATCCGCGACGAGGTGTTCGAGAAGACCGACCTGCACGTGCACTTCCCGGAAGGCGCGACGCCGAAGGACGGTCCGTCGGCGGGCATCGCGATCACGACCGCGCTCGTGTCGGCCTTGTCCGGCATTCCGGTGCGCGCCGACGTCGCGATGACCGGCGAGATCACGCTGCGCGGCGAAGTGCTCGCGATCGGCGGGCTCAAGGAGAAGCTGCTCGCGGCCCACCGCGGCGGCATCAAGACGGTGATGATTCCGGAGGAAAACGTCAAGGATCTCGCGGAGATCCCGGACAACGTGAAGAATCGTCTCGAAATCGTTCCCGTCAAGTGGATCGACAAGGTGCTCGAGATCGCGCTCGAGCGCCAGCCGGTCCCGCTGACCGACGATGATGCCGCGGCGACCCCGGTGAAGTCAGGCGATGCGCCTGCCACGAGCGAGGTCGTCAAGCACTGAGCCCGTCACGGGTTGAAGCGGCGCGCGTCGACCGATGCGCGCCGCTTCCTTCTTTCTCGTCAAGGAAGACCGACGTCTCCAAATTTCGCTTCGCTTTCCCTTGACACTCCAGGGTCCGCGCGGTGAAATTGCCGTTCGAATTCGTCCGCTCGCATGCTTGCCCTCCGACGTCCTTCAACCAGAACAACCGGAACCGCGCAGCTGCGTGATCAGTCTCGACAGAGGGGGTGTAAGTGAACAAGACCGAATT
>Ga0105091_10000719_pt1 | contig 14189 bp, 20 predicted proteins | sample PPLLak1March2015_FD_87022 | JGI IMG/M metagenome (GOLD analysis project Ga0105091, IMG submission 87022) | Freshwater sediment microbial communities from Prairie Pothole Lake near Jamestown, North Dakota, USA - PPLs Lake P7 Core (1) Depth... | ecosystem: Environmental > Aquatic > Freshwater >... | reverse complement strand
GGAACCGGCATCATCAAAGCGACGAATATCCAATTGCTCCAAATTGGAACCTATGGGGCCAACCTCCCATCGCATCGTGCCTGCTTGTGTAAAATCGACAACGGCCCCTCCACCGCCCGCTAAATTGGTCAAATAAAGTCGCGGTGTTTGCTGATTTACAGACAGCGGCCCCGGCAACGTCAATGGCCCTGTCATCGTATCGCCAGATTTAGCTACAAATTGGGCTAGCAATAAATCCATAGTAGGAACTGCAACAGCTTGCACCCATTGGGTGCTGGTGCCATCATCGTACAATATGTATAGAATGCCGCTGTCGCTCTCCCACCACATTGAACCAGCCGTTGCCCCGGCAGGAGGCGTATCTTGGATATATACAGAAGCCCCGCCGCCCCCTCCAGTAGCTTCTGGGACCCACGCAGCATTCTTTCTAGCATAAGCAACGTTATCCGTGGGAGCCTCTGGAACAGGACCCGCAGGGCCTTCGGGACCCTCTGGACCAATGGGACCAATGGGACCGATGGGACCAATGGGACCTTCTGGGCCTTCTGGGCCTTGTGGACCTTCTGGGCCGACAGGACCTATAGGACCTTCTGGGCCGACAGGGCCTTGCGGACCTTGTGCTCCGGGGGGACCTTCTGCGCCGGGAGGACCCGGAGTTCCAGGCAATACGCTATCTAGAATATCAAAATTGCCGTTTAGCTTCTCGCCCCAAGTATCATCAGAGGCCCCGACGTCGGGCTTGACTAATCCCAAAACTGGGGTAAATTCGTCAGCCATTTATAGGCGTCCATATCTCCGTTGTATTCAATGGCTGAGTTGGCCCCCAGCAATTCTCTCCGGCTACTGTCTGGGTCCAAATCTCCGAACCGGGGCTAGACGAAGGCGCCCAATTTCCTGGGGGAAGCTCCAATTCCGGCGTCCATATTTCGCCAGGTTCGATAGGAATCGGAACCCATGGCGGAATTTCATAACCAAGATCATAAGTACCTCTCCCGTACTTCCCTAAGCCGTACTTACGTCCCATTATCCAAACGTCTTTCGTCTCGCCGGGACCAATGTGGACCCGCTCGCCCTATCGATTCGGTGGGCATTGTTCATGTCGTTGACGAACCTCACCACTTCCTTATCCCAAAGGCCGCCCCGCTCGTCTTCGATGGAGTACATCGAAGCGATGTGCAAAATTTTGAGGGTATAGATAGTGGTGTGGTATTTATTAATCCAATTGTCCGCCTCATCGGTGAGCGGAGGGATATTCTGGTAATAGGCTAATTCTACGTTCAAACCGCTATCTGAGACTTCCCCGACAATCAGATAATTCCCTAGAATGGTGTAGCGCTTTTTCCGGCCAGGATAGGGGGACTCGGGCGCTTCCGGAAATTCAGGATTATAAAATTCATCGGGGGTCTGATATCGGAGAACTCCTCCCGGAGGGGTTCCCCATCGCACCATCCGAATTTCCTGCCAATCTAACGGCAACGGAACACGATCAATAGTAAGCGAGCAAGTATCGAATTGGATCATGTGCTTGACGCGGAGAACCGTGGATAAGTACTCCTCGGCCATGCGAACCCAGCCAGTAACAACCGGGTTCGGATAAACATCGTCCCCAAGTGCTAACCACTTGCGGACCTCTTCGCATTTATCGCTGAGGAATGATGGCATTATACTCGTCCCGGCCAAACTCGGAAAGCTGCGTTGTCTGGGTCATTGAGCCACTTGGCCCAATCCTTCTCATCCCAGTCTTCACGCATTGCTCGTTCCGCTACCGAAACGGGCACCCCTCGGGCCACCAACTTATTGTTGGACCGTCTAGGGTGCAACTCGCGCATTATTTTGTTATTTTCGATCGCCTGTGTGAGGTCTTGCTCCGTGTAAACGTGCACCGTTGCCGGTGCGTCGTCTTCCCAAATCATGGTGCGTTTCATCGCACCATCGTCTCTATAAACAACCTTGCGTTCAGCCATGGTAGCACACCCCCAGTTCCGTGTCAAGTATAGTATAGCGTTCCGAAGATAAGCATAAGGGGTGCGCCAGCAATTGACGCACCCCCTTAGAGATTACTTGCTCGGCTTCGGCTGCGGATGCGTCGGCGGCTTTAGGTTCTCGTCCTTGTCGAGAATAAACCACACGCCTTCGACGCCTGATGTTTTGACGAACACCAGCGCCTTGTCTTCTGGAAGTACCGGCGGAATCGGTGGCAACACGATCGGATGGGTTGGGAAACCCGGACCCGTTGAGGGGTACGGCGGTTGTCCCGGCAGACCCTGATCGGGACGCCCTGGGAATGGCGGCAAACCTTGGTCAGGACGCGGCGGTTGACCCGGCAGGCCCTGATCCGGTGCTGGCGGAATGTAGATTGGCTGCGACGGCAGACCCGGTGAAATCCCCGAAGGCGGAATCACAATGGGGTGTGACGGGAAGCCCGGACCTGTTGAGGGATACGGTGGAATGTAGATCGGAAGCGACGGCACCCCCGGTTCGATCGCATCGGGTGGGATAACGATGGGATGCGAAGGACGACCCGGAGGAGGCCAAACACCCGGAGGCGGGCCACCCGGAGCAATCGGGTGAGTCGGGAAACCCGGACCCTGACCCGGATACGGGGGTTGACCGGGGAGGCCCTGATCAGGGTAGCCCGGAGGCCGTGGAAGGCCCTGATCGGGGTAGCCCCCTTGTTCCAAGAAGAAGATATAGGCTAGCTTACCGCCACTCATTGTACTCTCCTAGTTTGGAGGAAACGATATTGTTCCCTCGGGTAAACTCTATCTTTTGCGTTTGCGCTTATCCGCTGCGTGGAATTCTTTTGCTACCTTGACCGGCACTCCAGCCTTTTTGGCGAATGACGGATTATTGGCGGCAGCAGCCATTAGCTTCGCCTGCTTCCTAGATTTGGACGGCATACATTCCCCCTGTGGTAAAAAGCCGCGCCCTTGTTAGGGCGCGGCAAGTTGGACGGAGCTACTTAGCGTGTGGGTGAGGCTTCGACTCAGACGTGGTAACTTCCGGGCTGTGAGGCTGACGGGAAGCCTCAAGGGCAGCCGGATTGACCAGCGTCGTAATCACGGCACCCTGCTTGATACCGTTGAGCATAACGTGGCCGAGCGGGTTGCGCATTTCGACGCCCCACTCGCAGAGAATCATGCGGGTTTCCGCATCGCCGATCTTTGCGATCTGGTACGAGCGGAAATTCCGGAAGAACGCAACCGCGAGGAAGTCGGCATCGAGAATGTAGCCGACGTCGAGAGGCATCCACCGAGAAGGCATGGCCTTGACGCGCCCGAAATCGGTGGCAATGATATCCACCGTTGCGACCACTTCGGTCTTGCCGACGAGGACCTGCGAAATGCCACGACCTTCGAAGGTGCTGACAGTTCGCTTGATACCCGGAGGAACAACCAACATATCCGGGCTTGCACCGTTGGTGTACGCCTTCTGCAGCGCATCGCCAATCATCTGCTCGGTCAACGCGACCTGAGAGGCACCCGCAACGGCAGGAAATGCGTCGGTGGCGAGAACCGGAAGACCGGTGGTAACGCCAACAACGGCACCAGCAGCCGCTCCGAGCTTATCCAATGCGCGACCAAGCCAATGTCCGATGGCCTCGGTCTTGCGGGCGGTGTTCGGATCGGCACCATCGACCCGAGCCTGCCGGGACGACATGATGGATTCCATGTCCGACTTGAGGACCTTGGACGCCATTGCCATCTGGTGGCCCATTTCGGAGCCTTTGCCAGCCGCATCCGCAGCTTCCTGCGAACCGGTAACGGTCGCATCGCGCTTCGAAATCTGCGCGACGTTCGTCAAGCGAGCAGTCGGGGTAGCGATAGACCGAATAAGCTCGAAGCCTTCGATCTGGGCGTTGTTCGGGTCAACGATAGGCAGGTTCTCGGTCTGCCAATCGAATGTCCGTTGCTTTGCGTTGCGCCGACGAGCCATCGACATAATCGGTGTGTCGAATGGATCGATATTGTAGATGGAGTTCGAAAGGTCCTCTCGGTTACCCTTCGCCTGATAGGTGCTGTAAGCACCTGCTATTTGGGCCATGTAGGGTCATCCTTTTGCGATTAACTGATCAAACACAACAGCAGCATCTTCGAGGCTGCCTGTGCGGTTGAGCCTTTTCATCGCCGAAGAGACTCCCTTTTGGGCCGTGCGCGTCTTAGCGCTTCCCGCCCCCGGAGGTATCGGCTTGGCTTGCGCCCGAACGACTGGCTTAGGCTTGGCAGCCATCATTCGATCGTATTTGGACGCTTTCAGAAGCACCTGAAGCATCCTGCTGTCGTACACCTGCGACAATTCCTCCTCGTTGAACCCAGCGGATAGGCCGGTCTTGCGCATCGACTGCAAGTCTTTGGCTTTCCGTTTAGGGTCAGTCCAATGTTTGCGATTCATCGCCTCGAATTTTTGGGACTCTTCTTCTGCAAATGCTTGAAGCTGGATCGAACTCGATTCTTGAGCTTTCTTAGCGGCCTCCTGCATCTGAGCACTAAGAGCATTTCTAAACCCGTTGGCTTTCTCATAGTATTGCTGCAGCTGTCTTGCCTTCACAGGATCAGCGGCAAATTCTTTGTCCCAATCCGGCTCGGCGGGGATCATTTGCGCCATATGCGCTTCCATCTGCTTCGCCACGGTCATCGAATACTCGTAATTCGATACGGCGTCGGCAGCAGCGCGGCGAACAATTTTCTTAGCCTCGTCTAGCTGGTTCATCCGCTGGTGGAATGTCTGAGTGCGGACGTAACCTTCGAGGGCCTCCTTGACAGTGACCTTTACCGGCTCACCGTCAACGGTGACCTCTACTTCCTGCGCTAGAACGGCAGATTCTTCTTCTTTTTCTTCGGAATCATCGTCGGCGTCATCGTCAACGTCGTCGGCGTCTGCATCATCGGGCTTATCGGCATCGTCGGCGTCGTCGGGATCGTCGCCTTCCCTATTTTCATCGTCTCCTTTGCGAGGAGTCCTTGGACCTTTTTCGGCGGCTTTAGCTTTATCGTCGCCATAGATAGCCTCCTCCGGGTCAACAACATCGTCGCCGCCACCTTTTTGCTCGGTGTCGGGGTCCAGTTCGCCCACATTTCTAAAGAGAGCCTCGGGAGGGCCTTCGCCGCTCACAGGAGACTTGCCAACTGATTTGCCTGGTTCAGCAGCTATCGTAGCAGCGAATGCCTCAGCCGCCTTTTCCAATCCGTCAGCCATAAACCCCTCTATTTGTTAAAGCGCTGGCGCATCTTTTTGTCGTTGATATAGTCTTCCAGCTGCTTCCGCACCTCTACAACTGACTTCATAGTAGCATGGGCCGTGCTGGCTGTCAAGCTACCTATATCCGCACTTAGTAGTGTTCCCAGCGCCCTAGAATATACGTCGTCTAAAGCGTTGTTAAATACCTTGTTGTTCAGTAACTCCTGGGCTTCCGTCGCCCTATTGTCTACTTCTAAGTCACTGAGGCGGGGGGAGGACCTGGCTTGGGGCGGCGGCTTCTGATCCTGGCTCTCGGTTGGCATTTGCTAACCCCATAAGTTGCTGCGCAAATTCTGGTACTGGAAGTGGTGACGGTTCGCTACCCGATACGGGTGTATTCTGCGCCGCTACTTCCTCCTCATCAATCACGTCCGCCATTGCGTCCGCTTCGATCTTCGCTGCGTCGAGGATACCCCGAACCATCATTTCGTCGCGGCGGAAATCATCATCAACTCGCAGCTTGCGATCGGAGAAGTTCGACTTGGATATCTCTGTCGCCATCTTGACGCGGTTCTTCTCCATTTCGCTCTGAGCGAGCAGAGTGGCCGCATCCGGCTCCTTCGGTGTCTCTGCGATGGCCTTGATAATCTCCGGAGTAATCTCCTTGTAGTACCGACCAACGTTCTTGACGTTCGCGATAGCCAGAATATCAGTGAGGGTGTTTCGGAACTCCTGAACGCCGCAGAGCGGGTTCTCGACACCGAATTGGGACATGATGGCGGTCTGCGTTGCCTTCACTTCCTGCAACACCATCAGCCGGGTCATATCCGAACCCTTCCCGAGGGTCGGATTAATCGAAATGCGCATAGTGGGATCGAATGTAGACGGATTGACAGTCTCCCACTTACCCCGGAGCTGGATCGTGCGCTCCTGATTGGGGTGAGCGACTACTTCCCGCAGCAACCCCTTGAAGAGCTGCTTCATCCCGGTTTCGGCGAGTATCCGAGCGCACAGTTCGATGCGCTCTTGCGCCCCCTGAACGATCGCGTCAATTCCGGTGACATTCGTAGACTGCAAGGCGCGGGGATCGAGGCCCTTGGAAGCATCGCCGATGCCCGTTCGGGACTGTCGAAGCTTCTCCATGACCTCAAACATACCGAAAACAGGCTGGCCGACGAACTGATGGCCTATCGACATTACTGCGTTATTCGGGTCACCCGTTGTGCGGATCGGAGCGCCGATTTCGTCGTTCAGAACGTCGTCGGTGTTGGTGATGGTCTGGTTGAACACCGTCCGAGGCCAAATGGACTGTGCAAGAGAGTCCAGAGAGCCTCGGAGCATATTCGTCTTGATGGTCTGGATATCCTTTACCAGATCAGCAGGAGTGTCACCCACAAGAGTATGAGGTTCAGGGTCTGGGCACCAAACAGCAAAATTCGCGTACTCGACCACTTCGTCATAAATGACATGGTGGTTGTCCCCGACTGTGTGGATTTCCCTTAGTTCGTTGATTCCATCCCCATCCTTGTCGATCCGAATAAAGTAGCAGCCATACCGAATATCCCAGGCGTCAGAGGGATCGCCCTCGTCCAGCCCGCGATTTCGGAAGACGCGATCCGTGGCAGTTGTATCCGGCGCGGTGCTTGCGTGCTCAAGCAATTCTACCGGATCATACCCCTGCTCGATCAGCGAGGATAGCGGAACGACCTGATCGTGGCCAATCAGCGGGGCCGACTCGACGTCTCGGGCTTTCCGGGATATCCGGAACTCATCGAGAGGTACCGACATAATCTTGATGAGCGGCTTGGACTTCGTATAGCGCACTCGAAGTGACGCGAGCACCTGCGGAATAGTCGGGTGGGGTTGCGCGTCCAGCACTTCCAGTTCTGGACTCTCAGCAACCAGCGACTGAATTTGCTCAAGAGTTACGTTGGTGAAATCTTGCTCCGTGACCTCTTCGGAATTATCCGTCCACCATCGCGTGACGCCAATCTTGCAGCGCAGAGCATCCTTGATAATATCGTGGAGTATTAAGAAGCCCGGATTATCCTCCCAAATGATATAGTTGAGGTAGTCCGTGCATTGCTTAGCCATCTCGTCTTGGTCTTGACTATTCGGGATGCAGTTCGCAACGCGCTCGGACGACGTAAAGATGCGAATGAGGGATGGTAGAATGGACATGACAGTATCTCGGAAGTCCGTCGATACCGCCGTGGATTTTCCTTCGCCCTCCGGGGATGGTGTCTCGCCGTAGAAATACTCCAGATTATCCTGCCGATCAGGCGCGAGCACGCTTTCTTCGAAGGCGAATGCATCTTCGATCAGCACTCGGACCGTGGAACTATAAACATCATCGTCATCGGTGCCCTCAATGTCCATGGAGGACAACGAACCCACATCGCCCTGGTCAAACAGCCTCTCGAGCATTTCAGCTGGGGCGGAATCGCTCGACCTAGGTGTAACGACGTTCATCTCAACCTCCTAGACGGCCCATTGTTCATCCGCTTCAAATTCCTTCTAAGCGCTCCGGACCCAATTCCGATTACATTGGACCCGCCGATCATTGGGTGGATCATGTTCATTGCCACGCAACCCACTCTAAGCGCGTCACAAGCGTGCGAGGCCCAATTGTGATTAGGTTTCCCGGTGCTTAGTTTTTTGTGGTAATTGCGCAGAGCCATTATTCCAGGTTCGCAGCGCGTTTTGTCGAACCACATCGAACGGAGGGCGGCGCGAGTCGCGCTGATTCCGTCTTCAACCGTGTGCATCGGGCACACGAACACATTGGGGAGAATAGCATCGAGGACATCTTTTCGCGCAACTCCGGTCCCCAATTCTCGCTGTTTGATATCGTGCGGGAGGACATGTACCCCGTAATTATATGGTTTCCCTTTGATAACTCCGACGTAAGTAGACAGGTCTTTTCCGGTGTTTGCGTAGTAGTCGATGACATGAATTTCTCTCCCAACGCGCTGCAAGAACCATATCACTGTTTCATCGTCGATACCCAAATCCCAGGCGGTGAATACTAGCGCATTAGCGTCGTAACTAACCCCAACAATCTGCCCCGCCAACTGAATGTCGTTCATTACCTCGCCGTAATAGCTACCTTCGATCGGCGCATCGAATGAGCACATCATTTCACGAGCGAACTCGTCGCTCGTCATATCCTTAGTCATCTCCTTGACTTCATCCTCGTCCAATGCGTCAGTCTCATTGACCGGGATGCTATAAACCGCCCACCTATCTAGCTCTTTTTCGGCTCGCTTTTTAAGATCGTGGAAGTGGTCGTCGCCATTCGATGTACCCGAAATAACAGCCCATCCCTGGTAGTCAGCCAAACAAGGACGAATGACACTACCGAGCATGCTAGGGTTAAGTAGAGGATACTCATCAGCAACAACTCCATCGAAGTAGAGACCTCGCATACGTTCATAAGCGGCACTCCCTCCGTATAGATTGATCATTGCCCCATTGGGAAGTACGATCTGTAGGTCACCCTCCACTACTTTTATCCTCGGGAGTACCCCGGTGTAATGCTTAAAGTATCCCCAAACTAGGTCCTTGGCCTGCGCGAAGCTGGGGCCAATATATGCGTAACGCGGCGGGGGAAATGCCCGGTTATTCTCTAGCGCCTTTCGAATCACCTGATTACATAGCGCGACTGTTTTCCCCGCTCGTCGGTGCGCCACGACGAATGTCCATCGTGCCGTGGAAGCGTGCAGAGCCTTAAAGTGCTCTCGCGGCACATAAGGAATGGTTATGCGCGGGGGTTCTTCTGGTTGTAGCGCGGGTTGGCTCATTTTTTCAAATTGTCCAATCGCAGCCGCACACTCTCGCAGTTTTCCATTACAGTTATAAATCTCTGGTCCGTCAAGTTAACCACGCAATTAACGCCTCCGATAAATGACTCTTTCCCCTTCTGTTCAACCATACTAACCACTTGCTCCACATTTACGTATACACTCCGCCCATCGAGGGTGTGGAGTATTATGAATTGAAGCGTAGCAAGTGTAACAGCATCCATCATTCTCTAGGTGATCCATCCGCCTCCCGCGTAATGACTATGTTCGCCCACATCGCCACTTCGCGCAGCTTCCGCAGCAAGTACGTCTTGTCCGGTCCCTCCGGGAGTTCCTCACCCAAAATGCGCGCATAATCCGCAGCCGCCGACCTTACAGCCTGCATCTTTTCCTTCTGCTCGTCAGTCGGATTGTGGTAGGCGAATACGTCCTTATGCAGCGTCCGATTCTGAATCATTTTCGATTACCTCCCCCTCTACTGGTTTATCCTGGAATGTGGTGCCATCGGCCCATTGAACTACGATGGTTCCACCCGCCGTATTCTTCACGTTGAGCTGATTACTTCCGCTGCCCCACCCTTTCGCCTTCCCGATGCTCGACAAAACGAACCTGGACATAGTGTCCCTTCGAGAAGGGTCCAGGTCATCCGTCAGCGCGTCCAGAACATTACTTTCCGCAATATCGACTAGCCTATCCGCCGCCTCTTGCAGTTCAGCGGATAGGTAAGGCGACTTCTTGACAAACGTGCGTAGCCGAATGGATGTAGTCTTGAGCAGTTTTGCCGCTTCCGATATGTTCCCGTTCGCCATCCATAGAGCGGTTCGACACTCTTCGACGTCGAGTGGCAGTTCTGCGGGACGCTCATCGTAGGGCATAGTTGGAAGCGCCACAAGATCATTTGGTATGTTATCGTCATGACTCATACGGCGCTCTCAAGAAAGGGTGCTCGGCGCACTTAGGACGGGGGGTCGTCGTGCGCCGAGCTGGCCTGCCGCCAAGGGAAAAGAGATGGCAGACCAATCAGGTAAGTACGGGTTGGTGAACCACCACTCCGCCGGTCGGGTCGAAGTATTCCTTCTGCTTCTCGGTCTTCTCCGGGATCGGGTTGCGAGCGAGCATTCCCTCGTCCCACAACGTCGGCTCCGGGTTCATGAACTTCGTAACCGGCGCTCCAGATGGCGTCACGATATCGTCGTAGGCCGCCTTCGGCGATCCAATTACCCGCGCAACCGGTCCGTCTTTGATGTTTGGGTATTCTTTGGTCGCCGCGCCGGTCGGGTTGCCCTCTTCGTCGAGCTTCACCCAACCAATCTCGCCGGGGCCTAAGTCGCCAGCCAAATCGTTGACTTCCTCGTTGCTGAGGATTACCGGGCCGCGATCATCGACGGCGATTTTCCTCGGCCCTGTCGGAGAGTAGGCGAGCGGCTTCGACGCCCTCTTCTCGCCGGATTGGCCCTTCTGCGCCTGCTCGCGCCTTTCGCGCTCCTGCCGCTCCCTCTCGGCTCTCTCTTTCGTCTCGCGGGCTGTCTTCTCAGCCTGTGTTTCTGCCATAACTATCCTCCTTGCGGGTTAAGCCAAATAAGGCACTTCCTTGCAGACTAGATACAAGTTCACCCGCGTAGGGTAACACGCCGCGCCCCATACGTCAAGTATAGGGAATCAGCGTACGTATATTCCGTTATCGACGCCGCGCCGCTGCGAATTCGAAGCTCTGCGCCGCCGATTCGCCCCCGGCACCCCGAACAGTTACGTCTACCGTTCCAGCAAGTGAACTCGGCTGTATCTGCGCCGTCACTTGCGATGGGCTGACGTAAGTGGTGGGCGCATCCGCCCCATCGAATACCACAACCGAATCCTCAGCGAATCCGGTACCGTTTGCGGTCAGGGTAAACGCCGCGCCATTGATAACTGTCGAAACTGGGCTGATAGAAGTCAATACTGGGGGGACTGCCTCTCCCGGCGTAACTCTGCGATCCACATTGCTTTCCATATGGTCTGTGATCGGCGCACCGGTAAGCGTGTAGAGGGCATCTTCATCATCCGGCAGCGGAACTGTAGGATTGGCGCGCACCGAGCACGCCTTCGCGCCCAATTCTGGGGGCGGCATTAATGTCGCGGGTCCGTTGGGCATTCCATTGTCATCCAAAGGCAGCCAACCTGTTTGCCCCGGTTGCAGTTCACCAATTAAATGGTCATAAGCGCCAGCCATGTTCGAATCCTCCACGGATTTTGGGGGGTTCAGTGTAGCACGGCGAACGTAGCGTGTCAAGTATAGGGTGGTGTTCGGGTAGGTATAGTACGCAGATTGAAGAGCATTGAGCAGCGAACGGGTCCCGTCGCCCGCAACCGAAGGTTGCGGGCGATCTTGGGGGGAGTTGTGCAACTGGCGCGTGTGTAGCAACACGCAAGTTGCACAACCTGCGTCCCACGCATGGCAACCATGCAGCCGCGCTATTGTGCGGCGTCTCGCGGCGTGGTAGGGTACGACATGGCCGAGGAGCCGGGCATACCGCCCTCCCTCCCGCGCCGATAGGAGACTACCATGGAAGAGTACGGCCCGGTTGTCCTGCACCCCGAAGTAGCAGCCGACAACGAGAAGAAGCGCTCGGTTGTGTCCCCCAAGTACAAGCACCGGTACGCGAACCGGGCGGTGGACAGCGGCAACAAGCGCAAGGCGGCGCAGCGCTCGGCTTGGGACTGGCTCGCCCAGACGATAGCTGGCGAGTGCCTCGACGAGAACGACCGCCTGCTGGTCGACAAGTTCCACGCCCTGCTCGACGCGAACGGCGTGGACCACAGCCGGTGGACGAACCGGAACAAGGGCTGGGAAGGCCGCCTTCGGATGACCGGACGCCTCGCGCTCCAGCGGGTCGTGGCCGAGGCGGGCGTGCTCCAGACCGCCGATGGCGAGACGCTCGAAGCCCCCACCGAGTGGGTGGCGAAGTACGCGAACTAGAACGGAGCGGGGGCGCAAGCCCCCGCCACTCCCCCCAAGACGAAACTTTTCGCAACGCCACAGCGAAGCAGGACTGGACAGAGCAGCCACGCTGTGGTACGATATCCTACCAACAACGGAGAGAACCAATGTTTGTCGCCTATCTCGTACCGAAGGAAGACTACCATCTCGTCCTCGAAGACGGTCTGCACTTCGTGTGCTGCGCCGCAACCAAGGAGGAAGCAGAGGCCAAAATGCGCGACCTGTTCGACAAGGAGCAGGCAGAAGACAACGCGCGGAGCGTGGCGCTTGGGTACGAACCCGAACCCTACCGCGCCCTCGAAGACGACTACGTTCTGCACAGCCAGGAGGCCTAGAAAATGCGAACCATATTCGCACTACTCGCTGCCGCAACGCTCGCCGGTTGCAACCACACTTCGCCATGTGACAGCGAAGAGCGCTACCAGAACAACGTGCGGCGCGAATACAAAGAATGCCTCGACATGCGGTATTCGCACGTCGACTGTCGCAAGCTGGCGGTTGGAATGACGAATATAGCGCGCGATTCGTGCCACACGATGCAATACATGCTACGAAATGGTGTTGGCAGTTCGCGCCCACTAGAAGTGCGGATCGTACAGTAGCGAAACGGGGGCGAAAGCCCCCTAGTTCGTAGCAAGACGAAACGTTTCGCGTTGCTCCTAGCGAAACGAGGGCTACGCATGCCTGGAACGTCGAGAGACGCTTCGCGGTGCCCAAAGCGCCGCGCGCAGACGCTTCGTACGCCGCGTCCCTCCTGCTACGCGGGTTTACGAGCTGCACCGCAGCGGGTGAGCTTTTCCCGCGTCACGGCACACCCCGCGCCGCTGCAATGCATTATTGTTTCACCGAAACTCCCCGTGTGTTAACCCCCACCCTGGAAGGTTAGTAACGTGCGTAGAGATAGGAACAGAGGGTACATAAGATCGTCCCAGGGCCGTATTGGGAACCGCCTCTACTCTTCGCTGAATAAATATACCTTGACACGTGACACGGCGTGTGCTACACTGTTGGATACAGCATAGGTACCTATCCCCATGAAAACAGGGCTACAAAATCTTTCATTGACGCGCAAAGCAAAACACGAACTGTGCGACATTCGTCGTGCGGCGGTGGTTACAAATGTCTCTATGGAGAAAATTCAAGAGGCACTGGATAATCATGGCGTGTTTGAAAACGACTTTTACATAGTCGCGAAGGTTATCGTCCCCAACCCAGAGGAGCGTTGAATGGCTTTCTTAGAAATCTTCGTCGATGTGCGTGATAAGAACACAGGTAAGACTTACCGCCGCTCGTTACACCAGCTTAGGTTTGTGGATATGGGGGCAGCCATCCAAGCATTCGATAAGGGCCAAGCCTACGAAACTGAGGACTATTCGATTACTAAGTCCACCATCCAACCGAAGGATGTAGAGGACATGAAGCGAAAGCGGTACAACGAAGAGCGTGCGCGATGGAGTAAAGACTAGCTTCCTTCTTCTGCGAACCTGCTCGCCCTTGCCTTTGCCTCCATCCTCTCGTCCACTTCCTTCGCTGCTTCGTCGATCCAGCCTTCGCACTGGCCCCTTATCAATTCGCTTAGCTCCTTCACATCTTGGGCCGTGCGGGGCCGATCCTTCTCTTCATTCTGCACTTGGGCGTCGTACAGGAAGATCAGCACGCTTAGCATTTGGCCCACCGTGAGCTTCAGCTCCTTCACTTCGTCATATTTGCTCATCACTTATCCTCCAATCCAAACTCGCGAAGAATCTTGGCCATCCCTTCCAGGTCGAGCTGCACCAAGGCGTAGAACACGTTTGACATGTCCTCCTTGCTGGGTGCCTCAGCTTCGCTGTAGAATCGCTCTGCGAGGCGAACCATCTTGCGTTGGTCGTGGGTCATCAATAAATTGCGCTCTTCCTCGTCCTTTTCCATATTCTCTTTATCCTCCCACTCCTGCGGAATGATGGTGTAATCGTGCCCGTCGCACCTTCCGTACTCTTGGATCGCCCAAGCGATCGCCTCTGGTCCGAGGCCGTCCGGTTCGGCTATGAAATTCGCCTGCTCGAAGCTGTCGGCAGGGTGAACCACCATATTCTTGCGATCTATTACCAGCAGCTTGATCTTCGTCATCGCGTCCTCCATCGATCGCGCATTTTAACACGCCGCTGCGCTCGTGTCAACCCCCTTTTCCATCGTACTGGTCACGAAAATCGGGGACGGTTTGCATCTTCGTCACCGCCATGTTCTTATCT
>Ga0105091_10000718_pt1 | contig 14190 bp, 7 predicted proteins | sample PPLLak1March2015_FD_87022 | JGI IMG/M metagenome (GOLD analysis project Ga0105091, IMG submission 87022) | Freshwater sediment microbial communities from Prairie Pothole Lake near Jamestown, North Dakota, USA - PPLs Lake P7 Core (1) Depth... | ecosystem: Environmental > Aquatic > Freshwater >... | reverse complement strand
TCCTTTTCCAGAGCCGCCATTGCCTTTGCTCTTGCCTCAGCAGTCCCCGATGAAGTCATGCCCGGCCTCTCGATAGCTAAAACCTGTGGGGTCACATCCTCGATACCCTGAAGGACTGAGAGTTCAAGCCCTGGGCAGGACAGCTCATCAGCTCTGGTCCTGGCATAAAACCCGGTTTTCATCAGGTCCTTTTCTTTTGTGCTCAGATTCTGAATGATTCCCCTGCCGACATGATGATTGGTCAGGACAAGCCCTTCGGACGAAACAAATGAACCTGACGCTCCTCCAAACAGGATGGAGCAAAGCCGGAGGTGTTCCAGCCATTCGGGCGTCATGTTGAAGTTATGCACTGTCTTCAGAATATTCGTGGGCGGCATATTGAAAAGCCACATCCCTTCATCGCCTTGCAGGGGAATGAGCAGAACGAGAATGACACCTATTAGGAGCCACCGGCATCTTGAGTTATTCATCTTCTTTCCTTTTCTTTCCTTTTTTATTCCCATACTAAATGCAGATTTCGAAAAATGCAATCTCTATTCAGAGGCTGCCGTGATCTTTATTGTTCACGATTCTTGTTCTTGAATATTGTGGCGGGCTTTTTCATGTTCCTTGACATCGACGCGCACGGCAAGGATCTAAAGCTCGGGTCCTATCCTCGGCAAAAAGAAATAAATTGGACCGCTCGAAATAGAATTCAATTGGCACTTGTTTTCATTGGATGTTATTTATAAAATTCATTTACTGCGGGAACGGATGAAGGATAGAAGGTGCTGATCATTCTATTAAGCTTGGTCCTAGGAAAAAACCAATGAACAAACTCACCTATACCTTGATTTTCTCCATACTTATTTGCTCCTCGGCTACTTTATTGATTTCTCATTCGCTCAGAGGGGGAGAACAGGAAAAAGCTCCTCAAGTCTCAGCGCCTATTGCCAAGGGAGAAGAACCCAAGCCCCCGGAAAAGAAAGCAAAGAGCTTTGATGAAATTGTCAAAGACTCCAAAAAGGTGGAAGGCCTCTTCACCTTGTACATGAAAGAAGACAAGCTCTATCTCGAGATCCTTCCTGACCAGTACGACCGAATGTATCTCTTTATTCCGACACTCTGGACATCAGTCGGAAACGGGGGGGCGGGCAGCTATCTCCCCTTAAGAGTTTTTGTTTGGGAGAAGATGGAGAAGAAGGTTCTCCTTCTTTGGAAAAACACGACGGTTGTCGCCGAAAGATCGCAGGAATACAAACGGGCTCTGAGAAATGTCGTTCCCGATTCCATTGTCTGTTCTTTCACGATAGAAAGCGAGCCCCATCCCGTCAGAAAAAGTATTCTTATTTGCCTGGACGATTGCTTCTTTTCTGACCTCCAAACTCTCAGCTCTTTTTTCGGAGACCCTCGCCATCCTTATTCTGTGGACAAGACAAGGACGGTTTGGGGAAAGATTCTCGCCTTTCCCAAGAACATCGAGCTTGAGGTAAGGTACACGCTCGCTTCCCCGAGGCCCGGGCCAATAGCGACGGTTCCGGACCCTTCGGCCATCACTATGAATGTGCGCTACAGTATTTCCGAGCTTCCGATGAATGCCGGCTACAAACCACGCTTGGCCGACGATCGGGTCGGCTACTTTCTGACTAGGGTCTACAACTACGACAAACTCGACCTCGACGGAACCGTGACCTATTACGTCAACCGGTGGAACTTGGAAAAGAGAGAACCTAAAGAGAGAGTCTCTGAACCGAAGGAGCCGATCGTTTTCTGGCTGGAGAACACGATTCCGATTGAATACCGGAAACCCATCCGGGACGGGATCCTGGAATGGAACAAGGCATTCGAGAAGATCGGGTTCAGGAATGCTATGGTGGTTAAAGAGATGCCGGATGATGCGGTGTGGGATCCGGCCGATATTCGCTACAATACAATCCGTTGGATTCCCTCCCTGACAGGCGGGGGGGGAGGCGCCATGGGGCCCTCTCGTGTGAATCCGATGACAGGGCAGATCCTTGATGCGGATGTAACGATCCGAGCTCCGCTCAACTTCATTTTCGGCTACAACGCGTTCAGCATGCCGCTGAGTTTCCAGGGATTCGGCGAAACGAACTCTCTCCTAGCGGGCAAGATCAACCCCTGGGACCAGGATAATCTTGCGTTCGGAATGGAACGGGACTTCGGCATCCTCGAGATGCTCGCCACCGGCAGGATAAGTGATATCAAAGAAGTTCCTAAAGAATACGTTTACGACGCTCTCAAACAGCTTGCTTGCCACGAAGTCGGCCATACGCTCGGGTTGCGCCATAATTTCAAGGGTTCAAGTACCATTGCTCTGAAAGACCTTCACAACACGGCACTCACCTCGAAGGAAAGCATCGGCAGTTCGATTATGGAATACCTGCCCGCGAACCTGGCTCCCAAGGGCGGCAAGCAAGGGGATTATTTCCAAAAAACAATTGGAGCCTGGGATTACTGGGCCATTGAATACGGGTATAGGCCAATCGACGTAAAGAGCCTCGAAGATGAGCTGCCGCAGCTCAATAAGATTGCCGGTCGCTCGACCGAGCCCGCCCTGATCTACGGTACCGATGAGGATGCTTACGATCTCGCTCCCTATGCGACCAGCGTCGATCCTCTGGCCATGACATTCGATCTGAGCGATGATCCCCTCGCCTTTGCGGAACAGGACCTCCGAAGGACCCAAGATCTCTGGAAAGAGCTTGAGAATCGAGTTCTTTTCGAAGGGCGAAGCTACGCGTACCTCCGCAAAGCGTTTGAATCGAGCCTGTCTCGCTATTCGAACACGTTGATAAGGCTAACACGATGGATAGGCGGGATTTACCATACACGCGTTCATGTCGGCGACCGGGGAAAAGGACTTCCCTTTCAAGTGGTCGAATATGACAAGCAGAGAAGGGCTTTGGAGATCATCAAAACGAAGCTCCTCAATCCTGAAGCCTTTGCTTTTGACCCCGCTTTTATCCAGAAGCTGCAGTTCGAGCGTTTCGTCGACCTCGATGCTTGGGAGGAAGCATCGGAGGCCGGGAAGGGACCGCTGAGAATAGATTTCTCCCTGTCCGCCTATCTGGAGCATTTTTATAGACGCATCGTTCGAGATCTTTACGATCCGATGAGATTGCACCGCATTCAGGACAACCCACTCCGTGCGACAGGAAAAACTCTGAGTTTGGGTGACTTTCTGAGCGAACTCCATAACGCAATTTGGCAGGAAGTCGTCGAAGCGAAACCGGTGAACGCTTACCGGAGAATTCTTCAGCGGGAATGCCTGGCCCGAATCAGCCAATTTGTTCTCAAGCCCTCGTCCCCCCTTCCCGAAGACGCTGTCCCCCTCTTCCGGTATGAACTCAAGCAATTGGGGAGGAGCATCGACGATTATCTGGTCATGTATCCGGAGTTGGATATCATGACCCGGGCCCATTTAGAAAACTGCTCGGATCTTATTGCCCAGGCCCTAAAAGCAGGATATATAAAAAGCTTAGAACAAAGCTGAGCGCAGACGGTTTAGGGTTTTATGAAGGATTCGAACGCTAATTATTGGCAGGAGGCTTACAATGAATACCAGAAATCCCTTGGTTTGCGGGATTTTCGGACTCTTTCTGGGAACTCTGACCTTAGCGGGGGCTGTCAGGGCTGAGGAAGATTTTACAACCCTCCTCCCTCCGAGAATCGTCGATGCCATAATCGCCCATACTTCAGGAGACATTGCCTATCAGCATATAAGAAGAATAAGCCTTTTCAACAGGTTAGCTGCTTCCGAGGCTTACCATGGCGCAGCCGAATATGTCTTAGGCGAGGTCAAGAAATACGGCCTTGAAGAGGCCCGAATCGAACAATACCCGGCAGATGGAACAACCTGGTACAATATGTTCCAGTCTTTCTATGGATGGGACGGCGAATCGGGCACAGTGTGGCTGACAAGTCCGCATAGAGAAAAGATCTGCGATTTCATAGAGATGCCGGCTTGCCTCGTCAGGTGGTCTAATTCGGCTAACATAAGCGCGGAACTTCTCTATGTCGGTAAAGGTCGGCCCGAGGATTTCAAGGAAAAAGATGTCCATAATAAGGTCGTTTTGACCTCCAGCGACCCAAGCGCAGTCCACGAGGAGGCGGTCTTCAATAGAGGCGCCCTGGGCGTGATCTCTTTCTTTCAACCCCGTCCCCTAGATTATCCCGACGTTGTCGAAAGGAGCGGGATTGATCATTATGAGACCAGCGACGGCCGAAAATCGACCTTTGCCTTTAAGATTTCTTACCGGAAAGGGCAGGAGCTCCTCCGGATGCTTGAAGCCGGGCAAAAGCTGGTCGTCAAAGTGGACGTTAAGGCCAAGGTCTACCCGAGCAATTACGAAAACGTCATCGCTACGATCCCCGGTACGGACCCGAATGCCGGGGAGTTTCTCATCACGGCCCATCTCTGCCATTTTGACCCCGGGGCCAACGATAACGCCAGCGGAGCAGCGTCCATCCTGGAAATCGCCAGGGCCCTCAAGGAGCTTGTCGGTACGGGCAAAATCGAGCCTCTCCGGAGAACAATCCGTTTCATCTGGGTTCCCGAGATGAGCGGAAGCTTCGCCTACACCGCCACCCACCCGGACAAGACCGACAAAATGATCTGCGGGATTAACCTCGATATGGTCGGCTCCTACCTTAATCGAAACAACAGCGGCTTCTTCTTCCACCGCACTCCCGACTCCCTCCCCCACTTTATAAATGACGTGGTGGCCAATTTTGCCGATTTTGTCGGCAAGACAAATACCGAGGACGACTATTACTCGGCATACAATTTCTATAAGCCGATAATCTCCGTCCAAGGAAGCCGCGATAGCTTCCGTTACAAGGTCCTCCCTTTCATGGGTGGAAGTGACCACAAAGTTTATAACGACCGTCTTGTTCACGTACCCATGGTTTTTTTCAATGTGTGGCCCGATCCCTATTACGAGTCGAATCAGGATACTCCAGAAAAGTGTGATCCCACGACCTTGAGGAGAGCGGCCGTTGTTGCTGTTGCCTCGGCTGTTTTTGCGGCACAAGCGGCCGGTTCGGAAGCCGTTGGGCTCTCTTCAGAAGTTTATTCAAAAGGACTGGGGAGGATCGGCCAGGATATGAAAAAGGCTTTTGATTATCTCAACACGAGCGATAACAATAGCCTGGCGACCGCTCACAAAGAGGCCGAAAATATTGTCCGCCAAGCCTGCATCAGAGAGAAAAAGAACATAACCACGGTCCTTTCTTTGGCTCCCACGGATGAGAATCTGATGAAATATATATCCGGATTGAAAACCCGGCTGGATGTTCAGCAAAAAGGCGCCGTGCAGGACGTATTGGATCATTATGAGGCGATCTGTGCCCGAAGAGATCTAAAACCTGTCCCGTCGAAGCTGAGCCCCGCTGAATTGGCGGCTCAGAAGCTTGTTCCTATCCGAAATGAAAAGCTCCGTGGCCCCATGGGGCTAAAATACGTCTGGGAAAAAGGCGGAACGAGTCCGCTTGCAGGAGTCTCGAAAATCCTGCGCGACGAGCGAGTGATCTACGAAGTCTTTAACTTCATTGACGGCAAAAGTTCTCTGCTCGAAATTCGCAACGCCGCCAGTGCAGAATATGGCCCTATCCCCATTCAAGATGTCATGAGTTTCATGGAAGCTCTAGCGAAAGCCGATGTGATCAAGCTGAGTCCTGCCGCGTCGATTAAGTAGGTCGGGTCCTTCTTGGAAAATACTTAGCCGGTCAGGCATTAGCCTTGCTTCTCTTGAGTCCTGTTAGACATAGGCTGCCGTTGCCGGCTTGATGAGAATATCGTATAATTTGATCTAATATGTCCGAAACGAATAAGCACTGGTTTTGCGTCCTATTAGTTATCGCCATTGGCGCAGGATTCCTTCCGGCCAAGGAAGAGGAATCCTTAAAGCTGCTACCTCAATACAAGAACTGGCTGGAAGAAGAAGTTGCCTACATCATCACGCCAAAAGAAAAAAGAGTATTTCTCCAACTCGCCTCTGACCGGGAAAGGAATCTGTTTATCCAGGCATTCTGGAAGAAAAGAGATCCCAATCCACTCACAGAAACAAACGAATTTAAGGATGAGCATCACAAAAGGATTGTATTCGCCAACCGAGAATTCGGGCGTCTCTCTTCCCTGCCGGGCTGGAAAACCGACCGCGGAAGGGTTTATCTCATTCTTGGTCCGCCCATCTCGATCCAGTACTACGAGAATCTTTCTTCAATCTATCCGACTCTCGTCTGGTCCTTCCTGGGGATGAGCAAGTATGGCCTCCCCGACGCCTTTTCGCTAGTCTTTTATAAGAAACGAGGAGTCGGAGACTATCGATTGTACAGTCCTTCCATGGATGGACCGGAAAGCTTGGTCGCGAATTTTACCGGAGCCGCGATGGATTCCGCGGCGGCTTTCCAGCAGATCCAGTCAGAATCACCCGAGTTAGCCCAGGTTTCTCTGTCTCTTCTGCCAGGAGAATCGTCCTCGGGCATGGTGACCTTTGCTTCAGACCGGTTGCTTTTTGAAATAAACTCAGTGCCCCAAAAAACGGTCAAGGACGAGTACGCCGAAAAATTCCTGCGCTACAAAGACATCGTTGAAGTGGAATACACCGCGAACTACATAGGAAACGAGTCGCTCGTTGTCCCCATCCGGGACCATTCTGGGATTGTTTTCGTCAATTATCTCGTCGAGCTGGATCGTTTTTCGGTCAACCTCTTCAACAACAAATATTTTGCCAAGATCTCTATCAACGGGAACATTGCCGACAAGGATGGAAGGAGCGTATTCCAGTTTCAAAGATCCCTCCCTATTGAAATGGATGAAGAGCAATTCGGAAAAGCAAGAACGCAAAAGTATAGCTTGCACGATCTCTTTCCCCTCACCGAAGGATCTTACCGATTCAACCTCTTGATAAAGAACGAGGCATCCAAAGAATTCACCACGGTCGAGAAGGAAATAACCATTCCTTCGACGTCTGTTCTGCAGATGGGGGATCTGATACTTTCCTATAAGGATGAAGATGCCCCTCTTGACAAGAAAAAGGCCTTCAACGTCGAGAACCTTCAGCTCTATCCCTCGCCTCGCAACGATTTCGCGGCCAAAGACAAGCTGGCTGTCTATATTCAGATCTTTGGTCTCCGCCAGGAACTTCTGCAAAACGGCAGTCTTAAGCTGACGTTGTCCCAGGAAGGGAAAGAAGTTCGAAGCCAGGAAAGGTCGCTCCTGGATTTTAAATCCCAGGATTCATTTTTAGATTCATTTCCCCTCACCGACATTCCACCGGGATACTATGGAATTAAAGTATCTCTCTTGGATAAGGATAAAAAAGAAATCCTCGCAAAGGTCAGCAATATTATTGTTTCGCCCATGGCAACCTTGCCCCGCCCCTGGATTCATTCTATCGTCCATGCTTCATCGAAGGAACCGGCCTATCTGGCTATCCTGGGCGAGCAACTGCTAAAAAAGGCGGAATTCGAAAAGGCCAAAGATTTCCTGCAGAGAGCTTATCTCGCGAATCCGGCGTCACCTCAGCTGGCCCTGAGCTTAAGCAGCGCTCTCATCAGTCTCCAAGAGTACAAATCCGCCGAGGAATTGCTCGAGCTCTTTTTGAAGAAGAACGTGTTTGAAGTGCTGGAGCTTCTGGGAAGGTCCTACCAGGCTTCCGGTAAGCTGGATAAAGCCATCCTCTGCTACAAAGACTATATGACTCATTTTGGATCAAATTATTCAATTCTGGCACTTCTGGGAAACTGCTATTATCAATTGGGAAATCGGGAAGAAGCCCTAAAGGCATGGGAAGGATCGCTGCAGATGAATCCCAGCCAAGAAGAACTTAAGAACCTGATAGAATCGATTAAAAAAGAATAAAATTATTCTTAAGTTTTATCTATTAAAGGAAAGCGTCATGAAAAGAGCGTTTGTTTTTTCCGTGAATCTTTTCTTTTGTTTAAGCCTTTTTCTTCATTCTCAACTTGGGATAGGGAATGGAAGAATGCAAGGCACCGTGCTGGACAGCGAGGGCCAGCCGCTGCAAGGAGCTACGGTTAAAGTTGAGAACGTGAGATATAAGAACGCCTTAACTACAAGGACAGACAAGAAAGGCCGTTGGTCTATAGGGGGCTTGGCCTCGGGCCCATACACGATCGCAGTAGTCTTGGAAGGGTACGAGGAACGAAAAGACGAAGTCATGTTCACTCAAGTCACCAAATCGACCTTTGTTTGGGATGTCAAGCTCCGGAAGAAGGATGGGGCGGTGACGGGAGTAAATCCTACAAATGGGGAAAACGAGGCGCTGGGCGCGCTTCTCAAGGAAGGAAACCGGCTTTTTGGGGAGAGGCTATATGCCGAGGCTCTCTCCAGATTCCAAGAGTTCCTGAAAAAAAACCCTAGCGTCTACCAAGTCCATATCAATATCGGCAACTGTTTTCGAGAAACGAAGGAATATGATAATGCCATCACCGCCTACAATGCGTATCTAGAAGCACTTGTGGCCGATAAGGGGTCTTTGAAAGCAGATCGTCTGGCCGAAGCGGCATTATCCGGCATGGGAGAAATCTCTCTGGCCCAGGGGAATATCGATAAGGCTAAAGAATATTTCAAGCAGGCCATGGACAATTTCCCAACAGATGAGGTTCTTGCGTACAACGTGGGGGAGATCTTCTTTAAGCAGGGACAGGCCGAACAGGCCTTCGAGTATTTTAATACCGCTATTAAGCTTAACGGAAATTGGGCTCCTCCCTATCTGCGCTTGGGGTATGTATATTTAAATAGGGGGCAGTATGACATGGCCATTGAAAATCTGAAGAAATTCTCACAACTGGCTCCTGATGACCCTCAGGCGGCCACTATCAATAACCTAATTCCTGAATTGGAAAAACTGATCAAGAAAAACGCTGCTTAATCTTTCTGCTTATTTTCGCCGATTGCGTCTGTAACATGGGCATATGAGTAGACACAAAACGCGGCTGCTTCTATCATTGCTTAGTTTTTTCGCCATGTCTCGCTAAGAAGAAGCTGTTGTCGCAGACCCGGAGAGCGCGGGATCCCGAATCAGCATGGACGGCCCAAGACGCCGGGTGTGAATCCATACGTTTGTCTGATCGTTCCGTCTTCCGCTTTCATCGTCGTTAATCTCCTGTGACATCAGAAAGGAATTAGGGGAATGCCCGGTTTACAGATATCTCTTTCGGTCCATTCTGGGTGACGCCGGATGAATTGGACCTATAAAAGTCGTTGGATATTGGCTGTTGACTTGCTGTCTCTATCGACTTACGATGAAGAAGTCAATTAGGGATTCACGAAGGAGGGGAAGATGAACGCTAGATATAAGATCGTTCTTTGTTTCTTCTTATTTTGTCTGTTTCTAACCTTATCCGCTTCCGCTCAAACCCACGAAAAGGGCGATATCTCGGGGACGGTGGTGGACGAAGAAGGCGCATTTTTGCCGGGTGCCACGGTTACGTTGAGGGGACAAAAACTGTTTCAGAAGTCGCTCTCTCTGGTCACTAACGATCGTGGCAGTTTTAGATTTTTGAACCTTACGCCCGGAGTTTACGAGTTGGAAATCGCGCTTACAGGATTCAATACCCAAAGGCTTTCCAACATACAGATTTCTGTAGGAAAGACAACGCCCGTACAGGTCAATTTGACCGTTGTTAAGCTCAATAAGGAAGTTACAGTCGTTGCCACGTCTCCCTTAATCGAAACAAAAACGCCCCAGCTGACCACCAATTTCGATAATCTTCAGATCGAAAAAACTCCTTCCCGCTCACGGGACTTTAAGGACATCATGAACGCCGCTCCCGGGTTCTATGACATGAGCGGATTTGGTGCCGGAGGCAATAATGGCTGGGGGGGCCTTGCCATGGGCTCCACGACGACGGGCTTTCAACTGAATGGTGTCGATGTCGGGAAGCCCGATTACGGCTATTCCACAATAAATCCCCTTTACGAGACGATCGAAGAGATTCAGGTTGTTGCCACCGGCGCCTCAGCTGAGTTCGGGAACTTCACTGGCGCATCGGTCAATGTCGTCACGAAAAGCGGGGCCAACGACTTTAGCGGCTCTTTGACGACAATTTACTCCGGCGGTCCCAGTTGGTCTGCGGACAACTCTAAGGGTTTGGTCAACCTCAAGCCCGACCTCTATAAATATAACGTGGCGTTTTCCATGACCCTTTCTGGCCCGCTGATCAAGGAAAAACTGTTCTTCTCACTGGGCGTCGGCTATGGCGATTTTAAGTACAAATACAAGGGGGGAAGCCCATATTACGAGAGAAATACGAAACAGCAGTACTATGCTAAATTCGATTGGCTTCTAAACAATAAGAATACGGTGACCCTTCTCTGGAACGGAAATCCTATCGCTATCAAGAACCGGCATGTGCTCTCCGGCTGGCAGGATTCAACCGGTTATGATTTTCCGATGACAATGAACACGCTTTTCGCTAGCTGGAACTCGACCTTTAGCCCGAATACGGTTTTCTATATGAAGTTCGCCGGATATAAGGACAACATTACCAAACATTTATTCGCGCCCGATGTGCCGATGTATTATGACATAACGAACAATGTCTATTACGGCGGATTCAGCGAGCAAATGAGAGATTATTCCCAGCGAACTCAGGTCAACGCAGCTTTGACCCATTATGCGGACGCTTTCCTCAGCGCTTCCCACGAATTCAAGATGGGAGTAGAGTACGAGAGATCCTATGCCGGAGAATGGAGACAATACAGCGGAGGCGGATATTTCCAGGGCTATGATTATGGAGACGGAACAACTTACTGGAACGCGATACAATGGGCTGGCCGGGATAATCTGGGAAAAGTCAACCGGTTTTGCGCTTTTGTTCAGGACAATCTTCAGATCGGAAAAAGGCTTTTTGTTAATCTTGGGCTTCGGTATGAGAATCCAAAGTTAACGGCCCGCTATCATACGGGGACCCTGGTCAAATTCAACATCCTGTCTCCACGGCTGGGATTCTCTTATGATATCAGCGGAGACGCTAAAAACGTCTTCCATTTCAGCTACGGAAAATACTACAATAAGCCGCTGATCGGAACCTATTACAGCGCGACTCCAGGAAGCAACAACTACTATATCTATGAAGCTTTCCTGCCGACGGCTCCCTTCGATACTTCGAGTGATAACTTGAAAAATATGTTCGCTTTCCTTACTCAGCCTCAGTTCTTGGCTTACGTCCAAACCCAGGGGACTCCGGTCACTATTGATCCAAATCTCAAGCTCAACGGCACGGATGCGTTCAACGTAGGATTCGAACGGCAGTTGGGGGCTGATTATGCTCTTTCCATCGATTATATCTATAAAAGAGACCGGAACCGCTACCAGTTCACGTCCTCGAATGCAACCAAACACGTTTACGAGGAGAGGCAATGGACAGACCCGTGGCTCCATAAAACGATCACGGTTTGGGACCAAGTCGACGACCTTCCTGATGATGAGCTCACACTTGCGAATTCGAAATTCGAGAAAAAGATCCATCATATGGTGATGTTTGTCTTTAGGAAGCAGCCCAGAAACAACTGGTCGATGATGTTTTCCTACTTTTACCAGAACAGCAAGGGCAATGGGCCTGGCTTGGACGGTGAGCTCGACTTATTTGGTGCCAACTACTATAATTTTGACACCGATCCACAGTATTATAAAAATCCCCTCCTGTACGGGTACGTCTGGAATAGGACTCACCAGATAAAGCTTCTCACCAGCTATTTCGGCCCCTGGGGACTGAACTTCAGTGCCGACCTACGGATCATGTCCGCACTTCCTTGGGAAACGCAGGTCAATTCCCGCTATGCCGACGTATCACGCTCTTATGGTCGGATTACGCTTTTCCTGGATAAGAGGGGAAGTAATCAGCCTCCGGCCTCATATACACTTAACCTGCGAGTGGCCAAATTATTCAAGATAAGGACTTCTCAGCTTGAGCTCCAGTTCGATGTCTTCAATTGCTTCAATTCCGATTACTATTACCGAGTCGGGCTTTCGCCGATCGGCGTATACGCCCCTTCCGGAGAGTCTAATTACGGCAAACCTACTTCTCTCTTTCCTCCGAGGACAGCGAGACTCGGGCTCACCTGGCGGTTCTAGTTTTATGTCTTGATGTAAACGTATAAAACGAAGCGTCATCGCGAGGCGCGAACTGACGTGGCAATCCCATAATATTCTTGAGGAGATTCCCGCGTTCTCTTCCGTTGCTTAACCCGCCCCCGCTCAATGGACCACATCTGAAGTGTGATTTTCAGGCCTTCCGGCCTCCGGCGCCGGACGCCTATAGCCCAGCGAACTATGTGGTCGGTGTTGGCTATATTCCCACCGCCGGTCTTCCATCGCCACCCTGGCCTCTAAGAGCGTATCAATAAACTCCCCATTCAATAATTCATCCCTCATCTTCCCGAAGAACGACTCGACGTATCCGTTCTCCCAAGGACTGCCGGGTTCGCTAGATAACGTGCTGACTTCGAGCCGTCTCGGCGGCAGTTCAGTCGTAGGCCTGCATAACAGCCCGGTCTTCCTTCATCAGGTCGCCGGCGATCTCCGTCATCTTCATGTTGTTCCAATAGGGCAACTGGCAATGGGCTTCAAAATACTTAAGGGGGATGGGATGCGTGCCGACGACCACGGGAAGGCCGTAGCGCGTTTTGATGAACTGCTGAAATTGAACGATATAGGGGCAGGGCGGGTAGCCGACGATAAACCCGGTGGCCAAATGGATGACCTCGGCGCCGTTCTTTTTCATTTCCTCGGGGACGTACTCGATATTGCCGCCGGGGCAGCCACCGCAGTGCGAGAACCCGACGATTTCAACGGGCTCGTCCTTTGGATACCGGGCGAACCCGCCGGCGCGCTCCCGGACGGCCCTGAAGCACTTCCCGCCGCCACACGACTGGTATCGGCTGCAGATGATGATCCCTATCTTCTTCATTTCGACCTCATTGAACGCCCTCTTATGATAACATATCGGCGAGGATCTTGTCGACGAGTTGAGCCGGCCCCCAAAAACTGGACAGGGCAATAAGGTGGAAAACGGACCCGCTATATCTCAAAAGGGAGGTGTGGCACAATGGTCAGTATGCGGAAACAGTACGAGGCATCGTTCAAGGCCAAGGTCGCCATGGAGGCCGTCAAGGACGGAAAAACCATCGCCCATTCTTAGTCTGCGGCTTTTTCAATAGCGTGCCAGGACGTAAGATATGCTGAGAAAAAAATATACACAAAATCGATTTTAGGCCATGTCAACCTATGGCATCCTTGATCGATCGGTGGTGTTTCGATCCATATTCAGGTTGCCAAATAACTATAATCTCTTCGAAAAGTCCACATAGGTCATCCCTTTTGGTGCGTGCCTATGACCGACTGGATTATCTATTGTCGGACGCAGCTCTCCTCCGTCCTAAAGCCTTCAGGGCCCTCGTCGCCATAGGAGAGTATCGACCGGGTACTTGAGCGTAATTAATGCGCAAATCCAAAAAAGCTGCGGAATATACGGATAAGCAATAAAGAGTTCGGGGCCCGACCTAATGGGCGCGGAAGAAAAGAAAGGTTATCAGATCGCCCCGAGCGCTTTCCCTACCTTGGCGAACTTTTCGATGGCGAAATCGATATGCTCCGGGGTATGGGCGGCGCTGATCTGGACCCGGATGCGGGACTTGCCGCGCGGGACGACCGGGAAATAGAAGCCGATGACATAGATGCCCTCCTCGAGGAGCGCATTGGCGAAATCCTGGGAGAGCTTGGCGTCGTTCGGCAGGTGGCCGAGAAGGATGGGGACGATGGGATGGATGCCGGGGATGATGCGGAACCCGGCGTCCTCGACACCCTTCCGGAAGCGGGCCGTATTGGCCATGAGCCGATCCTTGAGCTCCGTCGATTCCTCGAGGATCTTGAGGACCTCAATGGTGGCCCCGGCGATGCCGGGCGTCACGGAATTCGAGAAAAGGTACGGCCGCGATCTCTGTCGGAGGAACTCGACGATCTCCTTGCGGCCGGAGATACAGCCGCCGGAGGCCCCGCCGAGGGCCTTGCCGAAGGTCGTGACGATGACGTCCACGTCACCCATGACGCCGCAGTGCTCATGGGTCCCCCTCCCCGTCTTCCCGATGAAGCCCGTGGCATGGGAATCGTCCACCATGACCAGGGCATCGTAGCGGCGGGCCAGCCCGACGATCTTATCCAC
>Ga0105091_10000717_pt1 | contig 14195 bp, 11 predicted proteins | sample PPLLak1March2015_FD_87022 | JGI IMG/M metagenome (GOLD analysis project Ga0105091, IMG submission 87022) | Freshwater sediment microbial communities from Prairie Pothole Lake near Jamestown, North Dakota, USA - PPLs Lake P7 Core (1) Depth... | ecosystem: Environmental > Aquatic > Freshwater >... | reverse complement strand
GTTTTCGTTCGATGACTTGGGCAGGGTCGTGCTCACCAGATGCACAACAACATCCATACCGTCCATGGCGCGGCAAAGATCATCGCCGTTGAGAAAATCCCCGTGCACCAGATCGATACGCCCGAGGGCCTGCGCGATGTTCCGGCTGACAGCATTTTCCCGCTCGAACACACGGACGGCATGGCCGCGTTCGAGCAACCCGTCGACGACATGAGAGCCGACGAACCCTCCGCCGCCCAGGATGACACACTTCAATGGCCCGGACATCACATGCCCCCGCCGGGCGTTGCGATTCCCAATAAACCGTGCAATTTCCGCATGACTCCGCGGTAATATTTTTCGAACAGCAGTCCGGCTTTCCGGCCCGCCGCTAGCGGATGCAGCCCGGAATTGATAAACAGGCAGTCGGAATAATCATGGTGCGAGAACCTGATGAAATAGAAACCGCTCTCCCGTATTCTCCGTATAACGCCCCTGATTCGCGGCAGTTCGGACGCATCCAGGAAATCGTGAAACTCGACCGTTATCTGGCCCGTGACGGCAAGCAGCCCTTGCGGCAGGCTTTCCAGCACATCGATCTCCGCCCCCTCGATATCCAGCTTCAGCAAATCTATCGCACGTAACGACTTTTCGTTGCAGAAGGCATCCAGCGTGGTCGCCCTGACCGTCACGAAGGCTTGGCCCGCCCCTTCCGAGAAGCGCGCAGAGCTGCAATTCCCCTCGCCCAAATTCAGGATCAGGTCGCCCCCCGTGCCGGACACGGCCAGGTTGAAGAAACTTACATTCGCCACTTCCGGGAGACGCGGAAATAAACGCGGATCCGGCTCGAAAGCGTACACCCGCGCCCGATGGTTCCGGGCGAGCTCGCCGAAGAACGCGCCGTGGTTCGCGCCGCAATCAAGGACGACAGGCGTCTCCCCGACAAGGTCTTTTACAAACGAATGTCCGCATACGCGTATCAGCTCCATGTATCCCCCTGCGCCACAAGCTGTCGGATAATATCCATACCGATATGAGTTTTTCCTCCAGAATCCATCACCATCCCCATACATGATTGAGCAGCGATCTCTTGCAAAATATCACGTCCCGCTCCCAAGCATGCGGCCCCAATGCCGTCCCATGATTCCTGAACATGGCCGGGTAAATATCGAATTCGCGCAAGAGGCTGGCCACATGCGCAAACGACGGCGCAACGTTTTCATATTCGGAGAGGAAAGAGCATTCGACCAGCACTACATCGATATGGGGCAAGGTTTCCGCCGCCCCTTGAAGCACATTCATCTCGTGCCCCTGCACGTCTATCTTCAGAAACTTTCTCGCAGCCGGCACCGCCCCGAGCCCATAACTATCCAGGGGAACCAGACGCACCGCCTCGGTTCCCTCCGTACAATTTTGCAACGCCGGCTGGGCGGCCACGTACACATGCAGGGATGAATGCGCGGAACATTGCGCGACGTGAATGTCGGCCCTCCCTTCTTTATCCGACAAGCCCACGTTATGTACCACGACATTGGGGGCGCCGGAAAAACGCTGGTGGTACTCCTCGAATTCCCGTTTCTGGGGCTCGAACGCAACCACCCTGCTGTCGGGAAAAAACTCCAGGAACGACTCGCACCAATATCCGCTATTTCCGCCGACATCGATCAGCAGATTATCGGCGGCGGGATCGAGCAGCCTCAATAAGAGAATCTTGTCGTCGTAACCATGCGGGCACTTCAGCACCCGCCGCATGATCTTTTCCGGAATCGCCTTCCCTGCGCGGGTGGCATGTTTCAACTCGCAAAGCAGACTCGCGCGCAGATCGATTGCATGCGCATAGTGCTGTATATATCGGAACAAGTTTTTCATCTATTTTCAGGGGCGGAACGCAAGCGCCAGCCGGGAACGGATACTCGCCCGCAGGGGATGAATCCAGAATATGGGAACTATCACAACAAGACATGTTACCGCGCTCAGCGCCGCTTGCACCAGCGGCCCCGCGAAGGCTCCGAGGGCGTCGAATACGAGCCATCCGAGCGCCAGGCCGATGCAGCAAGCCAACAATAGTCGTTTGCTCTCGCTGGGCAGCAATGTGGCGAGCGGCATATGATGATCGCGAAGGTATCCCAGAACAATCAGGCTGCTTCCGGCTATCGTCGCGATCACATATCCCCAGGCGACCCCTGCGCCTCCCATGATCGCGCCAAGCAGATATCCCAGCACCGCATTCAGCGCAGCCGTCATCGCAAACGACCATGTGTTCCAGCGCAGCGAACCCGTGCCGAGATTGACGAAATATGCTGGCCCCACAAGCGTATTGAACCAGTATGTCACCGCCATAAGAACGGCATACACAACGAATCCGTTTTCATAATGCCCGATCCAGAGTTCGCCTATCAACGGGGCAACTGCCGCCACGCCTGCATATAGCGGCAACGAGAGAAAGAACGTTGCGCGATAGGAATCGGAATATACCTTCCGGATTTCATCCGGCGCATTTTCGTGAAGCGCGGCGACCCGTGGCACCATGACCTGATTTGCGGCCACCAGCAGCGCGCGGAACTGCGCCACCATTCGGTTCGCCATGTCAAAGTAAGCCATCGCGCCCAGTCCGCCGAATTTCGTCATCAGCGCCTTGGTGATCGGATCGACCAACATTCCGAGTATGGTGATAGCCTGGAAATTGAACCCGTACCGGAACATTTCGCGAAAGAGTTGGGAATTCCATTTGAGCCTTATCAGAGGCAACGAGGGAAGCTCGCGCCGGAGCAACAGCCAGCCCCCGTATAACATCAATACTCCCTGCCCGATTTGCGCCCAAGCCAGACCGACCAGCCCATGCCCGGGGACAAACAGCCAGGTCAACCCTAGAAGCAGCGTAGACGCCGCCATGGACACCAGCACACGCAGATCGATGCGCTGGCAGCCGTCCAATCCGGCAAGATAAACGCCCGCAACCGTCCCGATCCATGTTGAGACCATCGCATAAGGGATGATCGCAAGCGCATCGGGAATATGAGGAGACGGAACAATCCTCTCCAGCAGCCAGACAACGAGCGGATAACCTGCGACGAGCACGCATGTCAGAACGATGCCGATGGCGATCGCCGTCGTCTGGATAACTTCCGACGCCTTGATTTTGTCGCCGCGGGCAAGGAACTTGGCAGTGTATTTCACCGCGCTTCCGGCCAGCCCTATTTCCCCGATTTTGGAAATCGATGCGGTCGCCAGCACGACAGCCCAGACCCCCACCTGCTCCGCCCCTATCGTCCGCAACAGATACCTGTACAGCAGGAAAAGAACCGTGCCGGAAACGACGACTTGGGCAACCGCCATCACTGCGTTCCTGGCTAAACCGTGACCGTTCATTTTACGAACAGGCGCCCTTGGCGGCGTCCCCCGGAAAGTTCGGTCCTGTTGATCTGCAAGCTCCATCCGCGTTGATCGCGCGCACGTGGCAGCTCACCCGAATCGACAGGCTGGGCGCGATAAGAAAATATCCCGGCGATGCCGCACATGATAGTGCTACCCCTCTCCCCGCTGTTGCAGTTCAGCCCGGATCGCCGCGAGCAGCCCGTCGGTCGCGCTCTCGATCATATCCAGCGCCAATTCGAAATGCTCCTTATCCGCACCGTAAGGATCGGCGATCTCCTTTTCTTTGTAGAGCTTGCTGTAAAACAGCAACAGCTTCGGCTTCTGCCACAGATCCGGCTCACCCAGTCTATGCAGCGCGGACATGTTTTTCATGTCCATCGCCAGCACATGATCGAATCGTTCAAGATCGGTGCGCGCGATCTGCCGCGCGCGCAAGCCGGACAGCGCATAACCGCGCTGCCCCGCCACCTTCTGCGCACGCGGGTCGGGCGCATCCCCGATGCGATAGTCATGCGTTCCCGCCGAGTCGATCAGCAGCCGTTCGCCAAGGCCGGCCAAAAACGCCTTGTGCTTAAACACCGCCTCGGCCATCGGCGAGCGGCAGATATTGGCGGTGCACACGAACAGCACCCCAAGTTTGTTATCCATGTTGCGAAGCTCCCGTTTCACTGTCAGCCATATCGCGGCGATCAAGATGCAAGGCGATCCAGCCCAGCGCCAGTATCACCATGAAGGTCGCCGCATTGGCGGGAATCTGCAAATTGAAGTCCACCGTGCTGTGGATCAGCAAAGCGACGATGCCCATGATGGACGCGAAGGCCATGCCGCGCATCAGGCCGTCGCGGCGACGATGCAGTGCCCTCAGCGCAGCCCATAGACTGGTCAGCACGACCAGCCCGAGCAGCGCGATGCCGACCGCGCCGGTATCGGCCATGATCTCCAGATAGTCCTGATGCGCGTGGCCGTAATACGCCACGATGCCTTCGCCACGGTAACGCGTATAAGCCAGATGGAAGCTGCCTCCGCCAGTCCCCACAAGCGGATAGTCATTCAGCAATGCGAGGGTATTGAAACTGACATCGACCCGATCCGCATCATGGCTCACCGACGATTCCACTATCCGCTGGGTCACCTTTTCCACGCCGAACCACGCACCCACAATGAACAGGTCGATCACGATCAGGCTAGCAATCAGGATCACCGCCGAGCGCATATCGTTGCGCCTGAACATCTGCCCGAACGATATGGACTGGCTACGGAACACCGCCAGCGCGATCGCCCCCGTCACCAGCATGCTGGCGAAGAAAGCGGTGTTGCCCATCCGGGAACGGGTCAACACCAGAGCGATCACCATCATCGCCAGCATCAGTCTGAGCGGCAATTTCTGGCTGAACAACAGATCGATCAGATTACGTAGACGCTGCCGCCAGGAGTGTGCATGATCTTTCTGGTAAGTGGTCGCCATCAGCAGTCCGATACCGACCGCCGACACCATCTCCAGATAACCCGCGAGATGATTGCGATTCACGAACGTGCCTGTGGCAAAACCGAGGTAGGCAGTCTTCTTCATGAAAAAACCGTATTCCAGGCCGGACAAGGTCATCATACTGCCGTAGAATGCTTGGAACACCGCACTGAACACCAGTGCATAACCCAGCATCACCAAGCGCTGCTTGCTATTGACCAGCAACAATGTCAGCGCGAACAAAGCCACGTAAACCACGCTCTTCAACCAGAACTGGAATGTCGCATAGGGATGCAGCGAGAGCGGTGCCCAGCCGGTTTCCCCCGCCATCCCATAGACGGCAAGACTCTCCGGCGACAACCATTGCCTCACCATGACAGGCAACGGAACCATTTGCAGCGCGACGTATGTCAGCCAGATCGCCAGCAGCCATAACGCCACACGCGCCCCACCGAATGCCGCCCCTGCGTTCACGCGGTTGCGCTGCAAACCGACGACATACAGAAAGACCAGCAAGGCGATCCATATCTCGAATATCGCCGCAGCCCAAGGCCGGTTGCTGCCCAGCGGCAAGGGCAACCAGATCAGCAAGCACAGCAGCGCAATGAATAACCGGTTTTCGAAACTGGAGGACAGCGGATTCATCGCAAGCAACCCGCATCCATATCCTCGCAGTCATGGAGGTGCGCCTGGGCGATGGCAAGCATCGCTTCTGCTTGTCGCTTCATGCCGCGCACAAGATTCTCCCTCACCATCTCCCGCTCCGCGCCCGGCAGTTCGGCCCACGCACTCCAGCCAACATCGGCTACGACATGCTGCAGCGCGGGTTCCCATGGCCCCAGCGTGACTGTACGCTCAAGGCTGCGACGGAACTCGGCATCATATTCGCCCAACTCATCCTTGAGCCGCAGCAAAATGGCCCAGCTATACGAAGATGCCGGACGCAAGGCTATCGCCTGACGTATCGGATCGAGGCCTTGCCTGAGCAAGGCTATCCTTTCAGCATCGGTCATGCCCGGCATACCGGAGCGCACCAGCTCCAGCCGCGCCAAGTCTTGATAATGATCGGGATTCCCGGGGGAGAGCAACTGCGCCACGTCAAGCGCGCGCAATACCGCGTTCAGGTCGGATGGATCGGGCGGAGCCACACTCGATGACCATGAGGCTATCTCATCCCTGATATATCCGGAAAGTAGATCGGCAGTCCCGATACGGACTGCCGAGAAAATGACAAATGAAAGAAGCGCACCTGAGACAAACAGAATGCCTGTGCCTTGCAAATGCTTCATTCTGTGCGGCTAGATCTTGATGCCCATAAAACTTCTGGTCGGCTTGCTCGCTTCCTGCCCATAGGCGTACTTGTATTGGTAGGAATAATGCCCGTAGCGGTCTGCCTTCTTGTGGTTCATCTGATTGAGCACGACCCCCAGCAAAGGCGCGCCAATATCGCGCAGGCTCTTGATCGCTGTGCCGATCAACTGATGAGGGACACCATCGGCCTTAACCACATACAGCACCGCGTTCGCATGGCGCGAAATAACCAGAGAATCGCTGACCGGCTTGAGCGGCGGGCAATCGATCACCACCACATCGAACTGCTGCTTCAACTGCTCAATGGTATCGCCGAATTTATGCGAGGAGATCAGCTCCAGCGGAGAGTTTAGCCGCTTGCCGGCAGGCAGCATGAATACATTGGGACTCGAAGTCTTGCGTATGCATTGCTTGAGCTCCGCCTCCCCGGCAAGGAAGTCCACCAGCCCAGCCCCGGTGCTGCTCACTTCGCCAAGGTTCTTCCCCACCATCGGCCGACGCATATCCGCATCAATGATCAACACTCTCTTGATCTGTCCCAAGGCAAAAGCCAGGCTGATCGCAATAGTGGTCTTGCCTTCGCCAGGCACGGTAGAAGTCACGATCACAACCCTGTGCGGTTCATCTATGGCAGACAACAGCACCGAGGTCCGGAGACCACGTATCGACTCCGCGAAGATGGAGTCCGGATTTCCAAGGAAGACGGACGAAGGGTTGTCGCCCCCCTCTTTTTTGTCAAGCAAGGGCACCGTCCCGAGGACACCCACACGAAGGCGGCGCTCGACATCCTGTTCCGAACGCAAAGTGTTATCCAGATAATCGCGCAAAAGCACCAAGGCGACGCTGGCAAGCAAACCAAGCAGCATCGCGCTGACTATCGCCTTGACCTTCTTTGGACTCACAGGAGAAATGGGCTGGATGGCTGGATCGATCAAACGCCCTGCCGTGGATTGCAGATTGGCCGTAGCCTCGGTCTCTTTTGCCTTGTTGATAAAGTTGTCATACAACTGCCTGTTGCTATCCACCTCGCGCTGCAGCACGCTCAACTGGGATTCCTTGCGCGAGATACTCTGTATCTCCGCTTGGGTTTGCGCCTTGGCGCCTGCTGCCGCATTTGCATTGTCGCGCGCGATTTCGTATTCCCGATAAATTCCGTTAATCACCGAATTGATGGCCTGAGCCAGGCCTTCACGCGCCGATTTCAACTCTGTTTCGGCTGCGATCATCTTGGGATGGGCGGGGGCATAACGGCTCTTGTACTCGTTTACCTTGCGAATCGCTTCGGCCTCCGTATTCTTCATTTGCTGCACAGTGGAGTCCCTCAATACGGCGGGTATCGACTCCAGCACTTCAAGCGGTTGCCTCTTGTGATCCTTGACCTGATTATAAGCAGCTTGAGCTTCCGAAAAGCGCATGCGCGCGGAAATGAGGTTGGTCGCTACCTGTTCGAACTGCTTGCCTGTTCCGCTCAACACCAGCCCTTTGTTATCTACGATATTTTCCTGCTCGCGATATTGCTGCAGCGCCTTTTCCGATTCCTCCAGCTTGCCGCGTATGCCTTCCATGCGCTGCGTCAGCCAGCCGTTGGCTTTTTGCGTCATCTCGGAACGCGATTCCAGATCGTTGTCGATGTAGGCATCCACCACCGCATTGGCCACCTTGGCGGCCAATTCCCGGTCCGGGGAATTGAAGCCGACCTTGACGATCTGGCTCCGCAGTATCGGCTCGATGGTCAACCCGCCCGCAACCCGCCCGACCACGGCAGCCACCATCTGTTCCTCAGTCATTTCCCTGGCGACAGTCGGCTCATTGCCGAACCACCCCTTTTGCAGCCGCGGATTCATGGCAGGATAATCGTACAATTTAAGTTTTCGGACCACTCGTTCGGCTACCGAACGCGAATGAAGAATCTGCACCTGGGAATTGAACGCCTCCATCGAGTCGCGCTGCCCGCCGTAAAGATCGTTCAGGGTCAGTACCTTGCTCTTGACGTTCTCGATCAACAGCAACGCCGTCCCGCGATAGATCGGCGTCATCTGGAACACAACGAGTGCCGCCAGCAGCGTAACCATCAGGGTCAGCATGAAGATTTGGTTACGAGACCTTTTTACCAGCAACCAGTAATCAAGCAAACCTGCTGCAATGGGAGTTGCCATACCGGCAACATCCTGGTTTTCTCGGTTCATCAAAAGAAACTTTCTTCAATGGTTATAGTGTCGCCGGGTTCGACCATCGTGCTGGGTCCACCCTTGACGACAGCAGGCTTGTCCTGATGGTCATGGATTATGGAAACGGAATCCTTGTTGGCGCGATCCTTGAATCCGCCGGCGATGGACACCGCTTTACGCACAGTCAGGCCGGGCTGATAGGGGTAGTTGCCCGGCTTGTGCACTTGCCCGTTGACGAACACATCGCGGTACTGGTCTACCGATACCGTCACCAGCGGATTAATCAGGTAAGTGCCCTTCAATCCGGCGATGACTTTTTGCTGCAATTCCGACACCGTAAGACCTTTTACCTTGAGCTCGCCCAACAGCGGAAAAGAGATCGATCCGGCATCGCTCAATTTGATTTTTTCCAGGCTCAATTCTTTTTCCTCGAACACGGTGATGCTGATGACATCTCCCGCGCCGAGACGGTAATTGGATATGCCATTTTCAGCCGCAAAGGACGCTTGCGCTAAAAATAGCAATGTAATCAAAGAAAACAATCGAATAATCACGTCACGCCTATTCACGAAAAGCAATCCGGACCTCAAAAGAACAAGCAGGGCAAGCCGATGGCCAACCACCCAGGCAGGAAACAACTTTTCGATTAACGGGCATGGCAAGTGTGCCACCCCTGATTATGAAACATGCCATGCCCATTTCCCCCTATCCAACTTTCCCCCGCAAGCGGAGAAAGGGCAAACGAATCGCTGCACGAGTTTCACGTTTAAAGTTCGGAACGGACGCTCAGCGCAAAAATATTGCCAGTGTAATTCGGGCTAGCACCTGTAAATCCGGTGGATGTCTTGACGGAATGGGAGTATTCCGCGCCCAGCACCAACCATTTGCGCAGATTGTGTTCCGCTTTCAAAGCGTATAACCAAGTGCTGTCCAAACGTCCGGTCCCGGCGAAATCTTCGTCCAACTTAGCCAAATTCAAATACAGACTGGTGCGCTCGCTCAAGTCATAGCCAAAATTCAGCGCGTTGCTGGTGAGCAAAACAAAGTCGCCCACGCCGGTAGACTCGGCAGACCTACGCCCGGAGATCCAGTCGACATAAGCAAATTCGCGCGGACTCCAACGCACGCTGCCTTCCCAGCTAGTTCCGCTGAAACCTGTGCGTTCAGCCGAATCGAACTTCTTGCGCAACTGGCCTACCTTGAAAGAGCCGCTGGTCTGCGCCGTCGCCTTCCATGTCGCACCCAGCAAAATACGCTGCTCCTTACCGCTCAGGGTCACAGCAGGATCCGTATATGAGATGCGCGTATCGGTCAACTGGATGAAAGTGTAAACCTTGGGGGAGGCACGATAGTAGAAGGTGCCACCGACGTCGCTCACGTCCCGGTCGAGCACCGAGGTCACCTCGCGGTTATTGCGGTAGCGGATGGAGTAGGCATCGGCGTCCAGTTGTATCCTGCCGATGGATTCCTTGCTGCCGTAGGTGAACGACCCGGCAAGCCCCGTGTTATCCCACCTGTTTGGCGTGGCCGTCGGGAGGGAATAGGTGCTGCCGCGATCATCATGACCAAGCTTGAGCTGAGGGGTAAGTGTCAGCGTGGCGCGCGAGGAGAAAGCCAGCTCAGCATTCGCCGAAAGATTCTGATCGTCATAATTATCAGCGGAGCTTTGCGCATAACGGGCAAGGTCGGCGTTATAGGCCAGCGAATAGATATTAGCTCCGGACTTTGCCTGCATCAGAACGGAAGGACTGACCACCGTAATCAGGGAAGATTTCGTGCCGGTGTTCGTCTTGAACAAATTGTCGTTGCTTTTCTCGACAAGTGAAATACCGGGATAGATGTCCACACCACCTGCACGAAGCACCGGCGCTTCGGAATCTTCCGGGACAACGTAGTCCTCAGCCTGAGCCGCTCCACCAACCAGGCAAGCACAGAAAAGCAGGCATTGCATCAAACGTGTTTTTTTCACTTCATTCTCCCCAAGCAACTACGGACTGTCACGACGCTTCTCTGCGCCATTGAATATTTATACCCACAAACCTCATCCATCGGCTTCAGGATGGACTCGCGCCGCCTCTCATATTCTCGACCGGAGCCGGTGAGTTGTTATCGTTCTGCTGGTTCTGGCTGTTCAATCTCTGCCGGCTCTGGCTAAAGTTCTGCTGGGTATTGTTCTGGGGAGTCCAGTTACGAGTAGCAAGACTCTGCAAGTCGGCAACCGTCTTGCTGTCACGCGGTGCCGCCCGCAACGCCGAATTGATGATTGCCGGCGTCTGATTCTGGTTTTGCACCGCCCCCAAAGCCGCAACGGTGATTGGCACTGCCTGCGACGGAGCTGCTAGCACCGCTGCGCTAACTATCGCTGCGGCCTGTGCCGGGGCAGCTTTCACCGCTGCGCTGGTAATTGCCGCCGCCTGGGACGGCGCCGCCGTCACCGCAGCCGCGACGATCCTCGACGCACTGCCAGCATCCAATGTAGCAATGGCCGAGCTCACAATGGCGGCAGCGTGCTCCGGATTAGCCGCCACCAAAGCCTTGACCAAGGCCTCGGCGTTAACCGGATTGGCCGTTATCTGCGCGGCTATCCTGGATGCCAGATCTTTATCCACGCCTTTAAGCCCAAGTTGAGTCCAGGCGGTCGGATGCACTGCAATCCTGGTTGACTGGGCCATTGCGCCCTGCATGCAACAGAGCATGGCAACTGTCAACAAGACGACTACATTTTTTTTGCCGTATTTCATTTCCACACCCCTTTTTCCATAACGGGAAAAAACAACGCTTTCAACCGGCGGCAGTTTACAGGCCAATTCGACTCCTATCAACATACAACATACCCACGTGACATCCTAACGCAGCGTCCTCCTCAGCCAACCGCATAACGCGCGCCGGTGTTCCGACAGATCCCGCAGCGACTGCTTGCGTCCGGCATGCGCCTTCAGCAGTGCGGGCAGCTTCCCCGAGACCAGACGATACCAGCGCCGGGGATAATAGAGGAATGCCATGGGCGAATCGGCGCTGACCGGAAAGTGCCGGGCAATGACAAAACGCGGCGGGAATGCTGCACTGACCAGCCGGGACAATCTCTCGGAAAACTTTCCAGAGTACAGAATATCCTGAACGTCATAATCCAGCAACTTGTGGTCATCGGAATCGGAAAACAGCAAATACTCGGCGGCCTCCAGCCAGGCCAGATCACCCGCCACACCCCCGAGCGCCTCGATCACCTCGTCGGGTATCCTCGCGCGCAGATGACGCCTTGCAAGATACAGCACGGAAAGCGCGCAATGCTGCCAGTCTCCTCCGGACACAAGGCAAAGAAAATCCGGCCAGTCGATGGCGTGTTTTTCCACCAGCAGAGCCACATCCGCCAGCGCCAACGGCCCCAGATCGAGCTGGTGATCCAGGGTGGCGTGTATGCACAAATGCAGCAGCAAGTCTTCCGCGGAAAGGAACTGGATGGAAGTGCCACCGACCGTTTTCGATATGCTGCGCGCCCACAGCCCGTTTTCGAAATCGGCAGCTTGCCTGTCCGGCGGCGTCAGGCGATGGTGCAATTCGATACTGATGCCGCCCGGCCCGGTCAACGGCGGGAGATGTATTCTGTCCGCGAAATATGCCTCGGGCGACCCATCGGACACGGCTCGATAGCCATGCGCCCTGAGCCGCTCGAAAGCTTGGACAGCCTGATCCGGCTTCAACAGCAAATCCAGATCGCGCATCGGCCTCAGCCCCGGCTCGGCATAGACGAATTGTGCGAGAAAAGCGCCTTTCAGGGCAATCGAGGGAATCTGCCCGGCATCAAGGATCCGCGTCACGTTCACCAGTTCGCGATAAATCTTCAGATTGCGCAGGGAATGTTTACGGTGAGCGGCCTTAAGATACCCCTTCACCTCTTGGGGAATAGCACCGGCAAGATCGCTGCGCCCCAGCCTGTTATGCAGCATGGGGCCGAGCCTGTGCATTCGAGCCAGCCTGGAAAGCTCATCCCAATCCTCTGCCTGCATCCGCATCACAGCTGCAAGATCGGGCTGGGAGCGGTCAAGATGCAATGCATCGAGTATCAATTTTTTAGCGCGGGCGGATTCGACAAGCGTCACACATTACTCCCGACCGGTTGCCATGCCCCGACTACGCCCTCATCCACCCGCACCATGCCGTCGATCAGCCCGGCTAATTCCTCATGCCTGTGCGTGACGACCAGCACCGTCATGCTGCCGTGCAGCGCACGTATCGCGTCGAGCACCAGCCGGTGGTTGTCCGCATCGAGCGCGCTGGTCGCCTCGTCGAGGATCAGCAGTTGCGGTTTTCTGAGCAGCGCGCGCGCCATTGCGAGACGCTGCTTCTCGCCGCCGGAGAGTTTGACGCCGCGCTCGCCGACTTCAGTGTCCAGCCCGCGCGGCAAGCGTTGTACCAATTCAGCCAGCGCCGACTGCGCCAGCGCCTCTGCGATCTGCCCGTCGCTCGGGGCAACATTTCCCCAGGTCAGATTCTCGCGGATGGTTCCATTCTGAATATGCGTCTCCTGCGGAATGTAAGCGATGCTTTGCCGCCAGCCTGGCAGTTGCCGCAATGGCACACCATCGACAGTTATGACGCCGCAGTCGGGCGCCAGCAGCCCGCTCAACAGATCGAGCAAGGTCGTCTTGCCGGAGCCTGAGACCCCGGAGATCGCCGTGGTCTTCCTGGCCGGGATGAGCAACTGCTCGACGTACAACGAATGATGGGATTGCGGATGGCTGAAGCCGACCAGCTCGAACGCGATGCCCTGCGTCAGCGGCACCCGCTCGCCCTGCGACGCCCCCGGATCGCGATGCGCCTCGCACGCGTCCAGCAGCCTGCGCCATGCGGCAAACGCGGGCAGCATGTGCAGCAACTGCTGCCGGCCACGCTGCAACTCGGCGAGTTGCGGCAACATGCGCGCAAAGATCGCGATCAACACCAGCAAATGCGCCGTCGGCAACTTGAACCAGACCAACGCCGCATAGCTGACCAGCGCCAGCGCCACCGCCCCGCCCACCCGGTACACCGCCTGCACCCGGCTATTGACCCGCTGAAACTCGATAACACGCCGGCTAACCTGCTCAACCTCGGCATTGAAGCGCTGCACATTGCCCACCTCTTCGCCGTGTATCTTGATGAGCTTCATCCCGGACAAAAACGCCTGTATCTGTCCGAACATATTTCGGTTCGCCTGACTCAGCATCACACCGCTCTGCTTTGCCACCCCATCCGCACCGCGCAGCAACAGCCAGAGCAGCAGCCCCGTCGCCAGCGCCAGCAGCGTGAGCCAGGTCGAAAGCCACAACGCCACGGCGAGATAAGCCAGCCCCAGAACCGCCATGGCAAAAAATCGCAACAGGAAATGCGTACCGCTGCCGATGCGCTGCACCTCGCCGGAGAGCACACTGACCAGCTCGCCGCTATGCTGACCGGTAAGAAAACTCCAGTTAGCGCGGGCGATCGCGGCATAAAGGGCCTTGCGCAGGTAATCGCCAAAACGCAGATACAAGGCGTGCGAAACACGTTCACGGTGCAGCGCCAGTTGCGATTGCAGAACGGTCAGCGCAACGAAGACGAGTAGCGCAGTCTCGATATTCCACGCCATGCCTAACGAGGAAAAAAGCTGGCCCAACTGCGGCACCCAGCCCTGCTGCCCGCCGCCCTGCCCGAGCACACCAGCCAGGGAAAGCAGCGGCAACAGCATCAACAACCCAGCCCCCTCGGTAAGCGCTGCGGCGAAGTTAAGCAACACCGCGCGCCGGATCGCGGGCGGATCGAAACGCAGAAATGCGCGCAAGTAGTCTGGCATAACAGCATTGTTACGCGTCTTTTTCAATTCGGATGGACCGCAAAACGGCGGAAATACAAAGGCATTCGGAAGAATCAATCGATTGTTT
>Ga0105091_10000716_pt1 | contig 14206 bp, 13 predicted proteins | sample PPLLak1March2015_FD_87022 | JGI IMG/M metagenome (GOLD analysis project Ga0105091, IMG submission 87022) | Freshwater sediment microbial communities from Prairie Pothole Lake near Jamestown, North Dakota, USA - PPLs Lake P7 Core (1) Depth... | ecosystem: Environmental > Aquatic > Freshwater >... | reverse complement strand
GCCCGAGATCTTCCCCGGCGGGACGTCCCACTCGGCCAGGCGGACTTTCCAGGATCCGTCCGTCGAAACAACCATCGACGTCCCGTCCGAGAAGTCGATTACGACTTTCGCCAGGAGTCCCCACCGGCTGTAGGCGCGGCCCTGTCCGCTCCCGTACCAGTGGCACAGGAACCCAACCACGTTCTCCGATTCGCGCTTCAAGTAAGGGGCGATGTCGAACGTCTGGTAGTACTGGTATTCCGGATAAGCGAAATTCGGGCCTTTGCCGACCAGCGTGCCGTTCACGTAAAACTCTTGCCGGTGCGAGGCGCTCACGTAAGCGCGGGCGCGGGCGATCGGCTTTGCGGGAAGCGGGACCGACTTGCGGAAATAGAGGTAGTCTTCTGACTCGTCCTGATTGTCCGTCCAAATCCACGAAATCCCCGACCAGTCGTTGTTAGAGAGCAGTCCGAGCTCGAAACGGGCGACGGCCGACCAGGGACTTGCCTCGTTGCGGTTATTCCAGGTCCTGACTTGCCAGTAGCACGTCTGGCGTGAGGCCGGCGGCTGGCCGGCATACCGAATCCCCGCAAGCACTGTGCTTTTCACCTGGCCCGAGTCCCAGCAGTCCGGTTGCCCCGACTTGAGTTTCTGTTCACTTGAGGCCACACGAATCTGATAGGCCGTTTGGACTTCTCCCGAAGAGGAATCCTGAGGGAGCCAGGAGAACACGGGGTCTGGCGTCCCAATGCCGATAGGGTTGACCCGATCATTAACGGCCAGCCGGAGAGGGGCAAGCGGCTTGGCGGGCGTGAGGACTGTGAGACCGACGAAAAGCATTGCGCCGAGGACAGGAATCGATGTCCGCTTCATGAGCCATGGATGGTAATCGTCGTTAAAAGGAGTGTCAACGAAGCAGGGCCCTCTTTCAGAGCCGTGAGCGCAGCGTCTTGTGCGGAGCGACCCGGCCTTGGCCTCTGGAACTGGATCGATTCAGCTCCAGAGGCCAAGGCCGGGTCGCTCCGCACAAGACGCTGCGCTCACGGCTCTGAAATGACGGGGTTCGAGCGGCTAGTCGCTCTTCAGTTCCTGCTTCTTGCCGCCGAACTGCACGACCTTGGTGTAAACCTTCTCCAGGCTTTCGCGAGGAACCAGTTCCATGGCGGTCCGGTTTGCGAGAGCTTCGGTCTGCAGGTAGGGGTGGTGAGTGAAAATCCAGATATGGCCGAATTCGTGTGCGATAGCGGCGCGAATTTCCTCTTCGGATAACGCGGTCAGGAAGGTCTGATCGAAACTTAACAGGAAGAGGTCCTTTCGCTCGGCCGAGCGCCGGACAGAGACGAGTTTCTTGTCCTGACTGACGATCAGAACAGAAACCTGTCCAGGGATTTCCAGGCGTGCCCTGAACTCATCGGCAATGGCCTGAGCCGTCTGTGCCTCATCCGGAAGCGATGCGGCGCTCTCTGCGTCCAATTGCGCCGTTCCTGTAGCCAACAAGAACAACAGGTATATGGGGAAAAACTTCCTGCTCACTTGTCTCCTGTCACCGTAACCACGGGTGTCAATCGGGCGCCGGGAGTATACATAAAGTCGGCTCCTTCTGTATCAGGAATAATTTCCCCGATTGTGAGAAAAATCGCTGCTCGTCTTGCGAGAAGCGTTCGACAAACTCCTCTGGCAGTGGTAAGCGAGGGCGGTCGACCGGTCGGCCGGTTCGTGGCACCCGTTTTGCAAAGCTCGATTCCAACAATCTGTGGAGGTGTATTAATGAAGAAAATCAATCTGTTAACGGCAGTGCCGTTATTTGTCTTGCTCCTGGTGAGCTTTGTGCCTGGCGGATTCGCACAGGATCAACAGACGCCTCATCAGCATGACAGCCAACAGATGTCACAGGATCAGTCCATCAGCGGAGAACTGAAGAGTGTGGATCCGGACGCCAAACAAATCACGATCACGACCGCCGATGGAAGCGACGTGCAGTTCGTTTATAACGATCAGACCCAGTGCACTGGCGCCCAGGACACCGTCGAAGGGTTGTCGGCCAACTCCGGTTCGAAGCTGACTGTGTACTACCGCGATGAGAACCAGCAGAAAGTCGCGACCCGGATTGAAGTAGAGGAAGAGACCAAGACCGATCAAACCCAAGAGGCGACGCCGCAGCAGCCGGACAAGGAGACCCCTCCGCCTGACATGCAGCCGCCCAATACGCCCGAACCGAACCGGCCTCCGGATAACCCCGAGCAGCCTCTCCCCGCACCTCCCCAGGACCGGTAAACGCTGGTCGTTGTTCCTTTCAAGGTCCGGCTCCCCGCCGGACCTTGAAAAACTCTGTAAGGACTTTTCCCGCCCACCCCACCGAACTTTCTCCTCGTCGCCTTCGTACACGGTACTAGACAAGGAACGAGGAGCTTTCAATGAAACCCAGACGGTCACGTAAATGGTTCGTACTTTTAATACTCATCCTGGTCCTCATCGCCGGTGGCGTGGCGTATCGAAGCTCGAAGTCGAGTGCGGCAACTATCGGTAACGATAGTCTGGCCGAAGTCAAAAGGAGCGACATCGCCCGCTCCGTTGTAGCGACCGGTGTGGTCGAGCCGATTTCGAACCGGATTGAAATCCGGAGCAAGGCCAGCGGGATAGTCAAACAAGTACGCGTCGATGTGGGCGACCGGGTCCAGCCGAATCAGATTTTGGTCGAGCTGGACCGGGATCAACTGATCGCGCAACAGCGGGAGGCCGAAGCCAATCTCCAGGCAGCGAAAGCTGATTTGTTGGCAGCCCGGGCGCAGCTTGATCGAAACAAAATCCTGGCCGAGGGTTATGACGTCGAGCTGGCTAAGACGAACCACGAGCGGAGCGTCGAGCTCCTCAAGCAGAGACTGATCTCTCAGGCAGACTTCGACGCAACCAGAGGGCGACTGGAGGAAGCACAGAATCGTCAGCGCGCCGCTGCTGCGGCCATCAGCGTCTCACAAGCTACGATTGAACAGAAGCAGGCCGGCGTCGCGCAATTCCAGGCGATCGTCGAGCGCATCACCGAAGAACTCGGGTTCACAACCATTCGCTCCCCGATTACAGGGATCGTCCTCTCCCGGGAAGTTGAAATCGGAAGCGCCGTCTCGTCGATCCTCACAATGGGCGCCGGGGCAACGCCGGTGCTCACGCTCGGCGACATGAATGACGTGTACGTCAAGGGTGAGGTCAGCGAAACCGATATAGGCAAGGTGAAAGTGGGACTGCCTGCCAGGATTACCGTGGAGACTTACAAGGACAAGGTCTTTCACGGCAAGGTCTACAAGATCGCACCGCTCGGCAAAGAGAAGGATAACGTCACTTCCTTCGAGGTGAGGGTGTCGGTCGACAACCCCGAAGGCCTGCTGCTTGCCAACATGTCGGCCAACGCCGAAGTCATCCTCGAAGAGCACAAAAACGTTCTTACCGTTCCGGAAGGGGCCGTCGTCTACGACGAGAAGAAACAAACTCTGGTCGAGATCCCCGATGCGACGACCGAAAAAGGTCGCAAGAAGATCCCGGTGAAGCTGGGCATTGCGACCGGTACAAAAGCCGAAGTCATGGCCGGCTTGAAGGAAGGCGATCGGGTGATTCTGCAGTAAAGCCTGTTGCAGGCTGCAAGCTGCAAGTTGCAGGTTCCAGTGGGCCTGGTCGTTCAACTCGGAACCTGCAACCTGAAACCTGCAACCTGTAACCTGGAACTGGAACGACTATGCAGCGGTTGATCGAGATCGTACGACAGGGTATCGGCGAGCTGATGCGCCACAAGCTGCGCAGCCTGCTTACCATGTTGGGCATCGGTTGGGGCGTTGTCGCTCTGGCCCTCATTTCGGCCTCGGGGGATGGTTTCGAGCAGGGACAGCGAGAGAACTGGAAGCAGCTCGGCGACCGCATTGTAATGCTATTTCCCGGCCGAACTGAAATGCAGACAGGGGGACGGCGGGCCGGGCGTGAAATCCGGCTCTTCGACTACGATGTGAAGGCCATTCGGGAGCAGTGTCCCGCGGTGGAAGTTGCGGCTGCGGAGATCAAGAGATGGGACGTTCCGGTGGCCAGCAACTGGAATGCGGGCCGGTTCCTTGTGCTTGGGGTCGACCCCGATTATTTGAGCATGCGTAATCTCCCGATCAGCCGGGGCCGGAACATCACCTGGAACGACGTGCACCACCGATCTCGTGTCTGTGTCCTGGGCGACTCTGTGCGCAAGCAGCTGTTTGAGAATCACAGGGACGCCATCGGCAGTACAGTTCAGATTGCCGGCTATCGGTACTCCGTCATAGGTGTCATGCCCGAGAAAAATCAGAATTCGAGCTACGACGGGTGGGACAATGACAAAGTGGTTGTTCCCGGCCCCCTGGTTCGATCCGATTGCCCTCCCAGTATCGCTGTGGCATCAGAGGGCGCGGTCAATACCATCCTTTACCGTCCGCGGTCTGTCGAAGAGTGGAAGCTGGCTCAGCAACAGGTCCGGCGGACGCTCGGCCGAATTCACGGGTTTGATCCGCGGGATGAAGCTGCCGCGCCGATGTGGGACACGATCGAGACGGCCGCCTTGTTCGATGACACTTTTCGAGCCCTCGGAGTCTTCCTTGGCTCGGTGGCCTTTATCACCCTATCGCTTGGCGGGATAGGAGTCATGAATACGATGATGACATCGGTGACCGAGCGAACCGCGGAGATCGGGCTGCGGAAGGCGCTCGGCGCAACGAAGCGCCGGGTCCTCCTCGAAATCCTCGCTGAGGGACTGGCTCTGGCCCTGATCAGCGGAACCTGCGGCCTGATCCTTGTGGCCTTGGTTGCGTCCATCGTTAACGCGCTGCCGATGCCCGCATTTTTCTCCGGACTTCCGATTGAATTCAGCACCGTGGAGAAAGTAATTGTGTTACTCGGTGCTGTTGCCGTCTTTTCCGCCCTTCCTCCTGCATGGAGGGCGGCCCGGATGACGCCCGTCGAGGCACTCCGCTTCGAGAAATAAGCCTATGGTTTGGAAAGCCGTCTTTGAGAACGCTCTCGCATCGCTGCGCTTCTACAAGCGACGATCGATCATAACGATGATCAGTCTGGCTTGGGCGGTGGCCTCGTTTCTCATCCTGATGAGTTATGGCGATGGATTCCATAAAGCCATGACGCTCGCTTTCCGGGCGATCGGGCAGGAATTGGTCATCATGGGAGACGGGCAAACCAGCCTCCAGGCCGGCGGGATGCGGGCCGGACGGGCCATCCGGCTTGAAGACAAGGACGTGGATATTATCCGGGAAACGCTGCCCCTGGTCGCCGCGATTTCGCCGGAGTTGATGCGAAACGTGTCGGTCGTGCGGGGAAACCGCGAAAAGCAGTACATGGCGCGGGCGGTAGTGCCCGAGTACGAGCGCATCCGCAACATGAAACTCGACGGTGGACGCTGGCTCAACTCCGAGGACAATCGCTACCAGCGAAGGGTGGCGGTGATCGGGGCGAGTGTCTATCGGGAGCTGTTCAAAGGACGACCGTTTCTGGGCGAGGAGATCACCGTGAACGGGGTGACTTTCACCGTCATCGGGCGGCTCGCCACCAAGGTTCAGATTGCCAACTACAACCGCCCGGATAACGAGTGCGTTTTCATTCCATATCAGACGGGCTCCATGTTCTGGCAACTCCGTTACCCCGACATGATTGTCTGGGCCCCGATGGTTCCGAACATGACTGACAAGACCATCGTGCAGGTCCGCGAGATTTTGGCTGGGATCCACCATTTCTCTCCGAAAGACGAGAAAGCGGTCTTCGTCCTGCCTTTCAGCCGGTTCACCAGCATCGTCGACGGGATGTCGATGGCTTTGAAGATCCTGCTCGGCTTCATCGGCACCGTGACACTCGCTATTGGCGGCGTCGGACTCGCGAATATCATGTACACGTCGGTGCTTGAGCGGACGACAGAGATTGGCGTTCAGAAAGCGCTGGGAGCCAGGCGGAGGACCGTCCTGTTTCAATTCCTGTCGGAAGCCGTCGTGATTGTCCTGCTTGGCGCCATCTGCGGAGTCACTCTCGGCGTCGCAATAGCGTCGGCGATCGGCTCGCTTCCATTCCTCGGCGCTCTGATGGGCGAAGAGATTGCCAAGGAGTACGGCCGGATCTACTTCGAAATTTCCGCTTCCTCGATCCTTGTATCAGTAGGCGTGCTGTTCCTGGTGGGCATGATCGCTGGAATGCTCCCCGCGCTCCGCGCTTCCCGCCTGGACCCGATCAAAGCGTTGCATTACGAGTAAGGGCGCGGCAGTTCTGTTGAACCCCCGCGCCCCTGTCCTGCTACTTGGATGCTGTTTTTGAGCCCGTCTCCAGGCTGCTCGTTTCAAATTTCTTCAGGTAATCAAGAAACTTCTTGGCGGTCCGGTCGAGGTTCTCGACGGAGCCTCCGCCGTCCAGCACTTCGCACATCTCGTAGGCGATATAGCCCCGGTATCCGATATCCCTGAGCGCCGTGAAGAAAGTTTGATAGTCGATGATCCCTTCGCCCATCGGAACGGCGCGCAGGACGTCCTCCTGGCGCATGTAATTCGTCAACACGTGCTCATAGTTGAATCGCGGCTGACGGATATAGTCAGCGGCAATCGTGTTAACGATGAACGGCTTCATCTTTAAGACCGACTGTCGAATTTCCTCGGCGCTCAGATTTTCGAGTGTTGGCGACCATGCATCCCACCCGGCCATGACGTTCGGCAGATTCACTTCCTTGAGCAGCCAGTACATGGCGTCGTGGTGCAGTGCGATGTCGTGATGGTTTTGAACTACGAGTGTGACGCCGTATTCCTGAGCTTTCTTGCCTGCAAGCTTCAAGCCCTCGAGGACGGTAGCGTACTGCCGGTCATATGGGATTCCCGGGCGCTCGTAGCCGGTGAAAACACGCACCATGTTCGTGCCCAGATCACGGGCAAGTTTCGCTACTTCGGCGAGGTAAAGCGCCTGGATCTCAACGTGAGGGATACCGGGCTTGTCGATCCCGGCGGTGAAATCCGTGTAACCGGCCAGGGCGACCAATTTGAGATTGAGCTCGGCGAGCCGGGCCTTAAGGCGTTTGCGGGCCGCGTCATCGTAGTCGAGCGGTGAAAGGTGAGGCCGCTTGGCTACGATCATGACCGAATCGAAGCCGAGTTCCTTGGCCTTCACCAAGAATTCATCAACGGAAAGGAGGGCCTGCCCGCGCCACACGCCCGCATAACTAACCGAATGCAGGCACGGTTTGACTTTAAAATCCTTCGGATTCCCCGTCGGCGTCTCCTGCGCCGCGAGCAGTTGCATCGAGCAGATTAGAATTGCGGCAAGCCCCAAACTTCTAAACACCTTCATGACTCCTCCTGTTCCTCCCCAGTATCGAGCGAACGCAGGGGCCGAGTCCACCTTTTCTAAAGACGCCGTTCGCCATTTTCCAACCTTCTCCGCCACTTCAGCATGGATTGGGCCGCGGTCCGCGAGTCGGACCAAGGAAGTAAGCACGTCCAGCGTTACCAAAGGTCCGAGGTCCGGAGGACCGATACGAGCCCCTGCGAGAAATGTGGTTAGGGCGCAAATCGGAGGCCTGAAAGGCCGACAACATAATAGATAATTGCGTTAGGCGGAGTCCTCCCAAGGTGACACGTGGCGAAAATCAGCGTTAACATGAGTAGCGATAATCAGTTAGAGCCATGTGTCACCTTGGCCGATTGGCGGACCGTCCGGCGGTTCAGCCCATGCTGAAAGGGCGGGACAAAATCCGACCTCTGGGCCAATCCCACGACCGACAGCCCCGGGATAACCGAAGAATAGCGGGTCGGGCGCCAATCGGAGGCCTGAAAGGCCGACCACATAATAGCCCAGGGCGAAGCGTTTTTCAGCGGAGCCCTGGGTTAGATAATCGGGGGAGGGAGGAGCCCTGAAAGGGCGAGACAAAAGCTGACCACCGGCTTAATCCCACACATATTTCTCGTCATACGCGACTTGGTACTTTTGCAGAAATTGTCGAAATTCATCCTGGAAACTGACGCGCCTGTGGTGCTCCGGCTGGTTTTCGATGTATTTTACGACCCTCGGCACGTCCGATTGGGACACGGAAAAACCGCCGTAGCCCGCTTGCCAGTGGAAATTTCGAAGACGGCGCCCTTGCGTTTTTATCCACTGGGATGAGCCCGTTTTCACCGCTTCGACCGCATCGCGGAGAGCAAGATTTTTCGAGAGCGAGAACAAGGAATGGATGTGATCCGTCCAGCCCCCTACCCTCAAGGAATGCGAGCCAATTTCGTCAAATATTCCGGCCATGTAGGCATGAAGCGCCAGGCAAAGATCGGGTGGTATCAACGCTTGCCGGTCCTTGGTGCTGAAAACGAGATGGACGTAGAGTTGCGATAGCGACTGTGACACGATTCTGTCTCCCTACAGGTGTTTGATTGACGAGCTGTATCGCCCTTACAGGGCTCCGCTTCACGCCGACTGCTGACCCAGGGCTACGCAAAAAAGCGCTTCGCCCTGGGCTATTATGTTGTCGGCCTTTCAGGCCTTCGATTTATGCCCTGCCATTCCGAGGTCGCTTACGGGCCGGCCAGTTGTGACTGTGACACCGGTTCTGCCTCCAGGTGTTTGATTGACCAGCTGTATCGCCCTTACAGGGCTCCGCTTCACGCCGACTGCTGACCCAGGGCTACGCAAAAAAGCGCTTCGCCCTGGGCTATTATGTTGTCGGCCTTTCAGGCCTCAGATCTGCGTCCTATCACTCGAAACTTGCTATCGGACCGCGAGTCGGTTAGTCGTTAGTCCTCCGTTTTGTCAGGCTTACCCGGCGATGCCGTTTGGTCGTCCGGCCCCCATGTCTCCTCACATCGTCTCCCAGTAGTTGCGGTCGAGGGAGCGGTATTGGACGGCTTCGGACACGTGTTCTTCGCGGATCTCGGCGGAGTCGGCGAGATCGGCGATGGTGCGGGAGACTTTGAGGATCCGGTCATAGGCACGGGCGGAAAATCCGAGTCTCTGAATAGCGGATTCGAGCATCTTTCGCGTGGAATCGTCCAGCGCACAGAATTTGCTGATCTCCGCCGGCCGCATCTGCGCGTTGCAGTAGATCGCGGTGTTTCTAAACCGGCCGAGTTGCACGTCCCGGGCCTTACAGACCCGCTGGGCAATAATCTTCGAAGCCTCCCCCCGAGCCCCGGCAGTCAGTTCTTTGTACTTTACCTCAGGCACATCTATGTGAAGATCGATCCGATCCAGCAGCGGGCCGGAGATCTTTGCCAGGTAGCGCTGAATGACCGGCGGAGTGCAAGTGCACTCTTTGAGCACGCTGTTCCAGTAGCCGCACGGGCACGGGTTCATGGCGGAGACCAGGGTGAACTTGGCCGGAAACGTGAGTGTCCGCGCCGCCCGGCTGATCGTGATTTCGCCATCCTCGATCGGCTGCCTGAGGACTTCCAAAACATGGCGCTGGAATTCCGTCAGCTCGTCCAGAAACAACACGCCGTTGTGGGCGAGTGAGACCTCGCCAGGTCGGGGATTGCTGCTCCCGCCGACGAGGCCGGCGCTGCTGATCGTGTGGTGTGGGGCTCGGAATGGGCGATGAATCAGAAACTGCCGGTCTCCTCGCAGCAGCCCGCACACTGAATGAATGGCAGTTGTTTCGAGCGCCTCCGCAAAATGCATCGGCGGGAGAATGCTGGGAATCCGCTTCGCAAGCATGGTCTTTCCGGCGCCGGGCGGGCCGATCATGAGGATGTTGTGACCGCCCGCGCAGGCGACTTCGAGCGCTCTCTTCGCATTATGCTGGCCCTTCACGTCGGCAAAGTCGGGCACGGATTCCGGTTGCTGTTTGAGCAGCTCTTCGCGGTCGATTTTCACCGGCGGGTACTCCGAAGAGCCTCCGTTGAGAAGATGCAGCACCTGCGGCAAAGCGTATGCCGAGTAGACGTCCACACCCCGGACCACGGCCGCTTCACACGCATTGTCGGCCGGGAGGAGAAGCTTCCGATACTTGTTCTTCTCGGCACTCAAGGCAACCGGCAAAACGCCACGGATCGGACGCACGCGGCCATCGAGGGACAGCTCGCCGAGAATCAGCCAATCCTGGAGCTGTTCCGGCCGGATCGCCCCCGTAAGGCCGAGAACCGCCAGTGCGATGGGGAGGTCGTAGCAACTCCCCTCCTTCTTAAAATCGGCAGGTGCGAGGTTGACTACGATGCACCCGACGCGGGGAAACTCATAACCGCAGTTCCTGATAGCCGCCCGAACCCTCTCCCCGCTCTCTTTGATGGCGGCATCCGGTAGACCCACGACGTGATAGCCCTTGTCTTTCCGCAATGAAAGATCCACTTCGATGTCGATCATTTGTGCTTGTATGCCGAGAACTGACGCGCTGTGCACCTTGAGAAGCATGCCGGTTTCCCCTCCTTCCGCACTTCTGCTCATTAGCTATTACGCTCGAGTCGAAAAAACTACGAAAGAAAGTGAACCGAAATCGACGAAGGCAGGGTGGACGGGAGGGCTTACTGCTTTTTCCTGGCGAACTTGAGTCCGGACCAAGTGCTGTCGATCGAGGCGATTTTGTAGTCGACCAGCCCTGCCGCAAGCCCCGTTGCACGGACATTTTTCTCGCTCAGATCGGAGCCCCGGCCGGAGGCCTTTTTCGGCCACGCGATCCAGAGGCCGCCACCCGGGACCAGTGGCGCATGCTCTGAAATCTCCCTGTGCAGTTCAGCTTCGGAAGTCGCGAACCAGATAGCAAGATCTTCTCTGCCCGACAGCTGCTTCACGAATGTCACGTCGGGCGGCAGGTCCGTGAGCAGGTCTGTAAATCGCTCCGGCTCGTTGACTAACGCGACGACCTGCCCTGTTTTGATCCCCAGCTTCTTTGCGAGCGGAGTGCCGGAATAGGCGTCCATTGCGGATCGCACAATCGGTGCCTGTGGTGGGTTCTGTAAAGCGTCTTGTACCGCCGGCTTGAAGTCTTCCCAGTCAGCATAGACGGCATCAGGCAAAAGCTGCCGGGTCCGGGCGACTTTGTCGGGTTCGCCTCCGAGAAAAACGAGCGGCAAATGGCGCGTGCGTTTCTGACGGCGGAGTGCCGATCCCACCTCTCGTCCATGGCTGGGAATGCGGCAGAGATCGATGATAACAACATCGGGCGGGGCCTCGCCGAGCTGTTTCAACGCGTCTGGGCCATTCAGTGGCTCGAGATTTACCTGGTACCCGGCGGCTTCCAACGACTTTGCCCTCTCCAGTGCTTCCTGCTGATTCCAGTGGACGAGTCGAACGCGAGGCATGAAGTCGAGTTTATCCGCACCCGTGAAGGAGGCGCAAGCGTGCGACGTCTCCTCCCGGTTCATCTTGAGGTCTCACACCCCGTGGCCTGTCAGGTCGAAAAACAGGTCTTGTGTCAAGGACCGTAACCAATTTCACCCCCTCCTTGCCAACCTGTTACACTTGATCCAGAACCCACGACAATCCAACGAAAGCCCGGGGGTGCTGCCGTGACACTCAATCGGAATAGCCTGTTTTGGTTAGCTGCTGCCGGCTCGGCTCTTGGTGTTTATGTGCTCGCCCGTCGCCTGCGTGAAGCGGATTTGCGCGGACAGGTCATCTTAATCACGGGTGGATCCCGCGGCTTGGGTTTCCTGCTTGCCCGCGAATTTGCACGGGAAGGCGCACGAGTCGCGTTTTGCGCTCGCGATCCGGAAGAATTGCGTCGGGCCCAGGCCGACTTGGAGGCCCGGGGTGTCGAAGTGTACCCCATCCGGTCGGACGTGGCGGACAGCGACCAGGTCGCAAGGATGATCGACGACGTGACGCAATCGCTTGGTCCGGTGGACATTCTCATCAACAACGCCGGGATCATGGAAGTCGGCCCGATCCAGACGATGGATCTCGAGAATTTCAAGCGGGCCATGGACATCATGTTCTGGGGCCCTCTCCACACCATTCGTGCGGTCCTTCCCTCGATGCTCGAACGGAAGACCGGAACGATCGTCAACATCACGTCCATAGGCGGTAAGATCAGTTTCCCTCACCTGGTCCCCTATTGCGCAGCCAAGTTCGCGATGATCGGCTTATCGGAAGGGCTCCATGCTGAGTTGCGCAGCCAGGGAGTCAAAGTCGTGACGGTTGTCCCGGGCTTCATGCGGACCGGTTCCTACCAGCAGGCGTTTTTCGCGGGCAACCAGAAGCAGGAGTTCGAGTGGTTCGCCCTCGGCGCCAGCCTTCCGCTGGTGTCGATGGACGCGGTTCGTGCTGCCCGGCAGATCGTGCGAGCGGTGAAGATCGGCGAGGCACAACCGATCCTTTCTTTACCGGCCAATGTGATTGCCCGCTTTCACGGCTTGTTCCCGGGGACTACCAACCGCCTCCTGGCTCTTGTGAATCATTTTCTCCCTGCTCCCGGTGCAGAGGCCTTCGCCAAAGGCCGGGACCTTCAACGGGAAATCGACTCAACTCTGTTCCAGGAAGCGACCACGTTGGGAAACGACGCTGCAGCCCGTTTCCAGGACCAGGAAGCGCCCGAAGTCTGAGCTGGCGCCTCCCTTCTAGGATACGGTCTGTTTTGATACTCTCCTTCATAGACGACCGAGCGGAGTTCTTCCTCCGTCGTTCGCATCATGCTTCACATCGTCAATGGTCTCGCCACTTTGAAGCTGTTGGACCGGACCGACATTCGGGGAGCAAGGGTCTCCGGGGACGACATCTTCGCAGAAGGGCCGATCCAGGACTGCTTGCGAACTCCCGCTGCCTGGCGGACGCGGGCCGAGTACCTGCAAAAGCACTTTGGAATCCCAAAGGAACAATACCTGCAGCGCAAGGAAGAGAGGGAAAGGAGCCTGCGCAGTTTTGCCTATCATGAAGAGGTCGTTTTGTGGTTTGAGTTCGACCTTTTCTGCCAGTTGAACCTGCTGTTCCTGCTCAATTGGTTCTCGGGGAAAGGACTTGGCAATACGAAGCTGACTCTTATTTGCCCGGGCGAATTTCCGGGGATGAAGCAGTTTCGAGGGCTCGGGACGCTGAGCCCCAGGCAACTGACGAGTTTGTTCGAAGAACGGGCGGAGATCACTGACCAGCAGAGGAAACTGGCTGACAAGGCATGGTCCGCGTACAGCAATCCCGATCCGACTCAAGTGCAGCAGCTGCTCGAGGAAGGAACAGACGAGTTGCCACATCTTCACAAGGCGTTTTCAGCCCACTTGGAACGGTTCCCGTGGATGGGTAACGGCCTGAACAGCGTCGAGATAAAAACGCTCGAAAGCCTCTCGAACGGGCCGCGCAAGTTTCCGGATCTGTTTGAGGTCGTCAGCAACAGTAACGCGGTTTCTTTTCACGGAATGGGAGATGTGCAGTTCTCGGCCTACCTTGCCGGCCTTGCCGAGGGCGACAACGCCCTCATTCGGATGGACAACTTCCCGGGTGTCCTTACCCCAGATCTTCCACGCCGGGCTCTGGGCAAATGGATCATCCGAATTTCTGATCAGGGTAAAGACGTTCTGAAAGGACGCAAGGACAATATTCAGCTGCGCGGCATCGACCGCTGGCTGGGCGGCGTTCGCCTGAAGAGTCCCGATCAGGTGTGGCGATGGGACGCATCGACCAGCCGCCTCGTTCCCCCTTCAAAAGCGGGCGGCCAGCTGCAGGACGTCCCCGGTGTCCCGCTCTCTTGAGATGGCACATCTCACGTAGTAGTCTGGGTTTATCCACTTGGAAACCGTTTCCGTGAGAAAGGAGTACGTATGAAGTCTTCACGGATTGCGTCCCTCACCCTGGTGGTTCTGTTCTTGAGCCTTATTACCCTGGTGGCCCAGGGCGAGAAGAAAACGCTCGACGGCAAGCAGATCTTCATGGATCAAAAGTGCAATATGTGCCACGCAATCTCCTCGGCGAATATCCAGGCGACGACCAAGTCCGAGGCGATGAAGGGACCGGATCTCACGGGTCACCTTGTTGGCAAGGACGCCGCAGTAATCGGGGACGTGTTGCGGAAGAAAAAGAATACCCCCAAGGGCAAGCCGCATCCGAAGGCCTTTACGGGAACCGATGAAGAGATGGGCGCCTTGATTGCCTGGTTGCAGCAACAGAAGAGCACGACGAAGTAGGAAGGCTTTAAAGAGTTACAGAGCCGCGCCCGGAGTGGAGGGCTTCAGCCCGGAGCGGAATAAGCGGGACCGCCCAACGCAGCGGCGGTTGAGTGACTCGCCGTTTTGTGGCGAGTTGTATCGAAACCCCGCGCCTCTGAAGCTCAGCAGTT
>Ga0105091_10000714_pt1 | contig 14228 bp, 17 predicted proteins | sample PPLLak1March2015_FD_87022 | JGI IMG/M metagenome (GOLD analysis project Ga0105091, IMG submission 87022) | Freshwater sediment microbial communities from Prairie Pothole Lake near Jamestown, North Dakota, USA - PPLs Lake P7 Core (1) Depth... | ecosystem: Environmental > Aquatic > Freshwater >... | reverse complement strand
GACCTGATCATCACCAGCGGCGGCGTCTCCGTCGGCGAGGAAGACCATGTCAAAGCCGCAGTGGAAGCGGTAGGCAAGCTCGATTTATGGAAAATCGCGATCAAGCCAGGCAAACCACTGGCCTTTGGCGAGGTTGGCCACGGCGATGAATGGCAAAAAGTACCGTTTATCGGCCTGCCAGGCAATCCGGTCTCGGCTTTTGTGACCTTTTGCCTGTTCGTGAGACCATTCATTTTACGCAGCCAGGGTATTACAAACACTGCCCCGCAAGCCTTTTCGCTGAAGGCGGATTTCGACTGGCTGAAGCCCGACAAACGCCGCGAGTTTCTGCGCGCTCGACTGCACACGACAGAAAATGGGGAAATTGGAGTCCAGCTCTACCCGAACCAGGGCTCCGGCGTCCTCACCTCTGCCGTCTGGGCCGATGGCCTGGTGGAGGTACCCGAAAGCGCGACCATCCATCGCGGAGAGAGCGTCAAGTTCTTACCTTTCTCCGGATTGCTCAACTAACATGAGGAAGCCTGCATGATCACCCTGCTCTATTTCGCCCGGCTCCGCGAAACCTTCGGCCTGTCCTCGGAGCAGGCGAACCTGCCAGCCTACGTCGCTGATGTCCGATCACTGACTGAATGGCTGCGCCAGCGAGGCGGCGCATGGCAGGAAGAGCTTGGTCAGGACAGGCTGGTACGGGTAGCCGTCAATCAGGGCATGGCCGCGCCAGACACCGCCGTGCGTGACGGCGATGAAGTCGCTTTCTTTCCACCCGTGACGGGAGGCTGAAATGACCGTTCGGATTCAAACCGAAGATTTCGATCTCGGCGCGGAAATCCTTGATCTGCGCCGGGGTAATACCGGCATCGGTGCAGTTGCCAGCTTCGTCGGCCTGGTGCGCGACCTGAATCACAGCGCCACGGTTACCGAAATGACCCTGGAACACTACCCTGGCATGACGGAAAAAGCGTTGGCCGGAATCGTGGAGGAAGCGAAGCGGCGCTGGAATATCATCGATGCGCTCGTGATCCACCGCGTTGGCCCGCTCAAACCCACGGATCAAATAGTCCTGGTAGCGGTCAGCAGCGCTCATCGTGGTGATGCCTTCGCCTCCTGTGAATTCATCATGGATTACCTGAAGACCCGGGCACCGTTCTGGAAAAAAGAGCAGACTGAAGCCGGCGCACATTGGGTGGACGCACGAGAAAGTGACGAAACCGCCGCGCAGCGCTGGGCGGGGCGGGGCCATCAGCCTGATTCATCTGAGTCAACTTGAAAAAACAGGCATTCTCCGCTAAAGTTCCACCAGTTCATGCCGATATCCTTAGCACAAACAGAATAACCGCTAATGGATCGCGAAGCGTCAATGACGCCATCAAAAAACGATCTGCAACCCGAAGGAATTTATTTTGAAGATCGATCCCTCCATAAAATCGCCGTCCAGTAGCGGCGTCAAGGAAACCACGCCACGCACCGCGAAGGCGGGCACGAACGCGCCGACTGCCGCACCGCAGGGAAAATCAGGCGCGCAGGACAAGGTCCAGATCACCTCGCTTTCATCCCAGCTTCAGGCCATGGAAACCAGCATGGACAACGTGCCGGTAGTGGATAGCGCACGTGTGGAAGCAATCAAGCTGGCGATTAGCGAGGGGCGCTTCAAGATCAATCCGGAAGTCATTGCAAACAGCCTGCTGGCAACAGTTAAAGACCTCATACAGAACCAGAAGGGCTGAATTGACAGTCAACCCGGCAATCGATTCTCCTTCCGACTTAGTCAAGAACCTGGAAGCAGAAATACGAACATACCAGGCGTTCATCCAGGTATTACAAACCGAGCAGGATGCCTTAGTTCAGGGGGAAGTTGACCCACTGCTCGAGCTGGCCCAGATCAAATCCGAAAAAGTGGTGTTACTGTCGCAGCTTGCCGACAACCGCACCCGTTTCCTCAGCGCACGGGGCTGTACTCAGGAGCATGGCGGCATGGCAAAGTGGCTGCTACAGCAGCGCAACGGAGATAATCCACAAATTGCCGAACTCTGGCAGCAGCTCCTAAGCCTTGCGGAAAACGCCCGGCAACTTAATCAAATCAACGGCAGCATGATTGACACTCGGCTCAGGAACAACCAGCAAGCCCTTGCCATCCTTCAGGCGGCTGCCAAACAGAGCGCGCTGTATGGCCCGGATGGGCAGACCCAGTCTCCAGGTCTGGGAAGACCGATCGACAAAGTTTGATTGACTGCTTAACGAGCCTTGGCAGCGCGAACCTCCTCTGACACAGCCTTGGATACTTGGCTGGCAAGCGGAATATCGGTAATTTTCTCCTGCTGCTCCGACAGAATCATGATGGTCACACGCCGGTTCCGCGCTCGCCCATCCGGCGTGCTATTGGAATCGACCGGACGAAATTCCCCATAACCTACGGCGACCAGGCGCTCGGTCGACGCCCCGCTCTCTGCAAGTAGGCGAACTACGCTGCTTGCGCGTGCAGTCGATAACTCCCAATTGGACGGGAAGGCGACAGTATTGATCGGGGTGTTATCGGTAAACCCCTCCACCTGGATATCATTCGGCACCTTTGCCAAAACGCCCCCTACCGCACGCAGCGCCTTGATCGACCCCGGCTCCAGGGATGCCTGGCCTGAAGCAAACAGCACGCTGGCATTGATCTCGATTGCGATGCCGTGAGCGCTTTGGGTGACTCTGACTTGGCCCTCTTTCACCAGGGACTCCATCGCTTTAATGAGATCCTCGGCCACTCCCTTCATTTTTTCCTTCTGCTGCTTCTGGTGGGCTTCCTGGACAGGGTCGGGTTTGCGCGCAAAAATGGTTTGCTTCAGAACGGGTATTGAGGAGATATTCGATGTCCCCTTGATCGATGCATCGATCCGTAGCGCAGGGGAAATCGGCGTAGCGGCAGTTGGTGTGGTTTTAAAAGCGTTGACCAGGGAATCGCTCAGCACCCGATATTTGCCCTCATTAACCTGGGAAACCGAATACATCACGACAAAGAAGGCGAACAGCAGGGTAATAAAGTCGGCATAGGACACCAACCAGCGCTCCAGGTTCTCATGTTCTTCATGCTTCTGTCTGCGCGCCATCGTACACCGCCGCCGGAAGTGGCTCTCGACTAAATGATATAACCCTGCAATTTTGACTCAATCGCGCGGGGATTCTCGCCGTTGGCAATACCTACCAGGCCTTCAATCAACATCTCGCGCATAACCACCTCCTGCTCGATAAGGTATTTGAGTTTACCGGACATCGGCAGGAAAAACAGGTTGGCCGATCCCACGCCATAAACGGTGGCAACGAAAGCTACGGCAATACCGCTCCCCAGCTTGGCTGGATCGCTCAGGTTCTCCATCACGTGAATCAGGCCTAGCACCGCACCCAGAATGCCTATGGTAGGTGCATAGCCACCCGCGGCCTGCCAGACTTTAGAAGCATCCAGATGATGTTTCTCATAAGTAAAAATCTCTACCTCGAGGGCCTCACGTATCTTCTCTGGCTCAGCGCCGTCCACCAGCATTTGCAACCCTTTTTTGGTGAAGGCGTCCTGTAGCTCATCCAGCTGAGACTCCAGCGCCAGCAATCCACCCTTGCGCGCAAGACTGCTCCAGTTCAGCACCTGCTCGATCAACAACTCCGGAGCCGCCTTGGGTGGCCAGATAACCCATTTGGCCAGTCTCATGCCCTCAAAAAAAATCTTTGGCGAGCTCTGCAGCATGATGGCACCCGTTGTGCCGCCAAGAACGATGATGAATGCCGTCAACTGCAGCAGGGAGCCAACATGCCCTCCCTCCAGAATCTGGCCACCAATAATCGCGGTAAAAGCCAGCAAAATACCGAATATGCTGACTAAATCCATTTGTCTGGTCCGAGATTAATGATCCACCCCATGCACCGCTTGCTTTCCATTTTCACAGCCATTCCTTTAACTTGCTGCGCAAGCGTGCCATGGCCTGGCTATGCAACTGGCTCACGCGTGATTCGCTAACGCCCAGCACCTCACCGACTTCACGCAGATTCAGCTCTTCCTCATAGTACATCGCCATCATCAGCTTCTCGCGCTCCGGCAATATGCCAATTGCCTCGATCAGCTTTTCCCGGAACCGTCCATCCTGCAGTTTGGCGAACGGTTCGGCAGCGTCGTCGGCACAGTGGCGCTCGAAAAAATCTTCACCCTCAGTGCCCTGCAAATCCTCATAATGCAGCAACTGGCAACCTCGCGCGTCCAGCAGCATCTGCTGGTAGTCATCCAGACTCACGCGCAACTCGTCGGCCACCTCGCGTTCGGTCGGAGCGCGGCACACACGCTGCTCCAGAACATTCATAGCCACTTCGATCTGACGCAGCGTTTTCCGCGCAGAGCGCGGCAGCCAGTCGCATTGCCGCAATTCGTCCAGCATTGCACCGCGGATACGCTGCACGGCATAGGTCTCGAACTGCGCGCCCTGTGTGTCGTCGTAATTGCTCACCGCATCAAGCAGGCCAATCATCCCCACCTGAATCAGGTCATCGACCTGCACACTGGCAGGCAGCCTCGCCATCAGGTGATAGGCAATGCGCTTGACCAGAGGAGCATATTGGACGACATATTGATTTTTCTCCGATCCGGTTTTAGCATTCATAGCACAATTCTATATTCGAAATCCCCCCGCCGCCATACGGCTGCTCTGAATCAGGCGCTGCATGAATGCTTCCAGGCGCCCGTCCTCTCCAGAAGGTTGCGGCCATTGCTCCATGGTTTCCGCCAAGGCCCTGAGCGCTCTGGCCGACTCCGTGAGGGGAAATGCTTCCACTACCGGCCGACAAATCCTGGCAGCCTGCCTGAGCTTCTCGTCAAACGGCACGTAGCCCATGAAATCAAGGGATACATCGAGGAAGCGTACCGCCACCTCAGCCATGTTATCGTATAGCGCACGCGCCTCGTGCTCGTTCTTGACCTTGCTAGCCAAGATATGGAAACGGTGTATGGCAAAATTCTGATTGAGCACCTTGATCAGCGCATAGGCGTCTTTGATCGAAGATGGATGCTGGGACACTACGATCACGATTTCCTGCGATGCCAGGGAAAGCGGCAAAACATTGCTCGCAACCCCGGCAATGGCATCCACCAGTACTACGTCCACTGTTTTCGACAGCTGGCGAAATGACTTTATCAGCCTATCCTGGTCTTCCTGCCCCAATTCTCCCAACACGCGCAGCCCATTGCCAGCGGAAACGATATCCACTCCCTCCGGGCCGCGCAACATCACCTCCTCCAGTGTCTTCTCGCGACGGATTACGTGCATCAAGTCGTAGCGGGCAGTGAGTCCGAGCAGCGTTTCCACACCCCCTTTGCCCTGCTGCTCGTCCAGAACCAGCACATGCCGGCCGCGCTTGGCCAATGCCGTAGCAAGGTTGATGAGAATATTGGTTTTTCCAACCCCGGCCCTGCCGCTGGTCAGCGTCACCACCCGCACGGTATCCCGTTCCAGCAGACGGCGCAATCCCTCTGCCTGATCCTGCAGAACATCAACCACGCAGAGCTCCCGCATCACGATTTGCTTCCGTGTAGCCGGTCGATTCCACACCGCCCAATCCGCCTGCCGCAGCCATCACCAATGGAAATTCTGCTTCCAGCGGGGTAAACGGGGAATTTTCCTGCGCAGGCTTCAGAACACGATCCACCAGATAAACCGGATTGGGGAGGTGCAGGTCCTCCGGTACACGCTGCCCATTGGCAACATAATGAACCATCAATTTGTGGCGGATCACAACGTCCAGCACAGGGCCGATGCTGATCGCCTCATCGATTTTTGTCAGGATGCAGCCATCCATGTCGTCCTTCTTGTAGGAACGGACAACATCTTCAAGCGTACTGCCTTGCCCGTTGGCAGAAAGCAACAATAAACGCTTGATGCTGCGTCCGGCGCCAGACAGAAGCGCCACCTGCTCTGAAAGGCGGCGATCGCGCTGGCTCATGCCGACCGTATCGATCAGGATCAGGTGCTTGTTCTGCAAATCGGACAGGGTGAGTTGCAAATCGGCCTCATCCTTGATCACGTAAACCGGCACGCCAAGTATCTTGCCGTAAATGCGCAACTGCTCATGAGCACCGATCCGGTAAGTATCGGTAGTGATCAGGGCCAGACTGGCCGGGCCATGCTTCAAGGTGCAACGCGCCGCCAACTTTGCCACGGTGGTGGTCTTGCCGACCCCGGTGGGTCCGGTCAACGCATAGACGCCACCGCGTTCGACAATGTCGTCGCCTGCCTTGACGACATGCAGGTTGTGCATCAGCGCCGCCTTCAGCCAGCGCAGACTTTTTTCCAGATCATAGCCGCTCGGCATTTTATCCAGCAGCTGGCGCGACAACAACGGACTGAATCCCACGCTCAGCATATGACGCAAGGCTTCGACCTTGGTGGGTTCCTCTCGTTGCAGCTCGCCCCAGGCAAAGCCGGACAACTGCCCCTCCAGCATGCCACGCAAGAACTTGATTTCGCGAATGATCTCCTGGGTCATCAGATCCGGCGGCGCATCCTTCTTGCTCTCCGTTTCCACCACCACAGGCTTGCCCTTTCCCTGCAATTCGGCGATTTGCGATCGTGAAAGGGGGGAAGCTGCGACAGTGGGCGGTGGAGGTGGTGGTGGCTCGGTGCGTACGGGAAATTCTACTGCCTTCGGCCGCGCCTTGGTTTCGGGCGGGCTCACCGGGTTGCCTGCCAGGGATGACACATCCATATCCGCCACCGCCATAATCTCGATACCCCCCGCCACTTGGCGATTGGACAAGATAATGGCGTCGGCACCCAGTGCGTCCCTGACTTGGCGCAGGGCCTCGCGCGTGGTGCTGGCATGAAATTTCCGGACGTTCATCCCCTCCCCCCTAATACGGCAGTCACTCTAATGGTTTTGGTATCCGGCACCTCGGCATGAGAAATGACCTTTAGTTGTGGCACTGCACGCCGCAGGAAGCGTGACATCAGCCCACGCAAGGGTGCTTGAACCAATAGCACCGCTGGCAGGCCGATCTGTTCCTGGTTCTGTGCCACGACCTGAGCCTGTGCGAGCAAATTTTCTGCCAGACCAGGCTCCAGTCCGGCACCTTCAGCTCCCGATGTCTGCGTCGCCTGCATCAGGATGCCCTCCAGGCCAGGATCCAGCGTGATAACTTGCAGTTCATTTGTGCCCGGATAAATTTGCTGGATGATAGCACGTCCCAGCGCGACTCGAACCAGAGAGGCCAGTTCATCGATGTTTTGCGTTCGCGGCGCATGCTCGGCGAGGGTTTCGATGACGGTACGCATGTCGCGGATATGCACCCCCTCCTCCAGCAGGCCTTGCAAGACGCGATGCAACGTAGAAAGAGATAATAACTTCGGCACCAGTTCCTCGACCAGCTTGGGCGATTCCTTCGCCAGATGATCCAGCAACTGCTGCACTTCCTCACGCCCCAACAGTTCAGCGCTGTGCGACTGGATGATATTGGACAGATGGGTTGCAATCACCGTGCTGGCATCTACCACGGTGTAACCGAAAGTCTGCGCCTGCTCTCGCAGTTCAGCCTCAATCCAGACAGCAGGCAGACCAAAGGCAGGGTCTCGAGTAGGAGTGCCAACCAGGTTGCCAAGCACCCGGCCGGGGTTGATCGCCAGAAACATGCCGACATAAGCCTCGCCCCGCCCCATCTCGACGCCCTTCAAGGCAAGGCGGTAACCGTTTGGCTTGAGTTCCAGGTTATCGCGGATATGCACGGCCGGAACCACAAAGCCCATTTCGTGAGCAAATTTCTTGCGAATGCCGCGAATACGCCGTAATAGTTCACCATCCTGATTCCGGTCCACCAGGGGGATAAGGCGATAGCCAACCTCCAAGCCCAGAATATCCACCGGCATCACATCATCCCAACTCACGTCAACCGGCTCGATCGGCGACTGCACGGGGGCCGCAACCTCAAGCGCCTCGGGTTGTCGCGCACGCTGCTCGATGTAGTAGGCAGCATAGGCAAGTATGCCCGCCAGGGTCAGGAAGGAGAAGTTCGGCATCCCCGGAATCAGGCCCATCACGCCGATAATTGTGGCGGTAATGTAGAGCACCTGGGTGTTGTTGAACAACTGGCTGAGCATTTGCTGGCTCAAATCCTCATCGGTAGAAACACGACTCACCACGATACCTGCCGCAGTCGATATTATCAGAGCAGGAATCTGCGCCACCAGCCCATCACCGATGGTAAGCAAAGTGTAATTATTGGCTGCAGTGGCAAAATCCAGGTTGTGCTGAAGGACGCCTATCGCCAACCCGCCGATGATCATGATCAGCATGATCAGAATGCCGGCGACAGCATCGCCTCGCACGAATTTGCTGGCACCGTCCATCGAGCCGAAGAAATCCGCTTCCTGAGAAATGGTAGCGCGGCGGGTTCGGGCTTCATCCTCTCCGATAAGCCCAGCGTTGAGATCGGCGTCAATCGCCATCTGTTTGCCGGGCATGGCATCCAGGGTGAAGCGCGCGCTGACTTCGGCGATCCGCCCGGCACCCTTGGTGATGACCACGAAATTGATGATCACCAGGATGATGAACAAAATAATGCCGACGGTGTAATTCCCCCCCACCAGGAAGTGACCGAAGGCCTCGATCACCTTGCCAGCGGCGTCGGGTCCGGTATGCCCTTCGAGCAGCACGATCCTGGCGGACGCGACATTGAGCGACAGCCGCAGCAGCGTAGTCACCAGCAACACAGTGGGAAATACGGCGAATTCGAGCGGCTTGGTAGTATACAGACTGACCAGCAGCACGATCATCGCCAGGGCAATGTTGAAAGTGAACAGCAGGTCAAGCAGGATAGGCGGCAACGGCAGGATCATCATGCCCAGAATCATGATGATCAGGATTGGGCCGGCCAGTTTCGTCAGGCCCAGGCCACCCGGCAATTTCATTCCATCAACTCTGGCGTTCATGCACTTTCACTTTCCGGGTCAAGGCCCGGTGGCACCGGCAGACTCTGTGGCGGCTGAGGGGGCACCCCCCCACCGGCTTCGTAGCTACGCAACTGGTAAACATAGGCCAGTACTTCAGCTACCGCCGTATAAAGCGCGGCAGGGATTTCCTCGCCCAACTCACCATGACGGTACAGGGCTCGGGCCAAGGACGGCGCCTCCAGGGTCGGGATATGATGCTCTTCGCCCAACGCCCTGATGCGGAGCGCAATCAGCGCAGAGCCCTTGGCAACGATAACCGGTGCACCCATCAGCTTATCCTGATAGCGTAACGCCACGGCATAATGAGTAGGGTTGGTGACGATCACGTCGGCCTTGGGCACTTCCGCCATCATGCGACGGCGCGCCATCTCGCGCTGCATCCGGCGAATTTGCGCCTTGACCTCAGGCGATCCTTCCATCTCTTTGTTCTCCTGCCGCACTTCCTCTTTGGTCATCTTCAGCTTGCTGGAGTGATCCCATAACTGGAAGGGCACATCGATCGCAACAATCAATATCATCGAGCTAACAATAGTCAGAAAGGTCACGCCAAGCAGGCTGCCCAAATGAGCAATACTTTGATTGACCGATTCGCCCGCCAGAGAAAACATCGCATCCTTATTGTGCATAATTACCCAGTATGCGACACCTCCGATCAGGACAGTCTTGCCCAGAGCCTTGACCAACTCGACCAGGCTGCTCCAGGAAAACAGGCGGCTAATACCTTTAATCGGATCGATACGACCGAAGTCGGGTTGCAATGCCTGGACAGAAAACAGCCAACCGCTTAGCACCAACGGTGCAAAAAACGCAGCGACGACCATCAACAGAATGAAAGGAAGAAAAGCGACAAGGGCACTCAATGACAGTTGATGAATGCGAGCCAGCATCATCAGGGGATCGAATGCTGCGGCCCGATCCAGCATCAGGCCGCCACGCATCACCCCGGCCAGGCTATCCACCAGTTGCGGCCCCATCACCATTAACCCGGCACCAGCAGCAATCAACACGGTGAATGTCGATAACTCGCGGGAACGGGCAACCTGCCCCTTTTCACGAGCCTGCTCTATGCGTCGCGATGACGCGGGTTCTGTTTTTTCTAAATCGCTGTCTTCCGCCATTTATCCCCCTCGGCTATAGGGCAGCGCAGGTAGCATATCTGGTGTGCAGTTTACATTATTCCCACCAGATATAGTAGGGGAGGAGGCGTTTTATCGGCTAGTGAAAAGCCCGTGACGCATTTATCAAAGCTATGCGAGGGAAGGAGCTATTCGGTCTCGTCTATCCAGGCCATCTGGATCGCTTCGAGAATTTTCTCACTGGATTTGATCGGGTCGTCATCAAAACCAGCCAACTCGGTAACCCAGCGGTGCAAATCGGTAAAGCGGACATAGCGGGGATCCACTTCTGGGAATTTTTCGTAAAGCTCGATGGCAATATCCAGCGTATCGGTCCACTTCATGATGCCCCCTGTTCAGTGCGACTCGCTGGCCAGATTGATGGTGTATTTCGGAATCTCGATCACCAGATCACTATCCTTGACGATCGCCTGACAGGAAAGGCGCGAGTTCGGCTCCAGCCCCCACGCCTTGTCCAGCATGTCATCCTCCAGTTCATCAGAGGGATCCAGCGATTCGAAACCTTCGCGCACCACCACATGGCAGGTGGTACAGGCGCAAGCCTTCTCGCAGGCATGTTCGATTTCGATGCCGTGCTCCAGCAAGGTGTCGCATATGGACACACCAGGCTTCGCCTCGATCAATGCACCATCTGGGCAAAGCTGTTCATTAGGTAACACTATCAGTTGGGGCATGGTTTAAATCTCAAGTTCTTCAATATTATGGCCGGTCAGTGCCTTTTGTACGCTCTGGTCCATACGCCGTCCGGCAAACATCTCGGAAATATGGTTCAAGCGTTCGATCTGCTCTTTGATCATCTGATGATTGCTGTCTTCCAGGGTCCGTCGCAGCGCCGCCATTCCTTCATCGATCTCGGCGCGTTCCGCTGCGCTGAGCAGGCTATCGCCGTTTTCATGCAGCGCAGCCTCGATCGCTTCTATCAGGCGCCCAGCCTCGACTTGCTGTTCGCGCAAGGCACGCGCTGCCATGTCGGCCTTGGCATTTTCCTGCGAGGTCAGCAGCATCCGGGTAATTTCATCATCGCTAAGGCCGTAAGAGGGCTTCACCACAACCGAAGCCTCCACGCCGCTGCTTTTTTCACGCGCCGACACACTAAGCAGGCCATCCGCATCTACCTGGAAGGTGACACGGATACGCGCCCCGCCCGCCACCATTGGCGGGATGCCCCGCAGTTCGAACTTGGCCAGGGAACGGCAATCGCTCACCAGTTCACGTTCGCCCTGCACCACGTGGATGCTCATCGCGGTTTGGCCGTCCTTGTAGGTCGTAAATTCCTGGGCGCGCGCCACGGGGATGGTCGAGTTGCGTTGTATAACCTTCTCCACCAACCCGCCCATGGTTTCCAGACCCAGGGAAAGCGGAATCACATCCAGCAACAGCCAGTCGTCGTCGGAACGGTTGCCGGCCAGCACATTGGCCTGAATCGCCGCTCCCAGTGCAACCACCTTGTCCGGGTCGAGATTGTTGAGCGGCTCCTGGCGGAAAAACTGCCCAACCGCCCGCTGGATCTGGGGCATGCGCGTCGCCCCGCCTACCATCACTACCCCCTTCACGTCTTCAGGCTCCAGCCCGGCATCGCGTAGCGCTTTCCGGGTGGGCGCCAGAGTCTTGTTGACCAGGCTGCTGGTGATATTGATAAAGGTTTCGGAGGTGAGCTTGAGATCCACCATTTCACCGGCGCCCAGTACCGCGGTGATGCGCACCTCGGGATGGAGTGTCAGGTCTTCCTTGGCTTCGCGGGCGTGGGTCAGGAGCAGGCGTGCATCCTGCGCCTTCACGCCGGACAGCTTGGCCTGCTCAAGTATCCAGCAATAGATGCGGTGGTCGAAATCGTCGCCGCCCAGAGCGGAGTCGCCGTTGGTCGCCAGCACCTCGAACACGCCTTTGGACAAACGTAGTATGGAAATATCGAAAGTGCCGCCACCCAGGTCGTAAACGGCGTAAACGCCTTCGGCCGCATTGTCCAGCCCGTAGGCAACAGCCGCAGCGGTAGGTTCGTTCAGCAGGCGCAGCACGTTGATTCCAGCCAGCTTGGCCGCATCCTTGGTGGCCTGGCGCTGTGCGTCGTCAAAATAGGCCGGCACCGTGATCACCGCACCCACCAAGTCACCACCCAGCGCCTTCTCGGCGCGGTCGCGCAACACCTTGAGGATCTCGGCTGACACCTCGACCGGGCTTTTTACGCCGGCCACGGTCTTGAGCTGCACCATGCCGGGCGCATCGACGAACTGATAAGGCATGCTACCGGCATCGGGCAGGTCTCGCAGCCCCCGGCCCATGAAGCGTTTCACCGAAACGATGGTGTTGTGGGGATCCCGGCTTTGCATCGCCTGTGCGGGATAGCCGACATCGGCACTGCCATCCCCATGATAGCGCACCACCGAAGGCAACAATCCACGGCCATTCTCGTCATGCAGCACAACGCTCATGCTGCTCCTGACCGTTGCCACCAGGGAGTTAGTCGTGCCCAAATCAATACCCACCGCCAGCCGATGCTGGTGTGGCGCGGTGCTCATGCCGGGTTCTGCGATCTGCAACAAAGCCATTATGCGTCCAAAGCCTCCAGCGCGTAGTTGATTTCCTCGCGCAATTTTTCCATGAATTTTAGCTCGCGTACAATTTCCGCAGCCTTAGTATAATTCTTGTCCTTATCCAGCAAAGCAGCCAGCTGGTGCTGCTGCGTCTGAATTTCAGCGCGCAACTGGCCGCTCAAATGCTCCAGTTCGGGCGCATCCTTGGCCACCTTGGCTTCGCCTATCGCCTCGCGCCATTCCATCTGCTGCATCAGGAAGGCGGGCGACATCGCCGTATTGGTTTCCTCGTGAAGTTCGACGCCATTCAAATGCAGCAAATAACGGGCCCTGCCGAGAGGCTGCCTGAGTGTCTGGTAAGCCTCATTGGCCTGCGTCGACCATTGCATCGACAGCCTGCGCTCCGCATCGGAGAGATGCGCGAACTTGTCAGGATGGATCAGACTCTGGATGTCGCGATAAGCCTGCTCCAGCTGGATAGTATCGATCTGGTAGAGCGGCGGGATACCGAACAGCTCGAAATGGTTCTTGCTGAAATCGAAATTCATTGCGCGCCGTTCATGGTTCGACCTAGAAGCCGACACTCTCGCCGCAACCGCACGAGCTCTTGACGTTAGGGTTGTTGAACTTGAAGCCCTCGTTCAGCCCTTCGCGCACGAAATCCAGCTCGGTGCCTTCCAGATAAACCAGGCTCTTCGGATCAACCAGAACCTTCACGCCGAAGCTTTCAAACTGGCTGTCGGTATCGTTGAATTCATCGGCGAACTCCAGCGTGTAGGCCATGCCGGAGCAGCCGCTGGTACGTACACCCAGCCGCAAACCCACTCCCTTGCCGCGTTTTGCAATGTAGTTTTTGATATGGGTGGCGGCCTTCTCAGTCAGGGTAACTGCCATGCTCTATCTCCTTTACCAGAACAATCCATCAACCTTTGCAGGCAGCGGTTTCAACCATCTCGCCATGCTTGGCCTTGTAATCGGCCACGGCCGCCTTGATGGCGTCTTCCGCCAGCACCGAGCAGTGTATCTTCACCGGCGGCAACGCCAGTTCTTCCGCAATCTGGGTGTTTTTGATGGTGAGAGCTTCGTCCAGAGTCTTGCCCTTGACCCACTCGGTCACCAGCGAGCTGGATGCGATCGCCGAGCCGCAGCCGTAGGTTTTGAACTTCGCGTCCTCGATCACACCGTCCTTGTTCACCTTGATCTGCAGCTTCATCACGTCGCCACAGGCGGGCGCCCCAACCATGCCGGTGGCAACGCCTTCGTCGTCCTTGCCGAAGGTGCCGACATTACGTGGATTTTCATAGTGATCCAATACTTTTGTGCTGTAAGACATTTTAACCTCCTGTAATTAATGTGCGGCCCACTGAACGGTGCTTAGATCGATGCCTTCCTTGAACATGTCCCACAGTGGAGACATTTCGCGCAAGCGGCCGATCTTCGCCTTCACCAGATCAATCGCAAAGTCGATCTCTTCTTCGGTGGTAAAACGACCGATAGTGAAACGGATCGAACTGTGCGCCAGCTCGTCGCTGCGGCCCAGAGCGCGCAACACATAAGAAGGCTCCAGGCTCGCGGAAGTACAGGCAGAGCCGCTGGAAACCGCG
>Ga0105091_10000711_pt1 | contig 14240 bp, 15 predicted proteins | sample PPLLak1March2015_FD_87022 | JGI IMG/M metagenome (GOLD analysis project Ga0105091, IMG submission 87022) | Freshwater sediment microbial communities from Prairie Pothole Lake near Jamestown, North Dakota, USA - PPLs Lake P7 Core (1) Depth... | ecosystem: Environmental > Aquatic > Freshwater >... | reverse complement strand
TCTTCCTCGAGGTGGGCGCGAGTGATACGTATGGATTTTTCTTTATCGCCCACCTGAATCTGCAGTGTTCCGCCTTCGGCCACTATGGGCAGTCCAAGATGGGTGGTCTGGTAGCCTTTGGGCAGATCCGGGTAGAAGTAGTTCTTGCGTTCGAACACCGACTTGCGGTTGATCCGTGCGCCGATGGCGAGGCCGAACTTGACCGCCTTTTCCGCCGCTGCGCGGTTGAACACCGGCAGCACGCCGGGCAGGGCAATGTCCACTGCGCAGGCCTGGGAGTTGGGTGCAGCGCCATAGGCGGTGGCCGCACCGGAGAAGATCTTGGATACGGTGTTGAGCTGGGCATGTGTTTCCAGCCCGATGACGATTTCCCACTGCATAGTTAAAACCTCGTGAGGGGTGAGGGGTGAAGGGTGAGGAGGGAGAAGAGCAGGGTAACCATACGCCTAACCCCTCACGCCTAACCCCTCACCGAGCGGCGGAAGCCGCAAATGCCAGTCGGTCGCCATCTGGTACTGGTGGGCGACGTTGAGCATTTTCGCTTCGCTGAAATAGTTACCGATGATCTGCAGGCCGACCGGGCGGCCGTTGGCGCCGAAGCCGGCGGGAACGGACATGCCCGGCAGGCCGGCGAGGTTGACGGCGATGGTGTAGATGTCCGACAGATACATCGAAACCGGGTCGTCGCTTTTCTCGCCCAGGTTGAACGCGGTGGTCGGCGCGGTGGGCCCCATGATCATGTCGCACTGCGCGAAGGCGCTGGTGAAATCCTGTGCGATCAGGCGGCGCAGTTTCTGCGCTTTCAGGTAGTAGGCGTCGTAATAGCCGGCGGACAGCACATAGGTGCCGATCATGATGCGCCGTTTTACTTCCGCGCCGAAGCCCTGGGCGCGAGTCTTCTGGTACATGTCCATCAGATCGCCATATTCCGGGGCGCGGTAGCCATAGCGCACGCCGTCGAAACGGGCGAGGTTGGAGGAGGCTTCCGCCGGGGCGAGGACATAATATACCGGCACCGCCAGCTTGCTGTTGGGCAGCGATATTTCCACGGTTTGCGCACCCAGCTTGCGATATTCCGCCAGGGCGGCTTCGATGGTTTGCGCCACGTCGGCGGAAAGTCCTTCGGCGAAGTATTCTTTCGGCAGGCCGATACGCAGTCCCTTGAGCGGTTGCTCCAGGTCGCGACCGTAGTCTTCCTTTTCCCGTTCCAGGCTGGTCGAGTCGCGTGAGTCGAAGCCGGCCATTACGTTGAGCATCAGCGCGCAATCCTCGGCGCTCTTGGCCATCGGTCCGGCCTGGTCGAGCGAGGAGGCGAAGGCGATCATGCCGTAGCGCGATACCACGCCGTAGGTCGGTTTGATGCCGGTGATGCCGGTGAGCGCTGCGGGCTGGCGGATGGATCCGCCGGTGTCGGTGCCGGTGGCGGCCGGGCACAGCCGCGCCGCGACTGCCGAGGCCGAGCCGCCCGAGCTGCCGCCGGGCACGGCATCGAGATCCCAGGGGTTCTTCACCTTGCCGTAATACGAAGTTTCGTTGGACGAGCCCATGGCGAATTCGTCCATGTTGGTCTTGCCCAGGTTGACCGCGCCGGCACGATTGAACTGTTCGATCACGTGGGCATCGTAAGGCGAGACGAAATTGTGCAGCATTTTCGAGCCGCAGGTGGAGAGCCAGCCTTCGGCGCAGAAAATGTCCTTCTGCGCTACCGGAATGCCGGTGAGCGGCCCGGCCTTGCCGGATGCGATCAAGGCATCGGCGGCCTTGGCCTGCGCCAGACTTTTGACTTCATCTATAGTGATGAAGGCGTTGAGCCTGGGGTTCATTTCCCGGATGCGTTCGAGGAAGGTCTGCGTCAGTTCGACGCTGGAAATCTTCTTTGAGGCCAACTGGGCCGAGAGTTCTTTTAGCGATGTGTTAATCATTTTTGGTGAGGGGTGAGGAGTGATGGGTGAGGGGTCAAATGCCAGACCGTCTCACGCCCCACGCCTCGCCCCTGACTCCTCACGAATTACTCGATAACTTTGGGAACCAGATACAAGCTGGCTTCGACTTGCGGCGCAACGGCCTGGAACGCCTGGTGCCGGTCGGTTTCGGTGGCAGCGTCGTTGCGCAGGCGCAGCACCACGTCCTGGGCATGCGCCATCGGTTCGATGCCGGTGGTGTCGACGGCCTGCATTTCCTCGACCAGGCTGAGGATGTTGGAGAGTTGCTGCAAATAGCCCGGCATTTCGTCCTCTTCCACCGCAATGCGGGCAAGATGGGCAATGCGCTTTACATCGGCCAGATTCAATGACATAAAAATTCACCCGGAGAACTTTAAAGCGATACGCTTAAAATGGTATCATGTTTCATTTAACTGACGCACCTCAATCACTGGAATTAAGCAATGATGTTTGGATTCTTACGCGGATACTTCTCTAATGACCTGGCCATCGATCTGGGTACTGCCAACACCCTGATTTTCGTACGCGGCAAGGGCATCGTACTGGACGAGCCCTCGGTGGTGGCGATTCGTCAGGAGGGCGGGCCTTCGTCGAAAAAAACCATTCAGGCGGTGGGCATAGAGGCGAAGCAGATGCTTGGCCGTACGCCGGGCAACATTACCGCCATACGCCCGATGAAGGACGGCGTGATCGCCGACTTCACCATCACCGAGCAGATGCTCAAGTACTTCATCAAGAAAATTCATGATTCGCGCATGCTCTCTCCCAGCCCGCGCATCATCATCTGCGTGCCCTGCGGATCGACCCAGGTGGAGCGGCGCGCTATCCGCGAATCCGCGATCGGCGCAGGCGCAAGGCAGGTATACCTGATCGAGGAGCCGATGGCGGCGGCGATCGGCGCCGGCCTGCCGGTGGCGGAGGCGACGGGCTCGATGGTGGTGGATATCGGCGGCGGCACCACCGAGGTCGGCGTGATCTCTCTCGGTGGCATCGTCTATGCCGCATCGGTGCGGGTTGGCGGCGACAAATTCGACGAAGCGATCATCAACTACATCCGTCGCAACTACGGCATGTTGATCGGCGAAGCCACGGCCGAGAAAATCAAGAAAGAGATCGGCTCCGCTTTCCCCGGCAGCGAAGTGCGCGAAATGGAAGTCAAGGGGCGCAACCTTGCCGAAGGCATCCCGCGCAGTTTCACCATTTCCAGCAATGAAATCCTCGAAGCCCTGACCGATCCGCTCAACAGCATCGTCAGTGCGGTCAAGTCGGCTCTGGAGCAAACCCCGCCGGAGCTGGGCGCGGATATCGCCGAAAAGGGCATGGTCCTGACCGGCGGCGGCGCCCTGCTGCGTGATCTGGATCGCCTGCTGATGGAAGAGACCGGGCTGCCGGTGATCGTCGCCGAAGACCCGCTCACCTGCGTGGTGCGTGGCAGTGGTCGGGCGCTTGAGGAAATGGACAAGTTGGGCAGCGTCTTCACGAATGACTAAGCATGTAGGGTGGGCGCACTTTTGTGCCCACAATGGAGTTATTGCCGCTTGTGCACAAAAGCGCGCCCACCCTACGGACTAAGATGGATCATCAGGCACCGCCCTTTTTCAAGCACGGCCCCAGTCCGCTGGCGCGCTTCGTCTTTTTTGCCCTGATTTCTCTGGTGCTCATGGTGTTGGATGCCCGCCTGAATGCGCTGGATTCTCTGCGTCAAATAATTTCGGTAGCTGTCGCTCCGCTGCAGCGTCTGGCCATGACCCCCGCTGAACTTCTCGACCGGACCGGCAGCTTCTTCGTTACCCAGGCGCGCCTGCAAAACGAAAACGCCCTGCTCGGGCAGCGTCAGCTGGTGCAGGCCGCGCAATTGCAGCGGATGCAGGCAATGCAGGCGGAGAATGCCCATCTTCGTAACATCCTCGGTGTTCAGCAACAGCGCGGAGAAAGCGTGGTGGCAGCTGAAATCGTGTATGCCGGGCGCGACCCGTTTTCCCAGAAAATCACCGTAAACAAGGGCTCGAACCATAAAGTCCTGGCCGGACAACCGGCACTCGATGATGTTGGGGTGATCGGTCAGGTCACCCAGGTCTACCCTTTCAGTAGCGAAGTCACCCTGCTTACCGACAAGGACCAGGCAATTCCGGTGCAAATCGTTCGTAACGGCGCTCGTGCCATCGCATTCGGCCATGGTCAGGATGGGGCACTGGAACTGCCTTTCATGGCGGCCAATGCAGATATCCAGAACGGCGATACCTTGGTTACCTCCGGCATCGACGGGGTTTATCCCGCCGGACTGCCGGTGGCGGTGGTGACGAAAATCGAGCGCAACGCGTCTTTTGCCAAGATTACCTGCATGCCGAGCGCGGGCGTGAACCGCCACAAGCAGATTTTAATCCTGATCGGCGAAGTGCGGCGGTTTCAGAAGCCTGAGCCTTCCGAGCCCGCTGCTGCGGGAGCCGGTGATGGCAAGGGTTCGATTTTGAAAAAGAAGAGGGACTGACGCCATGCATTACCCCGGATCACCGGAGTTGCTCAAGCCCGCCAGCAGAAAATTTATCCTGCTGACGCTGGTGAGCGGGTTATTGCTCAACCTGTTGCCCTGGCACGGGCTGGCGCTTTCGTTTCGCCCTGATTTCGTCGCCTTGGTGCTTCTGTTCTGGGCTATCCGGGAACCCCGGAAATTGGGATTTGTCGCGACATGGATCGCCGGGTTGCTGATGGATGTCGGAGATGGCGTAATTTTAGGGCAGCATGCTTTTGCTTATATCCTCGGCGTCTATGTCGCAATTGTGCTGCATCGTCGTATTCAGCGTTTCACCCTGTGGCAGCAGGCGCTGCACGTACTGTTGCTGCTGTTGTTACTACAGGCGGCGATGCTGATCATTCGGCTGTTCGGCGGCGCGGCATTCCCCGGTATGGGTTATTTCCTTTCCTGCCTGACCGGTGCGATGTTATGGCCGGCGCTGAGTCTGCTGTTTCTGCTGCCGCAGCGCGGCAGGCCAGGTTCTGATTCAGTGTATTCCGCAGGTAGCAAGGGCCTGTAAATGGATAACATGAATATTCTGGCTGCACTGGCGGGCGCGCTGCGGCGTTGTCGGTCGCTTGCATGGAATGGCCATGCGGCGCGCCCGGCGCCTTGCATCGCATCCCGCCAGCACACCCATGTGTCCAAGTTATCCATTTGCAGGCCCTAAGTGAAACGCCCGACCGAACTCAGAAATCATCAGCAGGAGCTGTATTATTTCAGATGGCGGCTCGGTATCGCAGCGGCTGGTGCGGTGCTGCTATTTATGCTGCTGGTGGGACGCTTCTTTTTCCTGCAAGTGGTGCAGCACGATCATTTCCACACCCTGGCAGAAAACAACCGCATTTCCATCGTCCCCGTTGTTCCCAATCGCGGCTTGATCCTCGACCGCAACGGCATCGTTCTGGCGCACAGCTACTCTGCATACACCCTGGAGATTACGCCGAGCAAGGTGAAGAATCTGGAGGCGACAATTAACGGGTTGGCCGCCCTGGTCGATATTCAGCCGCGCGATCGCAAGCGCTTCAAAAAATTGCTGGAGGAAAGCCGCAACTTCGAGAGCCTGCCGATTCGCGCCCGCCTGAACGATATCGAGGTCGCCCGCTTTACCGTCAACCGCTTCCGCTTTCCCGGCGTGGATATCAAGGCACGGCTGTTCCGCCATTATCCCAAGGGGGAGCTGGCATCCCATGCCATCGGCCATATCGGCAGGATCAACGATGCCGATCTCGAGCAACTGGAAAAATCTGGCGACCCGGCGAACTATCGCGGCACTGATCACATTGGAAAGCTGGGCATCGAGCAGAGTTACGAGAAGCAATTGCATGGCATCACCGGCTTCGAGCAGGTGGAAACCGATGCCGGAGGCCACGCCATTCGTAGCCTGAGCCGGCGTTCCCCGGTATCCGGCAATAACCTGACTTTGACTATCGACAGCCGCTTGCAGGAAGTGGCCGAGAATGCTTTCGCACAGTTCCGCGGTGCACTGGTGGCTATCGAGCCGAAGAGCGGCGAGGTGCTGGCCTTCGTCAGCAGGCCCGGATTCGATCCTAACCTGTTTATTGATGGCATCGATCCGGTTAACTGGGATGCCCTCAACAACTCTCCCGACAAGCCGCTCAACAATCGCGCCCTGCGTGGACAGTATCCGCCGGGTTCGACCTTCAAGCCGTTCATGGCGCTGGCCGGGCTGGAACTGGGCAAGCGCTCGCCCTCCTACACCATATCCGACCCTGGGTTTTTTACGTTGCCCGGCAATGCGCATCGCTACAGGGACTGGAAGGCAGGGGGACACGGCTCGGTGGATTTGCACAAATCCATCGTGATTTCCTGTGATACTTATTACTATGGCCTGGGGGTCGATCTGGGCATCGACAACATCACCAACTTCATCGGCCAGTTCGGTTTCGGCAGGAAAACCGGCATCGACATCGAGGGGGAGACTACCGGCCTGCTGCCCTCGCGCGAGTGGAAAATGAAGCGTTACAAGCAGAAGTGGTACACCGGCGACACCGTGAGCGCCAGTATCGGTCAGGGCTATAACCTGGCAACTCCCTTGCAGCTGGCTTTCGCCACGGCAGTGTTGGCGAATAACGGCACCGTCATCCGTCCGCACCTGGTACGCTCGATCCTCGACGCGGCCACCAACCAGATTCAGACTGTGCCGGCTGCCAAGCCTGTCGCCACTCTGCCCTTTAAGCCAGAGAACCTGGAGCTGGTAAAGAATGCGATGGTTGCGGTCACTCAGCCTGGTGGCACGGCGACGCGAGTCGGCGTGGGCGCTCCCTACCTCACCGCCGGCAAGACCGGCACGGCCCAGGTGGTCGCCATCAAGCAGGGCGAGAAATACGTGGAAAGCCGGGTTGCGGAGCGCCACCGCGACCACGCCCTGTTCATCGCCTATGCGCCGGCCGACGATCCGAAAATTGCCATGGCCATCCTGGTGGAAAACGGTGGCCACGGCGGTTCGACCGCGGGGCCTATTGCCCGTACGGTGCTGGATTATTTCCTGCTCGGTAAACTGCCGCCGCCTCCCGTGCTGTCCGCCGATGAGGCAGAGGAAGAGCATGATTAACGCGAACATCGCGAAGCGATACCTTATCACTCTCCCCCTCTGGGGGAGAGGTAGGAGAGAGGGAACGGACACGGCGAGAAGCGATCTCATTATTTGGGGAGGCGCTTCACGCCATGACCGTTAAAATTGACTTGCGAAGATTATGGTTGCGATTGACCGAGAATATCGACAGCATGCTGCTGGGCTTTATTCTGATGCTGATGCTGATCAGTCTGGGGGTTCTGTTCAGCGCTTCCGGTCAGGATTTTGCCAGAACCTCCGGCCAGATGGTCAACATGTCTGTGGCGCTGCTTTTGATGTGGATTGTTGCCAAAATCCCGCCACAACATCTGGCCCGACTTGCCTTGCCGGTTTATATTGCTGGGCTGTTGCTGCTGGTCGGCGTCGCTCTTTTTGGCGATGTCAGCCACGGCGCGCGGCGCTGGCTGCATATTGGTGTTACCCGCATCCAGCCTTCGGAGATGATGAAGCTGGCCCTGCCGCTGATGCTTGCCTGGTACCTGGACCGGCGCGAAAAAACGCTCAACCTCAAGGATTTCGGCGTCGCCGTTCTGATGCTGTTGGCTCCGGTGGGGCTAGTACTGAAACAGCCGGATCTCGGCACCTCCTTGTTGATTTCCGCCGCCGGTTTCTATGTCCTATTTCTGGCAGGCCTGAGCTGGCGCATTATCCTCGGGCTGGTTGGAATCGCTGCGGCGAGTGCCCCGATCTTGTGGTCGCTGCTGCACGATTACCAGCGCCAGCGCATCCTGACACTGATCGACCCTTCCCAGGATCCGCTTGGTACGGGTTACCATATCATCCAGTCGAGCATCGCACTGGGATCGGGCGGAATCTTCGGCAAGGGCTGGTTCAACGGAACGCAGGCCCATCTCGATTTCCTGCCGGAGCGTACCACGGACTTCATATTTGCCGTCTATGCCGAGGAATTCGGCTTGGCCGGCAACCTGATCCTGCTGGCCTTGTACGTCCTGGTGATCGGCCGCGGCCTGGTGATCGCCGCCAACGCGCCGACCCTGTTCAGCCGTCTCCTGGCGGGCAGCATCACGCTGACTTTCTTCACCTACGCCTTCGTCAACATGGGCATGGTGAGCGGCATCCTGCCCGTGGTCGGCGTGCCGCTGCCGCTGATCAGCTACGGTGGGACTTCCATGGTGACACTGCTGATTGGATTTGGTATGTTGATGAGTATTCAAACCCACCGGAAACTGGTGCAGTCATGAGAAGAGCAGGCAAGGGGCCGGAGGCTAGAGGCGAGGGGCGAGGAAGCGGCGTGATGTTGGCTGTGTTATGGCTATTGCCCGCACTTTTAATCGGCTGCGGCAGTGTTGCTCCACGGCAGGATGCTCCGGTTGTCTCCAAGTCGGAAAGGCCGGCTGTGGCGACCAAAAAGGGGGGTGGCTATTACCTCGACGATGGCCCGGGTGACAATCCTCCTGCCAATATCGACACCATTCCCGACGCCGAACCGAAAGTCGAGCCGCTGCACAAGTTCGCCAACCGGCCTTACTCCGTGTTGGGCCAGACTTATACCCCCGACACCCGTCTCAAGCTTTACAAGGAAACCGGGGTGGCCTCATGGTACGGCAGGCGCTATCACGGTCAGAAAACCTCGATCGGCGAGGTCTACGACATGTACGGCATGACCGCGGCACATCCCACGCTGGCCCTTCCCAGCTATGTGCGCGTCACCAATCTGAAGAACAGCAAATCGGTCGTGGTGCGGGTCAATGATCGCGGCCCGTTTCACAGCGACCGCCTGATCGATTTGTCCTACACTGCGGCCTACAAACTGGGCGTGCTTGCCGGTGGCAGTACCCGGGTTGAGGTGGAGGCGATCGACCCAGCCAATTTCGTTGCCGCAGCAAAACCGGCTGAAGTGCCGGTTATCGCTCCGCTGGCGGATAAGGGATCCATCGTCGCGGTGCAGGAAGCGCCCTTGCAGCCGGTAGCGGTTAGCGGCCACTATGTCCAGCTCGGCGCATTCGGCGCACAGGAAAATGCGGAGTCATTCCGCAGCAGGCTCAAGGGCGAGCTCGCCCTGCTGGCCGACAAGCTGCAAATTCATCCGTCAGGAGGGATGTACCGGGTGCATGCCGGGCCTTATCAAACCCTGGCAGAAGCCAGCCAGGTTGCCACTGAAATCAAAAATTCCCTCAATATCAAAGCGGTGTTGACCACCCGCTAACTACAAACGGCTTAACCCATGATGAAAAAATTCCTTACGTTTGCTTTGCTATTGGCCACGCTCCCGGTATTTGCTGCCTCTCCCTCCCCATCTCTGCCGCCCGCGCCGGACATCGCTGCCAGAAGTTATATCCTGGTGGATTTTGCCACTGGGCAGACGTTGCAGCAGCGGGGCGGAGACGAACGGGTGGAGCCGGCTTCCCTTACCAAGCTGATGACCGCCTACCTGACTTTTGCCGCCCTGCATCAGGGGGTGATCAAGTCGAATCAGGAGTTGCCGGTGTCGGAGCGGGCCTGGCGCGCGGAGGGTTCGCGCATGTTCATTCAGCCGAACACGCCGGTTTCAGTGGACGATCTGATACGGGGCATGATCGTGCAATCCGGCAACGATGCCTGCATCACATTGGCTGAGGGCATTGCCGGCAGTGAGGAAGAGTTCGTACGGCGCATGAATCTGGAGGCCCGGCGCCTGGGTATGAACAACACCAATTTCATGAACTCCACCGGCCTGCCTCACCCGCAACACTACACCACAGCCCGGGACTTGAGCCTGCTGGCCCGTGCGATCATCCGTGATTTCCCCGAGTACTATCCACTCTATTCGCTGAGGGAATACAAGTACAACAACATCACCCAGGCCAACCGCAACCGTCTGCTGTGGCAGGACCCCACCGTCGACGGCATGAAAACCGGGCATACCGAATCCGCCGGTTTTTGCCTGATCGCCTCGGCCAAACGCGATTCGAGGCGACTGCTTTCTGTAGTGCTGGGCACAACTTCGGAAAGCATGCGCGCCAGCGAGAGCCAGAAACTGCTGAATTACGGGTTCCAGAATTTCGATACCCACCACCTGTACCAGAAGGGCCAGGTTGTTGCCAATCTGCCGGTGTGGAAAGGCAGCGAAAACATCCTCAAGGCCGGTGTTGCCCAGGATTTCAGCGTTTCCCTGCCTAAAGGCCAATATGCGCGTCTCAAGGCTGCGCTGGTCAGCAAGCAGCCCTTGCTGGCGCCGCTTGCCGCAGGGCAGCAAGTCGGGACTATTCGTTTGACGCTGGATGACAAGCCGTATGCCGAGTACCAGCTGGTGGCGATAGAAGGCGTGGCCAGGGCAAATTTCTTCAAGCGCGGCTGGGATAGCGTGAAGCTGTGGTTCAAATGATCTACCTCAATGGTCGGTTCATGCCGATCGAAGAGGCCTGCGTGCCAGTCCTCGACCGTGGTTTCATCTTCGGCGACGGGGTCTACGAGGTGATTCCGGTCTACTCGCGCCGGCCGTTCCGTTTGCGTGAGCATCTGAAGCGCCTGCAGCACAGCCTGGATGGCATCCGCCTGGTCAACCCGCATACCGAGGATGAATGGGTGCGCCTGATCGGCGAGCTGGTCGAGTTTAACGAAGAAGAAGACCAGTCGCTCTACCTGCATATCACGCGCGGCGTGGCCAAACGTGATCACGCCTTCCCACAGGGTGTGGCGCCGACGGTATTCATGATGAGCAATCCGCTGGTAACCTCGATGCCGGCGCTGGTGGAAAGCGGCGTTGCCGTAGTGAGCGCAGCGGACAATCGCTGGCTGCACTGCGACATCAAGGCGATAGCCTTGCTGCCCAACGTATTGCTGCGCCAGCTGGCGGTGGATGCTGGCGCGGCTGAAACCCTGCTGCTGCGCGACGGCTTTCTTACTGAAGGTGCCGCCAGCAACATCTTCGTGGTGCGCGATGATGTCCTGCTGGCTCCGCCGAAAAACAACCTGATGCTGCCCGGCATCACCTACGACGTGATCCTGGAACTCGCTGCCGCCGCATCCCTCAAAACCGAAGTGCGGCGCATCAGCGAGCATGAAGTGAGGACGGCGCAGGAGCTGTGGCTCACCTCCTCGACCAAGGAAGTTCTGGCGATCACCCATCTGGACGGCCAGCCTGTCGCTGATGGCAAGCCGGGCCCGCTATTTCGGCAGATGTACCGACTTTACCAGGATTACAAAAACACCGTGATGCGCGAGGACAGCTGAGATGGAAGAACGCACCACCCTGCTCGAATTCCCCTGCGCCTTTCCGATCAAGATCATGGGCGAGGCCCGTGATGGATTCGCCGATGCCATGCTGGAAATCGTGTTGCGCCACGCGCCGGATTTCGTCGCCGCGAGCATGGAAATGAAGGCGAGTAGTACTGGCAAGTACGTTTCCCTGACTTGCACCATTACCGCCGTTTCGCAGTCTCAGCTCGACGATCTGTATCGCGAGATAAGCGGCCACCCGATGGTGTCGATGGCGCTTTAAGGCCGGAAATAATGAAGGGTATGACGTTACTCCTCAGCAGAAATTTGGGTCTGGTCGAATACATTCCTACCTGGAAAGAGATGCAGAATTTCACCGCTACGCGCGGGACGGATACGCCAGATGAACTGTGGCTGCTCGAGCATCCGCCGGTCTATACTCTGGGCTTGGCGGGCAGGCCGGAGCACCTGCTGCGTGCCACTGATATCCCGGTCGTGAAGATCGACCGCGGCGGCCAGATCACCTACCATGGACCGGGGCAGATCGTCGTTTACCTGCTGCTGGATTTGAGACGGCGAAATATCGGCGTCAAGGAACTGGTGCGGCGCATGGAGCAGGCGGTGATCGACCTGCTGGCGGAATATGGCATCAGGGCCGAGCGGCGCGACAAGGCGCCGGGAGTCTATGTCAGCAATGCCAAGATCGCCGCGCTTGGGTTGCGCATCAAGAATGGCTGCTGTTACCACGGACTGTGCCTGAACGTGGACATGGATCTGTCTCCGTACGCGGCGATCAACCCGTGTGGTTACGAAGGGCTGGCTGTGACCCAGGTCCGTGATGCGGGTATCGTGGATGGCCTGGATATACTCGGCGAGAAATTGATGGAACATTTGCGCAAAAATTTATCGTTTCAGTAATCACTGCGGCGAGTTTTAGGAATAAAAATGGCTGAAAACAGACAAACAGGTGCTGCCAAAACCGCGCGCATCCCGATCAAGATCATCCCTTCCGAGCCATTGCGCAAGCCGAGCTGGATCCGCGCCCAGGCGCCAACTTCGGCCAAATACCAGGAGATCAAGCAGATCCTGCGCAGCCGCAACCTGCACACGGTGTGCGAGGAAGCGTCCTGCCCCAATATTGGCGAATGCTTCAGCCACGGCACCGCCACCTTCATGATTCTGGGCGACCTGTGCACGCGCCGCTGCCCGTTCTGCGACGTCGCCCACGGCACACCGCTGCCGCCCGATGTTGAGGAACCGGCGCAGATCGGCAACTCGGTTGCGGTGATGGGCCTGAATTACGTGGTGATCACCAGCGTCGACCGCGACGACCTGCGCGACGGCGGTGCCGGCCACTTCGCCGCCTGCATCCGCGCCACCCGTGAGCAGTCCCCGCATACCCGCATCGAAACCCTGGTGCCCGATTTCCGCGGTCGGCTCGACGCCGCGCTGGATGCGATGGCGAATGATCTGCCCGATGTCCTCAACCACAACCTGGAAACCGTGCCGCGTCTCTACAAGCAGGCCCGTCCCGGCGCCGACTATGCCCATTCATTGAAGCTGCTGCAGGAATTCAGGCAGCGCTACCCGCACATCCCCACCAAGTCCGGCCTGATGGTGGGGATCGGCGAAACCGACGAGGAAATCCTGGAAGTAATGCGCGACCTGCGCGACCACGGCGTGGAGATGCTGACCATAGGCCAGTATTTGCAGCCGACCCGGCATCACCTGCCGGTAGTGCGCTTCGTCGAGCCGTCCCAGTTCGACCGATTCGCTGCGGCGGCTGAGGAAATGGGTTTCACCAATGCCGCCTGCGGGCCGATGGTGAGGTCAAGCTACCATGCCGACCAGCAGGCGAAAGAGGCCGGCATGATCATGAAAGCAAGCGCTTAAGAAGGAGCTCGCATGGATGCTAACCATTCCGTCACGTTTTTCGATAGTCAGTTTCAGAAACAGGTTAGCGAGCAAAGCTTTGCTCTCAACCCGTTCGAGGAGGCGGCTCTGCCATACCTGACAGGCAGTGTGCTGGATCTGGGTTGCGGGCTGGGCAATTTGAGCGTCGAAGTGGCGCGGCGTGGCGCTTCGGTGGTGGCGGTCGACGCCAGTCCAACTGCGGTTGCGCGCATTCAGCAGGTGGCGGCAGAAGAAAAGCTGGCTCTCCAGGGTGTGCAGGCCGACCTGTCGAACTATCAGATCAACGGCCAGTTCGATTCCATTGCGGCGATCGGTCTGCTGATGTTCTTCGACCGGGTGCGGGCATTGGAGCTGCTCGAGGGAGTCCAGCGCCACGTGAAGCCCGGCGGATGCGCCGTGATCAACGCCCTGATCGAAGGCACAACTTTTCTCGGCATGTTTCAGCCGGGGCATTATTATTTGTTTGGCCGCGACGAGCTTGCACAGCGCTTTGCCGGCTGGAAGATTCTGGCACACGATCACCAGATTTTCCCCGCGCCGGAGAATACGGAGAAGGTGTTTGCGACGATAGTCGCCCGGAAGCCCTGAGCCGATGTAAGATGGAATTTGCCGAGTCGGACACTTCGGCATATCAAGCGCATTTAAAAATAGGTAAACGGGAGAAAAAATGAATCTGGAGAAGGTGTTTTTTGCTTTTTTTATCGTCCTGGCGCTGACATTGAATTTCGGCTTTTTCATCGGCGAGATCGACAATCCTATTCACCACAGCGCGTATGAGCTGTTCGCCGCCATCGTCGTCAGTCTGATCGCCACCGTCCTGAAATTTGGCGACCGCACCCACCTCGGCGCGGTGTTGCTGGCCACCAGCCTGGTGGCCGACCTGCAGCTGATCGCCGCTGCGGTGGTCTGGGGTTTCGCCGAGCATGTCAGCGGCACCGGGATGACGCCGCACGTGATGGCAATTATCGTCTCGCTGTCAGGGGGCGCACTGCTCGCCAACGTCACCTCGGTGGTGCTGCTGGTGGCAGAAACCATGGCGGTGCGCCGCTAGCTCGAGTCGGAGCGCATCATGCACTACATCGTCTACGTGTTGTTGCGGCGCATTCATGTGCCGCTG
>Ga0105091_10000708_pt1 | contig 14245 bp, 15 predicted proteins | sample PPLLak1March2015_FD_87022 | JGI IMG/M metagenome (GOLD analysis project Ga0105091, IMG submission 87022) | Freshwater sediment microbial communities from Prairie Pothole Lake near Jamestown, North Dakota, USA - PPLs Lake P7 Core (1) Depth... | ecosystem: Environmental > Aquatic > Freshwater >... | reverse complement strand
TTCTTTCTTCCAAATTACTTTACCGTTCAATAAGCAAATATAAACTCCAGAAAATACAAAACCCTTATGGGTTTACGCCAAAGGGAGATATGGTTTTGGTATTGTTGCCTTCGTTGCTCTCGTTTACAGAATTATTGGTGTCCACAATGGCTATGCTAGTCTTGTTTATCGGATACCAGCTGGCAAAGACGAAGTCACATTCCAGAATTACACTCCCGCCAGCTACAAGGCCACCATTGACATTCCAGTAACAGCTGGGATCGGCAAAAGTGTCCAATCCATACCACTGCACCCTGAAACCGTCGCTATCAACGGTACCTTGATTTTTTACACGCACCTTCGTATGCGTATTCTCGTCTGCATTCGGTGTTGCTGGGTCGGTTGTAAATAAATTGATGATCAGATCAGGCTTACCAGCTGGTGGGGGAGCGAGGATCGCTTTAGCTTTAATTTCTACCCACAGGTTATGAACAAAAATCTTACCCTGATCATCCACGATCTTCCAAAAGCCCTTATAGGTACCGGCGGTGTTCGGGGCGGTCAGATCAACTAAAAAGTCATACTGCTCACCCGGAGCAACAGAAATGTTCAGATTTTTGCTTGAAGGACCGCCCATCTTGTCGCCATCCGCGAATATGATTTTGTAATTGGTGTTCCAAGTGCAGGTGCCAACATTTTTTAATCGCCAGGATTTGTCAAAATCCTGCCCGACATCAAATTCAGTACCATCCGGGATCGTCTCGGAAATAAAAAGTGCCTGGTTGCACGGTAAAGGGGTTGCTGTTGGCGGGACAGTTGCATTATTCGCCGGCGTAATTGTTGGCTGCAAGGTCGGTTGAGCCAACGTTGGTATTACCTGGGGAGGTACATTCGCTGCAATGGTAGCCGCAACAGCGGTCTGCAGTTTTTCTGTATCGCTTAAACCGGTATCGCCAAAAGAAAAACCACAGGCTAAAACAATGGACATCATCAGGATTGCAGTGACCAGGATCGTTGTTTTCTTTTTCATAATGTGCTCCTCATTGATAAATAATCTCTCCCGTGTTTGGTTTTGTAAAAGTCAAATCCACAACTTTTTATGAAATTTTCATAGTTGTTTACTTTATTACATACGCGAAATTAGTCCCCAAGTTTCTAAGGTTAAGGGCTGGGTATCTCAAATTGCGGCATTTGAAATATCGGTGTAGGTTTGAGGATAAATTGAAGAATTTCCGGATTAATCAGGAGGTCCGGATTTATCAGGGATTTCGCTTTGGCATCAATCTCTACCCAGAGATTATTGACAAATGCATTTCCCTGGTCGTCCCTCACTTTCCAAAATCCTTTATACGTATCTGCGGTGCCGGGAGCCTTCAGTGGAACGCTAATATCCACAAGTTCGCCTGGTTTTACATTCTGGGTGAAATTTACATCCGAAGGGCCGCCCATTTTATCGCCATCAGCAAAAAATAGTTCGTAGTTGGAATTCCACGTACAGGTTCCCACATTCATTAATCTCCAGGATTTTTCAAATTCCGTTCCTACAACAATATCAGAGCCATCCGGAACTGTTTCACCTATATAAGCTGCGGAATTGCATGGCAAAGGTGTAGCGGTTGGCGGTAAAGGTTGGGTTGCGGTTGGTTGAGATGCTGGTGCAGCTGTATCTGTTGGAACTGCCAAAGTAGCAGGAATGGGAGAAGGCTGGATGGCTGCTACTGTTGCAGCCACAGCTGTTTGCAGTTTTTCCTCATCGCTCAAACCTGTTTCTCCGAAAGAAAAACCGCATGCCATGACAAAAGACATCATCAAAAATCCTGATACCAAGATCAACCAATTCTTCTTCATTTTGAGCTCCTTTCACTAATTCAAAGGCATCTTCTTAAAATATTATATACGACTTCATAGTATTATCTTCAGTATAATAGCGTCATAATTATTAACATTTGGACAGAAATTTGAAGACTTCATTTGTCATCCCAACGTATAACGAGGCTGAAAATCTGCCAAAATTAGCCAAAGCCCTTTTCGATTTACCTATAGAAAACCTGTGCATTCTGGTGATCGATGATGCCAGCAAAGACGGGACGGGTGAAATAGCAGAATTCTTGAAAAAGGAATTCCCGGGGCGATTGGACGTGATTCACCGGGAAGGGAAACTCGGCCTTGGCAGCGCCTATATCATGGGTTTTAAACATCTGCTTGCCGGAGATTCAGATGCGATCGGCCAGATGGACGCAGATTTTTCACACGAACCAAAAAAGATCCTTGAACTTGTTCATGCATTGAAAAGCTGTGATGTTGCAGTCGGTTCACGTTATGTACCTGGAGGTGCGTTGGACAAAAATTGGCCATTTTGGAGAAAATGGTTGTCCGGCTTTGGCAATCTCTATGCGCGGACAATCCTCTCCTTGCCCATCCGCGACACAACAGGCGGTTTTCGGTTGTGGCAGCGTGAAACACTTGCAGATTTGCCCCTGGATCGCATCCGTTCAAACGGATATGTTTTTCAAGTAGAAATGGCATATGTTGCCCATAAACTGGGTTACAAAATGAAAGAGGTCCCCATATACTTTGCCGAACGCCAGTGGGGTCAATCTAAAATGTCATTTAGAATTCAAATGGAAGCCGCGCTCCGTGTTTGGTCCCTCCCCAGCCAGTACCGTGACCTAGGACAATCGCGCAATTAAGCTTACGCAAGTATTAACCCATTATTATTAATGCCCCGAAAAATCAAAAATACCTTATGGATCATCCTTGGGATCTTCGCTTTTTTTTTGGGGCTCATTGGGGTTTTCATCCCTTTTTTACCCACCACTCCTTTTTTACTTCTTGCAGCGGGTTTCTTTCTAAAAGGGTCTGACAGACTATATCAATGGCTGATAACCCATAAAGTTTTCGGGGAATATATCCGCAATTTTAGGGAATATAAAGCACTTCCAAAGAAAACCAAAATATTCGCTGTCATAACGCTTTGGGCAACCATATTAGCATCTGTATTCTTTTTTACAGAATCATCGGCACTCAAAGGGTTGCTTGTTGGGATTGGCATTGCTGTGACTATCCATATCCTTCACTACAAGACACTGAATGAAAGTTAAGCAATGACTGTCCCAGAGCTAGGACAGTTCCTGATAATTCTTTGCCAGCAGATACCACTCTTGCAACGCCAGAGTCTGCGCTCGTCTTTCAGGGTCTATTTCTGAAAGGCTGAGCAGTTCATCTGCCTTGCCGTTTCCCAATCCTGGCGCTCCTGCCAGTGCATTATGCAGCATTTTCCGTTTTTGCATGAACGCCGCTTTCGCCAGCTTAAAGAACCCATCCAGCAGATCAACAGGGATCACTGGTTGATCATAGAGGTCCACGATCAATAAGGCGGAATCGATTGTTGGAACCGGATAAAATGCACATGAGGGGATGGAAAAAGCAATTTTCGGTTTTCCATATATTTGCACCCCCAATGATAGAAGGCTCATATCACCAGGTATGGCGCATACACGCTGGGCAACTTCTTTTTGGATGGTCAGCCCGATCAATGAAGGTTTTAACGGCGCTTCTAAAAGGCGGCGGATGAGGTTGGATGTCAGGTAATATGGGATATTTGCTACAATCTTATATCCGCCTTGACTGGTCAATTCGCCCGGATCCATTTCCATGATATCGCCCTGAATCAGGCGAACATTGCTTAAATCCTTAACTACTTTCTTTAGTATAGGGAACAGCTGACTGTCAATCTCAACAGCAGTAACCATACCAGCACTTATAGCCAGGTGTCGAGTGAGCGCCCCCATTCCTGCACCGATTTCAAGCACCTCATCAGTTCCAGTGACAGACGCAGCATCCACAATTTGTTGGAGAAAGCCATCATCGATCAGAAAGTTCTGGCCTAATCCTTTTTTTGGTTTTAATCCATGATCACGCAGCAAGGATTGTGCGGGAAGCGGATCCAATGTCATGGCAGGTCTCCGCTGAATCCAGCCGGCGCAGGTGGCAGAAAATAAACAGTCACATTTTTGCTCCATGAAACATAATCAGCTGTTGGAATGAATACATCTACCCACGGCTTTCCTGAGCAGCCCGGGCATACATCCAGAACAGTGCCAACCCCATAACCCGGAACACAAATGCTGCTTCCTCTCAAAATGGAAAACCATTCAGGCGACACAGCTATTGCGCCATAATACGGCCAGATCCCACTTGCTGTCGGATTTCCTGTATCATGATATGAGGTTATATAAACTTCTTTGGACAACCAGTAATCAACCGGGCAGTCTGCCGAGGTGCTGGATTGAACAACGATATTTGATCCATACGCGGTTTTCTGTGAGATCGGCTGCTTTGAGATCCATTCAGATTCTTTGGTCCGTTTTATTTCCTTCCCATTCTCATAACGCACACTTACCGTCGTGGTCTTCACACCATTTTGTCCGCTTTGAAGTACTTTTTCCTGCCCGGCATTCAAGGATGGGTCAGAAACGCGCTCTTCGTTAAATGGGATGACAGTATCTTCTGATATCGATTCTTCGATTACTCGTATGACTCTTATGATTCGGTCTTGGGGAATTGGTTCACTTTCCGAAGGCATGGAGAAATCCTTATCCTGAAGGATGATTCCGGCAGATGCCAGCGCTTCGCCAACAGTATCTGCTGCAACAAATACATCTTCAACCCTGTCACCGGTCCTGATGCTCACTGCCTGCCCTCGCTGGATGCTGGCTGCCAGGGGTTCATTTAATTGGCTTTCAAGTGGAAGGGATATTTTGTCACCAGACAGAACGCCAATCCCTTTTTCCCAGAGTGCGGCTCCAAGTGTTGTCGCAGAGGAATAGAATCTCTCCACGACGCCATTGAAAGATAAAGTGATCGGGAAAGCGGGTTTATACAGCAGCATCTGCCGGTCAATTTCTGGCAAGGCGAATGAGGGTTCGATTTTGATCCCGGAATAATACAGCCCGTCACCAGGAAAAAGGCGGATCCCCGCACTTAACAGCCAGTTGGCTGCGATAGCGTTGTCAACATGGAATTCGACCGGCTTTTCTTCACCCTCCACCCATAATAATCCATCGTAAGGGGTAGAGAATAAGAATACCGCTGAAAGTAAGCATGCGAGACCGAAGGCAGTGCAGAGAATCGCCGACTGCCGGCCATATTTTCTAAGGAAATTCATTTTGTAAGTGCGATTTTATCAGAAAAAGAAAAACCCCGCGTCGGGGTTTTGCAATGCCGAGAGCCAGAATCGAACTGGCGACACCGCGATTTTCAGTCGCGTGCTCTACCAACTGAGCTATCTCGGCTCAGAGTAGCGCAATTCTACACGTTTGGTTTGGGGTTGTCAAGCACCCTCCCTGTAAATTTGACATTGGATATCCAAAAAGCTAAAATCACCTTGGGATGGAAAATTTCTCAAACAAAACCAAGCCATTTATCATCGGGCTTACAGGATCCATTGGCACTGGTAAAAGCCTTGTTCGCAAAATGCTGGAACACAAAGGCGCATTAACCATCGATGCAGATCGGTTGGCACACGGAGCTTATGCTGCTGGGACCAAAGGATTTGAGGGTTTGGTCCGTATCTTTGGAAATGAGATCCTGGATCTGGAAGGGCAAGTTGATCGAAAGCGGCTTGGTGAAATAGTTTTCAAAGACGCTCGCGCCCTTCATAAACTGGAGGTGCTCATCCATCCTTTGGTCACTCAAGCCGTTGAAAGGATCATTAAATTATCTCCGCTTCCGATAATCGTTATTGAAGCAGTAAAGTTGCTCGAAAGCGATTTAAAAAAGCAATGCGATGTCATCTGGGGGGTAGCCGCTCACCCCGAGGATATTTATTGGAGATTAAATAAAACACGGGGCATTAGCCGGGCGCAGATAGATGAAAGGCTCAGTCACCAAAATTTTGAAGAAATTGACAGGTCCTTGATCAATCTAGCAATCTCGAATTACGGCGGTATGAAAGCTTTGTGGGACAATTTAAATTCAATTTGGGATGATCTCGCCAAGAGTTCAGTTTTATTTCATTCAGCCTTAAATATAACCATTGAGCTTTTACAGCCGTTTCAAGATCATCTGATCCAGAAGAATTCAGACCTCGAAAAAAAAGCGATCAATGAGATCAATCGGCGGGGTTTTGTTTTTCTGCCTGTAAGAAATTTGGATCTCGATAGCGCATTTTTCCAGCGTGAAGATCCCGACACCGAGTTATTAAAAGAAAAAATATACTTATACTCACTTTGGAGATCTGTTGAAAAGAACGGAAAACTTCAATACTATATGATAGATATTGATAATTTCTCCTCAAGTGCTGCCGCCAGCCTGCATCTGTTCGATTCTGAGGATTTTATTAAGAACATCAGACTTATACTGGAATATTTAAATCTCCATTTGTGCGAAAGAGTTTATTTTCCTTTTAATATAGATACCCAACCCTTGGGTGAAGATATGGGATTTAAGAAATCTACTGACATCGATCCAATAATTGTTGAACTTTCACCGCTGGGGTACAATCTATTAAGTAAGCAATTACGGCCGCCATTGGATCTGTTCAGGAAGCAGTAAATTATTCAAAATGGATGACCTGATTTCAGAAATTGCCTTTCTAATACAGAGAATAAACTGGCTGACGCTGGTGGATCTTTTTCTTGTCAGCGCGATTTTCTATATCATCCTGATGCTTCTTAAGGATACCCAGGCACAGACTCTGACTCGGGGAGTAATTTTTGTGGTTGTCCTGATCAGTTTGCTGACCACCTTGGTAAACCTGCCTGCCTTTTCATGGTTGGCAAGCGCCACTCTTCCGGCGCTTTTATTTGCCATCCCAGTCCTTTTTATGCCTGAGATTCGGCGTGGTTTGGAGCGTTTGGGTCGCGCAGGCTCAGGCGCGCTTCTCATTGATCGCCCCTTTACGGATATCCAGGTTATCCAAAAGACTATCAAGGATGTGGCGATGGCTAGCGCCAGGTTGGCAGTTTTCCGTCAGGGAGCGCTTATAGTGCTTCAGCGCGGTGATAACCTGCGGGAATTCGAAGAGACTGGCGTTAAATTAGGCGCAAAAGTTACCCCGGAGCTTCTCCTACAGATCTTTTATCCTAATACCCCGCTCCATGATGGCGCTGTTATCATCAAGAATGGGCTGGTGTCTGCAGGTGCATGCGTTATGCCTCTCTCATCCAGCGGCGTATTGAATAGTTCTCCTGAGCGCCAGTTGGGTTTGCGCCACCGCGCTGCGTTGGGCATATCGGAGGTTTCAGATGCAATTGCAGTCGTCGTTTCTGAAGAAACAGGCTCGATTTCCCTAGCACACCGCGGAAGATTGATGCGGAGGATCAATGCTGAAAAACTGGAAAACGTTTTATTAGCATTCTTCAAGCATCAGGTTGAGATCGAACAACACGCCAACTTTAAAACCTGGTTTCAAAACCTGGCTGACTTTTTCAGAGAACCAAAAGATTAATCATGGAAAACTTAAAAAGTCTTGCCAAGAATTTCCCAACGCTTGCATCTGCCATACTTTTAGCGATCGCAGTTTGGGTATTGGCGGTAACCAATACCGATCCGGTAGAAAAACGCTTATTTAATCGGCCAGTTGCTCTTGAAATCATTGGCCAGGATCCATCGTTTGTTATTACCACAGAGCTTCCCGAACAAGTATCCATTACGCTTAGCGCACCTGCATCGACATGGGCATCTTCCTTAAGTTCGACAAATGTCGTTCGCGCCTTGGTTGATCTAACAGGGTTAGACTCCGGCACATTTGAGATCCCTGTCAGAATACAAATTAATGCCAGACCAGTGAGGGTGGAAAGTGTGACACCCGATACCGTCTCATTGACAATGGAAATAAAAACTGGCAAATCCCTACCTATTCAGCTGATCCAACCTGCTGGTCCTGCGGTTGGTTATGAGGCAGGCAACCCTGAATTAAGTGTCACAAACGCTACTGTAACCGGACCAGCTTCGTTGGTTGAAAAGGTGGTTGAAGTCCGCGCAACATTGGATATCAGCTCATCAAAAGAGACCATTGACCGGGATCTTATTTTGTCCACCTGGGATGAAAATGGGGTGCGAATTTCCGGAGTGACCGTCTCTCCAGAAAAAGTTCATGTTCGCCAAGAAATCACCCAGCGCGGTGGTTACAAGAATGTTTCTGTTCGAGTTGTCACGGCGGGCCAGATCGCTAGCGGGTACAGATTGAGTGATATATCACCCAACCCCCCGATCGTTACCGTATTTTCCACAGATCTTGAACTGATCAATACCCTGCCTGGTTTTATTGAAACTCAACCCTTAAACCTGACTGATGCGGATAGCGACTTGGAAGTTGCCTTACCTTTGAACCTTCCTTCAGGCGTGATCGTTGTCGGTGAATCCACTATAAAGGTAGCAGTAACGATCTCACCTTTAGAAAGCAGCATCACACTGAATGGACTACCGATCGAGATCATTGGGGTCTCTCCGCTTTATCAAACGGTTCTTTCTCCAGATCGCATGGATATCATTCTTTCCGGACCTTTGCCTGAACTGGACGCACTGATCGCAAGCGATGTCAGGATCTTGCTGGATCTGACCGACAAAACTCCAGGAACTTATCAGATTGTGCCGCAGGTTCAAGTGGGAAACTCAGGTATTCTGGTAGAATCCATCCTGCCCACAACCATTGAAGTGGAGATCAGAACCTCGCCCACTGCCGTCCCGGGAAGTTGATCATGAATATACCAATTGTTGCAATTGTAGGCCGACCAAACGTCGGTAAAAGTACATTATTTAATCGCCTGGCAGGTGAAGAGCTTGCCATCGTCGATGATACTCCCGGTACTACTCGTGACCGCCTCTTTGCCGAATCCGAATGGAATGGCCGTCGTTTTCATATGATTGATACCGGAGGTATTGACCCCACCACTGGCGAAACAACACCTCTAAGTATTGGTTCGGCGGATTATATTCAGCAGATCCGCGACCAGGCTCTTGTTGCTGCGCAAGAGGCGGATGCCATCCTGTTCGTTGTGGATGCCACCACCGGAGTAACTTCATCTGATCAAGAGGTGGCTGTCCTTCTGCGAAGTCGTCAGAAGAAGCGTGATGGCAAGAATTGGCCCCCGCTTTTTTTGGTCGTAAATAAAGCCGATAACAAGGCTTTGCGCGACAGCTCTGTGGAGTTTTATGAATTGGGATTGGGAGAACCTTACGCCATCTCTGCCAACCATGGAACAGGCACCGGCGATCTTTTGGATGCCCTTGTGGCAGCTTTTCCTGATTTGCCTGAAGAGGAAGAAGATGAATCGGTCAAGATCGCTATTGTGGGCAAACCTAACTCAGGCAAGTCCAGCCTGCTGAATAAATTGGTCGGTGAAGAACGCGCAATTGTCAGCCCGATCGCCGGGACGACCCGTGATTCTGTGGATTCTCAACTTGTTATTGATGACATACCGGTTACTTTGATCGATACAGCGGGCATCCGCCGGCGCGGACGGATCGATCGGGGCGTGGAAAAGTACAGTGTTATTCGCAGCATGCGCGCAATAGAACGCTGTGATGTGGCGCTTCTGATGATTGATGCGACGACGAATATCACCGCCCAGGATACGCATATTGCGGGGTTTATCCTGGAAGCATGGAAAAGCACCATCGTATTGATCAACAAATGGGATGCTGTTGAAAAAGACAACCTTACCATGGAAGAATATAAACAAAAAATTCGGCTGGCTTTGAATTTTATGGATTATGTACCAATGTTGTTCATATCTGCCAAGACCGGTCAGCGGGTAGATCAGGTAATGCCGGAAGCGCTGGGGGTCCAGGACCAGCGCCTGGTGAGATTGAGCACAAGTTCTCTCAACCGGATCCTTATGAAAGCACAGGATATGCATGCCCCAAGTTCCAAAACTGGTCGGACCTTGCGTATCTATTATGGTACTCAGGTCCGCAGCGACCCACCTACGTTTATGCTGTATGTCAACGACGCCAAACTGGCCCATTTTTCTTATTTACGGTACATTGAAAACCAGATCCGTAAAGAATTCCCTTTTACAGGCACACCGATCCACATTGTATTAAAAGGAAAGCGCTGAAAAGTATAATAGCCTTGATTTCATCATTTCAGGAAGAAATAATTGGAAAATCCTATCCAGCCGGATATTAACGGCAATATTAAAACAAGCAAAACCAGAGTCTTCTTTCGCAACCTTTTCGAGATCGCCCAGATGTTGGCGATGGCTCTTGTACTGTATTTCATTATTGACAGTGTAGTAGGGCGTGTTCGCGTCCAGAAGATCAGCATGGAACCCACGCTGATGCCAGGTGAGATCCTGCTTGTAAACAAGTTGGAATATCGATTAGGCGAGATCGAACGGGGTGATATTGTCACCTTTCACTACCCGCTCGATCCGAGCCTGGATTACGTTAAACGCGTCATCGGTCTACCTGGTGACAGCATAATTGTGCAAGACTCAAAAGTCTTGGTAAACGATCAAATTCTCTTTGAGCCCTATATTTCGGCGCCGCCTGAATATGAAGGCGCGTGGGAGGTTCCCGAAGGGAATATATTTGTGTTGGGAGATAACCGCAACCCCTCGGCTGATTCACATGTATGGGGATTTGTGCCTTTGGAAAATTTAATAGGTAAAGCATTTGCGGTATATTGGCCGGTGACAAAAATACGCGACCTTCCAACACCTGACATTTTCGCGTCAGGCAACTAACCCTATTACTGTTTGCGAGTCAATCGCACAAAATACTTATACCTGTCGCCCCTGTACAGGATTCGTACGAATTCAATTGCCTGCCGGTTTTGGGACCACAGTCTTCTTTCATTCAGCAGCAGTGGGCTGCCTATAGGTATCTGAAGCATGTCCGCTTCTTCAGGAGTTGCCAGGGTTACTTCCAGAGTTTCATCTGCTTCAGTGGGAAATATTCCAAATTTTTCTTGAAGAATGGAATAAATAGATCCACGTTCTTCGATTTCCTCTCTAGTAATGGTTTGCCCGGCAGGAAGGCATAGGTATGAATCCTGTAAACCGATGGGGATTTTATCGCCAAAACGCAGGCGCTTGATCCTGAGCACCTTCTGGTTTGGCTCATTTATTTCAAGCTGTCTGGCGACCTTTGCAGGGGGTTTGATATCGCCGAATTCGAGGATCTTCTGACCGGGTTCCAATCCGCGGTTGCGCATATCTTCTGAAAAGCTTGTCAGTTCGAGAATGCCCTTTTGCAATTTCGGCGGCGATACAAATGTTCCTTTTCCATGGACTCGATAAAGGTATCCCTGACGCTCGAGAATGTCAATTGCCTGCCGAATGGTTGGCCGGCTCAGGGAATATTGCTCTTCGATCTGCCTTTCAGAGGGTATAGCAGTATGAGCAGGGAAAGTGCCATTTTCGATCTGCTGCCGGATAATATTGGCTAGCTGGTAATACTTTGGGACAATATTTGATGGGTCAATAGTACTTGACATTCATGATTTCCCGTGCTATTATTAGGGTCGATAAGACGTTAAGTGGTCTTTACCAGTTAGTATATCACCACCCATCCGGCTTTGTCAATAAGATCTGAGAATTAAAATGGATTATATATCCGAAACCGAAATTCGAAGCATCGTTCAAAAAGTCCTGGCTGGCGCTTCAGCCCAGAACTCGGCTTCATCTCCTACTATCAATTCCGCACCTGCTCCCGTTGTAAAGTCAGATTCCCCTTCATCTTCAATTAAAACGATCGCCATTGGCAGTGATCATGGCGGATTTGAATTAAAAACCATATTGATTTCCTTCCTCAAGGAAATGGGTCATTCTGTTATCGACTGCGGCACAAGCGGCAAAGAAGCGGTCGACTACCCGGATTTCGCCTTTGCAGTTGCGGACAAGGTTCGTTCAGGCACCGCCAATTGCGGGATCGTAATCGACGGAGCGGGCATTGGTAGCTGCATGGCCGCTAATAAGGTGCCCGGAATTCGCGCTGCCATGTGCGTTGATTATGCCACTGCTGCTAACAGCCGTGAGCATAATAATGCCAACGTGCTCACTTTAGGAGCTGGCTTATTGGGAGTCAACCAGGTCAAGCTTATCGTTAAAACCTGGCTGGAAACACCCTTTGGCGGCGGCAGGCATGCAAACCGTGTTGACAAGATCATGGAAATTGAAAAGAAATTTCTGAAAGAGGGTTAGAAAAATGATCGCAGATATTAAAAATGTTGAAACCCTGGCCGAGATCGTGACACACGAGATCCTTAACGCTCTTGCTGAAGAGAATACTCAAGATATGGCTGGTCGGGGCCAGTCATGCAAAAAAGAATGTGTCGATAATCTATGTGTGATGACCTGCTTTGATGAGATCGGACAGGTTATGAGCGCTGGCGCCGAACGTATTTCATTGCACCTTGGAACTATCCCTGATGATCTTTCGGTTGCGAAATATATTGACCATACTCTATTAAAACCGGAAGCGACCCGCGACCAGGTGACTCAGTTATGCTTTGAAGCAGGAAAATATGGTTTTGCTTCAGTGTGTGTGAATCCCACGCATGTGAAATTATGCGCAGATCTCCTTCATGGAACTCCGGTTAAAGTGTGTTCCGTCATCGGTTTCCCGCTTGGTGCAAACACAACTGAAACTAAAACGGCCGAAACCCGCCAGGCAATATTTGAGGGCGCAACTGAGATCGATATGGTCATCAATATTGGTGCCCTTAAAGATCGGAATCTGGAATTGGTTGCGCGTGACATCCTTTCAGTTGTAAAACCGGTGCACGAAGCCGGATGCCTTCTCAAAGTCATTATTGAGACAGCGCTTTTGACCGATGAGGAAAAACAGATCGCCTGCCTTCTGGCAAAAGAAGCCGGTGCGGATTTTGTAAAAACATCTACGGGTTTTTCAACTGCCGGCGCAACAGTTGAAGATGTGGCATTAATGCGCCGAACGGTTGGCCCGCTTCTGGGGGTTAAAGCGGCTGGCGGTGTGCGTACCCGCGAAGATCTGGATAAGATGGTTAAAGCTGGTGCGACCCGTGTTGGAGCAAGCGCGGGTGTGCGCATTGTTCAGTCAGGCAGCCAGATTGAAAAACCTGCTGGTGCAGAAACACCTAAAACGTATTGAATGAACAGGAGTAAATAATGCTGATTGTCCGTGTGATAGGCACAACGATTTCGACCATTAAAGATGAGAAACTGCAGGGCAGAAAGCTCATGGTCGTTCAACAAACCGATGAGTTTGGCAAAGGCAGCGGTAAACCCTTCGTCGCCATCGACAGCGTGGATGCCGGTGTGGGGGATCTGGCATTGACGGCCTCAGGATCAAGCGCACGTCAGACTACGATCACCAAAGATACGCCTGTTGATGCCGTGATCATGGCAGTGATCGATTCTCTGGCTGTTGAAGGGAATGAAACCTACCGCAAGAGCTGAAAAGTGGGATTAGGAAGTTGCTATGGATAAAGACCTGCTCTCAATTCAGGAAGCCCGCGATCTGGCTGACGCAGCTTTTCAGGCGCAGTTGGTCTGGGGGCATGCCAGCCAGGAGGAAGTTGACCGTGTCTGCGCTGCAATGGCAGACGCGGCATATCTGGCTTCCGCGCGGTTAGGTCAATTGGCATTTGAAGAAACCGGTTATGGTGTAGCGGCGCATAAGAAATTGAAAAATGAGCTGGGATCGCGTGTCGTTTGGGAAAGCATTAAAAATATCCGAACTGTGGGCGTCATCCGCCAGGATGAGCAGCACAGGATATTTGATATTGCCTGGCCGATGGGTGTGATCGTGGCGCTGACTCCCAGCACCAATCCCACATCTACTGCCATGTTCAAAGTCCTTTCTGCCGTCAAAGCCCGCAACGCAATCATCGTTGCGCCTCATCCTTCAGCAGTGCGCTGCACCTACGAGACCGTTTTGGTGATGCAGCAGGCTGCCGAAAAAGCCGGTGCACCGGCAAATCTGGTCAATTGTATGCAGCTCATTTCGCTCCAGGGGACGCAGGAATTAATGGAACACAAACGTGTCCGCCTTATCCTGGCGACCGGCGGCAGCGCCATGGTCAAAGCAGCCCATTCAGTTGGTAAGCCGGCTTTTGGTGTTGGGCCTGGTAATGTTCCGGTATATGTTGATCGCAGCGCTGACCTGGAAAAAGCCGCTCGCTATATAGTCGCCAGTAAAGCTTTCGACTGCTCCACGATCTGTGCAACCGAACAGGCCGTGATCGCTGATAGACCCATCGCTCAAAAACTCGAGCAGCTGATGCGATCTGAAGGTGCGTATTTCGCAGACGAGCATCAAACAGATCTTCTCCGCA
>Ga0105091_10000705_pt1 | contig 14265 bp, 15 predicted proteins | sample PPLLak1March2015_FD_87022 | JGI IMG/M metagenome (GOLD analysis project Ga0105091, IMG submission 87022) | Freshwater sediment microbial communities from Prairie Pothole Lake near Jamestown, North Dakota, USA - PPLs Lake P7 Core (1) Depth... | ecosystem: Environmental > Aquatic > Freshwater >... | reverse complement strand
TTCAGGAACAGTATGTTCCGTTAATTTGTAGCAAAAACTGGCAATTTGCCCCCATTTGCGGCAAACTTGCACTTATGGAAACCACACCGACAGGTGCCCGGATGCCCGCAAAAAATAGCAAGATACTGGTCATCCACGGCCCCAATCTGAATCTTCTGGGCAGCCGTGAACCCCAACACTATGGGCGCGACACGCTGGAAGACATCAATCAGCGCCTTATCCAGCTGGCCGGAGACAAAGCTGCCAGCCTGGAAGCTTTCCAAAGCAACAGCGAGGCCGAACTGATCGGCCGCATTCATCAGGCAGGACGTGACAGGGTGGACTTCATCCTCATCAATCCCGCCGCGTTCACCCATACCAGCGTTGCCCTGCGCGATGCCTTGGCGGGAGTGAACATTCCTTTCGTGGAGATTCACCTCTCCAACGTTTTCGCCCGCGAATCCTTCCGCCATCACTCTTACTTCTCCGACCTCGCCGTAGGCATCATCAGCGGCCTCGGGGCAAAGGGTTACGAACTGGCACTGGAATTCGCACTGGCACAACCTTAAAAACAAGGGATCATCATGGATCTGCGCAAACTCAAGAAATTAATCGACCTGGTGGAAGACTCCGGTATTGCCGAACTGGAAATCACAGAAGGCGAAGAAAAAGTACGCATCAGCCGCTATGGCCAACAAGCACCGCAAATGATGCATTACGCGCCACAACAGCAGATGATGTCCGCGCCGGCCCAGGTTAACCTACCCGCAGCGGCTCCGGCTGCCGCTGAGGAACCGGCCCAACCGGACGGCCACGTGGTGAAGTCCCCCATGGTAGGCACTTTCTACCGCGCCTCTTCGCCTGATGCCAAGTCATTCGTCGAAGTCGGCCAGAACGTGACGGCAGGCGAAACCCTGTGCATCATCGAAGCCATGAAGCTGCTCAACGAGATCGAAGCCGACCAGAGCGGCGTGATCAAGGCCATCCTGGTCGAGAATGGCCAGCCCGTCGAATACGGCGAACCCTTGTTTATCATCGGCTAAATTTATTTACCACAAAGTTCGCATAGATCACGGAGTTGCCTGTTGAACAAGGTTCTCTCCGTGTCCTCCGTGTCCTCCGTGGTTATTAAGGTTTTTATACCATGCTAGAAAAAGTCCTGATCGCCAACCGTGGCGAAATCGCCCTGCGCATCCAGCGCGCCTGCCGTGAACTCGGCATCAAGACCGTAGCGGTCCATTCCGAGGCCGACAAGGAAGCCAAATACGTCAAGCTGGCTGACGAATCGGTGTGCATCGGTCCGGCCTCCTCCACCCTCAGTTACCTCAACATTCCGGCGGTCATCAGCGCGGCGGAAGTGACCGACTCCACCGCGATCCACCCCGGCTACGGCTTCCTCTCGGAAAACGCCGATTTTGCCGAGCGTGTGCAAAACAGCGGCTTCGTCTTCATCGGCCCGCGTCCCGAAACCATCCGCCTGATGGGCGACAAGGTGAGTGCCAAGGATGCCATGAAGGCCTCCGGCGTACCTTGCGTTCCCGGTTCCGATGGCGCGTTGCCGGACGATGACGACGAAGTCATCAAGATCGCCAAAAAGGTCGGCTACCCGGTCATCCTCAAGGCAGCAGGGGGCGGCGGTGGACGCGGCATGCGCGTGGTGCATACCGAGGCCGCGCTGCTCAATGCGGTCAGTATGACCAAGACAGAAGCCCAAAGTTTTTTTGGCAACCCAATGATCTACATGGAGAAGTTTCTCCAAAATCCGCGCCACATCGAGATCCAGGTACTGGCCGACGAGCACGGCAACGCCATTTTCCTCGGCGAGCGCGACTGCTCAATGCAGCGTCGCCACCAGAAAGTGCTGGAAGAAGCGCCAGCCCCCGGCCTGGATACCAAGTTGCGCGACAAGATCGGTGAACGCTGTGCGGAAGCCTGCCGCAAGATCGGCTACCGCGGCGCAGGCACCTTCGAATTCCTCTACGAGAACGGTGAATTCTTCTTCATCGAAATGAATACCCGCGTGCAGGTCGAGCACCCGGTCACGGAAATGATCACCGGCGTGGACATCGTGCAGGAACAGCTGCGCATCGCCGCGGGCGAAGTCCTGCGCTACAAGCAGAAGGACATCCATTACCGCGGCCATGCCATCGAATGCCGCATCAACGCGGAAGACCCGTTCACCTTTGTGCCCTCGCCGGGGCGTATCACCCAGTATCACGTACCGGGCGGACCCGGCATCCGGGTGGATTCGCATGTGTACCACAACTACGTGGTGCCCTCGCACTACGATTCCATAATCGGCAAGCTGATTTCTTCCGGCGACACTCGCGACCAGGCAATTGCCCGCATGCGCACTGCGCTGTCAGAAATGGTGGTGGCCGGCATCAAGACCAACATCGCACTGCACCAGGATCTGATGCACGATGCGGCTTTTCTTCAGGGCGGCGCCAGTATTCATTACCTGGAGCACAAGCTGGCGGAAAGAAAAAAAGAAGCTTCACACTAAAAAACAATTCACCACGGAGAGCACGGAGCAAAACGAATGAGCTGCATTTTATTCGGCATTTTCCAATTAGGCGAATCCAGAGCACTATCGCTCTTCTCTGTGCCCTCCGTGTTCTCCGTGGTTCCAAAACGTAGTTTCTAAGGCAGTTAAATCATGGCCTGGCAAGCATTGAAAATCGCGACGGATGCCAAAACCGCCGAAGGCCTGAGCGAAGCCCTGATGGATTTGGGCGCGCTCTCGGTGTCCATCGAGGACGCGCACGCCGGGACCGAAAACGAGCAGGAAATTTTTGGCGAACCGGGCGAGCCGCCAGCGGGGGTATGGCAAGACGCCCTGATTAACGCCCTGTTCGAGGCCGAGGCCGATTTAACCGCTATCGTTGCGGCTGCGGCCGAGGCTGTCGGACTCGACACGCCTCCTGACTTCGAAGTGGAAGCGGTCGCGGAACAGGACTGGGTGCGTCAGACCCAGGCCCAGTTCTCGCCGATTCCAATTTCGCCCCGCTTGTGGATCGTGCCCACCTGGCACGAATCGCCCGACCCAGATGCCATCAATCTCATCCTCGATCCCGGCCTGGCTTTCGGCACCGGCAGCCACCCCACCACCCGCTTGTGCCTGCAATGGCTGGACCGCAACCTGCACGGCGGAGAGACGCTGCTCGATTATGGCTGCGGCTCGGGTATTCTCGCCATCGCCGCGTTGAAACTGGGTGCCGGCCGGGTAGTGGGCGTAGACATCGACCCCCAGGCGATCCAAGCCAGCCGCTTCAACGCCGAGCAGAACCAGGTCGCGGCCGAATTTTATCTGCCCAATGATGCGCCCAGCGTCAAAGTCGATGTGGTGGTTGCCAACATCCTCACCAATCCGTTGAAGATGCTCGCGCCCATGCTGGCCAACGCAGCTTTGCCCGGCGGGCGGATCGTGCTTTCCGGCATACTCTCCCACCAGGGCGAAGACGTCCTCACGGTGTACCGCGAATGGTTTGACATCGCGGTGGCGGACGAGTCAGAAGGCTGGGTATGCCTCTCCGGCACCCGGAAATGATGACCCGCACCACCGTCTGCCCGCAATGCCAAACGCGCTTCCGCGTCACGGAAGAACAGTTGCAAGCACGCAACGGGGACGTGCGCTGCGGCCGTTGCAGCCATGTCTTCAATGCCCGGGAAACAATTCCTGAGGAGACGCCCACTCCGCCTGAGGAAGTACAGGAAATAGTGGTGGACGGCCCCGCCGTGGAGGAGGCGGAGCCCCTGCCACCGCAAGATCCCACACTGCCGGAAGCGGAAATCGTACTCAACGTCGAACCGACAGAAAACGTTCCCCCCGATGCAGGGCCGGAAATCCGAGTAATACGCATTCATCCTCCCACCGAAAAAGAGCAAGCCAAGGTTTCGCCGGAATATCCCAAATACGGCCCGCCGCCCAAGCCGAAACGCGCCTGGCCCTGGGCGCTGGCCAGCCTGCTGCTCTTGCTCGGACTGGCAGGGCAAGGCATTTACTTTTTCCGTGACATGATCGCGGCCAACTACTCTCCGGTCCGACCCTTGCTGGAGAGCGCTTGCGCCCACCTGCAATGCAACATCCGGCTGCTGCAAAATCCAGACCTGCTCAGCATCGAATCCTCCGAACTGCATGCCGACCCGGCCCGCGCCAATATCGTGGTGCTAACCAGCACGCTACGCAATCGCGCTCCCCACATCCAGGCCTACCCAACGCTTGAGTTAACGCTCACCAACGCCAGGGATGAAATGGTGGCGCGGCGACTATTTCTGCCCACGGAATACGTGCGGCAGGCCGCGAGTATTGCGCAGGGCATTCCCGCCAAGGGTGACGTGGCAATCAAATTATTGATGGACTTGGGCGATCTCAAGGCGGAAGGCTACCGCCTCTACCTGTTCTATCCATCCTGACAAAACCATGGAGAACGCAATGCTCAAACAAACCCCTCTCAACGCCGCCCACCGCGCCGCTGGCGCCAAAATGGTGGACTTCGGCGGCTGGGACATGCCGCTGCATTACGGCTCGCAGCTTGAGGAACATCACAAGGTGCGCAACGACTCGGGCATGTTCGACGTCTCCCACATGCAAGTGGTGGATCTGGCCGGCGCCGGGTCGCGCGACTTCCTGAAACAGCTGATGGCGAACAACGCCGACAAGCTCACCCTGCCCGGCAAGGCGCTCTATTCCTGCATGCTGAACGAGCAGGGCGGCGTGATCGACGACCTGATCATCTATTTCATGCGCGAGGACTGGTTCCGCATCGTGGTCAACGCCGGCACGGCGGAAAAAGACCTGGCCTGGATGGAAGTGCAGCGCGCAAAACTGGCGCCGACGCTCACCCTCACCCCGCGCCGCGACCTCGCCATGATCGCGGTGCAGGGCCCCAACGCGCGCGCCAGACTCTGGGCCGCCATGCCGGGCTCGCAGGACATCAGCGAAAACCTCAAGCCGTTCCAGGCTGTCGAGATGGGCACCATGTTCATCGCGCGCACCGGCTATACCGGCGAAGATGGCTTCGAAGTGATGGTTCCGGCCAAGGCCGCGCCCTTCCTGTGGCAGGCGCTGCTGGAACAGGGCGTCGCCCCCATCGGCCTGGGCGCGCGCGACACCCTGCGCCTGGAAGCCGGCATGAACCTCTACGGCCAGGACATGGACGAAACCGTCTCTCCGCTCGAATCCGGCCTTTCATGGACAGTTGACCTCACCAGCCCGAGAAACTTCATCGGCAAGCAAGCGCTCACCAGTCAGCCGGTAACGCGGCAGCTCACCGGCCTGCTGCTGCTCGACAAGGGTGTGCTGCGCAGCCATCAGAAAATCGTCACCGCACACGGCGAGGGCGAGATCACCAGCGGCGGCTTTGCCCCCACCCTCAACCAGTCCATCGCCCTGGCACGTCTACCGGTCGCCGTGGCAGCTGGCGACATGGTGCAAGTCGAGATCCGTGGCAAGCTGCTCAACGCCCAAGTCGTGCGCTACCCTTTCGTGCGCAACGGCAAGCGTTTAGTGGCATAATTCAGCCCAATAATTATCGACTCAAAGGGAACAAAAATGACTATTCCGGCCGATCTGAAATACACCAAATCCCACGAATGGGTAAGGCTAGAGGCTGACGGCAATGTGACCGTGGGCATCACCCACCATGCCCAGGAATTGCTGGGCGACATGGTGTTCGTGGAGAACCCGGTACTCGGCCGCAAGCTGACGCAAGGCGAGGAATGCGCCGTGGTGGAATCGGTCAAGGCAGCTTCCGACGTGTATGCACCAATCGCGGGTGAAGTCGTTGCCGCCAATGCCGAGGTCGAAAGCGCCCCGGAATCCATCAACCAGGACGCTTACGCCGCCTGGATGTTCAAGCTCAAGCCTGACAGCGCCGCGGCCCTCGGCGGCCTGCTCGATGCCGCTGCCTACCAGGCACTGGTGGACAGCGAAGCACACTAAACAACAAGGGTTTCCCGCATGCCGTTCATTCCCCACACTGAAGACGATGTACAGGCAATGCTGGTGCGCATCGGCGTGCCTTCCATCGATCAGCTGTTCGACGAAATCCCTGCCGGGCTGCGCAGCGGCAAGCTGACCGGCGTGCCGCAAGGCATGGTCGAAATGGACATTGCCCGCCTCATGACGGAACGCGCCGAGAGCGATGGCCGTTTCCTCAACTTCACGGGTGCGGGCGCCTATGAGCACCACATTCCTGCAGCGGTATGGCAGATCGCCTCGCGCGGCGAGTTTTACTCCGCCTACACGCCCTATCAGGCTGAAGCAAGCCAGGGCACGCTGCAACTGCTGTACGAATTCCAGACCATGATGTCCTCCCTGACCGGCATGGACGTATCCAACACCAGCCTCTACGACGGCGCCTCCGGCCTGGCCGAGGCGGTGCTGATGGCAGTGCGCGCGCACAAGACCTCGCGCCGGATATTGATGCCGAAGACGGTGCATCCGATCTATCGCCAGGTGGTACACAGCATCGTCAAGCATCAGAAAATCGAACTGGTCGAGCTTGATTATGATCCCGCCAATGGCATCACTGCGCTGCCGGACGAGAAGGATTTCGCCGCGCTGGTGATCCCCCAGCCCAATTTCTTCGGCTGCCTGGAAGAAGTCGACCAGCTCACCGACTGGGCGCATGCACAGGACGGCCTGGTGATCGGCCTGGTGAATCCGCTGGCGTTGGCGCTGCTCACGCCGCCCGGTACATGGGGCAGCAAGGGCGCCGACATCGCTGTCGGGGAGGGCCAGCCACTGGGTTCGCCGCTCTCCAGCGGCGGCCCCTATTTCGGCTTCATGTGCTGCAAACAGGCGCTGGTGCGCCAGATGCCCGGACGCATCGTCGGCCGCACCGTTGACCTCGACGGCAAGCCCGGCTTCACCCTGACGCTGCAGGCCAGGGAACAGCACATCCGCCGCGCCAAGGCGACTTCCAACATCTGCTCCAACCAGGGACTGATGACCACGGCAGCCACCCTCCACATGGCGCTGCTCGGCCCGGACGGACTGGAGCGCGTGGCCTCGGCCAGCCATGCCAACACGCTGGCGCTGACGGAAAAGCTGCGTGCCATTTCAGGCGTCAAACAGGCGTTCGCGCACAGTGTTTTTCACGAAACCGTGCTGCAATTGCCTATCCCCGTGGCGGACGTACTGCGCGCGCTCGAAGCCCAGGGCATTGTCGGCGGTTTCGACCTCACGCCTTATTACCCGGAACTGGGGCAAGCGCTGCTGGTATGCGCCACCGAGACCAAAACCGCGGCAGACATTGAAAAATTCGTCGAGCAACTGAAACGCATCGTCGAGCGTCGCAACGCAGGCCCAAGCTGCACGAAACTGGTGCCGGGTCCCAACAGCAAGTGGTAAAAGGAGATTCATCATGTCATCCGTAACTCTTGAAGGCGAACCGCTCAATGTTGGCGGCCATTTCCCGCGGCCAGGCGAAACCGCCCACAGCTTCATGCTGGTGAACAAGGATCTGATCGATGTTTCCCTGAGCGAATTCGCCGGCAAACGCAAGGTATTGTCCATCGTCCCCAGCATCGACACACCGGTATGCGCCACCTCGACACGCGTGTTCAACCAGCGCGCCAGCGAAATGGACAACACCGTGGTGCTGGTAATATCCGCCGACCTGCCCTTTGCCCAAAGCCGCTTCTGCGGCGCGGAAGGACTGGACAACGTAGTCATGCTCTCCACCATGCGCGGACGCGATTTTCACAAGGATTACGGCGTGATGATCACCGAGCCGCCGCTCTCCGGCTTGATGGCCCGCGCGGTGGTGATTCTGGACGAAAACGACCAGGTGATCTATTCCGAACTGGTGCCGGAAATCACTCAGGAGCCGGATTACGATGCGGCGATTGCGGCCTTGAGCAGGTAAAAACTATTGGACCACGGAGAGCACGGAGACCACGGAGGGAAAAACAATATTTCCTCCATGTTCCCGCTTTTCTCCGTGTCCTCCGTGCCCTCCGTGGTTAAAACGCCTTTATTGAAAACAACATGCTGATCTTCGAACTCTCCCAGACAAACCGCCGTAACGCCGCCCAGGCCCCCGCCACCCCGGCGGCCTGCGACGACATTCCCGCAAATCTGCGGCGCAAGCAGCGGCCGCTGCTGCCGGAAGTTTCCGAAATGGATGCGGTGCGTCACTACACGCGCCTGTCGCAAAAGAACTTTTCCATCGACACCCATTTCTACCCGCTCGGCTCCTGCACCATGAAGTACAACCCGCGCGCCTGCAACCAGCTCGCCATGCTGCCGCAGCTGCTGGCACGCCATCCCATGAGTTCGGAAAACACCGGCCAGGGCTTCCTGGCCTGCCTGCACGACCTGCAGGAAATGCTCAAGGAAGTGACCGGTATGGCCGCCGTGTCGCTCACTCCGATGGCCGGCGCCCAGGGCGAGTTCGCCGGCGTGGCGATGATCCGCGCCTATCATGACGCGCGCGGCGACATGGGGCGTAGCGAGATTCTGGTACCGGATGCCGCCCACGGCACCAACCCGGCGACGGCGGTGATGTGCGGTTACACAGTGCGCGAGATCCCCACCGACAGCGACGGCAACGTCGACCTGGACGCGCTCAAGGCCGCTGTCGGGCCGCAAACGGCAGGACTGATGTTGACCAACCCGTCCACCTTGGGCGTGTTCGAGAAAAGCATCCAGGACATCCAGCGCATCGTGCATGAGGCCGGTGGCCTGCTCTATTACGACGGCGCCAACCTCAATGCCATCCTGGGCCGCGTCAAGCCGGGCGACATGGGCTTCGACGTCATCCACCTCAACCTGCACAAGACCTTCTCCACCCCCCACGGCGGCGGCGGGCCGGGCGCCGGCCCGGTAGGCGTGAGCGCGCGCCTGGAGCCTTTCCTGCCCATTCCCATGGTGGCCAGCGAAGACGGGCGCTACCGCTGGCTGACGGAAAAAGACCGGCCGCAAAGCATTGGCCGCCTCTCCGCCTTCATGGGCAACGCCGGCATCCTGCTGCGCGCCTATATCTACGCGCGCATGCTGGGCGCCGAGGGTATGCACCGGGTGGCCGAATTCGCAACGCTCAACGCCAACTACCTGATGGCGGAACTGGCGCAGGCAGGCTTCGACGTCGCTTTCCCCCGGCGCCGTGCCAGCCACGAGTTCATCATCACCCTGAAAAAGCTCAAGGACGAAACCGGTATCAGCGCCATGGACGTGGCGAAGCGCCTGCTGGACAAGGGCTTCCATGCCCCCACCACCTACTTCCCTATGCTGGTGCAGGAATGCCTGCTGATCGAGCCGACCGAGACCGAATCCAGGCAAACGCTGGACGCCTTCATCGCGGCGCTCAAGGAAATTCGCGACGAAGCTTACAGCCAGCCTGACCTGGTCAAGGGCGCCCCTCACTCCATGCCGGTGCGCCGCCTCGATGACGTCAAGGCCGCGCGCGAGCTGGATCTGGCCTGGAAAGGCTGAAGGGCAGCCGCCATGGTGGTAACCATGAGATGGATTTTCGCACTGCTGCTGTTGGGCAATATCGCCTTTTTTGCCGCGATGCAAATGCCGCGCGACAAGACGGGTAGCGACACCATGGCCAGCCACGCTCCCTACCATGGCGAAAACATCCGCCTGATCGCGGAAGATGAAGCGCCGACCGCCCCCTCCTCACCGTCGGCCCTTGCAGCGGCACAGGTATGCCTGGAGTGGGGCCTGTTCGCCGATCAGGAACTGGCTCAAGCCAGAGCCGCACTGGAACCCCTGAAACTGGGCGACAGCGACATCAGTGTGCGCAGTGCGCCGGTCAAGGCCGGCAGCTTCTGGGTCTATATTCCGCCGCAGAAATCAAAGCAGGATGCCAACCGGAAAGTGGAAGAACTGAAGAGACTGGGCATCGAGGACAGCTTCGTCATGCAGGACAACAACACCTGGCGCTACGCCGTGTCCCTGGGCGTATTCTCCACCCAGGAAGCAGCGGACAAATACCTCGCCCAGATCCGCGAAAAAGGTGTCAGATCGGCGAAAGCCGCACCACGTAATCTGGATGGCGGCCACTCCAGCATCCTCATCAAAGCCGTTGGCACGAACATCGAGGCGGAACTAGTCAAGCTAAAACAGGACTTCCCGGCCACCGAGCTCAAGGCCGTGCCCTGTTCGCAATAGCTGCCGCGCATCAACCCTTTAAACTTCCAGAGTCTTGTGTGCGCCATCGCAGAATGGCGCCTTGGCGCTGACTTTGCAGCCGCACAGCCAGACCTTGGTTTTTTCGCCCAGCGTGAATTTTTGCGGCGAGAACTCGCTGCCTTTATGCGCGCCGTCGCAAAACGGCTGAGTTGCGGATTTGCCGCAGGAGCACCACCAGTAATCACCGGCTTCCAGTTCCATGGCATAGGGCGCGCGCTGGGCGCAGACGGGTTTACTCATTGATTTTTCCTTAGAAGTATAAAAGCAGCATATTACCCTACTATTTTACTTTACTAAACCAACAAAAACCCGGCTCTTGGGTAAACCCAGACCTAGGAAGAACTGCTCCGCGACCACGACCGCCGATTCCGGCCCGGCAATGTAAACATCGCTAAGCTTCACGTCAGGGTGCTCATCCACGATTCCCTGCAGGGTGGCGCGCAGCGTTTCCACACGCTTGCCGCTAACGGCTCGCAAATCATAGCCCGCCAGCAGCGAGGAATAATGAAAATTATCCAGCGCATCAGCCCAGGCGCGACCAACATTCGGCATGTAGATATTGTCTGCCTCCGATCCGATCCAGTACAAGTGCATAGCTTCGGCGGCGTCCAGCGACATGGCGTGTTCGATCAGGCTTTTGATGGGGGCGAAACCGGCGTTGAAGGCGATGAAATAGAGCGGTCTCGGCGACTTTTCGTGCAGGATGAACTCGCCCTGCGGCCCTTCGACCTCCACCACATCGTTGCTCTTGAGGCGGTTGAAAATATAATCTGAAAACAGGTTTCCGGGCATGCGGTGCACATGAAAGAGCAGGTTGCGATCATCGCAGGGGCAGCTGGCGATGGGCAGCTCGGTACTGAGGGACTTACCCACCTGCAGCGTGACATACTGGCCGGCCAGGAAGCGCAAACGACGGGTACGCGGCGTCTGCAGATGCAGCAGCACCATGTCGGATGCCAGCGGCTCGATCGATTTGACCCTGGCTTCGATCTGCTGGAACGGAATGTCCTGCACGCCGCCCGCCACCGGCGCCTCGATGTCCACATCGCTAACGGCGGTGTTACTGCACAACAAAATATAGCCCTGGTTCTTTTCCGCTTCCGGGATCACGTAATCGTGGTTGCGTACTTTTTTGATCTGCCCTGATACCACCCGCGCCTTGCACAAGCCGCAATTACCACCGCTGCAACCATAACTGAGCGGAACGCCAGCGCGCAGCGCGGCTTCCAGCAGAGTATCCTGGCCGTCAAGAAAGAAGTCGTGGCCGCTGGGCAGCACGCGCACATGCGCCGCCATGACACGCAGCATGCGGTCCCTCACTGCCAGGGGGTTGGGATAGCCCGGTTCCATCGCCGCAATAACCTCATCTTTGAGCCAGGCCTTTAACCCTGCCACCATTGCCTTGGCTTCATCTTTGCATTGCCCTTCGATCTCGCTCAATTTACCCCTCAATCGATCGTGCAGAATATTCAACTGTCTGACCTGAGTCTCGCTATTCGCCAGCGCCGTGCTCAGTTCGGTAACACGGGCGGCGAGCACTTCCGCGTCCGGCAGCGCACGCTCGAACACACGCTTGCCGAAAGCCCTTTCCTTGAGGTAGGAAACCCGGTCGAACTCTGTATTGTCTTCCAGTTGCGCGTCCGGGTAGGCGGCCAGCAGATCGTTCACCGTCACCATGCCGTCGAAGGAAGGCATTTCACCGTTCTGAATCTTTTTCTGCAACGCTCCCCGCGTCACGCCCACCAGGCGCCCGGCTCTTGAAAGGCTCATCAGAATCTGAGGCATGGAAAACTCCTGCAAGCAGAAAAACCATTAGCGACATCTTGACCCAAATGCTAAACGTTCTCAATACCCCCAAGACAATTCATCTTGAGCTTTGGCCGGGGCCGACTTGGCGTTAAAATGACTGCCCGGCAACACCGCCCCATTCGATGATCCAAGACACTCAACCGCCATTCCAGACCAGCGACGATCACCCCTTCCTGCGCCAGGAAGCTGCCCGCTGCGTGGCCTGCGGCCTGTGCCTGCCGCACTGCCCGACCTATCGAAAAACACTGGACGAGGCGGATTCTCCGCGCGGGCGGATTTTTCTCATGGCGGCACTGCTGGAGCACAAGCTCCAGCTCTCGCCGCAACTCGTCGGCCATCTGGATCTGTGCCTCACCTGCCGCGCCTGTGAAAACGCCTGCCCGTCCAAAGTACGTTATGGCCAGTTGATGGACGGCGTACGAGCAGTGATCGAACCCGAGCGGCGGCGCCCCATGCGGCAACAACTACTACGCCGGGTACTGTTCAGGACGCTTGCCAGCCCGCGCCTGTTGCAAGGGCCGGCGAGCCTGCTAAAAGCCTACCAGCGCTCAGCGCTGCAAGGATTGGCGCGTAGATCGCACCTGCTCGAAGCGCTCGGCCTGAGCCGGGCCGAGGCGCGCCTGCCACTGCTGTCGGCGCCGCCCCAAAGCGGCCGGCACCCCGCCCACGGCACGGCGCGCAGCACAGTGGGATTATTCCTGGGTTGCGTGGCACGATTGAGCGACGCCGAAACCCTGCATGCCAGCGTCTTCGTGCTTAACCGGCTAGGCTACGCCGTACAGGTTGTGCCACGACAAACCTGCTGCGGCGCGCTGCACGGTCACGGCGGCGAACGGGAAACGGCGCAACGCCTGGCTCAGGAGAACCGTGCCGCGTTTGCCGGACTGGATTTGCAGGCTATCGTACACACAGCATCAGGCTGCGGCGCCACCCTGGCCGAATACATGCCACAGCTCGCCGCGCCAGTGATGGACATCAGCACATTCCTCGCAACAGCGCAAGGCTGGGAGCAAGTCGCACTGGCACCGCTTGCAAACAGCATTGCGGTGCACGAACCCTGCCTGAGCCGCAACGTGTTACACGATCAGGACGCGCCCTACGCGCTGCTGCGGCGGATTCCGTGCGCCACCATCACGGCGCTGTCCGGCAACGATCAATGCTGCGGCGCAGCGGGCATTTACGCCCTGAGCCAGCCGGCAATGGCAGGCAAGCTGTTGCGTGATAAAATCGACGCGATCAAGGCAAGCGGCGCGCACACCATTGCCACTTCCAATCCGGGTTGCGCCATGCACCTGGCCGACGGCCTGCAGGCCGAGGGATGGAAAGTGGAAGTGCTGCATCCGGTTACGTTAGTGGCACGGCAAATGGGGTATAAAAAATGATTTCGCTAGACAAACTGGTCATTGAATTCGACAAGGGCCTGCGCACCCTGTTCGCACCCGCGCCGACGCTGCGCCCTTTGCCGGGCAACGATTTGCCCGACGCCGAGCTGAGTGAAGAGGAGAAACGCCGCACCGTCTCCCTGATGCGCATCAACCATTGCGGCGAAATCTGCGCCCAGGCGCTGTACCAGGGCCAGGCGCTCACGGCGCGCAACGAGGAAGTGAAGGCTGCGCTGGTGCAGGCCGCGTGGGAGGAAACCGAGCACCTCAACTGGACCGAAACCCGCATCAAGGAATTGGGCGGACACACCAGCTTTCTCAATCCGCTGTGGTACACCAGTTCCCTCGCCATCGGCGCGCTGGCCGGCGCGCTGGGCGACAAGTGGAATCTCGGCTTCCTGGCGGAAACCGAGCATCAGGTGGAAAAACATCTGGAAAGCCATCTCGGCCGCCTGCCGCCGCAGGACGAAAAAAGCCGCGCCATCCTGGAGCAGATGAAGATCGACGAAATTCACCATGCCGACACGGCGCTGGAACATGGCGGCGCACCGCTGCCGCTGCCGGTCAAGGCAGCAATGAAGCTGTCCTCGAAGATAATGACCAAAACAGCTTACTGGGTTTGATCATGGGAAATTTCGCCGAAAATCTTGCGCAACTGGAAAGCATCGACGCCTTCGCCAAACTGGAGCTATTCGACGCAGCCGGCAACCGGGTTGCGTGCATCGAGAACAAGTCCGGCAGCCAGGGCTCGCTCAAGGTCTACCGCCACTTGGCGGAAAAATGGGGCGCCATCAGCCCGGCCGCTGCCGAGGAAGGCTTGCAGCTCTACGCCGAGCATAGCGAAGATGCGCGCCTCAACCCCGGCAAACATCCCAACATCGATCGCCTGTTCGAAATCATCGCTAGGGGGACCACTTATTCCGCGCACCTCACCCCGGCATAAACCCA
>Ga0105091_10000703_pt1 | contig 14280 bp, 8 predicted proteins | sample PPLLak1March2015_FD_87022 | JGI IMG/M metagenome (GOLD analysis project Ga0105091, IMG submission 87022) | Freshwater sediment microbial communities from Prairie Pothole Lake near Jamestown, North Dakota, USA - PPLs Lake P7 Core (1) Depth... | ecosystem: Environmental > Aquatic > Freshwater >... | reverse complement strand
ATCTCGACGATGCACATCCCGGGCTCCGGCTTTCCTTTTTCGAGATGGCGGTTATCGATCTGACCGACGCCGCCTGTGAACATGATCGGCTTGATCCATTCCCGGCGTTCTCCGGCCGGCAGCCTCAGGCCGAAGGAACGCACAAAGCCCTGAATCATTGGCTCGCCGAACTTGTTGCCATAGTCCGATGCGCCGTTGCTCTCTTCAATCAGAATCTGCAGCGGAGAAGCAAGATTACCGGGGTAGGCAAAACGGGCTTCCTCGCCCGGAATCGGGAAATCGCCCATTAAGAGGTTCCCCACTCCATATCCGGCGGTTCCGGCTACGACGAGGGAGCCGCGCCCGGTCGCATGGACATCGCGGATCCGGCCTCCGGTTCCCGTTTCGGCGCCGGGGAACGGCGCAACTCCACTCGGAAAGTTGTGTGTTTCCGCACTGAAGATTAGATCGTAGGGCACCCGAGTTGCCTGGAACGCTGAATGCTTCCCGGGATGAGTCGGCAGAATGGTTAGGATTTCAAACCCGCGAATTGCGCTCGAATTGTCCCGGAAAGCGATCACGCTGTTTGCCGGGTTGGCAGCCAGCGTGGATTTGATGATGCCGAGGAGAGTGTCCGGGACCGACCGGCCGTCGATCGTCAGGCAACCCTTGAAAAACCAGTGCCGCGAGTGCTCGCTGTTCGCTTGCGCGAGCTGGAAGCACTCGACGTTGGTCGGGTTTCTTCGGAAGCGCTCCGTAAACAGGCGGTAATAGAAATCGATGTCCCAGGGATCCATGCCGAATCCCATTTCGCGATTGATCCGCCGCAGGGCTTCGACTCCCTCCTCCAGCAACGGCACCGTGAAAACAGGCTCCGGGACGAGACCGGTCTCAAAGGTTTCCAAGGGAGCAGGGTAGGGGGTCTCGGTCATCCGGTCGTGGTGCTCCCGAATAAAGCGGTCCGCGGGGACGCCCTCAGCGAGGCGATAGCGGCGGGAGCGCTCGAGTCTCACCACCTGGTTCAGCCCGCACGAATGGCAGATGCCGACGGCGTTGGTCGAGAAGGCGGTCTCAAAGTTGAGACGCGGGCCAAGCTCGACGACCTGGCTGCGGCCGTTGAGCAGGGAATTGGTGGAGAGTTGTTCCGGCTCGAAAGTCTCGGCGAGCAACCAGCGCAGGATCTCAAGTTCGGCGGTCGTCAGAGGCGCTTCGGTCGCAACGTAGAAACACCTCTCCTTAGCCGGGCCCTCGACTCTGTAGAAGCGTTGCATCGTGTCTCCCTCGAAGGCATAAGCATACCCTACCGGTCTGGCTCGGCGCGACTGGGGAAGGACAAAGCAGTTACAGAGCCGTGAGTGCAGCGTTTTATGCGGAGCGACCCGGCCCGTGCCTGGGCGCGTCTCAGGCTCGATTACTCTTCTAATGCCCGGGCCGGGTCGCTCCGCATAAAACGCTGCGCTCACGGCTCTGTAACTGATGTTCGCGATCGTCGAACCGAGCTACAATGCCGGCCATGTCGACGAACAGGCGCGAATTCCTTCAGACGACCCTTGCTGCCAACGTTTTTCCAGCTATTCAACGCAATCGAGGACCTCGCCCCAACAGGAGGGTTGGTACTTGCCGCCGCACGTTTGAAGAAGCGCGGGATTACAGTCATAATTCGACACACTGCGGGCGAAAGGTAAGAATCATGAAAAAACTATTCTTTGCTCTCCTGACTCTTTTTGTTTTCAGCAGCGTCGTTTCAGCCCAAAAAACAGATCCTGACAAGAAGGAATGGATCCAGCTGTTCAACGGCAAGGACTTGAAGGATTGGAACGTCAAGATCAAGGGGCACGAGCTGAACGACAACTACAACAACACGTTCCGGGTCGAGAACGGGGTTATGAAGGTCTCATATGACCAGTACGACAAGTTCAACTCGGACTTCGGCCACATCTTCTACAAGGACAAGTTTTCTTACTATCGCCTGGTTGTCGAGTATCGATTCCTCGGTGACCAGGTGCCCGGTGGACCCGAGTGGGGTTTGCGCAACAGCGGCGTCATGCTCCATTGCCAATCGGCGAAGAGCATGCTGAAGGACCAGGATTTCCCGATTTCCATTGAAGTCCAGTTCCTGGGAGGCACCGGAAAGGGACCCCGGTCGACCTGCAACCTGTGCACGCCCGGCACCAACGTTGAGATGAACGGGACCCTGGTCACGCAGCATTGCCTGCAGTCGAAGTCGAAAACCTATGACGGCGATCAATGGGTTCGAGCCGAGGTCGAAGTCCTGGGGGACACGCACATCAAGCACATCGTGGAAGGCCAGACGGTCATCGAATACGACAGGCCGCAGATTGGAGGCGCAAACGTCTCCAATTTCAATCCTGCCGTCAAGCAGGACGGGAAGCTCCTGACCGAAGGCTATATCTCGCTTCAAGCCGAGAGCCACCCGGTCGAGTTCCGAAAGGTCGAGTTGCTGAACCTGGTTGGTTGCATGGATCCGAAGGCGGAAAACTACAAGTCCTACTTTGTGAAGGCGGACAACTCGAAGTGCCAATATAAGAAGAGCACTTCCACGAAGTAGCTCGGGAGACGAATTGACGATTGTCCACATGAAGGGAAGCCCAAATGAACCGGATTAATCGTGGCTTGGTTGCCATCCTTGGCTGCCTGACCCTGTCAGCCCTATTGCACACGAGCCTCGCTCAAACGCCCGGAGCCTGCCAGGAGTTGCGGGTCATGACGTTTAATGTCCGCTATGGGACCGCGCCGGACGGCGAGAATCAATGGTCCAATCGAAAGTCTCTTCTCTTCGAAGTGGTGAGCAAACACAAGCCGGACGTGGTGGGCCTGCAGGAAGCTTTGAGATTTCAAATCGAAGAGATCCTGGCGGCTGTGCCGGGCTATGCGTTTCTTGGAGTTGGCAGGGATGACGGGAAGGCAGCCGGCGAGCATGCGGCGATCCTTTACCGGACCGACCGGCTGAAGGTAGACCAGCACGGGGACTTCTGGTTCTCGGACACACCGGAGGTTCCCGGGTCCAAGCATTGGGGCAACCAAATCACGCGGATGTGCACCTGGGTCAGGTTTGAAACCCAGGATGGCGGCACGCCGTTTTACGTTTTCAACCTTCACCTTGATCACATCTCGCAGCCATCGCGGGAAAAGAGTGTTCAGCTCCTGCTCAGGAAGATTCAGGAACGCGAACACCAGGACCCGGTCATCGCGACCGGAGATTTCAACGCGGGTGAAACCAACCCGGCCGTCACGATGATGAAGGGGACGTTTTACGATACCTTCAGGATGCTTCACCCCGATGCCACCGACGTGGTCACTTTCAACAGCTTCAAAAGCCCGCCGTCAGGCGGAGACAAGATCGACTACATCTTCGTTGATCGGTTTATACCGGTCGGTGAAGCCGCAATAGTTCGCGACCAGACAAACGGTCGTTACCCCTCCGATCACTTCCCTGTGACGGCCACGGTCTGCGTTCCGCGAAAGTAGGGGCCCTGAGGCAGAACGAAGTCGCCTAGAGGTCCGCTAGGACCGACACGTCTATAGAAATCGGGCGGGCAGGCTAACCAGGTCCGTAGGACCGGCACGTGATGAAACGTGCCTAGGACACGTGCCGGTCCTACGGACCTGGTTAGCCTGCCCGCCCGATTTCTATAGACGTGTCGGTCCTAACGGACCTCCAGCCCCTTTACCCCCGCCTTGTTGTCTTCGCAGTCCTTTGGCATAGTGGAAATCAACCCATTTCCAATCCGCGAGGTATTACCGAATGTTCGAGTCCGACGACCATTCACCGACGCAGCCTTCTGGCTTTGAATCGCGCGTCGAAAAGATGCCGGAAACCATAGGCCCTTATCGCCTCCTGGAGAAAATCGGCGAAGGGGGCATGGGAGAGGTCTACCTTGCCGAGCAGACGACCCCGGTTCGGCGTAAAGTCGCGATCAAAGTCATCAAGCTGGGCATGAGCACCAAACAGGTCATTGCCCGGTTCGAATCGGAGCGCCAGGCGCTGGCGTTGATGGACCATCCCTGCATAGCCCGAGTCCTGGACGCCGGGGCGACGGCAGAAGGCCTGCCGTACTTTGCAATGGAGTACGTTCCGGGAATCCCTATTACCAAACACTGTGACAGGTATCGCCTGACATTGCCCGAGCGGCTGGAGCTTTTCCTCCAGGTTTGCGAAGGGATCCAGCACGCTCATCAGAAAGCGATCATCCACCGGGACCTCAAGCCGTCGAACATTCTCGTCACAGTCCAGGACGGTAAATCGATTCCGAAGATCATCGATTTCGGCATTGCCAAGGCAATTGCCCAGCGCCTGACCGAACACACGGTTTTCACGGAGCTGGGGCAGATGATTGGAACCCCGGAATACATGAGCCCCGAGCAGGCCGATGCGACCGCGGAGAACGTCGACACCCGGACCGACGTCTATTCGCTGGGAGTCCTCCTGTACGAGCTTTTGACTGGGTCGCTGCCGTTCGGACCGGTGAAGTTGCGGGCGTTGGGTTTCGACGAGATCCGCCGGGTCATTCGTGAAGAGGATCCAGCGAGGCCGAGCACCCGGGTTTCGAGCCTGGGCGATGACTCGACGGTCTCGGCCAAGAACCGGAAGATGGACTCCGGGTCTTTGGTCCGCCAGCTCCGCGGGGACCTTGACTGGATCACGATGAAAGCGCTCGAGAAAGACCGGAGCCGCCGTTACGGATCTCCTTCGGACCTGGCCGCCGACATCCGCCGCTACCTGACGGACGAGCCGGTGCTTGCCACTCAGCCGAGCGTCACCTATCGCGCCAGGAAGTTCTTCCGCCGCCATCGCGTGGCTGTCGCCGGAGCCTCGGCGGTCGTGGTCCTCTTGATTGCGCTGGCTGCGACCATGACGATACAGGCCAGCCGGATCGCACACGAGAGAGACCGTGCCAACCAGGAGGCCAGAACTGCCCGCGAGGTGTCGGATTTCCTCGTCGACCTTTTCAAGGTCGCTGACCCCATGGTTTCCAGGGGAGACCAGCTTACTGCTCGGGAAGTCCTCGATCGTGGCGCGCGGCGTATGGAGCAGCGCCTCTCGCAACAACCGCTGGTGAAGGCTCGCTTTCAGACGACTATCGCACGCGCCTACGAAAACCTTGGCGCATATGCCCAAGCCGAGCCCCTGCTCGAAGCCGCACTCCGAGTGCAAGAGGCGCAGGTGGGGGCGGAGCACGACGATACGTTGCGCACCCTGAGCGATCTGGCGGGTCTCTATTGGCGAATGGGCCGCCTGGAACAGGCCGAGAAGGCCCTTTCGAAGGCTTACGAAACCAAAGTCCGGCTCAAAGGTGAGGATGACATTACGACCCAGAATGCGGCCAACAACCTGGCTAATCTGTACCTCACGCAGGGCCGGTATAAAGACGCCGAACGGCTCTACCGGAAGTCGTACGAGACGCGCAAACGACTGCTCGGTCCCGACCATCCGGACACACTCGGCGCCGCCAACAACCTGTCGAATATCTGCCTGCACGTGGGCAAGCAGGACGAAGCGACCCAGCTGATCAAGGAAACGCTGGCCGGGAGGCGGCGAGTGCAGGGCGAAGACCACCCGGATACCCTCGGAGCGGCGTTCAATCTGGCCGGAATCCTCGAGATGCAGAAGAAAGACCATGAGGCTGAGCAGATCTACAAACAGGTTCTCGAGCGCCGCAAAGTCATCCTGGGGCTGAAACACCCTGACACTCTCATGTCCATGCAGAATCTTGGAGATTTCTACCGCACTCGAAACCGCGCTCGTGAGGCGCTCCCGCTGCTGACCGAGACGCTCAGGCGCAGGGAGGAGCTGCTGGGCGAAAACCATTTCGACACCCTGTCGACCCGCTTGTCGCTTGGCAGTCTCTGTGCGTCGATCGGGCGTTTTGAAGACGCCGAGCGTCTGCTGAAAGCGACCATCGACGGCTGGAGCAGCCAGGTTCCAGGGAGCCATCCCTTGCTTCAGCGCAGCCGGGAGGGTCTCGCTCGCCTGTTCTACTACCAAAAGCGCTTCGCCGAGGCCGAACAGGTCTTCCGGGACGAGCTGCAGCATTGGCGGGAAGCCGGAGTCGAAGGCCGCCAGATCGGAGACACGCTGTTTAATCTCGCCTGTGTCACCGCTCTCCAGAAGAAGGCGCGCGAGTCGGTCGGCTATTTGAGGGAAGCCGTTGAAAGCGGAATGACTGACCCGCAAGCCTTCGCGGACCCGGATCTTGCCTCGCTGCGAACCAACGACGAGTTCAAAGCCCTGGTCGCGCAGATCGGTAAGGCGGAGTAAGAACCGCTGAAGCACAGTGGTGGCGGCCAGCCTATTGTGGCCGGACTCTGCAGAGTCCGGCCACAATGGGCTGATCGCAACTACTGTGCTTCAGAGCCCAGACTCTCATTAATTCGCCTCTTAAAATCGCTCCTGGAGAGTCCGGCCACAAATTTCCGTCCCCTAAAGTACCCCCCAGAGTACCCCGTTTGCTTTTCGTCCTTTTTCGCCATACTGCATCTGTTATCTTTGTACCTAAGAAAAGGAAAGGGATTCATCAATGAGTAGAGCCAGACTCCTGCAAACCATCATGCTCGTCTTCCTCGTGCCGCAACTCGCCTTCGTACAGCAGACAAAGAAAGTCAGCGTTTCGGGGTTGATCTACGATCTCAAACACCCGGAGCCCGAGCGCCGAAAAGATGCAGCGCTGCTGCTCGGGCAGAACAAGGTGCGGGAAGCGGTGCCGGGCCTGATCGAACTGACAAACGACCCGGACAATTCCATCCGCCTCGAGGCCGTCCGCGCCCTCGTGCGGATCAATGACCCGGCCGCCATGCCCACGTACGTCCGCCTGACCCGCGATCCCTCCCAGCCGATCCAGGAAAAGTCGATTGAGGGAATCATCAACATGTACGTGGCCGACGAGGGCGGTTTCATCCGGGGAGTGCAAAAGTTTGCAGACATCGTCAATCCCTGGAGCGATGATTACAACCCTCTCATGGTTGAGTCTTATGTCCCGGTGAGCCCCGACGCGGTCTCTGCTTTAGCCGCTCTGCTCTCGGCCGAAGATGACGGCCTTCGCGAGCATGCCGCTGTCGCCCTCGGTATTCTCCGTGCCACTGCTGCTCTGCCGGCCATCCAGGAGGCGCTCAGCCGCGAGAACACAGACAATGGGAAGGTAGAGCTCATTCGAGCGATCTACAAGATCGGAGACCGGGAGGCCGCGAATGCCGTCGCGCCTTTTGTAAAAGACCCCGAGAAGATCGTGCACGACGAGGCGATTTTTACTGTGGGGAGAATGCGCGTCAATAAGGCAGTCCCGGACATGAAGGAGCTGTACGAGTCGGGCATCCAGGAGAGTAAGAAAATTCTGGGGCTTGTTCCGATCACCGGTAAGGACGATCTGCTGAAAAAGCTTTTCGAGGGCATGGCCTACGTGGGCGACCCGAGCTGCAAAGATCTGTTCCTGGCCGGGCTTGAGGACCAGCGTCCTTTTTATCGCCGCTATGGAGCTGAAGGAATCGGCCGGATAGGCGACAAGGGCGAAGTCGGCAGATTGGCGACCGCCTACCTGCGCGAGAAGGACGAGGAGGCCAAGCTGGCCATGAGCTTTGCGCTATATCGCCTCGGCCGCGATGAGCACCTGCTGGAGCTGGCGCAGGGCGGAGACCAGGGAACAAGTTACCTGCTCGAGTTGGAGTCTTCGGAAGTCCCAAAGCTGTACCCGTACCTGAGGAGCGAGAAGGATTCGGTCAAGGTCCGAATCTTGAACGTGGTCGGTCTGCGCGGCGATGGTACCGCTTTGCCGGTTGTCGAGGAATTTATGGGGCACAAGAACGCCGACGTGGTTTCGGCCGCGAACCTGGCAGTGAGGAGATTGCGGGGAAGGTTCCCGAGTTAACTGCAAAACCAACGGATCACAGCGCTTTATTCAGAGCCGTGAGCGCAGCGCTTTTCAGCGGAGCGACCCGGCCCGGACAGTTGGCACCAAGTGGGGCGATCGTTTGGTTGCTTGCTGTCCGGGCCGGGTCGCTCCGCTGAAAAACGCTGCGCTCACGGCTCTGTTTGCTCACTACTTGTCCCCCACTTCCATCAGCCTTACCGGCCCTACCAGCCCGGCCGGGATCGGCGGGAACCAGAACGCCCAGCGCTTAGCGACCGGGTTTACGTCCTGCAGCGACTTGCAGTAATTACCCAGCATTGTTGTCACTTGCACCTCGAGCTGGTTGCGTCCTTTCCTCAGCGCACCCTCCGTCGAGTAGACGTGGCGTCCCCACCAGCGAACTCCGAGCGGTTTGCCATTGAGGCGGACCTCCGAGACATCGTAAACCTGCCCTAAATCGAGCCACGTTGGCTCGCCCGACTGGTTGTCGAACTGAGTCCGATAAAGGATCCGGCCGGCAAACGTGGATAGCGGCGCGTCATTTTCGGCTCGGCTGATGTCCGCGAGCTGCGCGATATTTCGGCTAAACGACTTATCGGCGATGACGTGCTGGAAATGAGCCTGCCAGCCGGAAATCGGCTGGAGCAACTGTGCCTTTTCCTGCTTGTTGCACGGGCAGGATGCCTTTTTTACTGCGTCTTTGCCAGTGTGAGCGCCGGGCTCGAAAACGAGCAAGAGCGACTCTGCAGGCTCGAAGTGAAGCTTCAGGATGCCTGGCTGGAAAACACCTGAAAACCGCACCCTTTCACCCGTCTCCGGGTTCCACTCCCACGCCACCTTACCGGTCCAAGCGACATTCGCCGTCAGGTCCGCCGACTGTGTTCGGTTGAGGTTCGAGAAAAGGACGATATCTCTGTCGGCTAGGCGATGATGGACATGCATGACATCCGGACTGGGACTCGTGATCTGGATATCCGACTGGATCTTGAGGGTTTGAACGAGCTCAGCCGCCCATCTCAGAAGCTCGCGCCGGTCCTGGTCGCCAAGTCCCATGCGCACGAAGTCCTTCCGAAGGCCCGCGGGAGGCTTGGGTGCCCCCACCACCGAGATCCGCTTGATAACCCGGTCGAGGGCGCTCTTGACCTGCGCGTCCCGCGGAGCAGCATCCTTTAGCCCCGGGCTCCGGCGGGGAGCCTCGCCGACCACGGCGATCTTGCCGCCTGCCAGGACGAAGGCCTCCAGTGCAGTCGCCGTCTCAGGTTCGAGCGATTCGACGTCCTCGAGAATCAAGACGTCGTAACTTCTCCCGCCTGATCGCAGGCGTCCCTTGTCGAAACTCGCCTTCTGGAGGATGTCCTCGCTCACGAAATCCGAAGAAAGGCCGAGCTGATTGAGTGCCTGCCAGAGGTGATAGTGGTACCAGGGGCGGGCCACTTCGGGGAACGGCTGATAGAGCAAGAAGTCACGCGACCACTCGTCGGCGCGCGGACCGAGTATCGCGACGGAAGCCTGGGCATCGCTCTGAAGCAGGACCGAGGACAGCCGCGAAGCATAATCAGACCACTGCCGGAAATACGGCCACCAGGGATTCTTCTCATTCAGGTAACAGCCAAACCGCACCCAGCCGGGGAAGCCTGCTTCCGGAGGATTGTAATTGAACCCGTGCACGACCGGGTGGATAACGCCCCACATCAGGCTCATGTCGTAGCAGAGCTTGAAATCCTGAAGCGTCTCGCGAAACACCGGCACGGCGTTGGTCATCGCTTCAAAACTCACCTGGTGTTTCCCGGAAAGATGAGCAGCCGAGGAGACGTACTTGTTCACGACTGTCGGACTCGGAACAACTCTGTCTTCTTCGCCCCAGAGCCAGCTCTCGCCTTCGGGTAAATCGACAAGCATGCTTCCCCCGAGCGGGTGCGTCTCGCGGCCGTAAGCTTGAATTCTTGATCTGAGCCCGTTATCTCGACACCAGGCGACATAGGTTTGGAGAAACCGCTCATGAAACAGCTCAATGAGAGTCTTGCAGAAGTCATACCGCGCTCGCCGCACGGTGTCGCCGATCGAGTTGTCCTCGGAGCCTGCCTCAGAATCGAGGATGAAAGGCAGATAAGGCCATACGCTGTAACCCGTTCTTCGCTGGAACTCGTCGGGAAAATCGGACGTCCAGTTGGCATGATCGAGCTCCAGGCTGTCGACGAAGGCTGCGCGAATCACGTCTCCGAGCCGGCCACCCAGGTCCGGCCCCAGGCGGGAGGACATGTTGTCGAGGTACTTCCTCACGGCGCGGGCATCGAAGTGATTCACTACAGGACCATCCGCTCCCGGCGCCCCCAGCTTGACGTGCGTAAATCCTTCTTCCCAGAGGCCCAGGTACAACGTGAACTCGCCGGCCGGAATCTGGAGGTTCATGCTGCCTGAGGTCGACAGGCTCTTCATCAGGTTTACGCCCGGGTCAAAGCTCGAAGGATGCCGCGGGACGAGCTGGAGAAATACGACTCTTGAATCCGTTACCACTTCGTCGCGCCCACGCCGCCGGCCCGCGGCGAGTGTGTGGACATCGCTTTTGAAGAGCGTAGGGCCGACAATCTCCTTCTTGATGACGCTGACTTTCTGAGTCTGTTCGCCGGGCTCCAGGAAGCGTCCGCCAAACGGCCAACCGGAGCCGACGATCAAGTCCGCGATCATGCCTCTCCGGCGCGCTCCTTCGGCCGCCGTCCTGACCATCCGATTCCACTCGGGGCTCAGCCAGCTGACTGCTGGAAAAGCATCGAGGGATTCTTTGGGGACAGCTTCGAGCATCGCCACGGTGTTGATCTCGAAACCGCCGATCCCCGCCTGTTTCAGTAAGTCGAGCTCGCGGAGGATCTCCGCCTCATTGACACGGCCGCCGTTCCACCACCAGCGCACAAACGGCCGCGCGTGTGCCGGCGGATTGCGGAAGGAGTCATAGAGCTGATCAGCGGCAAAGAGGGGTTGGAGAAGAAGGAAGGTAATGAGTGCGGTTTTCAGCATTCGGGTATTTTCCTCGGCGGAGCCGGGTACCGCAACGCTGAAAAAGACCGATTACGAGCACGAGCACGAGCACGAGCACGAAAAACTCAACCGCCGAGGCTCTTGATTTTCGTGCTCGTGCTCGTGCTCGTAATCGGTCTTTCCGTTTTTCCGTGCGGTACGTGCCTCTTCTAACCGAGCCCGAGCTGCCCCCAGAGCTCATCCACCCGCTTTTTCACTTCCGCGCTCATCTTGATCTCGTCCGGCCAGGGCCGGGAGAAACCTTCCTCCGGCCATTTGCGGGTGGCGTCCACGCCCATTTTCGAGCCGAAGTTGGCGAGGCGTGCGGCATGATCGAGCGAGTCAACGGGACCGAGCGTGAATTGAATGTCCCTTTCCGGGTCGATGTTATTGAAGGCCTGCAAGACCACTTCTGCGTAATTCCGAAGGTCGGCGCCGTGATCGAGGACAACAATGCACTTCGAGAACATGGCCTGTCCCATTCCCCAGAGCGCACTCATGATCTTTCTGGCATGGCCCGGGTAGCGCTTTTTGATGCTGACGAGGACGAGATTATGAAACACGCCTTCGAAGGGCATGTGCATGTCGTAGATTTCCGGCAGTTGCTTGCGCAGCAGAGGCAGGAAGATCCGTTCGACGGCGTGCCCCAGGTAGCAATCTTCCTGGGGCGGCTTTCCCACGATGATGGTCTGGTAGACCGGGTTTTGCCGCCGGGTCAGGCAGCTGACATGGAAGACCGGGTAATCGTCGGCCAGGGAGTAGAAGCCCGTGTGATCGCCAAACGGACCTTCCCGGCGCAGTTCGTTCAAATCAACGTAACCCTCCAGGACGATCTCGGAGTTGGCAGGCACTTCCAGGTTCACGGTCTTGCAGCGAACCATGTCTACCGGCCGGCCGCGAAGGAAACCGGCGAACATCATCTCATCCAGATCGTCGGGCAGCGGAGCAATGGCGGAAAACGTTATTGCCGGGTCGCTCCCGATTGCCACCGCCACTTCCATCCGGTTCTGGCCCTCGCTTCGGGCTTCCCGGGCTTCTCGGAAATGCTGGGCGCCGTGCTTGTGCACCTGCCAATGCATGGCGGTCGTCCGCTCGTCGTAAACCTGCATCCGATACATGCCGCAGTTACGCTTGCCGGTTACCGCGTGCTTGCTGAAGACCAACGGCAACGTAATGAAACGTCCGCCGTCCTGGGGCCAGCATTGAAGGATCGGATAATCGAGAAGGGAAAAGTCCGTCTGGACGACTTCCTGGCACGCTCCGACGTTCACCCTTTTCGGGATCAACGCCCCGAGCTCGCTCAAGCGCGGCAGCATCTTCAGCTTTCCCAGCAGCCCGGATGGCGGCTTGATCTCGAGCAAGGCTTCGATCCGTTGGGCGACCTCTTCCACGGACGCGACACCGAGCGCCATCGCAGTACGCCGGTAGGAACCGAAGGTATTAATGAGAAGCGGGACCGAGGAATTACGCGGGTTCTCAAAAAAGAGGGCCGGACCGCCGGCCTTGGAAACGCGATCGGTAATCTCGGCGATTTCAAGGACCGGATCAACTTCGGTCGTGATGCGTTTCAGCTCTCCGGCTTGCTCCAAGGTGGAAACGAAGTTGCCCAGACAATGGTAGGTGTAGGCCATCAGCTTTCCACCTTCTCCCGGAGCGTCCTCAACTCCTCCTCAAACTCCGCGCGCGACAGAGTCATCGGTCCGCGACCAAGGTTTACTTTGAATGAAGTCGCGTTCTTGAGGACCTTAGGCGGCGAGGGCAGGGCACTGAGCTCGTTCAGCATAAGAAAGCGGGCATAGTTCGGCCGCGATCTGTACCCGCCGCTGTCGACTTCAATGAAGCCAACGGCAGGATCACCCAGCGTCACGGTGCAATCCCTTAAGGCGCAATAGTCGGCAATGTCGGAAATCGTCAAGCAAGGCCCTCCCTTCTGTTAAGAGGCTCTTACAAAACGATAGAGGAAAAAGCTGCCCTCTGCCAGAGCTTTCGACTTACTCCAGAAGCTCAGCTTGTCAAGCAACGGGTGAGTGTGACTGATGGCAGGGGTCAGGAGAGTGACCGGCCGGGTGGAAGTGAGCAGTTTCTCGAGCTCCAGTGTCTCTTCCGCAGGAATCAGCTCATCGTAGGCGCCGTGGACGAGGAAGACCGGGCACGTGATCGTAGACAGTTCTTCGCCTGGCGACAGGGCGCGGTAGCGCGCCTGCAATTGCTGGCTGATCCGCGTTAACAGGACGGCATCGGTCATGTGCTCGCCCATCGCGAGGTTGTACCACAACCCGCCTTCAGCGCTCAGATTCGACAAGGTCACCGACGTCTTGGCCGTCACCACGAGATCAGTGAGCGCCCTTTCCAGCTGGTCATGATCCTGGCGATTTCGCATGGCATCGAGCGCCGTCAGCATCAGGATCCATTTCCCGTAAAACTGCACCGGATAGTGTCCGTGAGAGTCGACCCCCCGGGTACTCGAGAACCAGCGCTGCTGGCACCGCCAAAGGTCCTGGTAGCCGCCGATACAGACGACGAAGTCGAGATTCCGGCATTCCGGCTCCCGTGCCGCGGCAAGCAACGACAGCGTTCCGCCCACGGATACGCCAACAATGCCCGCCTTGCGAAGCGGAAACCACGGGCGTTCCCGCATGCGCCCGTACCAGAAAGCAATATCCTGGACGGCGGTCGGCTCCAACCTGAAGTTGTCAAAGCCGGAGAGTCGCGGAGTAATGACGACATAGCCGGACCGGGCCAACGATCTGGCTACAGCCACGAACCGAGGATTCAGGATTCCATCGGGGGTGAGGCCGGGAACGAAAAGGATAGCCGTTTTCGGGCCGCGGGTGTCCATCTGATAGACACGGGCGGTCTTTTCCGCCTCCCCGGTGCCGAGATGGATATCCGTCTCGATCAAGCCGGCGGTATCCACCGTTTGCTTAGCCGCCTGGCCGAGATTGGTAACGACCTCGGCCGTCCGGAAAAGGCCAGGAAGGACCAGGATGGCCAGGCCGAGGACAATCGTAGCCAAAGCAAAAAACGTTCTTCTTCGGGACCTGGGCATCATCTTCTCTTGAACGGCATATTCAACTACAGTCAGCCGCGGTTCGCAAGAAAATAGGGGGCAGGGGAGGCTTTCCCGCTGACCAAACGACGTGCACCCACAGGCCATTGAACGCGTTACAGAGCCGCGCACGCAGCGAAAGGGCTTCAGCCCTGAGCGAAGTAAGCGGCTCTGTAACGCGTTCAATGGCCTGTGCGCGCACCCCCCTCCGTTATAATGCTCCGCCATGCTCTGGCTACTGCTCGTGGGACTCATCGGAGTGCTGATCGGGGGGGTGGCCGGGTTCCCGACCGTGATGGCGACCGGGGTAGTGACGGCGATTGTGGCTTTGACGGCTCTCAGGTGCCCGTCCCGGCTTCTGCTCGCCGCCTTCTGGAT
>Ga0105091_10000702_pt1 | contig 14280 bp, 8 predicted proteins | sample PPLLak1March2015_FD_87022 | JGI IMG/M metagenome (GOLD analysis project Ga0105091, IMG submission 87022) | Freshwater sediment microbial communities from Prairie Pothole Lake near Jamestown, North Dakota, USA - PPLs Lake P7 Core (1) Depth... | ecosystem: Environmental > Aquatic > Freshwater >... | reverse complement strand
TCCATAAAAAAACTTCACTGCGCGGCACCTATTCATGCACTCAATTTGGGTGACTAGAATGTAAAAACTCCCCAAATTCATGTGGGGAGTTTTTTACCAAGACAAACCCGATTATCTTCTCGGCACAGAACGCATTAACTAAGGGAATTGCGCTTTATGGGGATTAAACAAATGAGTCTGTTTGACGAATCGGATTTAATTACCCATGTCCGTCAAATCCAGTTCCAGATGCGGTGAGTCTGCATCTACCAAATTTTGGTCGATCATTTCCCAAGTCTCTGTATCGATAATACTTTCGGCGGGGTGATGTGCAAAAGCCGAAAATGAGGTGAGCAACGAGGCGAGTACTACAACTTGAAGTGTTTTTTTCATGGTTAAATTCCTATAATTATTAAAAAAATCAATGTATCTTCCTACTGCTGCGTTTACACGTAAGGTGCATAAAACGCTGTAAAGATCATCGATGTGAAAAATAATAAAGGAATAAAGTTACGGAGCAATTTCAAACGAGTAACAAGATGTAACATAGTGTTTCAGTGACTGTGGTGCAGTTGGAATACCAAAATATTGGTTCCGCTTCTTGGATACAAAGATCACCACGCCCCGCTTTTAAAGCGGTCTACACCGCCGCGTACCTCAAACCCAACCCTGTCCAACTCCTGCCATGCGGCATCAAGCAGAATCAATTGATGCTGCCCGGCTACCGGCTGCCATAACACCTGCCCTTCTTCCTCTGGCAACTGCTCTCCATCCAGTTCCCAACGCAAATCGGACAGCTGCGGGCTGGCAACAAACTCCACGCGCTGTTTGCCGACTGGAATATCCGGATCCAGCGCAATCAGCGTGCCCTTGCCCGGATAAATAATATGCGGCGTGCGCGTGCTTACAAATGTTGCATGGATATTCAACTCGCCCGGCTCGGTGCCACTAATGAACCATTCCTTGTGCGTCGACTCCACCGCGGTATCCATCTTCACCTCGCGCTCCACCAGTCCCGCTGGCGGTTTTGGAGCCGAACCCGGGCGGTCCTTGTGCAGGTAATTCATCACCTCGTGCCAGATCGGCGCAGCTCCCGTCACACCCGAAACATCCCACATCGACGCCCCCGAATAATTGCCCACCCATACCCCTACGGTATAGCGCTGGCTAAAGCCTATGCACCAGTTGTCGCGCATATCCTTGCTGGTACCGGTTTTTACCGCGGCCCAGCTGTTCACCGCAAGCACATTGTCCAGGCCAAAGGTCAGCGCACGCGCATTATTGTCCGCCAGAATATCCGCCACAATAAAACTGGCGCGCGCATCCATCACACGCTTACCCTTGCCGCGCGCTTCATCCATGCGCAATCGCACCGTCTTCCATACCCCGCCATTGGCCAGTGCGCGATAAGCATTGCTCAATGAAAGCAAGCTCACCTCAGCCGAACCCAGCGCCAGTGAATAGCCATAAAACTGTGCCGACTCGGTCAGGCTGTCCAGCCCCGCATCCCGTAGCTGATTATGAAACGGCTCCAGCCCGATCAAGGCCAGCGTGCGCACCGCCGGCACGTTGAGCGAAGAAGCCAGCGACACGCGCAAGCTCACCGGCCCCTTGAAATCCTTGTCGTAATTCTGCGGAATATACAGCCCGGAAGGCGTGGTCAGGTTGAGCGGACTATCGTCAAGGATGGACGCAGCCGTCAGCAGCCGTTTCTCCAGTGCCAGCTCGTACAAAAACGGTTTCAGAGTAGAGCCTGCCTGGCGCAACGCCACCACTCCATCCACCTCGGTGGCGTTCGACAATTTGCCGCTGCTGCCCACATAAGCCAGTACATCACCCGTGGCGTTATCCAGCACCACCACCGCCGCGTCCTCCACATTTTGCTGTTTCAGCGCCAGCAGATGCTGCCGCACCGCATCCAGTGCAAAGCGCTGCAAATTGTTTGAAAGGGTGGAATTGACGTGCTCGCCGGGCTTGCCCAGCAGGCGGCGTGCCAGATGCGGGGCCAGGTCTTGCTGCAGCACCTGATAACTGCTTTCAAAACTGGCAATCGCCAGATCATGCAACACCTTGCAATCCACATCCTCAGCCATGCTGCGCCCCAGCACACAGGCACGCTGGCTCACCTTGTCGCCGCTGGCATTGGGGCCGCGCAGCAAAGCTGCCAGCAGCAGCGCCTCGTTGCGGTTAAGCCCTGAAGGATGTTTGCCGAATAATCTTTGCGAGGCAGCGTTAATGCCGATCAGCTCGCCGCGAAACGGCACCAGGTTGAAATAGGCTTCGAGGATCTCAGGTTTGCCCCAGGTTTTTTCCAGCGCGCGCGCGGCACCCATCTGGTCCCACTTCTGCATCAGGCTGCGCGAGCCATCCCTGGCTGGACGCAGCGCCGGATCAAGCAGCCCGGCCAACTGCATCGTCAGCGTGCTGGCACCGCGCCCCTTATTGCCGCGCCGGATGACATTGCTCCACGCCGCAGCCACCACTGCCTTCCAGTCCACCCCGCCGTGCGCATAAAAATTACGGTCTTCGGCCAGCACCAGCGTATCGCGCATCGCCAGCGACAAATCATCCAGCGCCACCCACGGCAAGCGCAACACCTTCTTGTCCATGCGCAAGGACTGCAACACCACACCATTGCGGTCGAGCAGCAAGGCATCCGATGCGGCGTAGTCGCGCTTCACGTCATCAAAGCTGGGATAGTCAGATGCAAAACACGAAATATTGAATATAATTAATATGTTACACAAAACAAAGGCGTGCAGCCTCGCCGTCATTACCACGCCCCACTCTTGAAGCGCTCAATCTCGCGGCGGTCTTTCTTCGTGGGCCTGCCCTCGCCCCGCTGCACCACCTGTGCCTGAGCCTTGCGCTCGAAGGACAACTCTTCACGGCGTTTGATGCTCTCTTCTGTTTCCCTGTAAAGCTTCTGTGCCTGCGGCGCCGGCCCGCGCTTGTCGGATAGCCCCAACACCTCCACCACAAAGGTATAAGGTCCCAGGCGGATGGCAATCAGATTACCCACATCAATCGCCTTCGCAGGTTTTACCCGCTCCTCGTTTACCAGCACCTTGCCGGAATCAATCGCCTCAATCGCCAACGACCGCGTCTTGAAAAACCGCGCCGCCCACAGCCATTTATCGATGCGCATTTTGTTGGCATCGGTATCGGATTGATTGGCAAATTTTGAGAGTTGTTTCATGGGGCAGAAAGTGAATCGTTTGCTGGTCGTATTATGACAGCGGATTGGGGATTTGGTTTGTTGGCTGCTTAGTGCCCGTCCTTGGCGAGCGGCTGCTTTGTAGCAGCCAATCTACTATAGTGAACTTCTCAATAGTGGACCAGCGGTCGTTCAAGATTATAAATTATTGCCAGAGTGACCGTCTCTGACTAAACAGAGGACAACGGCGCTCTCGAAAAATATAATGGCCGGTCATTGCCGCAACATTGCTGACATTTGCACTTTAACTCTGTAATGGGGAGCCGCCCAGCAAAATAGATACACGGCATATTTGTCGAGAGCTTTTCGCTACCCATCCAGAAAATTGGCCCCTCTCAGTCAGTGTAAACAACCTTGTTACGTCCAGATTCTTTAGCTTCATACAGTGCCTTATCAGCCAGGCTGAGCAGCATATCCAGATTTGCATCTTTATCCTTCAGTGATGTCACCCCAATCGAGACGGTAAAATTTATTGGCTGGCCGTTCTCAATGGAGACTTTCGAGCTTTCAATGTTTACCCGCAATCTTTCGCCAACTTCAACCGCCATTTCCTTATCTGTTTCCGGTAACAAAACGGCGAATTCTTCACCCCCAATACGGCCAACAATATCGACTTCTCGGAGTGTTTTACGGAAAATTTCAGCAAGCATAATTAGCACAGCATCGCCAGCCTTGTGACCGTACGTGTCATTGACTTTCTTGAAGTAATCAATATCCATCATAAAAAGGGAAAGATTATTTTTATATCGCACTGAACGTGACAGCTCCACTTCAGCGAGATGCATAAAGTGGCGTCGATTGTTAAGTCTAGTCAAATAATCAAAATGCGCTTGTCGCTCCAATTCCAGCTCATATTGCTTTCGTTCCGTGATGTCCCGCACCACCGCTTGCAATACATGCTTTCCATTTATATTTAGCGAATTTAGCAACACTTCGGCAGGAAAGCTCTGTCCGTTATCCAATCGGATATGCACCCATTCAAAGCGATTAGTCGACTCGCGCTTGGCTTTAGCTATATGCTTTTGTGCGAGCGATTCAGAATCTTCACCACAGGGTTGCAAAGGTGGCGAAAGCTCAGCAGGGCTCTTGGTAAAAAAAATCGCTTTTGACGGACAGCAAAATATTTTTAAAGTGGCAGAGTTGCAGTCGAAGAAGCCGCGTTCGTCCAAAAGCATTACCGCGTCACTGGTGCTTTCGAATAATGTTCGCATTCGAATTTCCGAATCCTTAATTAACTGCTCATCGCGCTCCCATGTCATCAGCAATACACCGATGACGACCAGTAGTGTAGAGATAATAGAAATCAGAAATGTGAACGTCTGAATCGGGTTGGATGTGGTGATGGAGGTCAGGGTGAATTCTCCATTTAGTGCACCAATTAGTCGCAACAGCATTACCAGTGAAAGAAGCATTGAGCCAGTCACGATGACATATTGCCCTCTACCTTCGAAATGACCACGGCACCGGTAAGCAAAGTGTGCCAGTAAAATTCCCTGAAATAAATATACGCTGGCACTCAGTATGGTACGTGCTTGCTGGTCGTCAAGTAGCAAGCTAAAGCCAATTATGACAACTCCCACAGGAGCCCACACAAGCCACTTGCGCGGCTGTCGTACGGTGAAATTCTGCAATCCTTCCGTAAACAGGGCGAACATGAATGCAATAGCTGCATTAGCTATTACGATGCTGACAAAGTCGCTAATTTCGCCGCGCAAACTGAATAACAAATATGCAAATCCATGCAGCGCAATGCCTAAAGCCCACGGCATCAAACCTTGTTTACGACGATAGCTAACTGCAGCAATTGCGATGGCCAGCGAAAAGCTCAGCGCAATAATGATTAAAAATATGGTGGGGATGTGAGCTTGCATTATGGTGTCCAGAATTTTATGTAAATGTAGTTTTACAATTGAGACATTCTATCCTCGAATAGAGCCACCAATCGATTTAGTGCAACCCAATCTCTAATTGGCATGGTGTTTATGCCGACCAAATATGAGCCCACCCGGATTCAAGCTTCCTGGCAGTGAGCCTCACACCGTGTCTGCGGTGAGATGTGCGCATGACGAATTCGCAAGCTGGGCGAATTATAGGTAAAGGGGAAACTTGGACGTATATGCCAAAAGGCCTGGATACTTTAGGGTGATGAGCGTCTCTTTCGTCCACCCTCCCGCCTGCAATCAGCGTCTGCTTTATGGTGGTGAATTTCCAACCCTGACTGACTCAAATTGTTGGCCAATTGCGGATATTCGATACAAATTTGGCACCGACCCCTCACACGGCATCACCACCCATTGATTCGGCGTCTCGGCAAACATCTTCCGCGCGTATATCGTTTCTACTCTTGTTGACGGCAATTTGAATTCATCGCAAACAGCTCGACATATAAAAACTGGGCCTTACATTTCACATCTGTCAAGTGTAAGTTCCGAACACAACTTATTCCGGTAAGAAACACTACCTATCTTCTCGTGTGTGCCATATACGTAAAATGTAAAGTGCAGAAGGTTGCACTTCATAGCGCATCTCGTAACGGCCAATCAGGATTCTGCGAACTTCGCGCGGGGCAAATTCATCAAGTTTTTCCCAGACACGTGGTTGAGTCACTAATCGAGTGGGGGCAGAGCTTAACTGCTTTACTGTTTGAGCCGCAGCTTGTTGATTCACCAACGCCAGAAATTCATACAACCTGGCAAGATCGGACATGGCTTTGCTTGTCCACTTCAATTCCATTAGTGCGGCACCGGTAAAGGCTTTTCTGATTCTAGGCTATCAGCCCAAGCTTGAACCGACTGATGATCGATCACCTGCCCTGCATCCACATCTGCCAAGGCTTCGATAGTGAGTCTTCTACGCTCTTCTTCCTGATCTATCCATGCGGTCAATGCCTGCTTCATAATCCAGCCACGTGAACGCTCAAGGCGCGCTGCCATTTGATCAACTTTCTCGGCCAACGGCAAAGGAACATGTGCTGTTAATACTTTTGTGGTCATGACCTACCCTCCATTTAATCACATCCAATCATAACGATTAAGAATGATTAATTCAAATTAAAATTACTGCCGACAGCCTCAAGGCTTCACCACCACCCCCTGATTCGGCGTCTCGGCAAACATCTCCGGCGCGTACATTGCTTCCACTCTTGTTTCCGGCAGTTTGAATTCGCCGCCGTTGTTGAGGCGCAGCGTGTATTCCACCGACCATTTCCCCTTGGGCACAAATTCGTAATAGGCGCGGAAGGAGTCCAGCTTGCGCTCTTCAAACGCAGGCCATACCCAGCCTTTTCTGACTTCGCCGCCGCTGAGAATTTTTGAATCCTTGCCCAGACCTGTCCCCATGATCGCTGAACCGGCCGGAATGGGATCATTGACTACAACCCAAGTCATATCGCTCTGCGCTTCCAGATCAAGATGCACGCGCAGCACGTCGCCACGGTTCCACTCGCCCGCTGTTTTCTGCTCGATAGGGGTGACGGTACGTTTGATGCGGTAGCCGCTGGAGAAGGGTTCCTTCAGCGGTATGGCGGCAAGGCTTTGCACCATCGCCCAAGGTTTGCCGCTGCCTTGGTGCTGCACGGTGAGATCGGCCGCTTGTGACGGCCACGGCAAAGTGAAGCTGGCCTGCTTTTCATCGCTACGCCAGCTGTGATCGCGCTTTGTTGATCCCAAACTGGTGGCGGTTTTGCCGCTGACGGGAGTGGATTCAAACTTCGCAGAAAACTTCTCCATCGCCAGCACGCCCCAGGCATTGGCCAGCGTGGTATCCCAATGGCCGCGATGCTGGCGACCAAGCGTGCCGCGCACCAGACGCGGCATGTCTGCGCCCCAGCTGTCTTTTTCCAGCAGTTCCAGAATAATGCGGTTGGCATTCTGGTCGGCGGAGCTCATCAACCACCACAGTGCATCGTTGCGCTCGGTGGAGAAGGTCATGATGGTGCCCTGGAAGTTGAGACGCGAGCGCAATATCTGCTCCGCTTCGGTCATGTGCGTTTCGCGATTGGGCAGCGATTGCGCACGTTTCAACAGGGTGTACCAGTCGATCACCGCGGAGGTGGGCCACAGGTTGGGCTCGATAGAGAAGCCATCCAGCCAGCGCGGATTGATCTCGGTCTCGCCGCGCGACAGGGCTGCCAGCGCCGCCACCTTGCGGATGGCAAGGTCTGCGGTGGGCAGTGCGGAATAGCGCACCACGCGGCCTTCGACAAAGCCAACCAAGCCCTTCTCCATGCGCTTCTTGCTGTACTCCGGAATCTCGTACCCCGCCTCAGCCGCAATCGACAAGATATATGCGGTGAGCGCATCGCTGCCCAGCTCCATCTGCGTGAAATATTTCACCAGCCCGTCGCGATCGAGATAGGACTGCAAATTATCCATCACTATCTGCCAGCGTCTTTCATCGCGCAGGGCCACCGCCTTGGATGCATTCTGCTCGAGGCAGGTGTAGGGGTAACGGCTCATGTATTCCTGCACACCTGCCAGTTCATCCGCCAGGCGACTTTGCAATTGCACACGTATGCCGCCGCGCCCCGGAATTGCATCCTTGGGCAGGCTGACATTCATTTTCATCTGCGGGCTCACCTGCTCGATGGTGGCCTGGAAGGTACGCACCGCCACCGCCTGCTGCACCTGCTGGGTGATTTTCATCGTGTCGCTTGCGGCTGCGGCTTCACCAGTGCCTTGCGCGGTGATACTCCATTGCAGTGCGGACACATCCAGCGGCGCCTCCACATCCCAGCCGACTTCCTTCGCTTCGCCGGCATTCAGGCTCACGGTTTGCTGCTGCAGCACATCCTGCATCAGCGGCGTACTGCTGCCGCTGGCGGTAACATTCGGCGTAACGCTCAGTTCTATGGTTTTTTCGGAAGTGTTACGCACGGTGAAGTTGGCGCGGAACTTATCCTGCTCGCGCACCAGCTGCGGCAAGCCGGAAACCAGGATCAAATCCTGCGAGGACTGGATCGCAGATTCACCCGTGCCAAACATTCCGGAACCGGCATTGGCAACCGCCACAATGCGGAACGAGGTGAGAGAATCATTCAGCGGAATTTCGACGGTTGCGCGGCCTTCGTCATCCAGCTTGACGCGCGCTTTCCAGAACAACAGCGTATCAAACATCTCGCGTGCGGATTTGCGGCCACCGCCACCACCCGCTGCCACGGCCTTGCGCCCGAAGTGGCGCTTGCCCACCACCTGCATCTGCGCGGTGGCGGTTTCCACTTCTATGCCGCGGCGCTTCATCATCGCATCCAGCAATTTCCAGCTGTTGTTACCCAGCAGTTCCAGCAGGCCTTCATCCACTGCGGCCAGTGCAATCTCGGCATTCTTTTGCGGCAGGCTGCCGTCGGCCTTGCGCACCTCCACGGTCACCCTGGCTTTTTCGCGCACACGGTAAACCTGGCGATCGGAAGCAACTTTCACTTTCAGTTCGTGTGCCGCCCAACCCACATTGATTTCGGCCACGCCCATACGGAAGGCAGGTTTTGCGAGGTCGACCATGGCGGTGGGCGCAGGAGCAGCCAAGCGTCCGCGTACGACCATTACCGACACAAATACATTGGGCGCATAGTTGCCCTTGATCGGCACCTCGACCACAGGATTTTTGCGCGACAAGGGCGTCACAAACGATTCAATCACGCCCTCGCGCTCTATCGTGACCAATGCCGAAGCATCGGCAAACGGTGTGCGCACCTGGAAGCGCGCCGTCTCGCCGGGTTCGTAACGTTTTTTCTCGGGCAGCACATCCATGCGGTCGTTGTCTGATGCCTGATACCACCAGTCGTCCGAACCGGCCACCCACATTTCGCGGTTGGCGCGCGACGGGTTGCCGTTGCTATCAAACGCTTCTGCATTCAATATCAGGTTGCCGCTTGCAGGCGGCTTGATATCGCAAAATACAAAACCCTTGGAGTCAGATTTACCGCTGCACGCCGCAGCCTTCAGCAGTTTGACCTCGCTGCCATGTTCATAGGCATAGAAGCCGCCGATCAGGCGGCGGCGATGCGAATGATATTCGCGCTGCAATACATCCACCTTGAGCGCCACTCCTTCCAGCGGCTTGCCGTTCAGGTCCAGCGCCAGCATTTGAAACTTGAGGTGTTCCTTCGAGGATACCCAGCCATCCGGCTTGATCCCCACCACTATGGCGGAAGGCCACAATGACACGCGCCCGGAAGCGGTCAGTGTTTCACCGTTTGCATCGCGATACTCCGCTTCTGCCAGCAGGACTTTCGGTGTATCGCTGCGTGGCATGCCCTCCAGCGTGGCGCGTGCAACACCCGCCGCATCCAGATTAAATTCCAGCACCTTGAGTGTTTTAAATTGCGCAGAGTCAACACCTTCTTCCTGTCGCGGGGCACTCTCTTCTTCGTCATCTTCTGACGCATAGGTGGTGCGACGATTGCGCGCTTCTTCCTTGCCCGCCTTCACCGCGCCATTGGCAAAGGCAAAACCCTCATAGTCGGCAAACTGCACACTGCGAGGCTGGATCTGGCTGCGCAGTTTCACCGGCAACATGGCCGCCGCACCGCCGGAAAGGTAACTCACCTGCAAGTCCATATTGACTGCTGCTGCGTTGATCTGCGGCGTGCTCGGCACTTGCAGGGTGGCGCGCATAGTGGGCACTCGATAGGCTTCCACGCGGAAGCTGCCTATGGCCTCATCCTCATATTTATTTTTGCTGTTGCGGTATTGCAGCACATAGATGCCCTGCTTGGCTTCCTTGGGAATATCAAAATCCGCCGTCGCAATCCCTTGCAGGTCCCAGTTCAGGTTTAATTCATATTCCTGCTCACTGCCCTGATGCTGAATGACCAGCTTGCCGCCCTTGTCGTTTTCGGCAGGGAACAGGAAGCCCTTGCTGGAATGGCGACGTGTAAGCACTTTCATATGCACAGTTTCACCGGCACGGAACAGCATGCGATCCAGCACAGCATGGCGGATGGCAGATCCGCGCGGTTCACCTTGCGGCAGATTGAAGCGCCACGATGTAATGCCTTCGTTCCAGTCTGACAGCACAAAGCTGAAATCATCGTTCAGTTTGGCCGTTACAAAATATTGATGATCCCAATTGTTGATACAACCCGGCAGTCCAGTGCGCCCTGGCAATTCTTGCGCAATGCTGGCCATGCCCTGTGCATCGGTCTTGCCCTGCCAGTAGGTTTTGCCGTCACAGTCATTTACTGCGACAAGGGCACCCTGTACCGGCTCGCCCTTGTCCAGGCTGCTTACCCAGACCAATGAACCCTCGCGACCCTGTTTGAAATGCACGGCAAGGTTGGTCACCAGGGCCGCACTTTGCACATAATAGATTTTTTCTTTCTTCCCCTTGATCACTTCTTTCGCGGCGGAAATCAACTTGCCAAAAAAGCCTGCGCTCTTGTTTTTTTCCTCAGCGGATTCATTATCGCTCTCTTCATCGGCCATCAGTGCCGCACCCAGTTTCGGGCTGGCCAGCTCTACCACATGAAAACCCGGCCCCTTCAGCGGGATGCCGATTACCTCAAAGGCTTTCTGGCCGCCGGGCTTGGGCAATTTGAACTGGCTGGGTTTGTCTTCTTTGCTGAAGATGGAATTTTTGCCCGGCTCACCCTGTTGTACCTCATTCAGGGCACGCAACCAGGAAATAATGTCCTTGGGACGATTTAAACTGAGCAAAGAGCCGCTGACGGAAGGCGCTTCACCCACCTTGATCGTGCTCATGGCTGCAGCTAATTCTGCCTCGACATTTCGCACAGTTACGGCGATGGCAGGTTGCGCATTGCGTTCGAGGATGCCAAATCTTGAAGCAAACTTTACCAGTGGCGGATCATCATCCGTGCGCACCTGCAAGGGATAGCGCGCAGCATTATTGAGCACACGACCGCTATCGTCGCGCAAGTTGGCAGGCAGTTCGATACGGAACTCGGTTTTTGGAGGGAACGGTGGATTAAAACTCAGATGCTGCACAAAACCGCCTTCGTCGCCTTCTTTGGGGATGACAGGCAGGATCGCCTGTTTACCCAGCTTCATGCGAATTTTTTTGGCATCTTCAGTTTTGACAGGCGCGCTGAAGTTCAACGACATCGGCAATACGGGTATGCATTGCGCATCCTTGTTGACGCGATCGCAGTGAAACTCGACGCTGAATGCAGGGCGCACCTGGTAGGGTAGTTCTTGCGGCTGCGAGGTGGGAATACCGCTGAGCGACTCGATACCTGCACCCCATACCAGCTTAACCTTTGCTTCATTGGGGAAGGGGCGCTGGCACTTCAGCACCACGATGGGTGAGTTGGCATTGTCGCGCAGCTTGAGAAATTTTTCCTTGTCGCTGCCTGCCTGTGGAATGCCGAATATTATTTCAAGGATGTGGCCGCCAAAATTGACGATGCCTGAGTAATATTGTTCCATAAAGTCTTTGCGCACATCCAGCACTTTACGCCGCATCTCACCGGTAACCAGTTGCACCGGCAGAGGTTCGTTAATCCCATCTACACTACACCATGCATTCTTCAGTATGGTTTCAGCTTTGGCGGGCGCATCCAGACCGAGTATGAAAATCTGGTTCTCGTCAATTTGCTCCCAATAGCCTGGCAGCTGCTGCAAAATGGCCGGCCCGCCTGTATTAAAAGAGTAGGCCCGAGCTGCCGCGACTGCATCGCCGGCGACACCCTGCAAGTTTGATTTGAGATTAAAGCTGCAACTGACACCAGCAGGCAAGTCCTGCTCGAAATCGTAAACCCAGTTGCGGCCATCAGCCCAACGGCCCTTGCCTTTTTCCGGGCAATTAATATCGAACGGGGCAAGCTCGCGCGGATCACCGAACGGCACCATTTGCCCACTAAAGCGCACCGTCACCTGACGCACTTTCTTGACCTGCCCCTGTGGGGAGAAAATTTCAACGGATATCGGTGCTGCCGCCACCACCTGAGGTATAACCCAACAGCAAATTGCCAGCAACACCTTGTTCATTCTTTTCTCCCTGAATGATGCACTACTTTTATCACAGATTGTCCATTAGCACCAAACCCCTCCCAACCTTGACAGGGGAGGAGCTAGTTCAGTTCTCCCCCTGTCAAGGGGGAGTTAGAGGGGGTTTATGGCCGTGGATCAACCCAAGATAAAAGCCGACCTTCCAATCATTGATTTTATGCATGGCAAATGCCCAATGGATTATCTGTGTTTATATTGAAACAGGATTCTGGGTGAGAGGCTTAAAACTGGCAAGTTAATGTTGCTATTACTTTTCCTCTGGCGAATCCAGACGATCAATAAATGATTGCAGCTCTTTGGGCAGGGGAGCGCTCAGGCTCAATGGCTCTTCTGTCAGCGGATGTTTGAACGAAATTGAATGCGCATGCAGGAACATGCGCTTTAAGCCCTTTTTCATCAGCTCCTTGTTGCGGGCGAAATCGCCATATTTGTTATCGCCCGCGATCGGGAAACCGAGATGGGACAGATGCACGCGAATCTGGTGGGTGCGTCCGGTTTTAAGCTGCGCTTCAAGCAGGGTAAATTCCGGCCAGCTTTTGACCAGCGTAAAGATGGTATGCGAGGCTTGTCCGTCTTCGCGCACCATCACGCGCTTTTCGCCCTGCGGGGTGTCAAACTTGTGCAAAGGCAGCTTCACATGCTGCTTGAGGTTGTGCCAGCGCCCGAGCACCAGGGTGAAATAACGCTTGTCGCTTTGTCCTTCGCGCATGATCTCGTGCATCGCGGTAAGCGCCGAGCGCTTCTTGGCCAGCATCAGCACACCGGATGTTTCGCGATCCAGCCTGTGCACCAGTTCCAGAAACTTGGCTTGCGGGCGAGCGCTGCGCATCTGTTCGATCACGCCGAAACTCACACCGCTGCCACCATGCACGGCCACACCGGAAGGTTTGTTGATGGCAATCAGCGCATCATCTTCATAAATAATGGGAAATTCCACGGGCGGGACATATTCCTGCTCTTGTTGCTCTGCCACCCGTATTGGTGGAATGCGCACCTGATCACCCATTTTCAGGCGGTAGGTCTGATCCACGCGCTTCTTGTTTACGCGCACCTCGCCGCTGCGTAATATGCGGTAGATATGGCTTTTTGGCACCCCTTTAAGGTATTTACAGAGGAAGTTGTCGATACGCTGGTCACAGCTACCCTCATCTATCTCAGTCCAGCTTACGGATTCTTTGCTTAAACCATTCATTTTGAATATACTTCGCGTCGCGCGTGTTAGAAATAAGGTAAGCGGGATGTAAAATTCCCCGTAAGCCCAGAGATACAGTGTGATCCAAGCAATACAAAAACTAGAGCTGGCAAATTTGCCGCCACACCGTTCCTACCGCAATCCGGTTAATGTCACTCACCGGGATAAGCAGTGATAATAAATGATTTACGCGCTCAAAGCACCAATGGATTTTCCTGTGCCGCTCCTAAATATATTAGCGGCACTTTAAATAATTAAAGACAAGCTAGAATCGAGAATTACACCTTGCGCATTAGTTGGCATTTAAAACTCAACACTGTTAGCACGACAAACACTCTCGCGCGCGGCTAGCCGCGCGTAGCCTTGTCTTTCCCCGTGTCAGAGCGCGGGAGAGAACAAAAAAATGAAACGCATGTTATTTAATGCGACACAAGCGGAAGAACTCCGTGTCGCCATTGTTGATGGTCAAAAACTAATTGATCTGGACATTGAATCCGCCGGTAAGCAGCAATGCAAAAGTAATATCTACAAAGCAGTTATCACCCGCATCGAACCCAGTCTTGAAGCCGCATTTGTGGATTACGGCGGTAATCGCCACGGCTTCCTTCCCTTTAAAGAAGTATCCCCCAATTACTATCTGAACGCAGGCAGTGGTGGCGGCCGACCCAGCATTAAAGAGGCCTTGCGCGAAGGCCAGGAACTGCTGGTACAGATCGAAAAGGACGAGCGCGGCAACAAGGGCGCGGCACTGACGACTTACATCAGCCTGGCTGGCCGTTACATTGTGCTGATGCCCAACAAGCCCAGCGGTGGCGGTGTATCACGCCGCATCGAGGGTGAAGATCGCAGCGAACTGCGCGACGTGCTGGCACAACTTGAAGTACCCAAAGGCGCGAGCATCATTGCACGCACCGCCGGTATCGGCC
>Ga0105091_10000701_pt1 | contig 14288 bp, 11 predicted proteins | sample PPLLak1March2015_FD_87022 | JGI IMG/M metagenome (GOLD analysis project Ga0105091, IMG submission 87022) | Freshwater sediment microbial communities from Prairie Pothole Lake near Jamestown, North Dakota, USA - PPLs Lake P7 Core (1) Depth... | ecosystem: Environmental > Aquatic > Freshwater >... | reverse complement strand
CGTTTGTTCACGAAGCTGCCATCCCATCTTTAAATGATACGGAGATCCGTTCTCTCACATTTCAGAAATTGCCCTATCCCTTAACCTAACGCTTCCGGCCTCCGAACAAGGATCCTAAAACACCCCGAATGATCTGCCGGCCGATCTGGCTACCGATGGCATGGGCTGCACTCTTAGCTGCGGCTGTCACGAGATCCGTGGTCTGAGATTTTGGGGCGGCCTTGCGTGCTTTAGCAGCTGCGGCTTCTTGTTCCTCGATTTGAATCTGCTCGGTCTTTTGCTTCAGTCTTTCGTAAGCTGAATCTCGGTCCACGACCTTTTCATAGTGACCGTAGAGAACTGACTTCTGGATGATCTGGCCCCGTTCCTCAGGAGTGAGCGGACTCAGTCGGCTGTGAGGAGGGTAGATGAAGGCCCGCTCCACAACGGTGGGAGCCCCTTTCTCGTCCAAAAAGGAGACAAGCGCCTCACCCACATTCAATTCGGTGATGGTTTTGACCACATCGAGCTTGGGGTTAGCGCGAAATGTCTCGGCAGCAGCTCTCACCGTTTTTTGATCCCTGGGAGTAAAGGCTCTAAGCGCGTGTTGCACACGATTCCCCAATTGTCCCAGGACGACATAAGGAAGATCCAAGGGGTTTTGTGTGACGATCGGAGAGAAGTTACGCGGTACGGCTCCGTAGTAGAAGCCTGTGATCGTGTTAAGCGGATAGAACTGGTTGATCTCGCCTTCCCGCAGCGCCCCGGAAAAATCCCGATCGAAGAAGTGCTTCTGTACGACTTTTACCGAAAGGAATTCGTACGGCGCGACACCGCCCTCGAGTTCCCGTTTTCTGAAGAACCGATTGAAAATGCCGTACTCCACCTCGTTGGTGTTGGCGATGGGATCGTCCTCATCAAATCGAATGATACGGTCAAATTCGTCAATGCCGCGGATCAGCCGGTATCGAGCCGTCGGTTCAATCAGGTGCTTCCAGCTGCCGTTTCCACCATCGCCGAAAACGCGCGACAGGCCCCAACCCTGCAACGACATATCCAGCTCCGCGTACGTGCGGAAAACGTCGTCGCTGACTAGATTGACGTTCCCGGCCTCGTCCGTGACGAGGCTGTCGGCGTAGTAGGTTTGCCGCAACCCGAGCTGGGGCGTCAGGCGAAGCCCCTGGAACAAGGGCACCGACGAATAGACACGGGGGAAGATGTCGAAACGTTGGCTGATGCCGTCCGTCTGGATAATCTGATCGCTCCGGTTCAGCCCGCGGAAGGATGTTTCGAAATCCAGATACAACGGTGTCCGCGGTACTTGCTTGCCGCGCAGGCGAAAGTCCAGAGCGGGCGTGCTCCGCACGACCACGTTCCTTCCGACAGAAATCGTTTCCTCCCGGGAGAGGAGGAAATTGACCGAGGAGGCGCCCAAGTTGTTTGTCAGAAAGATCCTCGAGTTCTCAGTCGGCCGTGTGGCGACGTAGAAGTCCTCCGAAAAGACCTGTCGGAAGAGGAAGTTGGACACCAGGTTGAAATCAGCCACCGCCCGGAAGCCTTTTCCAAAGTGCGTTTCACCCAAACCGTTGAAGCTGGCCCCCCCTTGGTCCTTCCGGTCGTCGATCATATAGGCGTCGAACTCGAGGCTGGAGCTGGCATTCGGCTTGGTTCGAAAGGTAAAGCCATGCGCAAAACCGCGTTGGGAATAGTAGGTCTCGTTGATCATCAGGTCGGCGCTGTCGCCCAGCGTCAGGTAGAACGACTGGCTTATACGCCTCCCTTTGTTGCTTGAAGTGCCGGTCGTCGGTAGGAGTAATCCGCTGGATCTCTTCTTCTTCTCGGTGGGGAACAGAACATAGGGCAGGTAGAAGACCGGTATGCCCTTCACTCGAAAGAAGGTATGCGCCATACGCGCCGTCCCGCCAACTTCAATCCGAGTGTTGTTAACTGCGAAACTCCATTTAGGGAGGGCCTCGTCGCAGGCAGTCAAGAAGGCGTTTTTCGCTCGAAAAGTGTTGGGTCCGGTCTTTTCGACCTGTTTCGCGCGGATAAAGAGCTGTTGATCCGTGTAGCCGTCTGCGTCGTAAATCAGTCCGGTGTCGGTGTTCAGATCTATCTCGGCGCGGCTCCCGCGAAGCCACTGCACCCCCCTCGTCACCTCGACCTTGCCTTCGGCATGCACTTTCTCGACGTCGGCAAAGTAGGTGGCTCTGTCTGCCTTCAGGACTGAATCTTGGTATGTGACGACCACCTGGCCTTCGGCTACGAACCGGTTGCCTTCGCGAGTCACCTGGTCGGCAACGAGCACGACGGTGCCGCCTTCGTAGGGCATCTCGACCCTGACCCGCTCCTGGCCTAAGACGAACGGGGCCAGAATTGCCCATATCAGGATGGCGGCCGCGCGATGCATTTGATTAAGATAACAGGCGAACGGAGTCCCAAGCGAGTCGAGATTTTCGGTTTGGCGGGGTAAAAAACTGAAGGGCTCTGGTTGGGGGGGAGGGTATCCAAGTCCAGAGCCCTTTGGCGCTCATTGCTGAGTCACAGTGTAAGATGCAAACATTTGGAAAAAGTTTACGTGAATGGAAACTTTTTTGTGATCTTTTCCGCTAAATGACCAATAATCAACAAGTTAAATTTGAAGATTTTTTTCAACGCCTGCGCCTATTCGCGTTCTTTCACCTCGGATCTGATGCCAGAATCAGTCTGGCCGATCAACCGGAGGGAATCCGCGTCACGATCGCCCACCGCCGGGTCACTCCCTTTGATTTCTTCCTGACCTGGGAGGAACTCCGGGCATTGCTCGACTCACCCTCCGAGTGCGAGGACTTCCTGCTTGCGCAACTGATGCGCCATCGGGCCTCATGAATGCGGAGTGCGGAATGCGGAATGCGGATTTGGACTTTCAGATTGAGACCGAAACTCGCGAGAGGGAGGGCGGCCAGGTTGCTGTTAATGCCTTTCGAATCCGCAATCCGAAATCAGCAATCCACAATCCACGAAATCCGCAATGCTCGTGGATTGACAGACTGAGGGCTTCTCGGTCAAAATAATCTTTCTTGACTCGGTGGCCCTGTCGTCTAGTGGCCTAGGACGCTGGCCTCTCACGCCGGTAACACGGGTTCGAATCCCGTCGGGGCTACCAACCTGAGTCAAGCGGTTCCCATCATCGGCCCCAGTGCGGCCGTGTGCATGTCCGCCCTGGTACGCCGCTTGGCTGTCCCTACCAGGGCCGCCTCGGGAGGCCGGCGGACCGACGAGCGGGTCGGCTCACCGTAGCCGAGTCGCAGCAGTACCACCGGGCTTTCGCAGCCAAGTCCCAGATAACTGCCCAACTCTTCGCCGTGCACGTGGACCGGAGCACAGCTGATGCCCAATTCGGTTGCAGTCAACAGCACGCGCTGCAGGCTTCGCCCCGCACTGACCCAACCGGATGCATCGTTCGTCTCGCATAGCACCAGTATGAAGGCGGAGGTGTTGCGGGCCTGGCGGCAAAATTTCTTCGCCTGTTTTTGGGGACTCAGGTAGTGCCGCCAGAGAACACGGGCCGGCCATCCCGGCCAGGCGGGAAAGCCCACAACAGAGGCATCGATACCATCCCGAAGCGCCCGCAGCTGCCGACGGTCGAACCGGAGCCAGGAAAGAAGCTCTTGTACGAACTCGGCGTCGGCAAAGTATCGAGGCAAGGCTTCCCGAGCCATGTCGGTGAGCGCCCTGATGTCGCGGTCGTCCGTGAACAGTCCCAGGCGGATGCCGGGGCGACGGCTCGCCGTCACGAGGCGCCCGAGTTTCGCGCTCGAAATCGCTTCCGATCGGAACTTGCTCCGGACCGTCTGGCGTTCGGGGATGGCCCGTAAAAGATCAGGCTCGGGTTCCCGATACCTTCTTCTACTGAAATGAATCAGGAGCGGTTCAGGACATTCGTCCTGGGGGAGGTACTCCACTTCGGCGTTCATCCCGTAACAGCCGACACCGACGAGAATATTCTCCAGGGCGCATCCGAGCGCCGCGTATAGACCGGTGTCTTTCGGGTCGGCGATCGGAAGGCTCCGCCGATGGTCCGGGTAGATGCGCACGGTGTCCTTGCCAACTGAGAACGCCCATGGCTGCGTGTTGTACATGGAGGGGGCCATGGTCGCAAGTCTCAATAGTTCAACGGCTTGCTTCCTGAATATCGGATCGGAGGGTCGGCCGCGCATCTCTCCCCCTGTCTGAGGTTGACCGGTACCCCCCCGGTTGGTCTCCCGCTGTTCAAAGTACCTTTGATGACCGGGAGAAGCAAGCGGGAAATCAGGGGAAGACTGGGAGACAAGGAGACAGGGAGACAGGGAGAGGGGGAGACAGGGAGAGGGGGAGACCCTTGGAGCGCGGAACGTCCCGTCCGCACTGGGATCCTGGAGTTTTTACATTTCCGGGGAGACAAAAGGCGCCAAGGTTGTAGGTCCGGTTTCCAACCGGACCCGGGAGATTTTACATTCTTCGGCCTTTCAGGCCGAAGGCGGTCGCAGCCGGCTGAAAATGTAAAAACTCCACTCGCGGGCATCTTGCCCGCGCGCCGGGCGTCCCGCCCGGCGTTAATCGGGGTTCGATGGCTTCCGAAAAGCCAAGACAACGGCAACGGCGGGCAGGATGCCCGCCGCGCGGACAGGATGTCCGCGCTCCAAGACGATGTCCGGCGGCGCTGAGTCTCCCCTGCGTGGCGAACTTACGATCTGTCCCTAATTTCTTTGTCCCAACGATAGGGGAGCAGTCTCCTTGTCTCCTAGTCTCCTTGTCTCCCTCTCTCCCCGTCTCCTTGTCTCCCCCTCTCCTAGTCTCCCCCTCTCCCGGTCTGGACCACGGCTGGCCGCATAGCAGCTGATAGAACCTTGAAGGAATTGGCGCTTTCACGGGCGGAGGCGAGATTCTGCGCCGTCATCTCCGCCTCGGTCAGCTGGCCATAGTACGCGCGAATAAAGGCGTTCGGACCGCACCAGGTGGTCTGCAGAACACCCCGGAAGCGCGGGGCGAGTGCCTTGTTCGTGGGACTCTGAGCCAGTTTGAGCCAGTCGAGCAGACCGAGCGATACCTGTACGTCCCGCCAGGGGCAGGAAATCACGTTGAAACCGTTTACGGCAAAGAAAGGAGCTGTGGGAGGCGCGTTTTCGTAATGCCAGTCGCATATGACGACGTCCCGCGAAATCAGGTTAATCGCCGTCGCCGTCTGGTTGCCGCTCCCTTCCCACTTGCCAACGCCCGCCGCTTCGCCGTCGATCAGGCGGTCGCCCCAGATCCACATTTCGATATTCTTGCCGGCCAGATATTTTTGAAGGGTGTTCACTTCACCGGCGAAAAGCTCTGCTTTTCCGATCCCTCGGCACCGCGGGCAGGTGTCTTCGCCAAGGAGGAACACCTCGTCCATTCCCGTGTGAAAGGCCTTTGCCTCGAAGACATCGATCAATTCGTCGAAGAGGGAAAAGAGAACCTCGTGGACCTTCGGATGCCTGGGGCAGTAGCTCCGGCAGTAAATCCCATCGTTGTTCGGGTACAGGCCCGGCGTCTCGTCAAATTCAGGGTATTTGACCAGCAGCGGAGAGGTTCGTGCCTTCCACGACTGGTGGCCGAGGCAATTGAATTGCGGGATCAGTTCGACGTTTGCGTCCCGGCAGGCGCGAACCAACTCCTTGACTTGCTCGCGGCTCAACGCCTGTGCGTCCCGCAACTCCGGGTGCGAAGCAAACTGATAGCGGAAGTTGATTTCGAGAACCAGGACGTTCGTGCCTTCCTTGGGAAGGGCGTCCCGTATGAAGCTTGCGAGCAACGGCACATCTTCCGGCGCCGGTGCGGACAAATGCAGCCCCCGTACGGGGAAAGAAGTGCCTTGGGCTTGAGCAAAAGCCAAAACGGCGAACAGCATGGAACAAGCAAACCAGGCGAATCGAGTCATGGCCGGAGTTTCACCCAAACCAGTTGCGCGATGCAAGGGACAAATCCGGCTGACCGGCTGTGCCGGAATGCGGAATGTGGAATGCGGAATGGCCGCATTCGACCTTCCGCATTCCGCGGGGGGTTCTCTGAGGCAAACCGAGGTGTGACAATGGAAGTAAGGAGTACACTCATGTCTCAGCATTTATTTGGTTCGGTTGCAGTCATTACCGGAGCATCGAGCGGCATCGGCAGAGCCACCGCGCTCGCCTTTGCCCGGGCTGGCGCGAACGTCGTTCTTGCGGCACGAAAAAGAGAGGCGCTCGAGGACGTAGCGGACGAATGTCGTGGTTTTGCGGTTCAGGCGCTTCCATTGCCGACGGACGTGTCCGACGAATTTCAGGTTCGGGAACTGGCTCGCCGCGCTATCCAATGGTTTGGCTGGGTCGATGTATGGGTCAACAACGCCGGAGTGGCAGCCTATGGGCGGACGGAGGACTTGCCGCCGCGGGTAGTCCGCCGTGTTTTTGAGACCAACGTTCTTGGCTGCGTCTATGCGATGCAGGCGATCCTCCCTCACTTCAAGGAAGAGAAGGAGGGGGTGATCGTCAACGTCGCTTCCATGGTCGGCAAAGCCGGGATCGCTTACATGGGCGCCTACGTGGCGAGCAAGCACGCACTGGTGGGCTTAGCGGACTCCGTCAGGCAGGAGATTATGCTGGAGGATGGCGCCGGCATCAGCGTCTGCACCGTGATGCCCGCCTCCATCGATACGCCCTTCTTTCAGCACGCCGCGAATTTCACGGGAAGGCAGGTGAAACCGGTCGGTCCCGTCTACCACCCGGAAGAAGTGGCCCGGACGATTCTCGAGTGTGTCCAGAACCCGCAGAGGGAGGTGTACGTCGGCAAAATCGGGTCACTGACGGCCTGGAATCGGACCATCTCGGCAGGACTGCACGACCGGGTCGCCGCACAACTGGCCGATCGCAGTCAGCTGGGGCATCAACAGGTGCCACCGACCGAAGGGAATCTCTTCGAGCCGCAACCTATCAATACTATTTGCGGCGGTTGGAAGAGAGAAAACGGTTCCCGGTGGAAAACTGCGATCGCCGCGACCGCCGCTATCGCCGTGCCCGTTTCGCTGGGTCTGCTGGCCCGGCGCAGTTGACGGGTACGGCTGATGCGGCCTCCCCGATAATGGGGCGCCAACCGGGCCGAAAAGCGGCGGATTCCGAAAAAGCGAATCCGCCCTACGACTGACTGGTTTCGCATGCCGAGCGGTCGTAGGGCGGATTCGCTCTTTCAGAATCCGCCGCTTTTCGGCCCGGTTGGCGGGCGCTTCCCCCGGGTCTGCCCGTCAGCTGGTCAGCTGGTCAGCTGGTCCGCCGTCTTGCCCCTACCAGGTCTTCAGAAACTCGGCGAGTTGGCCCTCGATCTGCGATTTGTCCCCGGTGATGACCAGAGTCATGTCCTTGGGGCGGATGTACTCGCGCGTGATCCGCTGCACGTCCTCCGGTTTCACGGCGTGCACCGATTGCACGTATCGGCGCAGATAATCGTCTCCGAGCCCGTGCAGCTCCAAAAACGCCAGCTGGTCGATGATCCCGCTACGGCTCGAGTTCCGCAGCACGAATGTTCCGGCCATGTAGTTCTGTATACCCACGAGTTCCTTGGGCGAAGGCGGCTCCTTGTGTAGGCGATCCACCTCGAACACGATCTCCTTTAGCGCTGCCGCCGTAACGGGTGTCGAGACGCTGGCGAACTGCACCCAATGCGCATCGCGATACCGGCTGGAGACGCTGCTGTAGGGCGAGTACGTGTAGCCCTTCTGCTCGCGGATGTTGCTCGTGATACGCGAGGCGAACGATCCGCCCAGCAGAGAATTGGTGACGAGCAACGGGATGTAGTCGGCGCTACCGGGGGCCGGCACGGGGAGACCAAAGTAGACCGTCGACTGGGGGGCTTTCGGCCGGTCAAGGAGGTCGTACTGCTTCTTGGCTACCGGAGTTGGGACCTGGGATTCGGCTGCCGGACCTTTTCCCCATCCCTCCAGTGACTTTCGAATGCTTGCCTCCATGGCAGTGCGATCAAACTGACCGCAGACGTACAAACGCGTTCGAGTTGCCCCGAAATTGCGCTGGTAGAATCCGCGGACATCAGCAATGGTGTAGCCGCCGAGCATCTGCTCCGTCGGGAAAAGCCGTCCATACGGATGATCCGGGTACAGGAGCTTGCGGAAACGCTCCTGCGCGATCGACTCGGGCTGGGACTTGGCGATGCTCAGCTGTCTCAACCGATCACGCTTGAGCCGGTCCAACTCGGACTCCGGCAAGAGCGGGTTGCGGACAACGTCGGCAAGTATCAGAAGCGCCTTGTCGGCGAACTCCGAAAGGACATCCGTTGTAACCGTTGTCTGGTCGGGGCTTACGGTCACTGTCAGCGTGCCGCCCATGGCTCCAATTTCCTCAGCCAGTTTTCGGGCATCCCGGGAGGTCGTGCCCTCCCTCAGGAGGTCCCCGGTTAGATCAGCCAGCCAGACCTGGTTGGCGGACTCGTTGATGTTCCCGGCGCGAACAACGATCGCAAGGGTTGCTTTGGGCAGGACACCGTACGGGACGAGGGTGGCCGATAGGCCGTTGTCCAGTTTGACCACCGACTTCTCGGGCAATCGAAAATCGCGTGGCGCCCCGCCCTCAGGCGGCAATTCCTTGTCGGCGGCCCGAATGGAGCCCAAGACAAGCGAGAGTGACAAAGCGACGAAAAGCTTTCTGTTTAACATGATTCCTCCTCGCGGGTTACGACCCGGCCTTGGGTTCAACTGTCAAGACGGTTCGGTTGGTGGGCCGGAGGTACTCCTGGGCCGCCTTCTGGAGGCCTTCTGGAGTGAGCTTGAGGAACTCCGCTTCCAGCCGGTTGATCCGTGAGGGATCATCGTCGAAGAGGGCAAGGCTGGCGAGCAGGTCGGCGCGACCGAAGCCGTAGTAGTCAGCCAGTATGTCGTAGAAGGAGGAGCGCCATTTCACCAGTGCCCGCTCGAACTCGGTAGCCGAAATCGGTTTGGAGCGAACGCCTTCAATGACCTCGTTTGCCGCCGTCATGATGACGTCGGGTTTTATACCCTGGTCGTGAAACAGGTAGGCCATCCACAGCATCGGTCCGTTGTAATTGAACATGTTTCCGAGCATGTTAATACCGCCCTCAACGGTTGCGGTGTAGCCCTTGGTTTTGACCAGGTGCTGGCGCAGGCGGCTGTCATCGCCTTGTAGCAGGATCTGGTCCAGCAGGCCCATGGCGTAGTAATCGGCACTGTTGCGCTTGGGCATCTGATACGCAAAGGCAAGCGCTGGGCGGTTCGCCAGCGGGTCCGGTTTGGAGAAAGTTTTTTCTTTCTCCTGGCGTGGCTCGGTGAGGTCCACCGGAGGCGGCTGTTGCACGGCCGGGATGCCCTCGAAGTACTTCCGCACGAGGCGCAACGCCTCGGCAGGCTCGAAGTCCCCCACGACCACAAGAGCCGCGTTGTTGGGCGCGTAGTACGTCGCAAAGAACTTCTTTACGTCTTCGAGGTTCGCCGCATCCAGGTCCTTCAAGTCACCGTAGAAGTTGTGGGCGTTATACCAATTGGTATTCGCGTATTGCGGCATGTCCAGCCAGGGGAATCCGCCGTAAGGCTGATTCAGGACATTCACCTTCACCTCGTTCTTCACGACCTCCTGTTGGTTGGTGAGGTTCTCCTGGGTGATCGCCAGCCCTTTCATTCGATCGGCTTCGGCCCAGAGCGCGGTCTCCAACTTGTGTGCGGGGACGATCTCGAAGTAGTTGGTGAAGTCGAATCGTGTAGAACCGTTCAGAACGCCCCCGTTTTGCTGCACCAGTCGTATGAACTCCATCTTGCCCAGGTTCTTGGACCCCTGGAACATCATGTGCTCGAACAGGTGCGCGAAGCCGGTGCGGTCCTTCGGCTCGATACGAAACCCGATGTTGTAATAGACGCCTATAACGGCTGTCGGCGCGGTGCTGTCGGGCGACAGGACGACCTTAAGGCCGTTCTGAAGCTTGTGATACTCGACGGGGATCTGAAAGCTGGCGCACAGTCCCCAGCTGGCAGACAACCAGCCGACGACGACCAGTAACGTGGTGAGACGCCTGGTGTTCATGTCACCTCCTGAAAAAGAGTCTCGCTGTCGTGACGAATGGGTTTTCCAGTTAATGCTGCAAACGATGGACGAGGCAAAGAGCTGAAGGGATTCTGATCTTTTGGTGATGGAGTGCCGAGGGGGGGACAACTGCGCACTACCCACTGCGCACTATCCACTGCCCACTGCCCTACTGGCTGGGTGCCTGTGACCGGGCACTTGGTAGTGCGCAGCGCGCAGTTGCCTGAGGTTGGATTTACGCTTTAGTCGGCAGTTGGTAGTGTGCAGTGCGCAGTTGCTTCACCAGCTGATGTTCATGCCCGCCAGGAACTCCCGGTCGGCCGGCGTCAGAGGCTTGGTCGGTGCGACTCGCCGGATCAGCCCCCATTCCACGGTGATTCCGAAAGAATGGAGCACGCGGGCCTCGTCTTCGCTGCCTTGAGGAGTAGCGGCTATCGCGCGCGCAAGTGCCACAAAGTTGTGAAGCTCAGGAATCACGTACTCCTCGAGGAAGAACTTGCATCGCCGGACGGTGATCTCGGGCAGGTTGGACTTTTCGACCACTCGGACCACGTTCGTCGCATGATCGAGCTGGCTCAGAAGCTCAGGGGCAGGGAAGACATATTTTGGAGGCATGACCCCATGGTCCCTGCAAACTCTTGAAACCATTTGTCGTTCGGTCTTAAACTCAGGAAATTGGAGACAAATCGGCACGGTTTCCCCCCGCAAACGGGCAAGAGGGTACTTGCGGGGGGGGCGCAAAATCTGTGATTGCGGTTACAAAACCAGAGAACTAAAGTTCCTTGATCCAAATGTTCCGGAACTGGACCAGGGACGGTGGGCTGTTCCACTGGCCGTCCTTCTTGCTCCCGTGGTGCTGCAATCCGATACGGCCTCGTTCGGGTATCTCGGGCAACTGGGCGTTCTCGAGAACCTTCTGCCCGTTCAGGACTACGCTCAGGCGATCTCCCTTGAGCGTGATTTCGAAGCTGTTCCATTCCCCGATGTTCTTATCGGCGAGAATCTTGGGTGTAACGCCTGCCCGGACTGCGGCCGGCATCTTCTTATCCATCCGGTACCCGTAAACCTCTCCTGAGCCGGTGGGCCAGCACCAGATGTTCACCTGGGACTTGGGGAAACCGCGCAACAGGATTCCTGAATCCGAGTCGGGAACCACCATGGTGATCTCCTTCCCGTTCTCGTCCAGTTTGTGATCGCCGCTTGGGAGAATGATCGGAACGCCGGGGTTCTTATACGGCGTCCCCTTGATACGCCACTCGACTCGAAGCACGAAATCCCCGTATTCCTTCTCCGTCCATAGGTCCTTGCCATCTTTGGCCTCGCTCATGGCGTCGTAATCGATGACACCATCAACGATCTTCCAGTGTCCGTTGTCTCCTTCGGGCAGTTTCCAGCCTTGGAAGTCCTTTCCGTTGAACAGTGAAACGAAGCCGGCGGGTGCGCTTTGATTCCCTTGCCCGAGGACGACGAGCGCTGAGAGGATTCCCAGGCAAGAAACGATTGCGAGAATCAACGTTGAGGTTTTTCGCATGAACTTAGTGTAGCAAGAGGCGCGCATGCTTTCACGGGGGCGCGGTGAAGCGAAGCCGACCCCCGAGTGCGGAGTGCGGGATGCGAACGATTTCGGGGACATAATACTTAATTCCCAAGCGTTTCCACTGGCTCCCCGTCAGCAAAGGAATTAAGTTTTGTGTCCCCGAAAATCGTTCTTATTCCGCATTCCGAATTCCGGATTCCGCATTCGGTGGGGGTCCGGCTTCGCCTCTCCCCGAAAGCAGCCCCCGGGCGGTCACCGCCGCAAGGACGATCGCCCCCCCGACGATCGCCCACGGGCCTGGACGCTCGCCCATGAACATCATGACCCAGATGGGATTGAGGATCGGCTCTACAACGGGGATCAGCATGATTTCAATGGCGGAGACGAATTTCACCGCTACGGAGAAGAACAGGTAGGAGACGCCGATTTGCACGATACCGAGGACCAGCAGGGCCGCCCAGCCGGTAGCGGTCGGATACGGGCCGATGAAATAGGCGGGGAGGCAGAGAGTCGCGGCCGTAATATTGCCGAGAAGGACCGACTCCAGCGTCGATTCGTCCTTTTGCTTGCGCATGAACAGTGCGAGCCAGGCGAACGATACTCCGCTGGCGATTGCCACCAGGTTGCCCACGGTTCCCTCCGACGAAAGCTCGTCGAGAAAGAATAGACCCATGCCGCAGAAGACCAGCGCGATGGTCAGCCAGTCACGGGTCCTGGTTCTTTCCCCGAGGAACCAGTTGGCGAACAAGGCCACCCAGACAGGAGATGTGTATTGAAGCAGGATGGCGTTCGCGGCGGTTGTCAGCTTGTTGGCAAGCACGAAGAGGATGACCGTGCCCGCGTATGCGAGCGCGCTTCCGATCTGCGCTCTCGACCAGTTGAAGCGGGGCCGGCCGATGACGGCCCAGAACAACAAAGCGGCGATCGCACTGCGGGTTCCCGCGATTGCAAGTGGGTTCCAGTCGATCGACTTGATCAGGAGTCCGCCCAAGCTCCAGAGAACGGCCGCGATCAGCAGGAACCCCGTCGCTTCCCTGTGACTCAGTCTCAATGACGTGAGGATCGATCCGAACTTCGAAAGCACGGTCCTTTTTTCCTCCGACGCTCAGCTCCGCGGCGAGCCCCGCTATCTTAGTGCTTCAGCCCAATCGACACCAGTACAGCTTGTGAACGAGCCTTGACAGCCGTCGCTTGGGATTATAACGTTTCGCCGACGATGGGCCTCTCTTCCTGGTCCCGCCGTTGATCCTTGGAGGGTACCCCGATGATGTGGAAACTGTTCGTGCTGTTTTGGTGTGTTTCTCTGGCCTCTTGCGGGTGGTTCGGAGGAAAACCCCAGGAGGCGGACAAGGCGCTCGATGAGAAAAGCTCACTGCAGGTTCTCAAAGAGGCGGACAAGGATGAGTATGAAGCACCCGCCGATGGACGGCTGACAGAAGCTCAAATCCAAATGTACTTGAGTGTGCACAAACGGGCCCTGGAACTGGCTCAGGTTGCGGCGAGGCGACTGGAAGAGCAATCCGAGAAGGCAGAGGCGGCCGAAAAGGAAGGAAGCAAGACAGAGTCAGCGCGGGAAGGCATGAAAGCCCTCGGAAAGGTGGGTGACGTGCTGACAGCCGACCTGAGAGCCGCGCAGGAGCTTGGGTACAACACGGCCGAATACACCTGGGTCAAAGGTGAAGTGGTAAAAGCCTACGGCTCGAGCTCTTACGAGGAAACCAGCGGATCGTTCCACAACCAGGCCCTCGAACAGCTGCAGCAGGCCAAATCTCAAGCCCGAGGCACTGACGAACAGAAGTTCTTCGACGAGCAGATCGCCACCGTACAGAAGGCGATTGCCCAGGAGCAGGCAGCCGAGGCAGCGAAACAGCGTGATCCGAAGGTCCGGGCAATGCGTCACAACATGAAGCTCGTCGCGGCCCACCGGGCGGAACTCGACGCCATCCTGCAGAAGAACAAGTAGCAGCACGGACCAGCACGGACCGATACGGACGAACACCGACATGTCGTAGGGCGGATTCGCGTTTTAGAATCCGCCGCTTTTCGGCCCGGTTGGCAACACCCTTCCACGGCGAAAAATCATCTCCATCGCCCTTCCGAACACTCGTTCCGGGTCCGCCTCCGAAAACCGCATCACGTCGACGTCTGCACCCAGTGGTCGCCAGACGTCCGGGTCACTTGGGCCGAAAAGTGCAATCACGGGCAGCCCGACCGCGGCGGCCAGATGGCTGATGCCGCTATCGTTGCCGATGAGCAACTGGCAACGCGCGAGTGCGTACGCCACCTCCCTCACCGAAGCCCCGGCGATCAGATGAGCATCCTTTCCGAAAGAGGACACGGCTCGGCAGCACTGGTCGTGGTCCGCCTCCCCCTCCAGGAACACGATTTCGACACCGGCCTTCGCGAGCATCTCAGCCGTTTGCGCGAAGCATTCGGCAGGCCAATTCTTTTGCGGGCTTCCGCTCCCCGGGTGGACGACGACTCGGGGAGTTGCGCCGACACCCGCTTCTTCGAGGAGGCGCTCCCCTCGATCCAGGTCCTGCCGCTTCAGGTAGACCGCCGGTTGCACTACCTCGATCGCCGGGTCGGCGAACGGCAGGCTTTCGAGGAACTGCCGGCAGGCATGGGATCCGGGACGCGGAGGACCGATGTTGAAGACGTTTGGAACGACAGTGGCAATCTTCTGCCGAAGCGTGTCGTACGAGTCGGGGAGG
>Ga0105091_10000698_pt1 | contig 14290 bp, 40 predicted proteins | sample PPLLak1March2015_FD_87022 | JGI IMG/M metagenome (GOLD analysis project Ga0105091, IMG submission 87022) | Freshwater sediment microbial communities from Prairie Pothole Lake near Jamestown, North Dakota, USA - PPLs Lake P7 Core (1) Depth... | ecosystem: Environmental > Aquatic > Freshwater >... | reverse complement strand
GAGTACATCGAGCACCTCCAGGACTTCGCGGAGCGCGAGCAGGCGGACCTGGTGTACGGCTGGTTCGACGTGATCAACGGGGTGGACCCGTTCCCGTCGCACTTCGGGCTGCCGTGGAACCCGGACAACCCGCTGTGCGTGAGCATCTGCGTGATGGTGAAGACAGAGTTGGCGCAGTCGGTGGGCGGGTTCGATGGCATGGACACCCACCCGCACGGTGCCTACGGTGGCGAGGACTACTGGTTCATCTGCAAGGTCAACAACACCGGGGCGAAGATCGCACACCTTCCTGAGCGCCTGTTCAACTACCACCACCACGGCGGGAACACGTCGGGCATGCCCACGCGCTGGTAACATTTACCTGTGTCCGAATCAATGGTATGCCAGGGGCGGGTGGGCTGCCCTAAGCCAGTACGCACCGTAGGCATGTGCAACGCCTGCTACGAGTACAACCGCAGGTTCGGCACTACTGACCGACCAGAGGTCAGGCAGAAGGAACCGGAGTCAGTCAAGTTCTGGCGACGGGTGAACGTGACCGATGACTGCTGGCTATGGACAGGAAGGCTTAACGGGAAGGGCTACGGGAGCTTCAAGATGAACAGCGGAGTCAACACCATGGCCCACCGGGCCTCCTGGATCATGGCCGATCGGACCATCCCGGACGGCTACCAACTGGACCACTTGTGCCTGGTGAAGAACTGCGTGAACCCTGACCACCTTGAACCGGTCACCGGGCACGAGAACATGGACCGGTGGGCCAAGTCGGTGACTAAGTGCAAGAACGGCCACCCCAAGCAAGGTCGCGGCCGGTGCCAGGTCTGCGTCAAGGAGCGGTTCGAGCGGTTCTATGAGAAGCACGGTGGGCGTTCTGCCTACGACGACAAGAGGAGACAGTCAGCATGAACGTGCTACCACAAAACTATCCACTGTTCCTTCAGGCTGAACACATTGATCCACAGTCGCCGCAGAAGCGAATCACGACGATGCACCTGGTTCTGGCGTGGAGGTTGGTAGAAGAACTCGGACCGATGTTCCCTGAGCGCTGGCTGGCTTTAGTGAACGTGGAGGACCAGACACCCAACCTGGTTTGGATTGATCCGAGCAACCCCGACGAGTTGAGGCAGCCAGACTGGGAACTGTCCTGCGTGTTGCTTGTGCAGGAAAAGCAGTAGCAGTGTCCAACCCCACGTCCCGATCGTTGGGGATAGAATGGTAGACATGGAACTGGACCTGGAGGACATCAAGAGCAAGTGGCTCAACCAGTGTGGGCCGTGTGACTTCGGTATGCCCGAGTACGGCTGCACCCATCCTGGCGAGGACTACCGTCCTGTCATGATGTACCTGGTGCGCGAGGTCGAACTGCTGCGGTTCCTGGTCAGGTTGATGGACCGCGAGCACTGCCCATGAGCATCGACGTACGCAACGGCGGGGTCGTCGTCACCTGCACCGTGGACAAGTGCATCGGTGCCACCTTCCTGGCCTACGACGCGCAGTGGGTGTACAAGGCCAAGGCGAAGGGCTGGACGGTGTACCCGGACCGGCAGTTGTGTCCCGACCACACGGCCCGACGGGAACCACGGTGGGAGGACGACGAATGAGGCAGATCTGGGACCAGTACCACGCCAGCCGGGACTACGACTGCAACAGCGCCCGGCAGTGTGGCACGGTCATCAAGAAGTACTCCGTGTACAAGCGCCTGCGCTACCCTCCGCAGCCGGACAACGAGGAGTGGGTGTACGTGCGCATGTGCGGTCCATGCGCCCTGCACTACGGGCACCCGATCGAGGAGGTGGGCACATGAGGAAGGTCAACTGGATCGCGTTCTGGGTGCAGTGGACGATCCTGTCCCCGCTGCTCCTGCTCCTCGTGTACGCGCTCACCTACCGGTACGGCACCCCGGACGTTGACGACTTCTACGTGAGGCAACCGTGAGACTGAACGTGGGGTGTGGGGAGTTCCGGGCCGAGGGTTGGGTGAACATGGACCTGGCCACCAACGAGTTCGTGAAGCCGGACCTGGTGGGGTCCCTGCTGTACCTGCCACCGGCCGCTGAACTGTCCAATGTGGAGCAGGTGTACCTGGGGCACGTGCTGGAGCACATCTCCCCGAACATCATCGCCTCGGCACTACAGGTGCTGTGGAGCCGGTGTGTGGACGGTGCACGGATCGCCATCGTGGGGCCGGACGTGGACCGTGCCGGGCGGCTGCACTTCGACAACAAGCTTGACTGGACCACGCTTAGCGAAGCCCTCACGGGGGGTAAGAGGTGGGACGGCGATCAGCACTTGTGGTCGTGCAACGAGGAGCGTTTACTGAGGCTCGTCAAGATGTCCGGCTTGAGGAGATGTCGTGCAGTTCCAATCGGATCCAGCGACCTGGACGACTTCCCTGTTACCTCTAGAGCACCTTGGCAGTGCGCCGTCATCGGCTCAGTCTGACAATCCTTCACGTTCCCCATACGATGGAGATCACCGCCGCCGTTATGGAGAAGGGTCCCACCCTATGAAGCAAGTCAGTTGGCCGCAGGTCGCCCTGGTCCTCGGGACCATGGCAATCCTTGTCCTCGGTGCGGTGACCCTGGCCGGCATGGACAAGGACCCCACCATCATCCTCACACTGGCCGGACTCCTCGCCGTACCCATCCTCGGTGCCCTCGGGGTGGCCGTGTACCAGAAACTCGACCAGGTCAAAGAGGTCTCCAACGGCAACCTGAACCGGGCGCACGACATGCTGGAGAAGCACACCGACCACACCGCCAACGCCCTGACCGCGAACACTGAGGCGATCACCAGGCTGGTGACCGCTATCGCGGAGGACCGGAGTTCCCGGCTGTGACCACCTTCCGCCGCTACTACTTCGCCCACGACGGGCAGTGGAACGGGGACACCGAGTCGGTCCAGGTCAGCCTGGACCGGCAGTGCTCCAAGCGGTGGTGGTACTGGGACCCGAGCGTGGACGGTGCCGCGTTCAACCGGTTGCAGTTCTCGTTCGGGGTGGCTGGCCGTGACCAGTGGTGGTGCCACCACCGGGCCATGTACCTGGCGTCGGTCTGCTACGTGTCGGCTGGGATCTCCTACCTGAAGGTGCCCACCCCCACCTGGGTCACCCTGCCCCCACACATGAACCGTGGACGCCAGCGGCGCACGGCCGCTGAGACGGCATAGGCGAGGCCCCCGACCTGAGCCGGGGGCCTCGCTCTTCACCATCCTCGCGGTGTACCGCGATGCTACTACTTGCCCGCCATGTTGGGGGCTGTCATCCGTGGACACGGCTGCACAGTGGCAGCGACCAGATTCGAACTGGTGACCTCTGGGTTATGAGCCCAACGAGCTACCGGGCTGCTCCACGCTGCACAACCATCTTACAGCGCACTGGCGAGCAGTCCACCAGCGATGAAGGTGACCGCCCCCCACCCGAACGAACGTGACTGGAACGTCTCTACAGCCGCTGCGACCGTGGCGACCAGGTACAGGATCACTGGGACACTCATGCCTGCCATGTACCCACTACATCCGGGTCATACGCTCCACGCCCAGCGCGTGCTCCACTGCCTCCAGGGCCCGGACGGCACGCCATGGTCGCTTGCACGAGTCGCAGCGTGGCTCGGAGGTGTACGGGTGCCCGGTCCACCCGAGGTAGCCGAAGTCGCCGTGGTGGTAGCGGCACTCCAGGTCCATGTGGGTCAGGGCCTGGTAGGCCAGGCGCAGTGCCTCCAACGCGTCCCCGGTCATGGCTTGGCCCGGATGACCGCCAGGACCCTCATGGGCTCCAGTAGCCCGTCCGAGGTGAGCGTGGTCGTGAAGAACGCAGTCACCCCGAGAGCGGCGTACTCCCGGACGATGTTCTGGTTCAGTTCGTCTGCCTGACTCAGGTTCCTGGCCCAGATGGCTATGTGGATGCGGTCCCCCGGGTACAGCACTGGTGTGTCCATGCTTGCCTCCTCGGATGGGTGTGCCCGGACCCATGGTGGCGTCCGGGCACAGGGTGAGCCTTACCAGCGACAGACCGACTCGATGTTGGTGTAGTTCGACAGGTTCGGCGGGCCGGCCACACCGTTCGGGCCCCACGCGCCGCTGCCCCCGGTGCCGTTGGTGCCGTTGTAGGTGTAGAACGTGGCCGACGTGTGGCGGTTCCACCCCCACCGGGCGTTGTTGACGATGACACCTGCGAGGTTGACGCAGTGGTCCTGGGCCGGGTTGTACTCGACCTTGGTGCCGGTGCCGTTCTGCCCGGTCCACAGGCAGAACTTGCCGATGGAACAGTTGGCGTCAGCGTAGGCGGGGTTGGCCACGAACATGGTCACGGACAGCCCCACGACGGTCGCCGCGACGATACTGAGCACTTTGCGCATGTACTTCCTTCCGTTAGGGAGGGGTGTGGTTCTATCGTACCCTGTCACTTCCGCTTGAGCACGGCCGTGCAGTACCGGTCATCGACGGTGATGTAGCGGTACTCCTCCAGGACGAAGTCCTCGCCACACAGGGCTGCGACCTTCGCCTCGTCGTACCAGTCCGCGTACGTGCCGACCTGGTCGAAGATGCGGACAAAGTTGTTGAAGTTCGGGTCGTTGACCGTGTCCGCTGGCGGTTCCGTGCCCACGAAGTGTCGCCACCCACGGTCGGAGTACAGCATCAGGTGGACCTCCCCGCCCGGCTTGAGGATGGTGGCGAACCAGTCGACCACGTCCTTCGCGTACGGGATGTGGTGCAGCACCCCGGAGCAGTGGACCACGTCGAACGGTTCCACCAGTCCGGGGGGCTGGCCAGTGACATCCGGGAACTCGCCAGGACCAGCAGTAACGTACAGCGAGTCCGGCTCGTACCCGAACAGTCTCATGACCCTGGCGGCGAGGGCCAGGTTGTCCTCACTGATGTCCACCAGCGTCACGTGGGCACCACGGGAAGCCATCTCCATGGCCTCCAGACCGACACCGCACCCGAACTCCAGGACGTCCTTGCCGTCCAGTTCGTCCAGGCGCAGGCCCTTGACCCAGCCACCCTCCCAGTTGCGCCACGCCTGCTCCGAGTAGCGGGTGAAGCGCATCTGGTTGACGACCTCACGGAGGTGGTCGTCGGTCCAGGTAAGCATGGTCGCGGACGGGATGTAGCCGACGTCGTCCACGGGCGGGTTCGACCACGCCCGGACCTGGTCATCGAACGAGTAGTTCACGGCTTCCACTCCTCCTTGAACCCGGGACGGTTGTCGTACAGGGACGCCAGGAGCCTCAGGGTCCGGTTCGGTGGCGCCGGGACCATGTACTTGTCCGTGAACTCGGACAAGGTAATGCGCTCCACGGTCCAGCCGCTACTGGTCTGGACCTCCACCTGCTTGTCACTGTGAACGAAGATCAGGTCGCTAGAGACCTCCTGCCGCACCGTCATTCCGTCGTTCATCAGGACGATCTCCTGGAGGACGGCAACCCGGTCCGGGAACTCGTTCGCTGCGATCTGTTCGAGTAGCCAGTCGACTATCTCGCTGTTCACTTCAGTCTCCTCAGTAACCAGACGAACACGACGAGGATGATGGCCCCGCAGAGGATGGAACCGGGGCTCCCCTCTGCGGGGCCTTGCGCGATGAGCAATGGGTCAGGGCTTCCTGTGCGGGTGCTTGGGGTCCTTCTTCGCCGGTGGCGGGTCCTTCTCCCACTTGGACCGCCCCCGCTTGGACGGGTCCGTGTTGCCGATGGGGAAGAACGACGCGTCACCGTCGTGCTTGTCGTCCTTGCGGTCGCTGCCCACCTACTTCATCCTCCCCACGAGGTACTCGGTGCTGTACCGGTCGTCAGCGTCGATGGTGTCCAGGCCGAGCATGGCGAGGATCTCCCCGTACTCGGTGTCGGTCCAGTCGCAGCCGGCCCACTCCTGACGCATCCAGGCCGTGTTGTCGCGGGCCTGGGTGCGTCGCTGGTAGTTGACCTGCTTCTCGTACTCGACCTGCTCGACCTGGGACCGGGGCATGACGGCCCCGTCCCTCAGCCGTTTGCGGTTGCCCAGTGCGCCTGCCACGCGGCCAGCCCCTCCTCGGTATTGATCATCTTCCAGAGTTCGTTGACGTCGATCTCCTGGGTGTGGTCCACAAGGTTCTGGGCGCGGTGCACACCGGGGCCGTTGCGCTGGAGGGGTGTTGCGCCCTGCGGCGCGGCGCTGTGGGGCGACGAACCGGCCCAGGGGTAGGTTGACCCACCCCCTGACAGGTACGACAGTTCCTGGTAACGGGACGAACCGGACTTTGTCGCGTTGACCAGCGGGAACACGAGAGGCGGTTCGCGCAGGATCGGCTCGACCTCCACGACGATGCCCGCGACCACCGGGATCTCCCCGGTCAGGCCCACCATGATGCGGGTGACATCGCGGTCCTCGTCGTAGCCGAACCCGCCCTCCAGGTCCAGGGCCTCGGCCGGCTTGGCCTTGTCCTCGACCCACAGCCGGTACATGTGCCCGGCCCCGCAGGCAGCCAGGCCCGCGAAGAACCCTCCGGTCACCAGGACCGCGTACAGCCACACCGGGCTCGCTAAGAACTCATCCATGGTTGCTCGTAACCTCCGTCCACAGCGCCGGGAAGTTCAGGAGCACCCGGCGCAACCGCGTCCACTGGTCCTTGCTGATGATGATCTGTTCCTGTCCGTGGTCCGGCCACAGTTCCCGGACCAGGGACAGAGCCTCCAACGTAGTGGACTCCCCCAGCCCTTCGGGGATGTCCGGGGCCTGGAGGACCATCTGTGCTGGTGGCACCGGGTTCGCGTCCGGTTTGGCCAGGACCCAGCCACCGTCCATCAACCGCTTGCCCGCCCGTGCCGCGCACACGCAGTCCGGGCAGCACCCGTGGGCCAGGTCAGCGGCACGGCCCTGGCCGATGAACCAGTCGTACAGTTCGGTCGCCGGGTGCCGGACACCGTGCGGGCACTCCCGCTCGATGATCCCCGCCTCGGCGTCCCAGTGCCGTGGCCACCGCTCCCACGGACCGGGCTGGGGACGGTGCACCGCACACCACTCCCCGACACAGTTGGCGCTCTCGTGGACCTGGAGCACCTGCCCAGACTCCAACAACACCTGGTCCATGCCTGTCACTCCTCGTGGGGGCCGGTGGTCTGGCGACCGAACACGGTCACCATCGCCAAGGGGGCCGGTGGTCCAGGCGACCACTGGTCATGGACGGGCATCACCATCCAGTAGACCTCCTCCACCCGCAGCATCCTGTTGCCGATGGCCACCAGTTCACCGTGGCGTGGAGGGCTCACCGCGTAGTAGGAGCCGACGTTCTCCTCTTCGTCGCTGCGGTCGTAGACCCTGACCAGACACATCTCCATGATCACTCCTCCTCCTCCATCCACACGATGCGGTACACGGTCACCTTGACCCCGGGCACGTGCAGCGCCCACGGGCCCTCGTTCGGGTACGACTTGGTCGACCTCAGGTCGATGACCTGGCTGTCGTCCTTGTAGACACCCGCGAAGCCCAGCGAGTCAAGGATCGCCCGTGCCAGCTTGTCCGAGTCGGGACGAGACACTGGGTAGGTCTTGCGTCGCTTGGGGGCAGCGGCTGGCTTGGGCCAGGTGAAGTTGCATACCACTGAGACCGGGTCAAGGACCGGGAACACTGGCTCGCTGTCGCTGGCAAGAAGACGGTCAAGGAGACTGTCAGCCCCCTGGACAGTTCGGATGGCCTGTTCGGCTGCCAACTGGACCTGGTTGCGCCAGGGGATGAGGTCGTCAGCGTTGCCGTGGATGGACGGGCGCCCTTTCCCGAGGTTGCGAACAGAGCCCTGCGGCACTGGTCGACCAAGGACGGTGAAGGTGAGGATGGGGACGTACGCATCTCGCCCCTCCATCAGATGTGCACGTCCACGACGACCACCCAGTCATGGGGGTCCAGGCCGTCCACGTAGCGACGGGCCTCGTTGAAGTACACGTGCCGGGAGTCCGGGGTGTCGTTGGACATGCCGAACCAGCCCATGTCACCCGGGTCCATCCACTGACCCTCCTTGGTGAGGGTGGCGTACTGGAGCCCGCCCTCACGGTAGGCGACCTCAAGGTCGTCATTGCGGGTGCCGTACTCGTACGCCTCCGCGTTGACCATGTAGCCGAGCACGTCCAACACTTCCTTGTCACGCAGACGTGCCATCCGTGGCTGGGAGTTGTACAGGGCACGCACCTCGTCCCAGGTGGCGTCGCCCATCTTCGCCCGGTCAGCCAGGTCCGACCAACGGTGCTCCAGGGGTGGTGTCTTCGCAACCACCTCGTTCTCCCACACGTCCCACATCCGCATCACGTCAGCGTGACGCTCGACCCGCATCGCGTCCCAGAACACCTGGTCCATGCGGGCGCCGTCAGCACGCAGCCGACCCGCCTGAGGGCGTGGACGCCACCCGTGGTTGCCACCCTCGACCGGGTTGATGAGCAGGGTCGGGTCCGGGTCCTTGACCGTGACGAGGGCCTGGCTGTAGCGGCCACCGATCGACCACCAGTCCCACTTCGACTGCGGGTTGTACGTGGACATCACGTACATGCGGTCCATGTCCTCGTCGTAGAGGTACTCCCCGCCCTCGTCCAGGTCCGGGGTGGCCTTGATCGCCGAGTGGACCCGCAGCCAGGTCAGGTCACCCCCACCGAAGTCCCAGCCCTGCTCGACCAGGTACTTGGTCATCCAGAAGTCGGCCGGGCCACCCTGCACGTAGTCACGGTGCGGTTCGACGCTCATGTTCTCATCGAACGGGGCGAGTGCCAGGGTCAGCGCCTCCTCAAGTTCGAGGTGGGACTTGTCCAGGCACACCAGTAGACCGTGGTGGCTCATGCGTTCACCGCCCGGAACGTACGCACCCGGTACTGGTCGGCGATCTGCGGGTGGCGGATACGGAACGCCTCCAGGTCGAAGACCTCCCGCTGCTCCACTCGCATGAAGTGCTGGACCATGTCCGGGTAGTGCTTGATGATCTGCGCCTCGGCCCACTTCTCGCTGGGACGGTAGGTGAACACCGGTTCCCCGTCCACGGTCGCGGCGGTCGCGGACCCGAGCAGGGCCTGGACCTGTGACTTGTACTGGTCGCGGATCTTTGCCCACGCGGAGGCGTTGACCTCGGCCTCCTGGTACTTGGCGACCAGGTCGGCTGGGACCTCCACGGTCTCGTCAGGGTTCTTGCGTTGTGGCACTGCCATTGACTGCCTCCTCAGGCGTCTCGGATATGAACTCAAGGTGCTCAGAGAGCACGCAGGTCCATGCGATGCTGTCTTGATTGTACTCCACACGGACCCTGTTAAGATACTCCCTCATCCCGTGGACCGTCTGCGCGTCCGCCACCTCCACGCACCACATGGCGTTCTGCCACGGCTCCCGGGTGTCGGAGCACCCGGAGAAGTGGACGTGGTTGTGCTCCCCACGCACACACCGGTTGACGGCCCGCCAGAACTTGGACCACTGCGGCTGGGACAGCTTGTCGTCGGAGTTCCCGATGGCCACGTACACCGTGTACATCAGCGACCGCCCTTCGCGCGACGACGCTCGCGCCACAACGTGTTCAGGCTGCTGTGGGCGTAGGTGCACAGGTCACAGCGACAGTTCCAGTTCCCGTACGTGGTATACCGGCCGTGGCGCTCGTCGCCTGGTGGTGGTGGCACCCGTTCCTTCTTCGCGGTAGTGGTGTAGTCCGACCAGCGACGACGACAGTCGTCACAGTTGCACTTGAGGTTGCAGTACCCGTTCAGGGTCCCGTGGCGGGGGTCCCCGTCCCCGGCACGGATCTCCGCACCGGGGCGGGGTTCACGCTCACCCACCGCTGGACTCCTTGATGAACCGGCGTGCCGTGGCGTAGCACTGCGAGCACACGAGCGCTCTCGCCTCGTTGGCAGCCGCCTCGGCGGGGAAGTCCCTGCGCCACGTGTCCATGGCCTCCTCCTCCGGGTTGGTCCGGTTGAAGGTCCGCTCACAGACGTAGCAGGTGAACTGGACCATCATCGTGCCAACTGGATGGCGCCGAGCAGTGCGGCCACGAAGATGGCCAGCACGAACAGCACCGCACACCCGAACGCCAACGGCTTCGGTTCCTCGTCCATCGGTCCTCCCATGTCTCCCCCTCGTCTCACTTGGTCCTACCGTGGAGCAGGTCCCACAGTTCGTAGCAGCCGAACACGAACCCGATGAGGGTCAGGCCAACCACCAGGATGATCCCGATCATGCCCGAGACCTCGTCTTCGCCCACCATTACCCCCTCCGTCATTACATCGATACATCTAGAACAATTGCTGTTCGCCGTCCAGGTGCTTCGGTGCCCTGGGACGCACGTAGCGTCCGTTGCCAGCGCAGTCGGGGCACAGGACGGCCAGGATCGGGGAGCCACCCTGCGTCACCCCGTCCAGGATGTGCCAGCCGGCTGCCCTGGCCACCAGGTACGTGTAGTCCTTGTCGTTGACCGCCATCCGCGAGTTACCGCACCGTTCGAAGTGGTCGCAGCGCAGGTCCGGGACCACGTCACCGCTCCTCGTCGGGTGGCCAGATCCGATCGGTCAACCAGTCCAGGCCCGTCGTGACACCGACCAGGACCAACATCCCCAGCACCACCCCCGCCACGATGCTCCAGGTGGTTGCCCAGCCGGCCAGGACGCCCAACAGGACCAAGCCCACGGCAGCCAGGGTGAAGAGGGTGACCGCCTCGGCCAGCATCTTCTTGTCGTAGTTGCTCATGACTCCTTCCCCTTCCCGGGCATGCCCCAGATGCCGGTGGCCAGTGCCACCAACCCGGTGGCGGTCCAGTACCCGATGGTCGGGACGACCGGCAGCCACTGGGCGTGGACCAGACCGACCAGGAGCATGAGCATGTAGGCGTTGAAGAAGACGCTGACGATCGCAACGCCCGCCGTGGCCACGAAGCCCCTCACAGCCCACGCTCCGCACGATCAGCGACACACTCGTCGTGGTCACACGGGACGTGGTGGTGCTCCATGCTGACCAGGCGGTAGCAGTCGGGGCGGGTGTCCACGTTCGGGTGGCACAGGTGGGTCCAGTTGTACTGGGCACTGCCACCCTCGTAGTCGCCGCACATCCGGCCGCAGTGCCCACACTCGTACAGGCGGGGCTGCGGCTGCGTCTCCTCCCACAGGAACGTCATCGTGTCACCAGGGGGAGGTTCTCCAGGGCCTTGATCAGCAGGTCCGGTTCCGTGTCACGCCACTGCTTCTCCAGTTCCCGATCCAGGTTCGGCTTGGACAGGTCCGCGCCGACCGGGATGGCATTGAGGGCGTTCACCGCGAAGTCGGGGGCGTCCTCCTCGAACGACTCCTCGAACACGTCGTCCAGGAGCAGGCCGATCTCGACGGGGATGTTCAGGAAGCGCTCCATGAGCCGGTGCCACTGAGGGAGAGGGTCCATTCTGTCCCTCTCCCTCAGCCATGTTTCGCTGACCAGCGGAAGGGAACACCCGACCAGGCAGCCCTTGAACTTGGCGCCGTCCCTCCAGGGCTCCTGGTAGGCGCCCTGGATGAGCAGGTCCTGCTCGCGGTGCCAGGCCACGCGGGCCACGATGGCCCGCTTCAGGTCCGCCTCACCGAACCAGGCACCCAACCGGGTGTCCCCGACCGGTTCCGGCAGGACCGCCTGGTCGTCGGAGTCGCGGAAGTCCAGGCCCTCCTCGGGGGTGAGTTGGTACAACTTGACCAGTTCGTCGTGTGCGCTCACGTCTCCTCCTCGCTCAGTGCCTGCATGTACTCGTCCAGGAACATGTGCACAGCGGTCAGCATCTCCGCTGGCGTCCACGGCCCGGTGTGGACCTTGCGTAGTAGTTCGTCCGGGCGCCACTGGCGTAGCTCCTCGGCGAACCGGTGCAGCGTGTTGGCCTGGATCTGCTTACCGCGTCGTGCGGTGAGCAGCATCCCGCGACGGTCAAGGTCCTCGGCCGAGTCCGCGCCACGCTTGTGCGCCTCACGGATCACCTCGGACGCCTGACGCCACTCCGCCGTGCTCAGCACGTGACACCGCGCCAGGACAGCCACCGACCGCAGTCGGGGCACTTGTCCATGGACGTGCACACGATGCAGTCGTCGGCGTGGGCGGCACGCGAGCCGATGGTGTCCTTGCCGTCCGCGCTCGCCTTGGTGACCACCGTGTGGCACAGGGACCGGAACTTGTCGGTGACCCCCGGTGGGTGGCAGCCGGGGCAGCCGAAGTGTTGCAGGTGTTGCACTGGTACCCCTCCCCTTGTCGGTGTGACCCAGGAGTCGGCCGCGACTTGGCTGTTCGTCTACGACCGCCCCCGGGAGGCTGTGAGCCCCGTGTCACATCTTAACTATACACCTGGAGGGGTGTCGATGGCTCCGGCCCGGCGTCGGTCGTACTCGGAGGAGTCGATCGAGGTGATGCAGTAGCCGCCACCCTCAGGGTGCCAGTACACCCGGCCGCGTACCGGTAGCCGCATCATGGCGTGGTGGGCTATGCGGTACGTACGGTAGAGCCCCTTGTGGCAGTGCGGGCACCGCCGTCCCCTGCCCCGGTAGGCGGGCATGTCACTTCTGCCAACCCGAGCGCCTGTACAGGGCCACCGCCGCGACGACCACGGCCATTGCGAGGCAGGCGGCACCGCACACCACACCGAGGGTCGCGGCCAGCCAGTCACTCATGCTGCACGCTGCTCGGCGCGCATCATCGCCCGACCGTCCTCGGCCAGCCGCATGATCGTGGTGCGCCGGGAACCCACACTGTCCGCGAGCTTCTGGGCGTCCCAGTCCTCACGACCCAGGACACCGACGACCGCAAGGCGACGGGCGCGGCACAACTGGGGGAGGATCTCATGGGTGATCTGGGAGATCCACTCCCCCGACGCCACGAACGCCTCCACGTCATCCAGTTGGTCCAGTTCCTTACGTAGTTCCTCCTGCCACCCCATGGGTGTCCCTCCCTCTCTGAACCAACTCTTTGACCACTGATCGTATCTGCGCACGGGCAATGAGTCTGAGTTCTCCGTCATGGTCGTACATGTACACGTCTGGCCCCATCAAATGGAAGGTCGCCAGGGACACGGTCCCCGGCGACCCCTCCCATGGGCCGCATGGCCCGTCACTCATGCGAGGTCGAACTCCCCGTCCTTGGCACCGGCCACGAACGCGTCCCACTCGCCCTGGGTGAACACGAGGACACCCTTGGTGAAGTCCTTGCTGTCGCGTACGCCGATCAGGTCCTCGACGAACGCCACCTCGACACAGTTGTCGGTCCACGGACCGGACCGCGTGGACTTACGCCACACGGCACCGTCCCAGTCGACCCAGGCAGTGTGCTTGCTAGTCAAAGTCGCCTCCCTTGACACCCTCGATGAAGGTGGTCCACTCGCTGCCGGTGAACACCAGGACGGTGCCCCCCGGGTGCTGCTCCTTGCTGTCACGGACCGCCACGACCTGATCGGTCGGGTGTGACGCCTCCACGCACTGGCCCTGGTTCGCCGACCGCGAGGACTTCACCCACTGCGGCGACACCTCCAGGCACTGGGCGTCCGTGCTACCGCTGTAGCTGCTCTTGTTCCACTGGGACATGGTTGCCCCTCCTCTCACTTCGTCCATGGGACCACATAGGTGGTGACCCCACGAAGACTCAACTCATCGATCATGTGCATACTGCCCGGGGTCTGGCCCTTCATGAACACGAACGCCATGTCCGGCCTGGACTCAGCCATCCCCACGTTGCGCTGCTTCAGGTGCATCGACCCGTGACCCTTGGGCGGGTGGTGCTCCAGGCTCATCGGGACCACGTTCCACTTGCCCGCATGCCTGGTCACCCAGTTCGTGGCGTGGTGGTCCGCGCCGGTCGGGCAGCAACCCTCCACGACCACGAACTGGTCCCTGGACAAGGTCACCGCCAGCCCGTAGGCCCATTGCAGGACCCGGTTGACACTCTCCTCGTCACCCCACGTGCGTGACCCGGCCACCAGGACCCTCACGAGTCGTCCCTGGGCGTCATCAACTGCCTGCGGGCAAGGAACCCTTCCTGCGTCCGCTTTGCCTCCGTGTCGGACTGGGCGATCCGAGCAGACAGTGCCGCTGCCACCTGTAGTCCGGTCAGTCCGACACCCTCGGCCTCCATGACGCGGTCCAGGTCTGTCTGGCAGTCCTGGAGGCCCATGCGGTAACCGTCCACGTAGGCCAGGAAGGTGGACAACATCCCCTCCCCCTGGCGGGTGAGCTTCTCTTCGCTCTCTCTCCTCATCCACCCACCTTACCCCCCACCCCTCCCCCGGAACAAGGTGCCCATCCCCCGTGGACGGCTTGGATCCACCAATGTCGCATGGTTCTCCCCGTCTACCCGTCTCGTCTTTGATT
>Ga0105091_10000697_pt1 | contig 14295 bp, 9 predicted proteins | sample PPLLak1March2015_FD_87022 | JGI IMG/M metagenome (GOLD analysis project Ga0105091, IMG submission 87022) | Freshwater sediment microbial communities from Prairie Pothole Lake near Jamestown, North Dakota, USA - PPLs Lake P7 Core (1) Depth... | ecosystem: Environmental > Aquatic > Freshwater >... | reverse complement strand
GCATTGCGGTGGGCGAAGTATGGGGAGTGGGGCGAAAATTAAATGAGCAGTTACAGCAGGGCGGAATTACAACGGTCAAGCAACTGCGTGATTTTGACATCTACCGCATACGCAATCGTTTCGGCGTGGTAATGGAAAGAACCGTGCGCGAATTGCGCGGGGAGGCCTGCCTGGAAATGGTGGATATTGCGCCACCCCGGCAACAAATCATCAGTTCGCGCAGCTTCGGGAAAAGCGTCAGCAGCTTGAGCGAACTGCAGGAAGCTGTCAGCGTTTATATGTCCACAGCTGCGCAAAAATTGCGCGGGCAGAGTTCGGTCGCTGCCACTGCCCATGTTTATATTCACACCAATGTGCACAAGAAAGAAGAGCCGCAATACAGTCGCGGTATCACCATTGCGCTGGTACATCCAACTGACGATACCATGCAGCTGGTGGCTGCGGTCAAGGCGGGTCTGCGCAGAATATACCGGCCCGGCTATCGCTATAAAAAAGCGGGTGTGGTGTTGTCCGACATTTCTTCTGCGGGTGTGATTCAGACACGGCTGTTTGCAGACAGCCTGGCATCTGACAAATCAGTAAAGCTGATGGCTGCAATGGATGGCATTAACCTGCGCATGGGTAAAGGCGCCATTCATCTGGCCAGTGACGGAGTGGAGCAGAACTGGCGCATGAACAGGGAAAACATGACCCCGGCCTATACCAGCAATTGGGAGGAGTTGCCTGTTGTTGTCTGAGGTAAATTCAAGGGCTGGAATTGTGGTTATCAGGATGATGGAGTTGTATAAGAACGCTCGTGGGTTTAGGATGAGGCAACATGAATTAAAAGCATAAAACATGAAACTGTCCAAGTTGGAAGCGGGGGATTTCTGGGGTGGCCTGGCAGCGATGCTGGTGGCGCTACCCTCGGCCATTGCTTTTGGCGTCACCATTTATTCTCCGCTGGGAGCGTCCTACGCGGCACAGGGTGCATTGGCCGGCATTCTCGGCGCAACTGCGCTTGGCCTTGTTGCAGCGTCACTGGGCGGCACCAAACGCCTTATCACCGCCCCGTGCGCCCCCGCGGCGGCAGTATTGTCGGCGTTTGCCATTGAGCTCATGCATGGCGGCGGCAGTGTCGAATCTGCTGTGCTGATGGTGTCGATGCTGGGACTTTTAGCCGGCCTGTTTCAGATTTCTTTCGGCACCTTGCGCCTCGGAAGTTTGATTGCCTACATGCCTTATCCGGTGGTAAGCGGTTATCTGTCCGGTGTTGGCCTTATCATCATCGGCAGCCAGGTGCCAAAATTTCTCGGCGCGCCCAAGAGCTCGTATTTATGGGAGTCGCTCGCTGCACCAGAGCTGTGGAAATGGCAGAGCCTGATTGTTGGCGCTGTGACCATAGCTGTGATGATCATCGCACCGCGAGTCACGCGAGCCGTGCCGGCTGCCATTCTTGCGCTATTGGCAGGCGTGCTCAGTTATTTCTTGATGGGGCTTGCAGACCCGGCTCTGCTAACGCTTGAAAATAATCTTTTTGTAGTTGGCTCACTCGGCGGTGCTGGCAGTTTCAGCGATGCCATGGCGAGCCGCTGGTATGCCTTGGGCGATATCGGCTTCGACAAGGTTATGCACATCGTCGTCCCTGCGCTGACGCTGGCTGTACTGCTTTCCATCGATACACTGAAAACATGCGTGGTGCTCGATGCGCTGACGCGTTCGCGGCATGACTCAAACCGTGAATTGATCGGCCAGGGGTTGGGAAATATGACATCCGCTGTGATCGGTGGTATTCCCGGTGCAGGCACCATGGGGGCGACGCTGGTGAATATTTCCAGCGGTGCCGTGAGCCGCTTTTCGGGCATCGTTGAAGGTGTGCTGGCATTGCTTGCCTTCCTTGTGCTGGGCGCGCTGATAGCCTGGGTGCCGGTTGCGGCGCTGGCAGGGATTCTGATTGTCATCGGTGTGCGCATGATAGACAGGAACAGTTTTAATTTCCTCAGGCAACGCTCCACGATGCTTGATTTTGCTGTCATTGCCGCCGTCGTTGCCACAGCACTGACGGTCAGCCTGATTGCGGCGTCCGGTATTGGTATTGTGCTAGCCGTGTTTCTTTTTATCCGCGAGCAGATTGGCGGCACTGTTGTGCGCCGCAAGCTTCATTGTAACGAGACTTTTTCAAAACGGGTGCGGACTCAGGAAGAAATGGAAATTCTGGTGGAGACCGGTGAGCGCGGTGTTGTCGTCGAGCTGCAGGGAAGTATATTCTTCGGTACTACCAACCAGCTTTATTTGGCACTGGAGCCGGAATTGAAGACCCGGGATTACGTTATCCTCGATATGCGCCGAGTTCAATCTGTCGATGTTACCGCAATTCATATGCTGGATCAGATCAGAGACATGCTTACCGAGCGCCATGGATTTCTCATCTTCAGTCAGCTGCCGCAGAATCTGCCTTCGGGTCGCGACATGCAGCAGTATTTTGACCAGGTAGGCCTGGTACGCCCTGAAAGCCCGGTACGCATTTTCTCTGAACTAGATGAGGCGCTTGAATGGGTAGAGAACCGTATCCTCGAGGACGCAGTATGCGAGTTAAGCGAGAAAGAGGCGCTGGGGCTCAATGAGATTGAGCTGTTCAAGGGGCGCAAGGCAGAAACCCTTGCTGCGCTGGAGCAACGCATGGAAAAACGTTGCTACAAGGCTGGCGATAAAATATTCGCACGTGGCGATACTGGTGATGAACTTTTCCTGATCCGCAAGGGCGCTGTGCGCATTATGCTGCCGATTTCAGAGAAACAGAGTCATCATCTCGGCACCTTCGGGCGGGGTGCTTTCTTTGGGGAAATGGCATTCCTGGATGGTGATGTGCGTTCCGCCAATGCGGTGGCTTTTTCAGATACCGAGCTCTATGTTCTTTCGCGCAAGGTCTTCAATTTGCTGGCTACAGAGCACAAGATGCTGGCATTTGACCTTATGGAAGGACTGGCCAGCGTGCTTGCCAGCCGGTTGCGTTATACGAATGCGGAGCTGCACGTTTTGGAGTTTTAAAACTGAAGCTTGTAGAGACGGCCAAGTGAAGTTTTAAGTATGATGGTTAGTCATAGTGTGCTCCCCCACCCTAACCCTCCCCCGAAGGGAGAGGGAATAAACTCGGAGATGCAATGGTAGTGTATTGTTTTAATTAATGTATTTAAATATATTTTTAATTGTTTACTGTGCAAGAGATTGCGATCTCTGAATTTCCCGCAGCTCGAATGACGATAGCGCGCGGCGATGTTTTTAATTCCCTCTCCCTTCGGGGGAGTGCTAGGGTGGGGGAGCACTATTGGCAGACTTCATTATTTAGTCAAACAAGTGACTTATGATGCTCGTCAAAAAAATGGTTTGTTGAACAAATAAATTCAAACATAATCTGGCCGCATCAATAGTTGTTTCCTTCCTGCAATACAGCCAGTATTTCTTTGATTTCAGTAAACAAAGGGCGTGCCGCAGTATTTGTCTGTATGCAACTTGCCTGCAAGTCCACTAATGTTTTCATTGTGTCCTGCGCAGGAGTAGACGGTTCGCGGGAAATGTCGCATCGTTCCAGCAGCTCTGCCAGTAAACAGCCAAAGGCGCGCACTTCAATTCGCTGTAGTGCAAGTGCATGTGGCTGGTTTTGCGATGGCAAGAAAGAAGCTGCGCCAAAATCGCCCAGCAAACACTCGCCTTCACCATTGCGCAAAATATTATGCGCATACAGATCGCCATGCATGATGCCTTTTGCATGCAGGTGCTGTGTGGCAGAAGCTATGCCTTGGGCAATGCTTAATACTGCTTTTAGGGTGAATCTGGCTTCGTCAGCATAAATGTCGCGAGTGCATGAAGCGAGGCTGGGCGGGTCTGCCAGGTTGCAGAAATCGGGTTTGATCAGCGACATGATCAAGCCTTTGCTGTCTGTGGGGTGCTCGTGAATCTTGCCGTGTACGGCGATTAAATTGGGATGTGAACCGGCGCTGATGCATGCAGCTTTTTCGCTGTGGGGTAGGCCATCGCTGGTTAGCGCACCCTTGAATAATTTGACAGCGACATTCGTTTTTTTCTCATGAGTGTGTTGCCATTCTGCCTGGTGAATAACGCCCGATGCACCTTCTCCCAGCTTGTGCTGAAGATCCAGATGTCGCCAATGGATTTTTTTTATGGGGTTTTGCGCAAGAGCATTGCTCTCGCTGATCTCGCAATACGGATTGCCTGCATAGGCCAGCCAGGAAAGTCGTGGCAGGCTAAACAGCCACTCAGGCAGTACAGTAAAACGATTGGCTGCAATACGCAGTAATTCAAGCTGCGTGCACGCTGCCATTTCCTTTGGCAACGCGCACAATTGGTTGCCTGAGAGCATCAGTTTTTGCAGCCGGGTGCACTGGCCAAGCTCAGCGGGAAGCTCGCTGATTTGATTGTCAGTGAGGATCAGCCAGCGCAGCGATTTGCCCAGTGCCTGGGCAGGCACGCTATGAATCTTGTTTGCCTTGAAACCCACCATGCTGAGCTGTGTACATTTTCCCAATACCACAGGAAAACTTGTGAACTGGTTGTCGGAACAAAACAGGATGCGCAGTTTGTGCAGCCGATAAAAATCATCGGGTAGTGAGGATAATTCGTTACCCGAGAGATCGAGAATTTCCAGTGTATCTGCGAGCCCGAAAATCTCAACAGGAAATTCTTTCAGGCCACATGATAAATTTAATCGCTGGCTGCCTGCCAGCTTGGCGGCATGTATTTGTGCAGCTATCTTCATCAAATATACTGAATTGGGAGTTTTATAAGTTTCGGAGCGTATCCCATAATCAAGGCTAATGAATATTTAACACAAATTTTCCTACGGCCACAAACCCTTCCCAATCTCCTTTTGTGCGAGTTGGGCGAAAAGCCGCCCATCCCTGCCAACCCCGATTCAGGGGAGGAGCTGATTCAATTCTCCCGATGAAGCGGGTCAAGCAGGCAGCCCGCGCAGCGGATGCTCGCATAAGGGGAGAGAGCTTCCGAGGGGCCTTGAGGGGGATCAATTACGCTGTGGGGAAATCTTGGTTCAGCTAGTGATGAGATCAGCGTTATTGAGGTTTTTGTGCGCTGTGAAATCCAACCATTCCGCCCCAGATACTTTTTTTGACCTTTACCTGTTTGAATCCGATCAGGTTCAGCACGCCGGACAACTCTTCCGGTGTATAGAAATGGCGGATGGCGTCGACAAAATAACCTTCACAACTGCGCGAAGCCGGGGTTGATCCGAAGAGCCGTGCGGTGAAGGGTAGTGAGAGGCGCAAATAACGCAGATAAAACCATTCGACTATGCTGTTGCTTGGTTTGAGCATATCGCAATGATAGAAGTGCCCACCCGGTTTGAGCACACGGAAAATTTCCGGCAATACCTTATCCAGCTTAAGGTGGCGTGATGCAGCCTGAAGCGTGATGACATCGAAGGAATTATCCGGGAACGGGAGTTCATGCACGTCTTGAATCACGCTATCAATATGCAGACCTGCTTTTTCCGCATCTATTGTTCCTTGCACCTGCATTTCCTTGCTGCGATCAATAGCGGTTACGGATATATCGCGCTGTTTCTTCAGTAGCCTGATACCTATGGAATTGGTTCCTGCACATACATCAAGCACTTTGTATTGCGGGCGTAATGAAATTGTCCTTACGAACTGCCAGACCCATAATTCCCACAGGCCCAGACTTGCAACAATATTTCCAAGGCGATAGTACTTGGGAACATCTTCAAAGACCTTGGGCACACAATGAGACCAAGCCTGTGAAAATAGTGAGAGCCGACGTTGCTCTCTTTGTTCAAACGAACCCCAAATTATTGATGTATCACTACCGTATCCCACGACAAACTCCTTGTATCAAAATTAAAAGGACAGCAACCAATCTTGTCGCACCTGAACAACTGCAGGAGTCGAGCTCGATTCGGGTTTAAAAATTCTCTGTATAAGGGTTCAACTATACTTGACTAATGGGGATGTGATTTAATTTTGTGGAAAAAATTTTCTTGGGATGAGACTTTAGATATTGATAATCAAAATACATCTTAGCGGTGATTTTGCCCTCAGATTTTCTGATTACCAGCGTTTTCTTAAGTTTGCAGTAATTGTTCTTCCAGATAAACATCCACGCCATTGTCGGGAGAAATAGCTGCAGCAGGAATTGCTTGTCCATTGCGCCAGTCGATGATTGCCTGCCTCTTCGTTGAGCCACTGACAAGAAATATGAGTTGCCTGGTTTGACTTAAGCGCCGTGCAGTAAGCGACACACGTTCTGAAGGTGGCTTGGGCGCATCGAATACAGCCAGAGTGGATAGGGAGTTGGGTGACGCACCCCAGTCATGATCAGGAAACAGGCTGGCGGTGTGCCCATCCTCGCCCAAGCCGAGGATCACCAAATCAAATACTTCGACTTTACTTAATGTCTGTGCATAAGTGCTGGCTGCCGCAGCTGCGCCTTGCTCGGTGGGGATGATGTGGATCTGGCTTGCGGGTATGCTGACATGATCAAGCCAAGCTTCTGCTGCCATTCGATTATTGCGCTCAGGGTGGTCTGCCGGCAGGCAACGCTCATCGCCAAAATAGATGTGCCATTTACTCCAATCTGTAACTTTCGTGCGTAATAATTCATACACTCTACGTGGCGTGCTCCCCCCGGCCAATACGATATGAAATTCCCCGTTCTGGCTTACGGCTTGTTGTGAGGCATTTAATATAGCTTGTGTCGCCGCAAATTCCAGGGATGAGATTGTGGGGTAACCATGCCAACGGCATTGCTGGCGTGAGTTGTTATTGAGTTGCGAGGTATTTATTTTCGAAGACATAGTAATATTATCCGGCTGGATCTTGGCTATGGTGTCGATTTTACGGATAGAATGAAGCTTGTGCGTGGTTTATTTGAGATTTACATTTTTTTGTAGAGGTTTTTATGAAATTAGCGATGATTGGTCTGGGCAAAATGGGCGGCAATATGGTGCGTCGTTTGCGCCGCGGTAACATTGAGGTGGTGGGCTATGACCGTGCTACCGACGTGGTTACCGAGCTTGCAAAAGTGAATGGCATGATTGCTGCCACTACAGTAGATGATGCGGTGGCAAAACTTTCTGCACCGCGCATTGTGTGGCTGATGCTGCCAAGTGGCGATGCGACCGAGCACCAGATAAGAGCGCTTGCACCAATGTTGTCCAAGGGAGACATTATTGTGGATGGGGGGAATTCGAATTATCACGATAGCCAACGGCGCGGAGCATGGCTGGCAGAGCAAGGCATCGGCTTTATGGATTCTGGCACATCCGGCGGGGTGTGGGGGCTCGAAAATGGCTACTGTTTGATGGTGGGTGCAAGTGACGCGGTGGCTAAAACAATGCGCCCCATTCTGCAAGCCCTGGCTCCTTCTGCCGAGCATGGCTGGGCACATGTGGGGCCGGTGGGCGCGGGACACTTTACCAAGATGATCCACAATGGTATCGAGTACGGGATGATGCAGTCGCTGGCTGAAGGCTTGGAATTGCTACGCGGAAAACAGGAATTTGCGCTAGATCTTGCACAAGTGACAGAGCTGTGGCGGCATGGTTCGGTAGTGCGCAGCTGGTTGCTGGATCTTACTGCCGAAGCATTGCAGGATGATCAAAAACTGGACAAGGTGGCACCCTTTGTGCCGGACTCGGGTGAGGGTCGCTGGACGGTGATAGAAGCGGTGGATCAGGGTGTGGCGGCGCCGGTGCTGACACTGGCATTGCAGATGCGCTTTACCAGCCAGAATGAAGCAGGTTTCGGTTACCGTTTATTGTCTACGATGCGTAATTCTTTTGGTGGCCATGCCATGAAACCCTCTGAAATCGGCACGGGTAATAAAAAATGAAAATCATCGAACCCTGTACGCTGGTGATTTTTGGTGCGGCGGGAAACCTGAGCCGGCGTAAATTAATTCCCGCTCTGTTTTCACTTGAAAAAGTAGGGCGCTTGCCAGAAAAACTGGTGTTGCTCGGCTGCAATGTTGAGCAGCGGCGACGCGAGGACTGGGTGGCCGAGGTATGCAAAATTTTAGAGCCTCTCTACCCGCAGGGAATCGATAAGCATGCTCTGGAGCGCTTTTGCGCACGCTGGCACTACCATGCCAGTGCTCCCGGTGACGACGCGGCATATCAGCGATTGCAGACGATGGTTGAAGAAGATGAAGCGTTTCCTTCGAATGTGGTGTTTTACATGGCAGTGCGCCCGGCCGGGGTTCAGGAAATTATCGAAAAACTAGGCGGCGTGGGTTTGCTCAAGCAGAAAAACGGCTGGCGTCGTGTGGTGGTGGAGAAGCCTTTCGGTTACGATTTGCTCAGCGCGCAGACCCTGCAGGCAAGCCTCTACAGGCATCTGGATGAACCGCAAATTTTCCGCATCGATCACTATCTGGGCAAGGGCACAGTGCAGAACGTGATGGTATTCCGCTTCGCCAATATCTTGCTTGAACCGCTGTGGAACCACCATTACATCGATCATGTGCAGATCACCCATTCCGAGACCATAGGCATAGAAGGACGCGCCGATTATTACGATGGTGCGGGTGCCCTGCGCGACATGATACAGAGCCATTTGCTGCAGTTGCTCGCGCTGGTGGCAATGGAACCGCCGGTAACGATGTCTGCCGAACATCTGCGTGACGAGAAAGTGAAAGTGTTGCAGGCGATACGCCCGATTACCCAAAATTCGGTGAATGCCCACGCTTTCCGCGGCCAATATACCAATGGCACCATCGATGGGAAAGCGGTTCCGGGTTATCTGGAGGAGGCAGGTGTGGCGACGGATAGCAGCACCGAAACCTATGCTGCGCTGAAGGTGTTTATCGATAACTGGCGCTGGGCTGGCGTGCCGTTTTATCTGCGTACCGGCAAACGCATGGCTGATGCCAGCTCGGCAATTTGCATCCGCTTTAAAAATCCGCCGCAGGATTTGCTGCGTCATACCCGCTTGGGGCCGCAGCGCCCGAACTGGATCATGCTGGGCATACAGCCGCATGACTGCATGAAAATGGAAATGCAGGTCAAGGTGCCGGGTCTTGATTTGCACACGCGCAGTATCAGCCTGGATGCGACTTATCATAAAGGCAGCGAGTCGAATGTCGACGCCTACGAAGGGCTGTTACTTGACGTCATGCTCGGCGATCAATCGTTGTTTTTGCGCATAGACGAAGTGGAGGCGGCTTGGCGCGTGGTAGACCCAATCCTCAAGGTGTGGGCAATGGAGCGCGGTTTTGTAACGGGTTATCAGGCCGGCAGTGCGGGACCCCGTGGCACTTATCGGTTGTTTGACCGTGATGACCAGTTCTGGCGTAATTCGTTAAACCTTGATGGTTCTGATTTGCAGCCCTATTGATAGCCATGGCTTATTTTCTGGCAGGTGACATTGGCGGCACTAAAACACTGTTGCAGCTAACTGCGGCAGGTGCACATGAGCCCTTGCTGCAGAGGTCTTATGCAAGTGCTGATTATGTTTGCCTGGCTGATATGCTTGGTGAATTTTTTATTGAAGCGGATATAGATAATATTTCCTCAGCTTGTTTTGCGGTGGCCGGGCCGGTGCAAGGCAAAGTGGCAAGGCTGACCAATTTGCCGTGGAACGTAGATGCTGATGCGCTAGCCTTGCATTTTGGTATCAGGCATGTGTCATTGATCAATGATTTTGAGGCAGTGGGGCAGGGTGTGGTGGCAATGCAGGCTACGGACTTGTTGAGCTTGCAGGCAGGTGATGAGCAAACACAGAATGTTCGCCTGGTGGTTGGAGCGGGCACAGGGCTTGGCGTCGCATGGTTGACACCACAACAGGGGGGTTATCAGGTTCACCCGTCGGAAGGCGGCCACATGGATTTTGCGCCTGTCGATGATTTGCAAGTTTCATTGCTGCGTTATTTGCGGCATCGCCACGGACATGTCTCCTACGAACGCATTGTTTCAGGCCCGGGCCTGATCGCCATTTTCGAATTTTTACATGACACCGGCCTTGCCTCTCCATCGCCTCAAATACTTGCGGCGATGGAGAAAGACGATGCGGCAGCTACAATTTCTCATTTTTCTGCCAAGGGGGATGAAGCGATTGCACGTATGACAGTGGATTTATTCCTGTCCGTTTATGGCTCTTTCGTGGGTAATCTGGCTTTGGCTGCGTTGCCACGTGGCGGGATTTTTATCGCCGGTGGGATTGCTGCGAAAATGGCATTGCAGATGCGCGACGGAATATTTATGAATGCATTTTTATCCAAGGGGCGTTTTAATGGCCTGTTAGCCACTTTGCCTGTGCACATTGTGTTGAATCAGAATGTAGGCTTGATGGGCGCAAACCTGATTGCAAAAATTAATACATAGGTTTTTTGCCTGAATTTGATTACCGAGAAAAAATAAGTTAAGGAAAAATGATGTCTAAAAAGCAGGATAAATCTGTAGCTGAGCAAGAAAATATTTGCTCCGATAACGCGACCATTAAACATGATGTGGTAGACCGTGTAACTTATTTGGTTGGAAAAAATCCCCGGATGGCAACCACCCGTGACTGGTTTAACGCGACATCTCATGTTGTACGTGATCATATGGTTGACCACTGGATGAGCACTACCAATAATTATTACAAGAAAGACATTAAAAGGGTTTATTACTTTTCCCTGGAGTTTCTGATGGGGCGCACGCTGATGAACAGCCTGCTGAATTTGAATCTGGATGAAGTGACAAAGAAGGCACTTAATGCATTAGGTGTTGAATTGGAAGAAATTAGGAGCATGGAATATGACGCCGGTCTTGGTAATGGCGGCCTTGGGCGGCTGGCCGCATGTTTTCTGGATTCGATGGCAACACTTGATCTGCCGGGCTTTGGCTATGGTATACGATACGAATACGGCATGTTTATGCAGACGATTGAGGGTGGCAGGCAGGTAGAACACCCGGATAACTGGCTACGGTATGGCAATCCGTGGGAATTCCCGCGTGCCGAGGTATTGTATCCGGTAAATTTTAACGGGCGGGTTGTTAATCATGTTGATGAGCACGGAGTGACTCGGCACGGCTGGGAAGATTATGACAATGTGATGGCGATGGCCTATGACACACCTATTCCTGGTTATGGCACAACTACAGTAAATAAAATTCGGCTGTGGACAGCCAAGTCTACGCGTGATTTTGACCTGGGATATTTCAATGCGGGTAATTACATCAAATCAGTTGAAGATAAAAACGAGACTGAAAATATCTCAAAAGTGCTTTACCCCAATGACACTACTTCGATGGGAAAAGAACTCAGACTCAAACAGCAATATTTTTTCGTATGTGCTTCGCTGCAAGACGTACTTGTCCGCTACGTAAAACAGCATAAAAATCTGCAAGGACTCCCTGATAAAGTCGCTATTCAGCTAAATGATACGCACCCCTCCATCGCTATTCCGGAGCTGATGCGTGTGCTGGTAGACCTGCATGGCATGGAGTGGAAGCAGGCGTGGGATATAACGGTACGGACTTTTTCATATACGAACCACACTCTGATGCCCGAGGCGTTGGAAACCTGGTCTGTTGCGATGTTCGAGAAGATCCTGCCACGTCACATGCAGATTATTTATGAAATAAACCAGCAATTTTTAAATGATGTGATGCACCAGCACCCCGGTGATGCCGGCATTTTGGCGCGCATGTCGATTATTGATGAGGGCGGTGGCAAGCGTATCCGTATGGCCCATTTGGCTATTGTGGGGAGCCACAAGGTAAACGGTGTGGCGCAAATACATTCAGATTTGATGAGGCAAACCATATTCGCGGACTTTGACCGTTTTTATCCCGGTAAATTTGTCAATATGACAAATGGAATTACTCCGCGTCGCTGGCTGAATCAGGCTAATCCCCGTCTGGCAAAATTGATTTCATCACATATCGGGTGTGACTGGATCAAGGATTTGAGCCAGTTAAAGCAATTGACCCATTTTGCCGACGATGCAGATTTTTGCACGGAATTTACCACTGTGAAACGTGCAAACAAGGAACGTTTCGCTGAGTTCTTAAGAAAGAACTATAAGATTGAAGTGAATGTCGACTCTTTGTTTGATGTGCAGATTAAGCGTATCCATGAATACAAGCGCCAGATGCTTAACCTGTTGCATGTGGTGACATTATACAATCGCATTCGTCATAATCCAGGTGGAGATTACGTGCCGCGCACTGTCATATTTGGTGGTAAATCAGCACCGGGTTATGTAATGGCCAAGCTCATCATCAAGCTGATCAATGATGTCGCTGATATAGTCAATAACGACCCGCTTGTGAGTGGGCGTCTCAAGGTGGTATTTGTGCCGAACTATAATGTATCGAGTGCGGAAATTATCATTCCAGCGGCAGATTTGTCGGAGCAAATATCAACAGCTGGCACAGAAGCATCGGGAACAGGAAATATGAAATTGGCGTTGAACGGTGCGCTGACCATAGGAACTCTGGATGGTGCCAATGTTGAAATACGCGACGAAGTGGGCACGGATAATATTTTCATCTTCGGCCTGACTACAGATGAAGTGGCCAAGTTGAGGCAAGAGGGTTACAACCCTAAGGATTACTATCAGTCTAACAACGAATTACGTGAAGTGCTTGATATGATAGGTTCAGGATTTTTCTCTTTGGCTGAGCCAAACCGGTTCAAGCCTATTGTTGATTCTCTGCTGGAACAGGGTGACCACTATTTATTGCTGGCTGATTATGCTTCCTACATCGAGTGTCAGAAAAAGGTTGAAAATGCCTATCGTGACCAGCAGCAATGGGTAAAGAAAGCAATATTGAATGTGGCGAATATGGGCAAATTTTCCAGCGACCGCACCATCATGCAATATGCAGAAAAAATTTGGGGAGTCAAGCAGGTCAAAATAGATCAATAAACCAATAACTGCAGTTCAATCCACAGCGTTCAAGGAGAACATTGGTTTAGAATTTCGTTGTGCCGGGGGTACGATTAGTCGTGCCCCGTTTGTTTTTATATCCAATAAAACGTAATGATTCGATGAGTATTGAAGAAATTAAGCAGCAAATATATAAACTGCGCTGGTCTGTATATGCAGGAATCCTGACTTTCGCATTGTTTGTGTATTGGTTGATACAGATATGGCTGGGCCCCAAGGTGACGGGATTTTCAGTCGTGAAGGGAGATTTGATTCAGACAGTAGTCGCCAGTGGCAGAGTGCAATCTCCTGTACGTGTCGAAATTGCAAGTAAAATTACCGGCAAAGTAATTTCCATTCCCGTGTCTGAAGGGCAATCAGTGCGAGCCGGCCAGACACTGATTGTTCTGGAAAATAGTGATGTGCGTGCAATTGCGGCACAGGCCAAGGCTGCGGTTAACCAGGCTGCTGCGCGATTGCGACAAATCAGAGAGCTAACGCAGCCTCTCTCCGAACATACTCTGGTTCAGGCTCAAGCCACACTGGATGTCGCCAAGAAACAATATGGCAGAACCAGAGAGCTGTCTGAAAAAGGATATGTCAACCAGGCACAGCTTGATGACTCATTGCGAAATCTTGCCATTGCACAAAATAAGCTGGTTACCGCAAAGTATCAGGCACGCTCTTTAAAGGAAAAGGGCAGCGATTATATGCGCGCGGAATCAGCCTTGAGGCAGGCTCAAGCCAATGAACGGGGCGCGCTTGCAAAGTTGGGAATTCGCTGATTAAAGCTGAGTCTGACGGTATTCTAATCTCAAAAAATATCGAGCAAGGCAATGTGGTGGCTCCGGGTAAGACGCTGATGGTGATGTCACCCGCTGGCAAGACACAGTTAATCGTGCAAATTGACGAGAAAAATATGCGCTATCTGATACTGGGACAACATGCACGGGTTGTTGCCGACGCATATCCGGGACAACGTTTTGATGCCGAATTGAGCTATATTAATCCCGCAGCCGATGCTACACGCGGCACCGTGGAAATTAAACTGGATGTTCCTGCGCTGCCCGATTATCTTCGGCAGGATATGACGGTGTCGGTTGATATCGAAGTGGCGCGACGTGCCGATGCGCTTACTCTTTCTGTTGCTGCTGTTCGTGATGATTCAGGGAACGAGCCCTGGGTAATGCTAAATGATAATGGCCAGGCACAGCGTCGCGTGGTTAAGCTCGGCGTACGCGGTGATTCCATGGTGGAAATACTTGGTGGATTACGCGAAGGCGACCAGATTTTGCCAGCGACTGGCTTGTCTGTGAAAGAAGGCAAACGCATTCGTGTGATAGGCTCATGAACTGAATTGCTTTCCGGAACCACAGCTCGCTGTGCCAGGGCTGCTAAATTGTTATTATT
>Ga0105091_10000694_pt1 | contig 14310 bp, 9 predicted proteins | sample PPLLak1March2015_FD_87022 | JGI IMG/M metagenome (GOLD analysis project Ga0105091, IMG submission 87022) | Freshwater sediment microbial communities from Prairie Pothole Lake near Jamestown, North Dakota, USA - PPLs Lake P7 Core (1) Depth... | ecosystem: Environmental > Aquatic > Freshwater >... | reverse complement strand
TGTGGGCGGGTATTGTGGTCTGGGCCGGTGCATTTGTCGGAATTTGCCATTTGCCGGGGCTATTGAGGTCGTCTGTAATGTACATACCGCCAATGTTTATGGCTTCAGACCCGGGATTGTAAATCTCAATCCAGTCTTCATAATCTCCGCGATTGTCGGTTATCACGGAATCATTTGCGGCCATAACTTCATTGATAACGGGATTGGGCAAAGCAGGAATTACTGTCCAGTTTTGGACAAGCATGACAAAATCAGTGAAATCGACATCCCCATCACCGCTGAAATCGGCACAACTCGGACCTGGGCAGCCTGCGGGAGCAAGCCATTGATTTACAAATAAATCGAAGTCAAAAAAATCAACTTTGAAATCAAAATTCAAATCCCCTGTCGGATATGCAGGCTCTTCAGCGGCCGCAAATGCCGCGACTGAATGGAGAAGACGATTACCGCTGCCGGCGGTGCTGTGCTGCCAACTGATAGCCGCTTGTCCCGCAGTCGCAACAGGTCTTGTGTTTGCGGCTGCGGAGGATGAGGCGGCTGATACGTCCCATCTTTCCGTCATTGCGCTGCCTGTTGTTGTAAATGTCCCTGAATTGCCTGAAAGTATTACGTCAACTACCCAGGCATTATCCGTCAACGTGGTAATGTTTGTCGAAATAGTGTTTTGTTCAGTATTCGAATCTGCTGCCGCCGCTTCCCTGGCTGTCTGGGCAACACCCGTCAGTGAAATAGCGCCGGCGTTTCTGTTAGCTACATTACCGGCGTAAGTGACAGTCACGGTATATGTGCCCGCGGAAGGCAGATTGGAATTAAGCATATAATAAAGTTCTGTTTGTCGCCTTGAGCTGACAATGTTGGAACCGGCAACGAGGGTCATATTAACGTTGTTGTATTTGACACTTGTTATGGGAAGATCGGCCGAACCGCTGCTGTCTTCTGCACCTACGCCGACTATCAGCATCCGGTTACCACCCGAACCTATGGTATGCGTCCAGCTTAAAGTAGTGCCGTCTGTCGAACTTGACATTGAGCTTGCATTATCGAAATTAATGGCCGCAATCGCCTGATTTGTTGATAAAAGGATAAAAACAGAAAAAGAAAGAATTAGCTTTAAACCTTTATGAGCAGACATCCACTCTCCTCAACTTTTCCTCCGAAAATATCATTTCAGAGAAAAGCAATTGGCCATCCCTGGCGTTGGAACTCCTCCCAAAAATCGATTTTTCGATATGTAACTTCTTTTTTTATAAGCTGTTGTATGAATGTACTTTTTATTTTAGCAGATTTCTTAAATTTAGTCAATACAAAGAGCCTTATCCAGAGATTATTATAAAGAAAATAATCATAAAAATTTGAAAAATACCTATTGACCTTATTGTTTGAGTATGTATAGTTAATATATATACTATTTGATTGAAAAGGAATACCAATGGGATTAAAGGAAGAGCTCGGTGTAAAAAAAGATTTTGCCTCACTGGCGCATGAGGCCCTTTTGAACATTTACTATACTGCATCCATGATGAAAAAAAAGGCCGATGGTTTCTTTGGGCAATTCGGCTTAACTGATGTGCAATTTAATTTAATGAACCTGCTTTATTATGAAAGCGGTAAAGACGGCGGGCTTAGCCAGGCAAAAATAAGCGAGATGATGTTAGTCAATCGAGCGAATATTACATCACTGGTAGACAGGATGGAAAAGGCTGAACTTGTCACCCGCACCTCTCATGCAAATGACCGCAGATACAATATCATAAAACTGACCAGCAAAGGAAAGAACCTCTATACAAAAGTTGAGCCTCATTATTTAGAAAAGGTAAATGCTGTAATGTCATCTCTCAACAACATCGAAATGAAACATCTGACCGAAACTCTCGAAAAAATACGTAGCAAACTGAAATAAAGAATAGAAAGAAAATTAATTGTAATTTTATTAATAATTAGTTCATATGTGAATAGTTTATGTAATATCTATTTTGATGGGGTAAAAAAAGGAAATGAAAATATTAAATTACGATAATCAGCATCCTAAAACTTAGAAAGGAGAAAAAAAATGTTTATCACGCTTTTAGCTGCAACTTTTGTTATTTCATTTATCGTTTCAACAATCGTGGTTTTGCTTTTTACCCGGCCGTTAGATAAAATTCTAGACCGCATTATATCAGAGCAGATAAGCAGGGCGTGGTCAAAGTATCTGAAGTTCGCTATATACGTCACCGGTATTTCGAGCGGCGTAAGGATATGGGACCTCGAGAAATACATCACCAGGCCGCAATTTAAGGGCAGCGAGATTATCGAATTGACCACCGAGCGCTGGGTTTTGGAGGTTTATCGAACGATAATCGGAACGCTTCAGGGTATTGCGTGGATGCTCCTGGTTTTCTTTGTTTTTGCACTTGTGGCTTATGTCATCGTCCGAGCGTATGAAATAAAACACAAAGCCGTTTAGGTGAACAATTGGACGGCCGAGAATAGCCAAACACTAAACTATGTTGATAAAAAGGACGGGACAACGTATTCTGTTGGTGATTTGAAGGATAGGTTTTAGATTACCTGTTAAAGGAGAGTAATCATGCACGAACAGGAAATAATGTGCTTTTTAATTCCATTAATTATAGTTATCGTTTTTAGCGGCCCTATAGCTTTGATAATCAGCATAGTTGCCTTAAACAAAATAAAAGAACTTAAGTCCCTGCTCGTGAGAAAAGCCGAGCAGCCGCGCAGTGAAATTCAAAAACCCCTATCACCTCCTGTTGTTTCTCCGCTTTGGCCGCAAAAGCCGCCGGAACCGATTAAAGAAAAACCTGCACCTGAGCCGCCCCCCAAACCGGAACCTGTCCCCTCGAAAGAGCCTGAACCCGCATTCAAGACATTCACTTTCGCTGAACCTTTAAAAACGGTTAAGCAGGCAGGCTCATTAGAGCAAAAAATCGGCACCCGCTGGATTCTCGTTGCCGGCATTATCACCTCGATTGTCGGAGTCGGATTTTTCCTCAAATATGCATATGATAATGATTTGATTGGGCCGTTGGGCAGAGTTGTTATTACAACTATCGCAGGATTGATTGCTCTGATTATCGGCGAGACGACCCGCCGCAGAGGATTTGGAATTGTCGCAAAAGGCCTGACTGCGATGGGTTTTGCAATTCTTTATGCCTCTGTCTTTTCCGCTTATAGATTTTATGAACTAATCGAGACAGGGCCTGCCTTTGCACTTGCGATACTCATTACCGCAGCAGCAATGCTTTATGCCGTAGCACTCGATGAAATCATCATCGCGTTTTTATCATTATTGGGCGGCTTTCTTACGCCAATTCTCCTTTCAACGGGTGAAAACCGGCCAAAGGAACTTTTCGCCTATGTCCTTGTGCTAAGTATAGGAGCGATATTATGCTCGGCCTATCGAAAATGGCGAGCAATAAACGTCCTTTCATTCATAGGGACATACATTCTTTATACCGGCTGGTTTGAAAAATTTTATCGCCATACAATGAGCTCTGCCGAAACGCCCGCACAAATCAGCATAGCGCTGGGCTGGCTTACCGTTTTTTTTGCGGTTTACCTTTTAATGCCGGTAATTTTTTCTTTAGTAAAAAAAGTAAATGCAAAAAGGGAAGATGTTGGGCTGGTGCTGTCTAATGCCGCGGTCACATTTTTTTATTTGTGGAATATTCTCTATGATAAGTTCCGCATCGAGCTTGCTTTTTGCGCAGTTGGCCTGTGCATAGCTCATTTAATTTTGATGGCCATCGCGACAAAGCGATGCAGGGACGACATATCGCTTCGATTATCTCTGCTGACAATAGGATTATTTTTCCTGACGATTGCCATACCGCTTTATTTTAAAATGTATGCCGTAGCAATCGCCTGGGCTGCAGAAGGCGTAATCCTGACAATAATAGGCCTGCGATATAAAAGCATCTGGACAGTATTGGGCGCTGCGGGTGCGCTTGTATTGAGCCTGATTCAGCTCGTTTTGGAACTGCCGATGCACAAGGCGGCATTTGAGCCGGTTTTCAATCCCGCGTTTGGCAGCTGGTGTTTCCTTGCGGCGGCGATTTTCGTCTGCCACATTATCTACAGAAAAATCACTGATAAAGAAAAATATTCCGATATCTCAGAATTAACTTATGGGGCGGCCGGCCTGCTTCTTTTCGCCGCAATTATGATGGAATGGTATTGGCATTGCATGTTCAACTTCACAGTCAAACCATTTTTACAGGAATCCCTTTTCATAAAAGGCGCGATATTGATTCTATCGTCATTTACTATTTTATTGACCCTGCGGCCGCTTTCGCCAAAAGGACTAAAATCGAGAGCTTTGGCGGCAGTTTTTGCTATTGCATCGGCAATTTTCACGATGATAGCTTTTAATGAAATTTACGACAAACGATTCACAATATTCATTAATCTTGAATTCGCCGCTGCTGTCGTTTTGGTCATCGTGCTGTTCGCATCGGCAATCTTGATTAAGCAGAGGATAGAGGAAGATGAAAACGCAATTACATTTGCGATAATCTTCGCTGTCGCCGGCATTTTCACCTTGTGGGTCCTTATCACTGAAGAGATTTATGCTTACTGGTATTGTCTGAATCGCTATGGGATAGAGACACCCAACTGGAGGTTTTTGGCTAATATGTATACATCGATAGCATGGGCAGTTTACGGCATAGCCCTTATGATTGTTGGCTTTTGGAAAAAAATCAAGACACTCCGCTTTGCGGCGCTTGGCTTATTCGCTATCCTGCTCTTGAAAGTTTTTATTATGGATATGAGCACGGTAAAAAGCGTTTACAGGATTGCTGGATTTTTAGCGACAGGCCTGACGCTTGTAGCGGTCTCGTATTTGTATCAATTCCTAAAGAACCGCGGATTTTTTGAAACGCTTTCCGCAACAGGCCAGCATACTGATATCTCAGGAGATTCAAAATGAATATCTTAAAAATGATTTTGGTTTTTAATCTTTTATTAACAGTAATTTGCAGCGGCGCATCCATAGATTTATCCAAGTGGCAATATACAGCTCCGATAGTTATCGAAGAAAAGTCGCAGGAATATTGCGTATTGATGCTGACGCCGGAGATTTACAATGTCTCTAAAATTGACTTAGCGGATATTCGGCTAATTAACAAAGATGGAAACCAGATACCCTATATCTTTACAAGAGACCAGGACCGCACTGAAACCGTAAATTTTAATCCTTCAATTCTCAACCGCTCAACTGATGTAGAAGGTAATTTATTGGCCACTCTGGATTTCGGCAGCCAGACAGTAAAAAATTGTATTGAGGTGGAGACAACGGGAGATAATTTCAGACGCGCTGTTAAGGTGGAAGGCTCAAATGATAACGTGACATTCTTCACAATTGTTGAAAAAGCGTATATTTTTGCAATAAATGACAAAAAACAGCATCGTTTCAACGCAATTGAAATGCCGGATAACGATTACAGGTATATCAGGATTACTGTTTCACCAATGCAGGTGGAGGAAACAAGGCCGGCAATAAAAAATATTAAAGCATTTAAAATCGAAAAAAAAACCGTAAACAAGCAAATAATGGAAATGATTCAAAAGGAGCAAACTGAAGATGTAAATCACCGCTGCAGCATTTATGTCTACGACCTGAAATTCCGGCGGCTGCCGATAGCTGAAATTGAGCTCAATATAGATAATGGTTCGTTCTTTAGATGTGTATCAGTGCAGGGCAGGGACGCGGCCACACAAAAAGTTAAGATCGACAGTGAAGACAACAGGCTTCGCTTTAATGAAATCGAGGTTCCATGGAATACCATTACCACAGATACGCTTTATAGATATACTGATTTTTCCGGCCGCAAATGCGAGCGCCTGAGCCTGCCGATAGGATGGAGCGGCACATACAGATACATAAAGATTATAATAAATAATTATGATGACCAGCCGCTAATAATACGCTCAGGATCAGCCAAACTGATACCGCACAAACTTATTTTTCCATTAGCGGCCGGCAGCACAGCAAAGCTTTACACAGGTAACGAATCAGCCGGCTTTCCGCAATATGACCTTGCTCGAGTATTAACCAATCCAGCCAGGGTAAAAACCGCTGATGCGGCGTTAGCGGCTTTAATTGAAAATCCCCCGGCAAAAAAATCTCAAGCTAATCAGCCCTGGACAGAAAAACATAAAGGCCTGATGCTTTTATCTTTACTCATTGTGGTCTTTACGCTTGGCATTTTTATGCTAAGCTCGTTTCGTTCAATAAAAAGACAGGATGATTCACGCTGATTTATTCTATGGTCTGGTTCGGCTCGGCAACTGACCATTGGCATTTATCAGAATATGTCTTTCCATCGCGCACTGCCGAAGCCTCTATGGTATTTGTCCCCTGCCTAAGCCGGATACCATTCCATTTGAATATACAATTTTTACTTGTCGCAGTACCCAGGCCCTGGCCGTTTACTTTCAATTCGACTGAATCGCAATTAGAGTAAATCTTAACAGTCGTATTCGGGTCGGTCCGCTCGATGAAACGTCTGCTTGTTATATATACAAAAGGCTCTTTGCTCCATTTCGCCTGATAAAAATAAAACGCATCTTTTCTTGTTTTTCTATCGGCAGTGACAAGGCCTTTATCATTAACAGCATTGGTATCGCCTTCCCGGCGGTATGCGCTTGCAAAATCGAACATCACCCACACATATGTACCCCAAAGATAAGGGCGAGCTTCCATAGCGGCGTAATTTTCCTCATGGACAATCGCCTGCCATTCCTCAGGATGCCATTTGCCGCCGGGAGTGGGAGGTTTTTTTATATTTTGTTCATGCTGGTTTATACTTGCGCCCGCGCCATATTCACTTATTCCGATGGGCTTGCCATTTGCGTCTTTTTTGTACCTGTCAATATCTTTGGCCATCTGCGCGGGATTCGGCTTATACCAGCCGGGATAAGTATTCCATGCCTGCAAATCTGTTATGGCATTTGCGCCCGGCCATTTTCTAATCGGGTCATTCGATGCGGCCGTAGTTAATCTTGTCGTGTCTTCTTCTTTTGCTATCGCGTTCAATTGAGTAATTAGCTCTCGCGGGTCATCGCATTTGCCGGAATTGCCGAGTTCGTTATATAAACTCCAGAAACAAATCGAGGGATGATTGTATCTCTGGCGGATTAATTCGATTAACTGCTGTTTGGCGTTTGCGGCGAATTCAGGTGTATTCAATACTTGATTGACCATCGGCAGTTCCGCCCAGACGACAAATCCCTTCTTGTCACAAAGCGAGTAAAAATAATCAGAATGCGGATAATGCGCGCATCTAACGCATGTGGCCCCAAGTTCTTCGATTATATTTGAATCCTCATCCTGGTCTTCATAACTGATTGCCCAGCCCTTGCCGGGTCTATCCTGATGACGATTGACTCCATGCAGCGGATACGATTCACCATTTAAGAAAAATCCTTTATTCGGGTCAACGTTATAAAAATGAAAACCGAATGGTATTGTTATAGATTCACACATATTCGCATCGGCAATTAAATTAGCCAATATCTTATACATAAACGGATCTTTTTTGCCGTTCCATAATCGTGGTTTTTTAATCACTACACGATTCTTCAGAGTCACCGTAGTATGTTTTTCAATTTTTACTCTTTCCGCGAGTTTTGCAATTTCAAAAGAACCATCTATGTTGCTACAGGCAGCTATAAAACTAGCTGTAACCGTTTTATCAAGCCCATTGGAAACCTTTGCAGTGACATCAATGATTGCCTCTTCCTTTGTAACTGAGGTTTGCTTTATATAGACTCCATCTGAGCCGTAATCCAATGGACTGATGCATACCTGCTCTTTAATAATCAGCCAGACTGGGCGGTAAATGCCGCCGAAGATATTGAAGTCGCCGCTTAGAGGGGGAATATCCTGAAAATTGGAATTATCAACACGAACGGCAAGAATATTGTCGTCATTCCAATTAATCCCTGAAGTCAGCTCATAACAAAAAGCGGTAAAGCCGCCGCGATGCTGACCAAGATGAACACCATTAAAATAAACATCAGCAACTAAGCTTGCTGCCTCATATTTAATGAAAACTCTTTTTTCTTTTGCACTTTGCGGAATATCTAATTTGATTCTATACCAGCCGGGACCCCGGTAATAATTGCCTCCCGTGATTGTATCTTTATCATTCCATGTATGAGGGATTGTCACCTGTAACCATTTAGAATCGTCAAAAGAAGGCGACTCCGCGCCGTTTACATCTGCTCTTATAAATTTCCAGCCTTGGTTAACTGAAATCATATTTTGCGAATTTGAAGTTTGCCCCATAGTTAAACCCGCGTTTAGAATTATAAACAGAAAAGAAATTCTCAAGAACATTAGTATACCCTCATTAAAAAAGATTTAGTATACACGTATCGGCAATATTACAAACGGGACGCCGCGGTTATATAATCTTCTTTGAAGATTAAATACAATGTGGTTATGAAGCAAGCGCAGGAATAACGAATCTCTTTCAAAGACAAGCTGTCCGCCGAAAAATATAGCCGATGGAAAACGCTCGATAATTTTCGGAGTCAGTCTCATTATCTCATCGATAATATCGACTCCTATTTCAGAAATCCCTTCGGCATAAAATCCATTTCTTTTCATTAGATTGACATATTTGTCAATCTCGCTTTTTGACTGGGATTCGAGGTGACCAACTTCCTGCACACCCTTGAAATTACCGACATCGATGACACCTACTTCGACAAATATGAAATTTTTAAATACTCCGCCGAATAATCTTATAAGGTTGAATAATGTATGCAAACCCATTCCATTAAAGCCGCTGACAAGCAATACGGCCGTCCTGCCGTTTGGGTCAAATTTCGGCTCCGGCACAGATTCAGTCTGCTGTGATGGCAGACCCAGGTTGGAAAACTCAGGTCTTGTAACAAGATTATCAAGACGGCCCAGGAGCATTCTAACACTGTTGTAATGCCTTTTAATCAGGAGAGCCAATACAATGAGGGCTCCTGTAATAATCAGTGTGACCCAGCCGCCCTCGAAAAACTTAAAGACAACCATCAGAATAAGAATTGCAGCAGACAATAGCAGGCCGAAACCGTTAATAAAGAGTTTGCGATACCAGCCTTTTACGATCGAACGGTTTGTCCACCAGTGACGAACCATACCGAGCTGCGAGAGGACGAACGTTATAAATACGTTAATACTATATAAAACAACAAGGATTCTGACATTACCTTTAGATAAAATCATAATAATCAGGGACAGACCTCCCATAATCATGATTCCATTCTGGATTACAAGCCGGTCGCTAAGAGATGAAAATCTCGTGGGAAACCATCTGTCGAGGGCCATATTCGCCAAAACGCCGGGACCTCCGATAAACCCTGTCTGGGCGGCAACAAAGAGAAGAGTGGCCTCCGAAACAAGTGCGACAATAATGAGAATAACAGCTAAATTTGTATTCCAGCCCTCTGTTGCCTTCTCAAACAAAACGGCATTTAGCGTTTTTCCCGGAATAGATGTAACACCATAAAGCAGATATCCAAGTGTTAAACCTATGACCATAAAGGCCAGAGAAACTGCCATATAACGCATAGTATGCCGAGCCGTCTCCACCCGGGGCTCTCTTAAAACTGCGATTCCGTTGCTGACGGCTTCTATACCTGTGAATGTCCCTGCACCCATACTATATGCGCGGATTATGAGAAAAATCGCTCCCCAGAAACCGATCTCGGAAATGCTGCTGTGGATATCACCGCGAGTTGAATCCACTAGTTGATTAAAATTAGAAAGATGTGTGAAAACAGCATAGAGGATTACAAAGATATGTGTCAGGAGAAATGCCAGAAAAATCGGCACCAGTGGCAGTATCGATTCTTTAACGCCCCTCATATTCAGCAGGGTCATTATTAAAACTATAAAAATAGCAATCCATAAACGAAATTGCTGAAACTTTAAAGGAAGCATGCTGCAGATAGCATCAGTGCCGCTGGCTATGGAAACCGCGATTGTCAAAACATAATCGATAAGAAGGGCACAGCCTGAGAGCATCCCCAGTCCGGGTGATAGCAATTTGCTCGCGACAAGATAGCCGCCGCCGCCGGTTGGGAAAAGTTCAACGATTTGTGAATAGCTGGCGCTAATAACTAAAATTGTAACGGCGCTGGCTATTGCCACAAAAATACCGAGATAATGATGATGTCCAAGAGCCAGGAACGCTTCCTGAGGGCCATAACATGAAGATGAAAGGCCATCTGCACCGAGCCCCACCCAGGCAAAAAACGCTATTAGCGTAAGCTTATGGAATACATGCTTATCCCTTGGGCTTCGGGACTTGCCGATAAACAAGTCTTTTAATTTTTGCTGGATGTTTGGTTGCTGATTCATCAAACTTTCCTGTTTTTTTAAAATTTTGCCGAACGATGACCTTAAAAGGTTATAAGTATAACCGATTTTACAGCTAATTCCAGTCAAGAACTAATCCAACATTAATCAAAAAACTAAAGCAATAATGTTGATAAACCGGCCTTGGGGCAATATCCTATGGGCTGGAATATTCAGATTTTGGAGTTTGGGATGCTTAAACGCAAGCTGGGCGATACAGATTTAGAGTTGACCGTTATCGGCTTAGGCACGTGGGCCATTGGCGGACCATGGCAATATGGCTGGGGGCCCCAGGACGATGATGAAGCTGTTGACGCGATTTTAAAAGCCATTGATCTTGGCATAAACTGGATTGATACGGCCGCCATTTACGGTTGCGGCCATTCCGAAGAATTGCTCGGCATAGCACTAAAAAAAACCAGAATTAGACCCATCATTGCAACTAAATGCAGCCTGCTGTGGAATGAGAAAAGAGAAAAAGTAAGTTGTCTTAAAGCTTCAAGCATACGCAAGGAATGTGAAGATAGTTTAAAACGGTTCGGTATTGATGTAATCGATCTTTATCAGATGCACTGGCCGGAACCTCAAAATGACCTCGAAGAAGGCTGGGGTGAAATGGCCAGGTTGAAAAAAGAGGGCAAGGTAAGATATATAGGTGCTTCAAATTTCAATATAACACAGTTAGATATAATTTCTAAAATTGCAAAGCCGGCATCTTTGCAGCCGCCATATAATATGCTCAGAAGAGATGTTGAAAAAGAACTGCTTGGCTACTGCAAAAAAAATAATATCGGAATCGTTTCATACAGCCCGATGGCAAGGGGACTTCTTACAGGCAAATTCAATAAAGATTATCTAAAGACCCTTGCCCCCGATGACCACAGATTAAAAAGCCCTGAATTTGGGGAACCTCAGTTTTCCACCAATATCGAATTAGTTGAAAAATTAAAACCAATAGCTCAAAGAAATGGCAAAACAACTGCTCAACTGGCAATTGCCTGGGTCCTGCGCAAACCTGAAATAACTTCAGCAATAGTTGGGGCACGAAAACCATCGCAAATTATCGAAACCGCACCCGCAGGCGACTGGAAACTTTCTAAAAAAGACACAGCAGAGATTGATAAATTGATAATGGCAATGCCATTGTCATCCTGAGCAAAGCGAAGGATCTCGCTTTATAAAAGCAGATGCTTTGAGCTTTTCCTCAGTGAAAAACAGAAATGATAAAGGGATTTAAAATGGCAGACACAAGCATCTATACAAGTCCTCTTGTGGAGAGAAACGCATCGAAGGAGATGGCTGAACTATTCGGACCGCAAAAAAAGTTCAGCACATGGCGGCGGATTTGGCTCGAATTGGCAAAGGCTGAAAGAAAACTTGGGATTAAAATCAGCCAGGCGCAAATCGCAGAAATGTCACGGCACTTAGATGATATCGATTTCAAAAAAGCCGCCGAATACGAGAAAAAATTCCGCCACGATGTTATGGCCCACATCCATACATTCGGCGAAGCGGCACCCAAGGCAGCACCTATTATCCATCTCGGCGCAACAAGCTGCGAAATAGCGGATAACGCGGATTTGATTATCATCAGGGAGGCAATGCAAATCGTTGCTCCAAAATTAGCCGCGGTGTTAAATCTTCTTGTGAGATTCGCTAAAAAATACAAATCAATGCCGACGCTCGGCTTCACTCATTATCAGCCCGCCCAATTGACCACCGTGGGGAAGCGGTCGGCGCTTTGGTGCTATGAATTCGTTATGGACTTAAAAGAGCTGGAGCACAGAATAAATACCCTGCCGTTCAGAGGAATTAAAGGCACCACAGGGACACAGGCGTCATTTCTGGCGTTATTCGACGGAAATGGAAAAAAAGTTGACCGTTTGGATAGAATGGTCGCATCGTCATTCGGCTTCAAAAATATCTGCGCTGTCACTGGGCAAACTTATCAGCGTAAAATCGATATGCTGGTTGTAAACGCCCTTGCTTCAATTGCGCAGTCTGCCCAGAAACTCTGCACAGACCTGCGCCTTTTGGCAAATCTCAAGGAAATCGAGGAGCCTTTTGAAAAAAATCAGGTCGGTTCCTCCGCTATGGCTTACAAACGAAACCCGATGCGAAGCGAAAGGATTACAGCGTTGTCCAGATTTGTCCTGTCGCTTGCCACAAGTCCTGCAATGACGGCCTCTCAGCAATGGTTCGAAAGGACACTGGATGATTCCGCCAATCGCAGACTTGTTATTCCAGAGACGTTTCTCGCTGTTGATGGAATTTTGGAAATACTAACAAACGTCCTAGATGGCCTGGTAGTCTATCCGAGGGTCATCGCCTCGCATGTTGCCGCGGAACTGCCCTTTATGGCAACAGAAAACATCCTTATGGCGGCCGTAAAAGCTGGAGGCAGCAGACAGTTAATCCATGAAAAAATAAGACAACACTCACATCAGGCCGCTGCTCAGGTAAAAAATTTAGGCCAGCCAAATGACTTAATCGACCGGCTCAAGGCAGACGCGGCTTTTGCGAAGCTGGATTTCGCGAAGGTCCTTAATCCAAAAGATTACGTAGGCCTTGCTCCTCACCAGGTTGATAGATTCATTCGCGAAATCGCATTGCCTGCAATAAGAAAATATAAACAGCAATTAAACCGAAAAGTTGTTTTACATGTGTAACTTAGTCATTTCGAGCGAGCCGAAGGCGAGTCGAGACACGGAGCAAAGCGACGAGCCCCGAAGGGAAATCGATTTCTCCGCTTCGTGATGCTTCGCATCACTTCGGTCGAAATGACAATTTGCTGTGGAGAAAACTATGACAAGAGAAGAATTAATCAGGCGCGTAAAAGAAACGGCGTATCTCGAAGGTGATTTTACATTGCGAAGCGGGAAAAAAAGCAAGTATTACCTTGATAAATATCTTTTCGAGACCTGTCCTGATATCTTAAAGGCGTTAGGAAAAGAATTTGCCAAACATGCGGGTGATGATGTCACCCTTATAGCCGGAGCGGAATTAGGCGGAGTGGCGCTAGCGGCCGCCGCCGCTATGGAGACAGGCAAAAACTGGGTCATCATTCGAAACAGCAAAAAGGGTTACGGCACAGGCAAGCTCGTTGAAGGCGTCCTGAAAAAAGGCGATGTTGTCCTGCTTGTTGAAGATATCGCCACCACAGGAGGACAAGTGCTCGAAGCCGCAAAGGTTATTACCGAAGCCGGGGCAAAGGTCAAAAAAATAGTCGCTGTCATCGACCGTAAACAAGGTGCAGGCGAAAATATTACGGCCGCAGGTTATAAATTTGAGTCGCTTTTAACCAAATACGACCTCGGTATCAAAGATTAAGCAAAATTGAAATGGCTGATACAACTCGAAATGTGAATCGTAGAGACTTTTTTAAAAAGACAGCACTTGCCGCAACATTTCTCTCATATTCGGGCTGTACAGCCAAAGAGGCCCAAGCAAAACGAGTTTATGATTTAACGGAATCAAACAAAACCATACTTTTTCAGGGCGATTCAATTACAGACTGGGGAAGAAGCCGAAGCAGAGAAAATGCCCCCAATGATTCGCAATGCCTCGGCTCTGGTTATGTGCTGCTTACGGCCGGAGTCTTGCTGGATGAATTCTCAAGTATAAGGCCGATTATCTATAATCGCGGAATCAGCGCAAACAAAGTCTTTCAGCTTGCTCAAAGATGGGACAAGGACTGCATCGAGCTAAAGCCGGATTTACTAAGTATCCTCGTCGGCGTTAATGATTTTTGGCATACATTAGAAGGAGGGTACAAGGGGACACAGGAGACATATCATAACGATTATCGCGATTTGCTTGAAAGAACAAAAAAGGCATTGCCATCTGTCACGATTGTAATCTGTGAGCCATTTGTTTTAAAGTGCGGCTCAGTAAATGAAAAATGGTTCCCTGCCTTTGACGGCTATCGCACCGCGGCTAAAAAAATT
>Ga0105091_10000693_pt1 | contig 14313 bp, 3 predicted proteins | sample PPLLak1March2015_FD_87022 | JGI IMG/M metagenome (GOLD analysis project Ga0105091, IMG submission 87022) | Freshwater sediment microbial communities from Prairie Pothole Lake near Jamestown, North Dakota, USA - PPLs Lake P7 Core (1) Depth... | ecosystem: Environmental > Aquatic > Freshwater >... | reverse complement strand
TTGCCAACATTACCAAAATTATAAGTGACCTTGAAGCAATATTCCCGGCCCGGCAGGATCAGTTCGTGCTCGGCATAGTTGCTAGGATTACCTGGAATACGCCGGCTATACTCACCATTGAAGCAGGATTGGTCGTTGAATTCCCGAATCCTTTTCAAATCATAATCCTGGGTGTGATCAAATGTGCACTGCCCCTCCCCGACCAGGCTGTTCTGAAGCTGAATGTCGCGTTTGTCGGAATCATTGATTTTGAAAATGAAATTTTGATGTTCGACGCGTCCATATTTGATTCAAGCATACTGACAATCACCCTTGAAGGTGATATGGCGCTTCGCTTAAGCTGGGGTGAAAATCCGGACTTCCTGGTAACCGTAGGTGGATTCCACCCGGTTTATGTTCCGTCGTCAACCTTGCGTCTCCTTTCCATGAAGCGGATCACGGTAAATATTCTCAGCGGAAATCCCAACCTGGTATTGTCAGCATATTTTGCTGTAACCACGAATACGATCCAGTTTGGATCATCGCTTGATTTTTCATTCAAAGTGTCCAAATTCAAGGTACAGGGCAAATTCGGATTTGATGTCCTGATCCAGTTTTCCCCCTTCCATTTCATCGCGGTTGTTCATGCCAGTGTGGCGGTGAAAGTGGGAAGCTCCACCCTGTTTTCAATCGGACTTGAATTCAACCTTGAAGGTCCTTCACCGTGGCGGGCATACGGTTATGGTTCTTTCAGCATATGGTTCGTTAAGTTCAAAGTCAAATTTGACAAGACCTGGGGTGAAAGCATTGACAATACCCTGCCATCCACTTCTGTTTTACCACTGGTGCTTGAGGAATTCAATAAAAACGAAAACTGGATAACGAGGCCTGTGGTCAAATTTGCAGAACTCGTTACCATATCAGATACCTCTGCCGATGATGAATCTTTGCTTGTCAGGCCTTTGGGATCGCTGGAGATCGACCAGAAAGTGGTACCTCTCGGGCTGACTCTTGAGAAATTCGGCAACTACGCACCCGACGATATCTCGATGGTCGTCATCAAGAAGGTGGTGATTGGTACTGACATACAGGAAGACGAGGACCTGGATGACATTAAAAATCCTTTCGCTCCCGCGGCGTTTAAAAACATGAGCGACGCCGACAAACTCCAGGCACCTTCCTACGAAAAGCAAACATCCGGCATAAGAGTCTCCTCGACTGATAATATTCTGATTGATTATGGAATTAACAGGCTCGTGGAATACGAATCGATCGTGTCAGATTTTGAAGAAGAAGAACTGGGCAACCAGACTTTTCAACCCGACTTTTTCAAACCATTTGTTTCCGGGGGTGATGTCGGACGGTCACCTTTATCCCAAATGATAAAAAACAATAAAGTCAGGGCAAATAAAACAGCCACGTTGACTGATGAAAAATATGTGGTTGTTTCAAGTGCAGATTTAAAAAATATACATGAAGAGGAAAGATTATTTGATTCAAAAGCCGACGCCGATGAATATTTGAGGGAAACATTAAGGCAGGATCCCACCCGGAAAGGAAAAATACAGTTGAGTCCCGCTTTCCAGATGGCAGAATCTTAAACAGTATCTAAAATTCGAAATTATGAGTGCGGCGCTGGCACATTATTCGTTTGTACCCTGGCTCAGACAGGGAATCGGAACCCGGATCCCGGAAAAGGATACATTGGGAACTCCTGATGCCAATTCAGCCCTTGAAAGAGCTGATCTGCAGGTTGCCATAACATTGGAAAGCACCGGCATTTCTGATGATACGAAAATTGAAACCGAGCTTTCAAAAACCCTGAAGGTAATGGGGCCTCCCGATATCCTGGCTGTTTCGGAACAGGTTATCGTTCGGGTTGAACCCAGAGCCAATGTAAACAATTTTGAAGCGAACGGCTTACCCTATATCGAGTTTTATAACGAGGATTTTTTGTGGTCATACACGCCTGCCAACGCCAATACGGGAGCGGATGCCGGAAAGCTTACCCCGTGGCTTGCCCTGATCTGCCTTAAGGACGATGAATTTGAACTTAAGAACAACAGTGAAGGAAGACCTTACATTTCAATTGAAACCGGTAAAATTACCGGGGTTTTTCATGATGAGAAACAACATTGGGCGTGGGGACATGTCCACATGAATACCGAATTGGTTGCAGGTGACATTTCCGGCCGGATCCAGGAAATTTCCTCGGAACTTGAGGCAAACCCTGATTCCGGGGTATGCAGGCTTCTGTGTCCGAGAAAGCTTACCCGGGAAACGCAATACACTGCATTCTTAATACCTGCCTATGAAACAGGAAGGCTGGCAGGTTTGGGCCTTGGATTTTCCGGAATACCTGCCCAGAAAATGTCATGGGGAGGTACAGAAGCTGATTACGCTGCCAGGCCGCGAGGAACGGACTTTCCGGTTTACCACAGGTGGACCTTCCGAACCGGACTGTTTGGTGATTTTGAGTCCCTTGCCAGGATCATGAAGCCCGTTGTCACAGATCCGGAAATGGGCAAAAGGGATATGTATATTGCTGAAGCCGGGTATGGCCTCGACGATACGAATCCCAATTCGGTGGTACTGGGTCTTGAAGGAGCCCTCAAACCGCCGGAATTTGTAAGTGATCCCTGGACAAACGGTAACAGGGACAAAGCCTACCGCAATCATTTAAGAAAACTGCTTAATCTTTCTGTTGACAATGAAAAAAAACAAACTGACAAGCCGGATGTATCCGGGGATACCCTGGCCGAAAATCCGTTTTATTCTGCCAGTCTGGGCGATGACCCCATTGTAACACCCCACATATATGGCCGCTGGCATGCGCTGATAGATCGACTTAAGGAAGGAAATAATTTTGACTGGATCAATACGCTGAATCTCGATCCCAGGAACAGGGCAGCTGCCGGTCTTGGAGTCAGTGTTGTTCAGAAAAACCAGGAAGACTATATGAAAAGAGCCTGGAAACAGGTTGAAGATGTGAATGAAGCGAATGCCAGGATCAGGAAAGCTTCGATGTCGAGACTGATCAGCAATGCAATGTATTACAAACATCTCTTCAACGCTGATACCGACCTTACAATCAGGATAACAAATCCGATGCACCGGTTTGTGATTGATTCTGGAAAAACAATTGAAAATACAATTACCCACAGTCTGGTGCCCAATGCATCAAAAAGCGGGGCATTTACCCGGATAACCCGTCCGGGGAAGAAAAGCAATAAAAAAATTGACGCCAGTGGCAACGTTGGGGCAAATACAATAAACAAAGCCGTCATACGGAATTTCAACAGCGAGGAAATAGTGGCTGCAAAGGACAAGACAGCCCCTGAGCTGGCTGTTGAATTAAATGAAATTACATCTGCTATCAGTGAATCCATATCCAACTACCAGGCCAACGATACTGCCATGGCTCAACAGGCGGTTTTTGACATCCTCCTGGAAGAAACCTCTTTTGAACACCTGGAAGCCCCGGCGAAAAAAGCAGAACTTAAAGCCAAAGTCGCAACACACGATGGATTGAATTCCAACAGCATTACCCTCGCCAGAAACCTGTTTGACGGTATTGAATCATCGGTGGACGGAGGCACTTCTTCGTCACATGTGGTGGTAATTGAAGAGTCCGCCCACAAAGCGATCTTCGGAGATGAAATTACGGCAAAAACATATATGAATATTATTATCAGCCGTAATACGGCCGGGGGAGCAGGCCTGATAGGAAGGGCAACGCTTCTTCAGGACATTCAGGCTTTCGAATCCGCATTTACCGGATTCGATACTGATATTATTGCGAACCTCCTTTCAATTCCAAAAGAAGACCCTATTGCAAATGTTCCGGCCCTGTCCGGCAAAATAACCTTCTCGCTTCAACCCAAGGAGCTTGTCATGAAACGGGTGGTGAGCTCTATAATCCTGAATATTTTTGACAGTTCGACAGGGACCTATACTCCGCAAAATCCGGACAACCTGAAACAAATCATGGCATATCCCAAATTTGATGAGGCGATGTTCCGTGATTTAAAGAAATTGTCACAGGATTATGTTTTACCAAATATTGACAAGGTTCCGAACAACTCAATCACCCTGATGGAATCAAATCAGGCATTCATTGAGGCTTATATGGCGGGGTTGAACCATGAAATGTCGAGGGAGCTGTTGTGGCGTGAATATCCCACTGATCAGCGGGGAACCTATTTCAGGCAATTCTGGGACATTAGTGATAATATCCATGTGACGAACCCTGAAAACAAATATGACATTATTAAAATGCACACCTGGGAAAAGGACCTGGGCCAGCATGCTCCATCAGGAGAAGATTACCTTGTTCTGCTCATCCGGGGCGAATTGCTGAAAAAGTACCCGAATACCCAGGTCTACGCACAAAAAGCGGTCTTTAAAAACATTAATGATCCGGAAGTTCCAAGGACGCTTTCCGATGCATCCGTTGCCGGCAATATCAAGGTACCGGTATTTATGGCGGAACTGGACCCGGATATTTACCTTTTTGGTTTTGACCTTGATACCGATGAAGCAAAGGGAGACAGTCAGGATGCTTCCAAACCGGGATGGTTTTTTGTATTGAGGGAAAGACCGGGTCAAATACGGTTTGGACTGGATGACTGGACTCCTGTTGATCCGGATGATCCTGAATTTCCAACTGAAGAACCCGCCAACTGGAATGATCTCTCATGGGAACACCTTGTGAATGCAGCTTCAGAACTGGACAAATATCATATCGATGCACTGCATTCGTTTTCAAGTGTTGCAGGCAGCGAAAACACCCCGAGGGCAACCTGGGGAAAAAATTCAGCAGATATGGCCTACATACTTTATCAGAATCCGGTTTTATTTGCCAGACATGCACAGGAAATGTTACCTGAATAAATCTAACCTATCCTGACTATGAGCGAGATTATCAATGCGACCGGATTTAATGACCCTGCGATACAGGTCATACGCAGCCAGGTGGCAACCCGGGATGATGCAATTCCCTTCCTGCTGTTGCCTGTGAAAATTGAAACCCGGTTTATGAAGGCCGACCGGGAAATTGTGGAGAGAGATATGTTTCCGGCACTGGTTGAAAAATTGTTTGAAGCGGATGACTATATGCATTTTGATCCTGCGCCATTGCCATCACATGAAGTACTTGGAAAAATAAGAAAGATTCAGGATCAATTCAAGGAAATTGCCAGGGTAACCGGAAATGTAGCCAGGCTTTCAGGAAAAGAAAAAGACCACCTTCGATCAAAATTGATCCGGATAGAAAAAACACATGATGAGCTTTCAAGGAATCTAAGCAAAATTCAGTGGAATGATGGTGGCAAAATGAAGGATATGAGGGCCTTAAAAAATAAGATGGCCAATCACATCTATGTTGCGAAAAACGGAATATCCGGAATAAAACCTTCAAATGTTACTGTTTATTCAAAGACTTCAGACTTCCTGGAAACGCTTGCGGAAATGAATGATGCCCTTCATAAAATAAGCAGAAGGAACCTGAAAATCCGCGACAGAAAAGAAAAAAGACTTGCATTCGAATACCTCGATAGCCAGATAACCAAAATCTACAGGGCGTCCAGGACCAGCAGGGAATATATGTCAATAAACCTGCAGGCTACCAGGTCGCAGTTAAAAAGGTTTGAAGAGTTAAAAAAGGAAATGGATGGTCTCCAGGTACAGGTTAAGAAAAACATAGTGACCATAGCATCCGGATATAAAAAGGCCGAATACAGTGAAAAGCTCCTTCATGCAACAGGTAGGGTCCGGTCGATGCATGAAGAAATTGACTGGCGCGTAATGCCCAAGATCGAAATGAAAAATAGCCTGAAAACCGCGGATGCCAGGGAGGTTATCTGGCAAATCCAGGAGATCAGGTATTATCTTAAACGGCTTAACAGGCATCCCTTCCGGACGCTTGATGAGATTCAGAAAACCCGGCAAAGCCTGTACAGGAAATTGCAGTCGCTCACTGTCAGCGCTCACAAGATAGTGGAAGGCGATGAGGGGGAAATCAAGGCATTATCCAGGGCATGGGATGATACGGATAAGGAACTTGAAAAATTTACCGTCAGGATTAGGAATTTCAAAGGTTCAGGCGGACAAAAAGCCGGATTGTCAAAAACGATAAATCACATCAATACGGAATACAGGAAGGATCTGTCAGGATTAAAGTCTGCCTCCAAAAGTTATTTTCCGGTATTAAACAACAGTTATCTTGAAAAAAGTGCCATAAGCTTTTCGAAAGCCTTAAGATCGCTCAGGGAGATCCGTGAAGAAATAACAAGCCACGGTGAGAAATCAGCGTCCCGCGATGTTTCCAATACGTTAAAAAAACTCATCGATTTTCAGCCTGCCTTTTCGGCAATGTGCCGTGATCTTCATATCCTTCCGGGAAATGCCCTGAAGGAGTTCACTGAAATATCGGCAAAACTGGAATCCGAGGTCGGAAGGATCATTCCCCGCACAAAAAAATCAAACCAGGGAAAGAATGTGAGGTTACTGGAGCGGAATGCAGCGGAAGCCGCTTCGAAAATACATGCCGCCGCAAAGGAACAGTTTGCCGATGATATGGGCCGTAAAACCCTTTTTAATACAAAGGAAAGAAGTCCCATGGCATTTGCCAGGAGAACCGTCACGAGGGATGAACTTTGGGTAAGATTTTATCCCGATGATATTGCCATTCATACGCATGAAGAAGCGCTTACAAGCGAAGAGATCGATGCCGGTAAAGCATACTGGTACGAAATATGGGCAGCCAATGACGACTATGAATCCAAATTATCAGCATGGCGGGCAATCAGCACCGCTTATGGTCCCCAGAGGGCGGCATGGATCGTTAGAGAACTGGAACCCCCTGCCAGTAATGCAGTGATCATACGTAACAAACTCCTGGCATTTTCAAAAAAAACCCTCGAGGTAAATGAAAATCTCGCCAAGATAAACAGCAAACTGACTGGTATCCCTGAAAACTCAAATTCCATCACCCTGCTGGGTCAGATCTATCCCCTGCTTAAACTGGCTGAAACAGGCATGAACAATATTGAAGGGGACCATATCAGTCTGCTTCGAAAAACTCAAAAATTGCTGCTCAGAATTCAATCCCAGTTCAACGCCCTTATCCGGGACATCCGGAAAACAGCTTCAGAATCGGGTTCCATTACGGAGGCGGAAAAGGAAGTGGTTAACCAGGCTGTTTTTGCTTTCAACAGAACCGCCAGGTCCTTTGAAAAAATTAAAAAGAAAACCTCCAAAGAAATAATTAAAAATGTAACGGACGATGACGTTTTTCCTGATGTCGCAATGAAAGAAGGCAGCTGGACCCAGGTACCTCATTCAAAGGTAATGCCGGACAGGTTTGTGGTACTTACAATGAGTCAGAATGGTGAATTCAGGCATTTGGTTGCCGGCAAACCATTGCCCCCTGAAAGGCTTATTGTGGGCATCAATCCTGAAACATTTGATACAGAGACCTTCCAATATGATGCGGATGGCAATTTAATTGTCGATGACAATATCAAGTGGTTGACAGACTTCGATACGGCCGTGGAAAATGGCATGGCTGTCACAATCACACTGGATGAAGAAGATCTTTCTGAAGGATTTAAAAAAGTTTTTGTGATCGGCGTAAAAAATACAACAGCCCTTGAAGGCAAGGAACTTTTAGAAGCACTCATTGAAAATCACCATTATATCCCTGAAGGGGCTTCTTTCCTACCGGTGAACACACCCACCAATAATACGGAATCCGGAACTTCAGGATACCGGTCATTTGAAGAGGACGCATCGCTGAGCTTTTCCGTTGAAAGAAACAACGAAGAGCCCGCAGATACAACCATTGATCCTGATTATCCCACTGACGGGGAACGTTTTGCGGTTGGACTTGGAATCGATCCGGTTTTTCTGAACAACCTCGATTACAGCAACCGAACTGAAATATCGGATGCCCTGAATCTGAATAAAGCATTATACCCGGGTACTATTGGCAATTATATCGAAGAGGGACTTGATACGCTGTTCACAAAGGATAATCTGGATCATACCAAAACATTCATGGGTAATTACGTCACAGCCAGGGGATTTCTGCCTGCGATCAGGATCGGTACTCAACCGTATGGAATCCTTGCTACGACTGCCTTTTCGCAATTCCATGCTACAAATGACGATGGTTTTATGCCGGTTTTGAACAAGGAAGATTTTGAAAATCAGGCCGATATAAGGGACGAACTTCAAATACGTTACGATATACGCTTTAAACAATTGATGAATGCCCTGGATGGTTTATGGACAGCCATACGGAATGAAAAAGTACTTTTTGCAGGAAATACCAATCCGGAAAATCCGCAGGCACATTTTATGGAAATGCTGGGCCTCCAGGCCAATTCGGTAGAGTTGTTTTACCGGTACGGACTTAATATAGCTTCAAGGCAGGCAGCGGCCACGGAAGGGGGATTCAGCCTGAGTTTCAATTCATCGGATGCATGGAGTCCCGCAAAGGTCGCTGACACGTTCAGGGATATTGTATTTTCCGGCTACTTTTTCAAATCCGACCACTTTGCTGATGAGCACAATGATTATCCGACACCGACTGATCAGCTCAACGCGAAATTCAGCAGGATCAGCGATCAGTTTTCCAAGGCCAGGGTATTTGGAACCAGGCATCTTAAAAATCAATCCAGGATACTGGGTGACATTGTGGATAACCGTCAACTGGCGGATGAGGTTGTTTCCCCGGCAAATCCTAATGCAGGTACTGCTGAGGATCAGCTAAAGGCCGGGGCTGAACTCCAGAATTATATTGATTGGCTCGTAAGTCAGAATCCATGGGATATTCATGCCGAAAACAAATATTCAGAACTGTCAGAAGATCAGATAACCCCCGGAATGCCATCAAAATCACTGTTATTCCTTTTGTTACGGCATTCGTTGTTGACTGCCTATGCAGATGCCATTTTAAAAATTCTGGAGCATGAAGGTCTCACGGATCAGGAAACCAGGAAAAAAATGGGTCAGCCGGCTTATTATTATAACCGGTTTGCAGAAGGTTTTCATTATGTAACCAAATGGACGTTCCTGTTCAGCAAAATCAACCGGCTTAATAATGTTCTGGGGTTTGAGATGGAAACCTCAAACCCGTATTACATTTATATGAATAGCCTGTCTTCGGGCAGCAATGGCTATTTGAACCGGTATGTGTCACCTGAAAATACATCTGTTTTTAACAATTATGCCCATCATAGTGACCATCAGCAGTTCATTGACGAGCTAGCAATCACGCGCAATGCCATTGTGAAGCTTAAGAACGTGCCATCCCTTCGGCTGCAGCAGTTGCTGATTGAACATTTTGATCTTTGCACTTACCGGCTGGATGCCTGGAGATCAGGCATGGTCAATAAAAGGCTTACAAAGCAGCGGTTGTCGAATCCCTCCGGAATATACCTCGGTGCGTACGGATGGGTTGAAGATCTCAGAAAGGGTGGGGCCAGAGTGCCTGCAGAAAATATCCCCGATGGGCTTTGGAAGAATGGGGACGATCCCATCTATACTGATGCAGACAGCCAGGGTTTCATTCATTCTCCTTCACTGAACCATGCCATCACGGCTGCAATACTCAGGGCCGGCTTCACAGCCAATTCAGGTACTGCGGAAATAGAGAACCAAATGGCCGTAAATCTTTCTTCCGAAAGAGTAAGGTCAGCCCTGAACCTGATAAACGGAATGCGGAACGGCCAGGATGCTGGGGCACTTCTGGGCTATCAGTTTGAGCGTGGACTGCATGAAAGATACCTTCACCTGGCATTGGAACTGGATGAATTTATTTATGATTTCAGAACTGAATTCCCGCTATCCGAACCGGTAGATGAAAATGTGAACCTGGGCGAAGCGGTACTCACGAGTGTCGTAAATGGTATTGATCTTTTGGAAACTGCGCAGGACTTTATTGATTCAAAAGGAGGCCCGCCAAACCCCGGTGATAACCTGTACCAAAGCCTTAAAGCGCATGAATCTGAGTGGTGGAATCATATAGGGAATGCAAATCTGAAAAATGCCAAGCCTGCAGAAAAAGATGCCATGCTCAGGGAGATTGACCGGATTGCAGATTCTTTCGATAGCATGGGTGATCTTTGTATTTCTGAAAGCGTTTACCAGGTGACGCAGGGAAATCACGTAAGGGCCTCAGCCATAATGGACAAACTTGCCAAAGGGGATGTTCCTTCAGATATTGAAATTTCGGATACCCCCAGGTCCGGTACCGTGGTAACACAAAAAGTTGCCCTCTTCTTTGAAGTCATAGGAGGAATTGACCATAAACTGACGCAATTCGGAAATCACAGCACTCCGGTGGAAGGAAACCAGCTAAACAATGCCGTTCTTGCATCCGGTGCAAAGTCTCCGGGATGGAACAGCAAATTTACACCACGGGCTATAGCAGAACCCACCCTCAACAAATGGATCGGCGGGATGATCGGAAATCCGGCGAAAATCAGGTGTCTGGTATCATATGAATTCGGGGAAATTATGTCAGGAGTGACCATTTCCCTGGCTGATCTGGAAATTCAGCCGCTGGATGCACTGCATTTGTTTGGAACCGGTCCGCTGGATGGAGGGTCAGAATTAAATGCCAGGATAGCAATGAAAGTAAAAGCCGGCTTAACGGTTCCCCCTGATTTTCAGGGAACCGCAGACGATGCTGTAATTACCATAAAATATACCTTTCACGATCCGTCCTGGGCTGAAAATGAATATTCCTTTTATGAAAAAGCCGGTTATTTTCAATCATTGAGGAAATTGCTGACCGACAGCGCACCCCTGGCGGCTGATTCCCTGATCTTGCCAGGCGAAAAGCAGGCTACGGAAAATGAAGTCAGGAATGAAGATGTAAATGATTTCCTGATCCGGATCACAAACCTGAATAAAAGACTCGAACTGGTCCGTGACGATCTGGGCAGTTTTTTTGCAGATGAAGTGTCACCTGATGATACCGCGGGCCATGTTTTCACGGAATTGCAGATAGACAGGATGAGGGAACTATTGTTTAAATTCTCCCTGTTTGGCATTCCGGGAACCATTCCTGATCCGCTGTTAAAATATGGCAATGACGCAGGTTTAATCCTGATCGCCGGCTGTGACGGGACCTATAAGGCTGCCCAATCCAGATTGAAACAGGCTTCGGCTGACATGGAAATTGCCGGGGATGAGACCAGGTTAAATAACGTTAGGATAAAAGCCATGCAGGAAGCCGGCAGAAAATTACTCGGCAAGGCTTTTGTTATGTTACCGCATTTCAGCCCCAGGAATACACAGGACATAACCACACAATTGCTGCTTGACGCCGGTAAAGGCCTTTTAAGGGCTTCTCCCGGGGGTGCATTTGATAACTGGTCGGGCACCATATCCAGGGTGCGCGAACGCATGTCATTACTTGATACCGTACAGATGTGGGCTGAAAATTTCAATCAGCCGCTTCCGGATAAAAAGGTCATACAATTTCCTTTTGCACTGGATGAAAATGGAATTGCAACCGACCATTGGCTCGGACTTCAGTTTCCGGATGGCTATACACCTGACGGGGACAAACTTTCAATTGTCCTGATTAATCCTGAAAACGTCACAGATGCTCCAGATTTGCCCAAAGCCGCACTGCTGGTGGATGAATGGATTGAAATCATTCCCAATCTTAATGAAACCACCGGAATAGCATTTAATTATGATCAGCCGGACGCAAAACCGCCAAACAGCATATTACTGGCCGTAACGCCGAGAGAGACCGGCAGCTGGAAATGGGATGACCTCGTGCACACCCTGAATGACACGCTCGAAATGGCAAAAAACCGGGCTGTTGAACCCGAACATTTGGAAAATACCGTATTCGGACAAATTCTGCCTGCTATCCTGACCGAGATTGTTCCTCCTCAGTTATTACCCGAGGATGCCGATGACAGCAGCGATGCACAGGATAATCCGCTAGGCCTGCAGGTTGTGACGGATTTTGGGGTTGTAAATGAAACATTCGAGCCGGAAAATGAAGAATAAATAATCGACAGTCATGGCATTACAAAGGATTGATTATACATCATGCGAGCCGTTCCGGTCATGGAACCGCCTGGAGCCACGCCCGAGGTCTTCGGAATTTGACAGGGTCCTTCGGGCTGAAATCCATGATCCGCTCTGGATGCTGGCAAGGCAATGGCAATTTGGTGAATTCCAGGGTGAGGATACGGGTTCGGCTGTATTTGCCAAGGTCCAGATTGAAACCACGAAAGTTACCAGATTCAGAAACAGAAACGGGGTAACTGCCACTTTTGATGACAGCATCCCACTTGAAACCAAAGTGGAGAGGATGCCTGTTTTATACGATTTAAGGTTCAGGGCAAGAAGCGGACAATACTGGCTCAGACTGCTTGAAGCCCATGGTGAAACCTATAACGGAGGCTCACCGGCGGTTGTTTACAACCATGCATTAATGAAACAGGCCTTTATTGATATTTATTCCTTCGGACTGCCTGTGATTGATCATGAAAACGACAGTACTTTCTTACAGGTCGTTAAAGCAAGGCTGCTGTCAAACACTGCCGCGCACCAGGCAATTTCAGCCCTTGCAGGCCGGTCGGCGGATGGTACGGCATGGTACCAGGCGCTTACCCGCACGGGTCCCATCAGTTTACCGGCTGAAATCACGGGACATGCATCATTTAAGGAGGCATTCCGGGGTTTTATGACACAGGCAGCAACGGAATTTGCCGAATGGTTCAGGAACTCCCATGAGAATCCGGATTCAGGGAACGACACGAGCTGGCAGCCTTCCAATCTGGAATATGGTTTTACCTGTAGTATGCCAAATAAAGGAAATGAGAAAAATACGATACTGAACGTTAAGGAATATTACCACGGGCATCTGGACTGGTACTCATTCGATATCGATCTTCAGGACGATCCGGGTGGAATGAGTGATCCTGATCCCGGTGACCAGGAGGCCAATGTGAAAACCGAGGTTCTGACGGTGATTCCTTCGGAAGCCAGATTTGGCGGGATGCCCAATAATAGGTGGTGGGAATTTGAAGATGGCAGCACTGATTTTGGATCCATTACCGCAGAAACAACCAATATCGCCAAAATATTGCTTGCAGAATTTGCCCTTATATACAGCAATGACTGGTTTATTATTCCGTATACGGTTCCTGCAGGATCCATTTCCGAAGTGAAGGGAATTGTGGTAACCGATACCTTCGGCGAACGAACACTCGTGGAATCCGCCGGGCAGGGTGATTCAAATGACTGGACATCCTGGACCATGTTCAACCTTTCTAAAACCAGCAACAGCGAAGGATTAACGGGAAAGATCGATCCCAGGATCTATATACCTCCCGTTGTGAACAAAGTCCAGGAAAGCAAGCCTTTGGAGTCTGTGACCATGTTAAGGGATGAAATGGCAAACATGGTCTGGGGCGTAGAAACGATTATTCCGGATCTTCTTGGGGGCGGAGCCGACGGAAATGCTGCCGCCCAGGTTCTGAAAAATTACCTCAATAACCTCGAAAGACCTGATGAAAAGGTTCCGTCAGATGTCCCGGAAGGTGTTAAATTGAAATACAGGCTGGGAAATACGGTTCCTGAAAACTGGACGCCCTTTTTACCGATCCATCTTCCCGGAGAAAACAGGGCGATCAAACTGCAAAGGGCTTCCATGCCACGATGGTTCAATAAGGAGTTTACACAGACCAGGCCCGTGACTTCCGTAATTCGTGAAGGAATGCACCACGATGAAAGCGCATCTGAACAATTGTATGTAAACAGTTCCGGAGAAAACCAGGATTTTCCCTATTTTGTTTTTGAGGAAGAAGTGCCCCGTTCCGGGGTAGTTATACAATCTGCATGGCAAAGAACCAGGTGGTACAACGGAAAGATCGTGTGCTGGTATGGGCGGCGAAAGTTTGCATCAAGGGGAGAAGGTGCCAGCGGACTGACATTTGATACAATTATCCATGTGGATTACGAAAACCGGGAAGCCCTTGTGCCTGCTAAAAATTCATGACCCAAATATGTTCTGTTTATAATAATTCTAAATAAAATTGATTAATTTTACGGGGTAGTTCTGCTTTGACAGTTTTCAGATATTTCGTCCCTGTGGGACTTGCAGAGCCATATTGGAGACTTCCTTTTTACCGATATTTTGTACCTCCGGCACTTTTCAGTCTCGTAGAGACGAAATATCGGTGGAAAAATGATCACCCGGATAATTCAAAGTCCTGTAGGGACGAAATTGATTTCAAATTATTTAAATCTGTCAAAGTAGAATGAAGAAAGAAATTTAAGACAGTGTTATCAGCG